>OGZQ01000327.1_pt1 | contig 38308 bp, 30 predicted proteins | sample 1576841 | NCBI WGS metagenome assembly OGZQ01 (sample SAMEA3541527, study PRJEB24748) | human gut metagenome | biome: human gut; feature: human-associated habitat; material: faeces | place: China | collected 2012
GAGTCGGGGATGTCCACGTCGCCGATGCCGTTGTCGCCGTGGATGAACGCGGAGATTGGCAGTACTTCGAAGTGATCGGTGGTGCTGGAGTGCGGCAAACCCTGATACACCTTGACTTCCGGGTGGCCGAGCAGGTCGGTCACGGCCAGTGCGTTGCGCACACCCTGCTCGACGAGCACGTTGCCGTAGGTGCCGGTGATGCCGATCAGCTCGACTTCCGGGCTTCCCAGAGCATACGAAATGGCAAGCGCGTCATCAACGCCGGTATCAAGATCAAGAATCATCTTTTTCATGTGTGTGCCTTTCCTCTTTGACGGCCTGACGACGGTCCGCCACCATACGGGTGCGTCGTCAGTTATACATCGAGCGCATTCTCGATTGTGTTGTGTTGACAAGATTTATGATAAAGCGTTTTATCAAGAACGCAAATTCTTCACCTATACACGGCGTGTTGCCTTTATTCCCAACGATTACAGCATATTGGAGATGCTTACGTCACCACATACCGAGATTGATCTGCACCACCCGTTTTGCACCAGTCTGCAGCATCTAAAAATGGCGGTTTACGCGCAGGCCGCCTGCACCAGTTTCGGCGTAAGCACTTCAACCTGCGGATCGGAAAGCCACGGACGGGCATCCCCTGATTCCGTACCGGACTTGGCACGAACCGCAACATCAATCCGCTTACGCAACATGCCCCAACAAGCGGCGGCCAAATCAGTCACGCTCTGCTCAACGGTGGTCATACGCCAACCAAGACCGAATCGTTTGAGAATATTGTCGTAACCAATCACCTGCATATCCTCAGTAACATGCAACCCACGCTCCGCCATACGCTGACGGAAGCCAAGCGCCATCACATCGTTGCAGCAGAACACGGCCGTCGCCCCGCCATCGATGATCTGATTCGCGGCACGATAGCCGCTATCGAAACGGTAATCACCCTCAACACACAGCGAAGAATCAAAATGCTTCCCCGACTGCTCGATGGCATCCACAAAACCACGACGACGCTCCGCGGCACTCGACTCCGCAATATCGCCGGTGACAATGCCAATACGAGTATGACCACCTTCCAACAGATACTGGGCAGCCAAACGACCACCAAGATAGTTGTCAAAACCGACGGCATCGCACCAGCCGCACTGCGTCAAACGGTCGATCAGCACCACCGGGCACGACACGAGCGCCACATCCTCACACAGCTGCTCAACAGCACTCCCAACACACGACTCACGCGCCGGGATCAACATCACCCCATCCACCCCACGGGCAGGAAGACGCTGCAACAACTCATGCTCCGCAGCACGCGAATCATCGGAATTGGCCACAATCAGCGAATACCCCTGCGCGGCGCACTCATCCTCCACACACTTGGCAAGCGCCGCGAAAAACAAGTTCTCAATATCAGGCACGATCAGCGCAACCAGCTGGGACTGCTTGGTCACCAAGCTACGCGCGCTCTGATTCGGCACATAATTCAGCTTCTTCGCCGCGTCGGCAATGGCCTTACGCTTCTCCTCAGACACGCGAGCCGGCCGATTATTCAACACCAGCGAAACCGTCGTCACAGACACCCCCGCAGCAGCGGCCACATCCTTCAACGTCGCACGATACGCCATTCAAACCCCTTAAAACGTTTCTCCTTCCAGCATAAATGCCACGCACTCCTGACGCGCCCAGCACCCCCATCCACAAACAAATTCCTTTCATAGCAAAATAATCCACATTATTTCCACCGGTAAATCGTTTTTCGGAAGTGTTTTTTGTATACTCGCAACGTTTTGCCCGAAATGAGAACCGCACAAGAAGAAAGGAACCAGCAATGCAGCCAACCACGCAGAAAAACAATGCGAGACAGCGCAAGACCATCGCCATCGTCGCCGTGATAGCAGTGGTTGCCATCGCGCTCGCAGCCGTTGCCATCATCGCAGTCGCCAATAAGCGCGAAATGACGCAAGCCGCCAGCGACACCTGCACGTTGAACGCGAAGGCGCTCGCCACGCATCAGCAAAACTTCGAAGAGGCTCAGAAAGAAGCCGAAGATGCGGCAAAACTCACCGTGGACGACGTGGCCGACGGCACCACGCTGGAAACCCTGAAGGATGCGATCACGCTGGCCGAAGCCGTGGAAAACGCGCCAACATGCCCCGCGAACGGCAATGCCAGCGACTTCACCAAGGCGACAGACGATATTCGCACGTACGCCGACAACCTGCGCAACATCACCAACGAACTCGACGCGGCCGCCAAGTCGGTGATCGCCAGCCAGGAACTCAAACTCGAGTCCGCCAAGTAAGCCGTCCGAGCCAGACGAGCCGACAGGGCGCCGCCCCTAGCTCCGCCACCCCTGCGTTCAACGGGGCCAAGTTGCGTTTTCAAACAACTTTGACCTCGTTAAAGATGACTTTCGCAACGTTTTCACAACCCGATAACCGCCCATACCGCAAATCGATACCCCCTTCCACAAAAACCCGAAAGAGCTTATTAACGGGGTCAAAGTTACGTTTTGGACGACTTCACCCCCGCACAAGCGCTTTCGCACCGTATCTGGCTTATATATGGCAGATTCGACAGTCCGACCGGAGGCATTTCCTGACGAAGTCAGCTACTTGCAACACGTTATTTCCCAATCGCCACTTACCGAACCCAGTTGCCAGGCTGCGCCGCATCCACCATGACGCACCGTCACAAACGTTCCCATCCGACGCGCTTTACTGGCCTTGGGCGCGGTAGCGGGCTTCGGTGGCGGCTTTGGCGGGCTCCCACCAGGCGCGGTTGGCAGCATACCAAGCGATGGTCGCTTGCAAACCGGCTTCGAAATCGGTGCGCACAGGCTTCCATCCAAGTTCGGTACGCAGCTTGCTGGAGTCAATCGCGTAACGCCGATCATGCCCGGGGCGGTCACGCACCCAGTCGAACGCATCTTCGGCACATCCCATAAGCCGCAGGATCATACGCATCACGGCAATGTTGCTCATTTCACCATCCGCGCCGATCAGGTATGTTTCGCCGATCCGCCCGCGTGTAAGAATCTTCCACACCGCAGAAGAGTGGTCTTCCGTATGGATCCAGTCGCGCACGTTCTCGCCTGTGCCATATAGTTTCGGCCGCACGCCCTCCATGATGGAAGTAATCTGGCGTGGAATGAATTTTTCCACATGCTGGTACGGCCCGTAATTGTTGGAACAGTTGGAAATCGTGGCGCGAAGCCCGTACGTGCGAACCCACGCGCGCACCAGCTGGTCGGATGCCGCTTTCGACGCACTGTATGGGCTAGACGGCTTATATGGCGTGCTTTCGGTGAATTTGTATGGATCGTCGAGGGCAAGATCACCGTACACTTCGTCGGTGCTGATGTGGTGGAATCGCACGTCATGCTTGCGCGCCGCCTCAAGCAGGTGGAACGTACCCTCCACATTCGTTGTGATGAAGGGTTCAGGATTGGCGATGGAATTGTCGTTGTGCGATTCGGCCGCGAAATGCACGATCGAGTCATGACCAGGCACGATACGTTCCAGTAACGCAGCATCGCAAATATCACCTTGCACAAGTTCGACTTGCGATTGCGGAAGACCGGCGATATTTTGCGGATTTCCGGCATAGGTCAGTTTGTCGAGCACGGTTATGTGCACATCAGGATGGTTGCGTGCCACATAGCGCACGAAATTGGCTCCGATAAACCCACATCCGCCGGTCACGATGATGTTGCGCGGCTTGAAAATCTCACTACTCACCATTTCAGGGTACCGGCAGGGTTGCATAGCCATAAAGCGATTCCACAAACTGGCTTATATATGGCAGATTCGGCAGCCCAACCGGTGGTATCGCAGTTACCCTTGATTTAGTGTATAAATAGCACTTCGCTTACCCTTGATTTGGTGTATAGTTGAGCATGTTATTACCCTTGATTTGGTGTATTTACGGCGGTGAGACATGGAGACTTTCGAACGAAAAGTATACGAAAAACTGGCTTCCTGGAAGGAATCCTCCCAAGGAAGCACGGCCCTGCTCATCGAGGGCGCGCGACGCGTCGGGAAAAGCACCATCGCGGAGGAATTCGGACGACGGAACTATGCGTCGTATATGCTCGTCGACTTCTCGAAAGCCCCTGATGACGTGCTGGACTACTTCGTCGACCTGCGCAACGACCTCGACGCGTTCTTCATGTACCTGTCATCCTTCTACGGAGTGGAACTGCACAGGAGGGATAGCCTCATCATTTTCGACGAGGTGCAACTGTATCCGAAGGCCCGCGAGGCCATCAAGCAGCTGGTGGCTGACGGGCGTTACGACTACATCGAGACGGGCTCGCTCGTCTCCATCCGCGAAAACGTCAAGGACATCCTCATTCCATCAGAGGAGGAGTCGATCCGCCTGAATCCCATGGATTTCGATGAATTCCTCTGGGCTTTGGGAGAAAAGCCACTGTCCACGCTCATCACGGACTCGTTCAAGAAGCGCAGGCCGCTCCCCGATTCGCTGCACAGGAAGGCCATGCGGCTATTCCGTGAATACATGCTGGTCGGAGGCATGCCCCAGGCTGTGTCGAAGTACGTCGAGACCCATGATTTCAGCAAAGTCGACAACGTCAAACGGAACATCCTCCGACTGTACAGGCAAGACATCTCCAAACATGGCGGCAGCGACCGGATACGCATCACGCGCATCTTCGACAACCTGGTGGGCCAGCTTTCCAAGAAAGAGAAGAAGTTCAACATCACATCGCTGGGAAAGGAAGCGAAGACCCGCGATTACGAGGACGCCTTCTTCTGGCTTTCCGACGCGTTCATCACCAACGACTGTTTCAATTCCACTGATCCGAGCGTGGGGCTAAGCATTAGCGAGGACCATTCGACGGTCAAATGCTACGCCGCCGACACCGGACTTCTCACCACTCTCGCCCTGGCCGACTCGGAACAGACCGGAAGCAACCTATACCGGGACATCCTCCTGGAACGCATCGAAATCAACGAGGGCATGCTCGCGGAGAACGTCGTCGCACAGCTTCTCCGGGCCAACGGGCACCGGCTGTTCTTCTACTCGCGCAGCGACCGCGACGACCCGTCGAACCGTATGGAGATCGACTTCCTCATTGTCGAACCGTATGAGAACGCGGCGATGAAGTACAGGGTCAGCCCCATCGAGGTCAAGTCATCGAAACGCTACCGCACGGTCTCGCTGGACAAGTTCAAGACGAAATTCGACAAGAAGGTCGGCACCAGATACGTGCTGCATCCGAAACCGCTGGTCGTGGAAAATGACGTGGTCAAGCTGCCGATCTACATGGCGGGACTGCTGTAGAAGGCTTCATGCAGACAGCGCTTTTTGGTGCACTACCAGCGAATGACGCCCAACACTTGCGCGCGCATATGTTGTCCACCTTGAACACATCTGTTTGCTGCCCGTCACCCAGTTAACCTTCCAGCTACCTTTCAGACATCTACGAGATACCCGTTCGTCCACAGCTGAACACTAGAATGTATCCGGTTTAATTGTACAGAGCCCCTAATTATAAGGGGCTATCTTGTTGAAGGATGCGACGATGCCTATTTTTTCGCCTGACCGTCATGCTTGTGCACCTTCATACGTAAAACTTACTAAGCAGCCGATTGCGGGTGGAACATATCGCCCTCTTGCGAATGACGAAGACAGCAACGCTTGCACCCCATCCGCCCTTTCAGGCCACCACGGTTCAAAACTGTATACGCAGAAATCAGCAATTCACGCCATCTCCGATAACACAAGCATCTTTATTTCAGGCGCTGGCACCCTGCCCTGTTTACCGGAGATGACTTCCAGTGGATCCGTCAGTAAAGATGTAATAGACAATAACAACCAAATCACTCCCTCCAAGCTCCAGCCCCAGCAACCCACTGAGCAGCCTTTGAATGAGGCCGTCTCGGTTTGCAAAAAAGCAGCACACACAACAGCAAAAACACTTTCCGCCGCAGGGCACGCAGTTGCGAAAGCCGCCAAAACCACCGGCCACGCCATCCATGTCGCCGTCACAGCAGTAAAGACCGCATGGCACACTTTCACCAATTTCAAAGCCGTTCAACTCATCATCAAATTCTTTAGGAAAGCATATGGCCCGTGGAAGAAGCGCATGAGGTTCTCCTATGCGTTCTACGCCATCGTGTTCACCCTATTGACTTCTGCCGAAGTCATCTTCCTTCAGTGGGGAGTGTATAGCGAACCAACGTACGATAAAGGCGATGAAGTTGATCAGACAACCAAAATTCTGAACAGCGTCGCAGGGCAAGTCACCAAATTCGTCAGTCAAATGTGGCTTGAGCAGAAATCTCTCTTTTTGGTTAATTTTGTCGGGCTCGGTCTTATTTATCTCGCACTCATTTTTGTCACCAACAGATTCTGGATTGCGACACTTCTTTTCGGAACAGCTATAACAGCTTTTGGCGTAGCAAACAGCATAAAAATACAATTACGTAATGAACCAATCATTCCAGCGGATTTTACTTTTATATCTGGAGGAGACGCCGGCAATATTGCTTCATTTATTCCTGACAATTCACAGCAATTCGTCGAAAATGCCGTCACAGTCGTCATTTGGATAATTGCTATCTGTTTGTTGCTCTTCCTACTCGATAGACGTAAATGCTTTATCTACTGTTCATGGCGCAAACCATTCGCCAGTGCGAAAAACACCGTCGGCACATTCAGCCGAGCCCTCGCCGCCGTGGTTAGTGTAGTCATCCTGGCATCCTATGCAACAAACTTAGGAACTGGTGGGTCATGGTCAAATATGTGGGCAGCCAAACAAGGTTATACGCCCACACTTTTCGACGCAGCAGAAGATGCCCGAAATAACGGTCCTGCGACGACCTTCTTAAGCCTGGCAAAGGCTCCCACGATGGATAAACCTGAAGGTTATTCAAAACAGAAGATGCAGGCAATTTCAAAGAAATATTCAAAGCTTGCAAATTCCATAAATAAGTCCCGAACACAGCAATTGACCGACAGCACTGCCATCATGATACTGTCAGAAACATTTGCCGACCCCACCAGACTCCCTGATATTACTTTTGATGAAGATCCCATTCCGAATATTCGAAATATCATGGGAACCACTACATCCGGCACCATGCTTTCGCCTGGTTATGGAGGTGGAACCGCCAACATTGAATACCAAGCTCTCACAGGTCTTTCTTTGGCGAATTTTAGCGATTCAATGATTGTTCCTTATCAGCAACTCGTACCGACTCAATCTAACCCATATTCGTTTAATCAGATCTGGACACAGAAATATGGAGAATCCGGTTCCGAGGCAGTGCACCCTTACTATCAAAGCATGTATCTAAGAAACACAAATTATAAAAAGTTTGGTTTCTCGCACCTTTATTCTCTCGACAGCGCAACCCCTGTCGAGCATACCGAAAAAATAGGAGAATCACCATATGTGAGTGATTCCTCCACCTATCAAGATGTTTTGGATTTGATCAAGAATCAAAAGAATCCAGAATTTCTGCAAGTCGTCACTATGCAAAACCACATGCCTTACAGCAACTACTATGAAGCGGAAGACGTCCTCCAATCTTCTGTTACCGATGACACACCTGACGATGAGCATAGTGCGATTAACGTTTTTTCTACGGGCCTGAAATACACGGATCAAGCAACACTTGACTTCCTCAGCCAGTTGAACCAGATCAACAAGCCTATTACAGTCATTTTCTATGGAGATCATCTTCCAGGCATCTATTTAAAAGAAGAACAAAATCCGGACGATTCGTTCCTACTTCATGAAACCGATTATTTCATTTGGTCAAACGATGCGTCACCATCTGCAAATGTTAAGCTTGACGACTCTGAAGCAGCTTTTTCTTCATCTAATTATTTCATGTCATCCGCAGCTGAGCATATGAATGCAAAAATTTCGCCATACCTAGCTTTGCTAACTAAACTCCACGAGGAAATACCTGCGATTAGCCGTGTCATCTCGAATAGGGGCGGAATCGGGCTCGGAACAGCAACTTATCTTCAATCCGACGGCACAGTGACTGATTCTACCAGCATGAGCAAGACGCAAAAGCAACTACTAGCAGACTACAAGCTTGTACAGTACGATCAGACCTCCGGAAAGAACTATCTAAAAGAAAGCGACTTCATGAGTGTAGACTGAAGAAAGCTTTGAGTCCGAAGACAACACGATAGAAGGAAACAATGGATAAGACGCCACTCGTTTCAATCATTATCCCCGTTTATAATGCAGAACAATATCTGCCATTTTGTCTCGACTCAGTCAAAAACCAGTCTTGGAGCAATCTCCAGATTATTCTTATCGACGATGGTTCCACTGATTCTTCGCCGCAAATTTGTGATTTATATGCTTCTACCGACAACAGAATTATTGTAAGACACCAAGAAAATGGAGGTATTGCCAAAGCTCAGAATGCTGGACTGGATTTGGCGAAAGGTGATTACATCGCTTTTATTGATAATGATGACATAATGGCACGAGACAATATTGAAATTTTATTTCATGCGTTAGTCTCCAATCATGCTGATATGAGCAAAGCCCGTTGGCAACAGTTTGGCATTTCGCAGATCCAAGAAATCAAAACGAAAGCTTCAAATGGCACAGCTCTTACAGGCAAAACAACATCTTTTAGCAATCCTCTGCAGTCATATCAAACTGTTTTCAGCAAGCTATTTCGCGTTCTAGGAAAGATGGCTGGCAAAAACACTGAAGCTCGTTATTTTAATGAGGCGAATTGGTGCCGTTTGTATGCACGAAAAGTATGGGATGGAGTTCGGTTTCCCGAGGGTATTTACGCTCAGGACACTGCAATAGCCGGAGAGTTATATCTTCGGATGGAAACGGTAGTTGACGTTGATGCAACCCTGTACTACTGGTTGCAGAGGCCTGACTCTGTTACACATAAGATGCGTAGTGCCTCGTTCTATCATGATCACATCGTCGCAGCTAAGAAAAACTTCATTCTGTGTCAAGAGAATAGTGTTATACCAGCGCGAAGCTACTACACTCTTACGGGCAATCTTAAAGATGAGGGAAAGGCTGCGAAGAGTTCTACTGAAAAGCAACAGTTTAGAATTGACCAATTGCAAGTTTCAAATCTAATCAAGTCTCTTTCTCTTAAAGATAGAATGATTTGCAATTCGCTTAAGCGGATGAGACTGATAGAAAAAAGAATATACGATGCGAAAATTAAGAATATGAAATAGTAAACGTGCGGCAACTTAATGCCGCACGTTTACTATTTCTCTTGCTGCTTTTCCAAAGAATTTGCATCGATTGTCGCTTGATCGTTTAAATCAACAGCAATAGCTGCCCGCACGCCTTTCCATTTCTCAGCGACAAAAAGTGGATTGACTACCAGCCAATACAATTTGCGTTTCCATGAATATTGATGATCTTGCAGGATGAACTTTGAGCCTAACGTATAGGCACGAATCATCTGTTTAATGACGAATGGCATGGAAATTGGGTCCATTGTTTTGCCAACACGTCGTACGCCGACAATCTCATCAAACATACGTTTCTTGTAATCACGTAATTTGATCTCATTAGTATGCCACACATTAGCTCTTGGCGCATAAGCTTTAACATAACCGTGCTTGACGAGATCCTCGCCAAACTTCTGATCTTCAGCATACGGCACGTCCTGGTATGGAACGTCTCCAAGGAGCACAGACTTACGAGCCGCCGAATTAACGTCTGAATAGAATGTAACTAGATCAAAAATTTGTTGAGAGTCGATAAAGTCATCCTCATAGAAAAGCGTCGTTCCGAAGTCTGGACCAAACTGCTTAAAGGTCCGTATTATCTCCTCTTTCAGCAGGGGAAGAGCATTAGGACGAGGATCTTGCTTGCCCATGACACCGGCAACCATCGGGAACCGTTCCATCGGCTGAATAATCTCGTACAGCCACCGATCATGAGCAGGCGTTGCATCTTGAGTCAGATACACAACATACTCGCCCTGAGCCATTTGAGCCGCCTGCTGACGTACCCTTCCGTGTGAGAAATCAGGCTTTGCAATGGTTTCATACCGAAAATGCTTAAACTTGGGCAACCAGGCTTTAATTATTTCAGGAGTACGATCTTTTGAGCTCGTATCAATGACAAGAATCTCGTATTCGAAATTTGTCTTTTGCTTAATTAGGCTTCCAAAAAGCTCATCAAGATTGTCTTCACCATAATAAGTAGGAATGAAAACAGTGGCTTTAATCTCGCTCATGGCTGGCAGTAGTCACCTCTCGCATGATAATTTTCGCAAACTTCTCATATGACGCATCCCATGATGAGCTTTCCGCGCTCTTAGAAATGCGTTGGCATCTTGCTTCAATGTCAGGATCAGAGACAACTTCATCCAATCCTTTGGCCAATTCGATTGGCGAGTCCAGAGTGTAGACAATATCTGAATTCTCACCAATTACCAAACGATTGTTCTCTCCATCGTTCATTACAGGAACACATCCTGCAGCAAGCAGTTCAAGAGGAAGAAGCGATGCGTTCGTCAAAGAAAGCACCAAACATGCCTGAGAGTCATGGTAAATCGAAGAAAGCTCCACAGGACTGACGATTCCTCGATTTTCGTACGGGAATGGAATGTCATAATCAGATACATCCCAACCAAAGAAAACGATATTGTAGTCAGGATGTATTTGGTGGAACTTCGCCAAAGTCAAGACGCCAATTTCAAAGGCGCGTCTCTCAGTCACAGGTCTTGCATAGAAACAAATCTGCTTCTTTTTTGAAGTTTTTCCAGTAGGACGATAAATATCTAGATCTGCGCCGAAGTCGAAAAAATCAGCTTTCATACCGTATTCTCCGACTTTTTTCGTCAGCCAACGCCCAGCTGTAATACCGTAAAAACCAAAACGATAAGTGTTCTCAGCTAACACCGCTTTAGAGCCCATTCCGTAAAAGAGCGGCTCGAAATCCTGAACGAAATACATTTTATGGGCAGGATTCTTCATATTGAAAACAGGATAAGCGGTTTCCCATCCCGTCGCGAACAGCACATCGATGTCTTCTTTGTCAGCCTGACTCATAGGCAGACAACGAACATCAATATCAAAATGTTCTTTCAACAACTGGTGAGAATAATCAGCTGGCTGTTGTGAGATGCTCTCGTAGATGAAAAAGGTGACATTATGTCCGCGCTCTTGCAACGATTTCGCAAAACGAGCGATTGTGTGCTGACCGCCACTACCAATGCTGATGGGCGAAAGAACCCATCCAATATTTAACTTTGCCTTATCAACCTTCTTAGGCGCAACATACGGCTCAGCAACAAAATCAGCTTTGACGACATCCTCCACGGATGTCATAACATCAATAGGGCGTTTTCCTACAACATCCTTAGAGACCAGTCTTTTTCGAATCCGCCTCATGCATACTTTCATGGACCGCTTCAATGTATATACAATTCCTTTGTCTCTAGCATAAGCAACAAAGGAAGCTACCAAGTTCGTCACAATCACAAACTCCTATTTCTAAAATCTTCAATTCTTCCGCCTAAATATAGACCGAAATTTATGCATCCAGTCCAAGACCCTCGACGAGTATCTCCAGCGTTTTGAGTTTTGCATTTGCTCCAGCTGCCCTCTGACTTCAGCATATTTGCCTTTATCAACCTCATATGCTTCTAATTGCGAAATCATTTCATACAGAATGTCAATCTCAGCACTAAAGTAGCAGAACTCAGACGGATAAATATGGTTATACTTTTGCCAGATATGATGCCTTACTAACAGTATTTTGGAAAGGTCATTTTCCTGTGCATCATTCCTCGACGCTGTTCCCGTATGCTTACGGTAAAAATAAAGCGACTCATCAACCCTTGCCGCTACAGCGCCAGAAAGGCAAGCTCCAAGTGCAAAATCCCAATCTTCGTACCCTAGACAGCCAAGGTACTCGTCATACTCAAGATCATGTTCAATAATGAACGCCATCCGCAAGAGGGAATAGGCGCCCATGTAGTTCTCATGCTTCAGCTTTTCCAGATTGTATTCCGGATACTTCGAATCGAACTCAACTCTTCCAAAATAGTGCACTTGACAATATACTAAATCTGCACTTTCTTTCAGTGCACATGAAACCATGTTTTCGACAAAATGTTCGTCTAAATAGTCATCTGCATCAAGCTGTACAAGATAATCAGCGTCTTTTGCAAGGGAAATTGCCTTATTACGTGTTTTTACAACGCCTTGATTCTGTTGAACACAGACATGTACCTGCTCATCATAAGACGAAATCACCTCAACGGAATTATCCGTAGAACCATCATCTATGACATAGATCTCAGTGCGCGGGTATGTCTGAGCAAGTGCACTCTCAATCGCCTGACCAACGAATTCGGAGTAATTATGATTGATGATTACTATTGCCACAAGAGGAAACGCCTCATGAGCTGCATCGTCCAAGTTCATGACCTCGTCACTCATAGCCGACATGATATCAGTATGTCTGGGCAAGTAACCTGTAGTGTGAAACATTTATTAAGAACAACCTCCCCATTACCTTCTGTCTCGCCACATCGTAAAATCTTAGAAGGATTCAGTCGGCAACATTGCCTAAAGAATGGAGTTTTTGTGACCAAAATCGTCAAAAAACTTGAGGAGCGGTACCACTATGGTCTGGTTGTCTTCAAGGAACTCGTTAAAACTGACTTTCAATTGCGCTATCAGGGTTCTTTTCTAGGCATGGCATGGTCAGTCCTCAAGCCACTGATGCTCTTCGCTGTCATGTATACCGTTTTCGTCCGGTTCTTGAAATTTTCCGATGGAACGCCAACCTTTACGATCTCGCTCCTTTGCGGCACCTGCCTTTGGAGTTTCTTCTCTGAGGCAACTTCCGTTGGCATGCAATCTATCGTTGGCCGTGGTGACCTTTTGAGAAAAGTTCACTTCCCGAATTATATTATCGTCGCTGCAACAACCATGGGATCCATGATTTCCTTGGGAATCAATTTGGTCGTTGTCATTATCTTTGGCTTTTTTGCTCATGCTCAATACACATGGCACATGCTTCTTGTTCCATTGAATATCATTCAATTATATCTTCTTGCCTTAGGGTGCGCCCTCCTAACATCTACCTTGTATGTGTATTTTCATGATGTGGCTCATATTTGGGAAGTCGTCCTCCAGGCAATGTTCTATTCCATTCCTATCATTTACCCGATCACAATGGTTTCCAACAGCTACCCGGTTATCGCAAAGATAATGCTCCTTAATCCAGTTGCTCAGGTAATCATGGACATTAGGCATAATCTTGTAGCACCGGACTATGTTCCGACAACATGGACCATGATTTCCAATCCGCTGATTGTTTCTATCCCCTATATCTGCACGTTTGTACTCTTAATCGCTGGTATTGCTGTGTTCCGCAAGTACAGCCGAAAGTTTGCTGAGGTGATGTAATTGACAAATTCTATTGTCAAGAAAGACGAAGATACTCGCCCCGTCGTTTTGTCTGTTGAACATGTGTCCAAATCCTTCCGTCTGCCCACAGAGCAGGCTAGCGGTTTGAAGCAAGCATTCATCAACTGGACAAAAGGGATCAAAGGCTACACTGAACAAACCGTTCTGAAAGACATTAATTTTGAAGTACGACAAGGCGATTTTTTTGGCATTGTAGGTCGAAATGGTTCAGGAAAATCCACGCTTTTGAAAATTATTTCTGGGATCTATGTTCCAGAACATGGACGCGTGACAATCAACGGCAAACTTGTCCCGTTCATTGAACTGGGCGTTGGATTTAATCCTGAGCTTACCGGTCGTGAGAATGTATATCTCAACGGCGCTTTGCTCGGTTTCACCAACGCGGAAATCGATGCGATGTACGATGACATCGTTGAATTCGCTGAATTGGGCGACTTCATGGATCAGAAGCTTAAGAATTATTCTTCCGGCATGCAAGTCCGATTAGCTTTTTCTGTTGCTATTAAGGCACAAGGAGACATTCTTGTGCTGGATGAAGTCCTTGCCGTAGGAGATGAAGCTTTTCAGGCGAAGTGTAATGATTTCTTTGAAGAGATCAAAAAAGATCCGACCAAGACAGTAATTCTAGTGACCCACGCAATGTCCTCTGTCGAAAAGTATTGCAATAAGGCAATCCTAATTAAAGACGGCGAAGTTCTAGTTAATGGCGACAAAAACGATGCCGCCAAAATGTATACGGAAGAAAACCTTCGTAGCCTTCAGAATAAAGCGAAAGAGTCCAACAACGGATATCCAGCTGGTCTCAATGAGGACGTTCCGTATCTTAAATGTGTTCCCACTTCAGACCTGGTTCTTACCCACAATGATTCATTTGAATTTGATGTGGAGTATGAGTACACGAATGAAGAGAGATTTTATCTGGCATTTTCTATGCTGGATACTCGCAGAGGTGGAATTCCGTACGATTCCGGTTCCTTAGACATGGGAATTGGTGGCAGGGGAAGGCAGAAAACACATTTCTCTATTCCTCTTGACATGTTTAACAATGGAACTTTCAAGATCATCGCTTCGCTTCGAAAGGATGATCCAAAGGATCCGGATCATACTCTCTTAGCTGGTTTTACCAGTGATGTTAATTCTTGTCTCTTTTCTCTTAGCGAAGACGCAAAAGGCACTGATTATGCATTGATTCGTCGCGAAAAGATAGATGTAAAGAGAAGCTAATGCTTTCACAGGATCAGCAGATTCAACAGGTCCAGCAGAGGGTCTTGGATATATACAAAGTATTTAAGGCTCTCTGCGAGAAGCATGATCTACAGTTCTTCTCATCAGGCGGCACTTCAATCGGCGCAGTTCTTTACAATGGATTCATACCTTGGGATGATGACATCGATATTAATATGCCGCGTGAAGACTATGATAAATTCATAGAAATAGCAAAAACAGAATTGCCAAGTTATCTTGAGCTTTTCAATGCGGTCAATAGCACTCATTCCGACATTCATTTTCTCAAATTACACGACAACAGAACCATGTTTACCGCAGATATTCTATTAAAATACCCGGATTGCTATACGGGTATTTTTATAGATATCGAACCAGTTGATAGCGCACCTACAGATTCAAAAGAGCGTGAAAAGTGGTACTACGAGGTAGATAGACTTTACTGCTATGATCTTGTTCGAAAATTTGGGAAAACATATCTTTATCCAGATACAATGGAATGGATTTATCCAAATAGAGTTAAGCGAGCTATAGCTTACTATTTACTGCATCTTTTCCCGTCTGATTTTTTCGCAAAACTTTATGAAAAGAAGCAGAAAAGAATTAATCGCCTATATTCTTTTCATGAAGCAACGCATGTCACTTTCCCACGTTACGGAATGTTCCGAAGCAACCACATGTGGGAGACGAGTGCATCAGACTGGAACGGCTACGTAGAATACCCCTTCGAGGATACAACCATCCGCGTTCCCACCGGATATGAAGATATCATGCTGCACCAATACGGCTTTATTCCGACAATGGAGAAACAAAAGGCGTACGAAACCGCAGCAGACACACACCACATTGCTGGAGGAAAGCTGGATCTGCAGCGCTCCTATAAGGAATATCAAAACGACATGCGCAGAAAGAAGTAAGCGTTCCTATCTTGCTTCTTTCTCGCTTGAGACAAGCAGGATATTGCCATCTGCAATATCCTGCAAATGTTTGCCGTACGGGCTCTTGCCGTACCGTCTCGCGGACTCGAGCAGCTGTTCGCGAGTGATCCACCCGTTCTCGTAGGCGATCTCTTCCACGATCGCGATCGGCAGTCCCTGCGCCCTCTGGACCGTGCGCACGAATTCGCCAGCCTCGAACAGACTGTCCATCGTGCCCGTGTCCAGCCACGCGTATCCACGCCCCAGCGTGCGCACGTGCAGACGCCCCTCGTCCAGATACATGCGGTTCAGGTCCGTGATCTCCAACTCGCCGCGGGGACTTGGCTTAATCTGCTTGGCGAATTCGGTGACGCGCTCGTCGTAGAAGTACAAGCCGGTAACCGCATAGTTGGAAGCCGGATGCTCCGGCTTTTCCATGATGGAGATGGCCTTCTTGTTCTCGTTGAATTCGACCACGCCGTAGCGTTCCGGATCGTCCACGTAATAGCCGAACACCGTCGCGCCCCCGCCGTTCTCGGCCTTGCGGACCGCACCTCTCAACGTGGCGCCCAACCCGTTGCCGTAGAAGATGTTGTCGCCCAACACCAGCGCGCACGGCTCGCCGTCGATGAACTCCTCGCCCAGTAGGAACGCCTGCGCGAGACCGTCCGGGCTCGGTTGGACCTTGTACGAGAACCGCACCCCGTAATGGCTTCCGTCGCCCAGCAGACGTTGGAAGTTCGGCAGGTCGTGCGGCGTGCTGATGACCAGGATGTCGCGAATGCCCGCCATCATCAGGACGCTCAGGGGATAGTAGATCATCGGCTTGTCGTACACCGGGAGCAGCTGCTTCGACGTGACCGTGGTCAACGGATACAGGCGGGTACCGGAACCACCGGCAAGGATGATGCCCTTCATAATCGTCCTGCTTTCTGACGTATCTTTGGGTAATAAGCGTTTCCAGCTTAGTAGGTCAATCCAATATTGAAAAACCGCGCAGAAGAGTCTGCGCGGTTTCATCGCATTATCAGGAAGTTTCTTCTCCGTGGATCACTCGGACAGTTCCTTGGCGACGTATGCCTTTAGCAACTCCTCCCAGTCCGGAGCCGAATATCCCGTCGCCTCGATCTTCCCCAAGTCCAGGGCGGAATGGGTCGGGCGCGGGCTGACCGGATCCTTCGCGTTCCGGAAGTACTCTTCGGTCGAGATCGGGCGTACCCTGTCCCCGTTGCCGTTCGTCAGATCGAACACCGCCTTGGCGATGCCGGCCCAGCTCTCCACCCTGCCGGAACCGGTCAGATCGTACGTGCCGTACCCGGCACCGGAATCCAACAGGTGGAAGATCGCGTCCGCCATATCCGAAGTAAACGTGAGGCGCCCGTACTGGTCGTCCACCACGGTCACCTCGTTCAGACCGTCCCCGGGGTCGGCGACGCGGTTGGACAGCATCATCATGGTCTTTACGAAGTTATGACCCTCGCCGATCACCCAGCTCGAACGCAGGATATAATGACGCGGGCAATTCGCGACCGCGATGTCCCCGGCGGCCTTCGACTGGCCGTACACGCCCAACGGCGCGAACGCCTCCTCCTCGTCATGCAATTCGGCGGTCCCGTCGAACACGTAATCGCTCGACACGTGCACCAGGGTGATGTTGTGCTCCGCGCACACGCGCGCCAGCAGGGCGGGTCCCTGCGCGTTCGCCTTCCACGCCAGCACGCGCCCCTCCGGGGTCTCGGCCTTGTCGACCGCGGTGTACGCGCCCGCGTTGATGACCGTGCCGTACAGGCTCCAGTCGAACCGGCCGTACTGTGCCGGGTCGGAGAAGTCGAACGTGTCGATGTCGTTGAACTCGAAGCCCTCGAGGCCGTGCTCCTGAACGTAGTCGCGGATGGCGTGGCCGAGCTGGCCGTTGCAGCCGGTGACCATCGTGCGGCGCGGGGCCATGGGCTTGGCGTCCCTGAGCATCGGGTGGTGCAGGTCGGCCTCGCTGCGTTCGGACTCCTCCAGCGGGATCGGCCACTGGATGTTCAGCTCCGGGTCCGCGAGGTTCACGAAGGTGTAGGTCTTCTTCTGCTCGAGGCTCCAATGCGCGTTCACGAGATACGTGTACGCGGTGCCGTCCTCCAAAGCCTGGAAGCTGTTGCCCACGCCACGCGGCACGTAGATCGCCTTCGATGGATCCAATACGGTCGTGTACACCTGGCCGAAGGATTCGCCCGGACGCAGGTCCACCCACGCGCCGAACACGGAGCCCGTGGCGATCGAGATGTACTTGTCCCACGGTTCCGCGTGGATGCCTCGCGTCACGCCCTTCTTCGCATTGAAGCTGATGTTGTTCTGCACCGGACCGAAATCCGGCAGGCCGAGCTCGGTCATCTTCGCCCGCTGCCAGTTCTCCTTGAACCAGCCACGGTTGTCGCCGTGCACCGGCAGGTCGAACACCAGCAGTCCCGGAACGTTCGTCTCCTCGACCCTCAAATCCTTCTCGAAATCCATACCCTCGTAAATCCTTTGCCGTAGATGGGAATCATCATGGGACCACGCCCTTTGGGGTGTGACCGTTCTCGTATGCGTCTTACTGGCCCTGCTGCCTGTACCTGGCTTCGGTGGCGGCCTTGGCGGGCTCCCACCACTGGCGGTTGTCCGTGTACCAGTCGATGGTGGCCTTCAGGCCGGACTCGAAGTCCGTGTGCGTGGGCGTCCAGCCCAATTCGGTCCGCAGTTTCGTGGAATCGATCGCGTAACGGCGGTCATGGCCCGGACGGTCCTTCACCCAGTCGAACGCGTTCTCGTCCTGTCCCATCATCTTCAGGATCATGCGAAGCACGGTGATGTTGTTTTTCTCGCCGTCCGCGCCGATCAGGTAGGTCTCGCCGATCCTGCCTTTGGTCAGGATCGTCCACACACCGCTGGAATGGTCCTCGGTGTGGATCCAGTCGCGCACGTTCTCGCCCCTGCCGTACAGCTTCGGCCTCTCGCCCTCGAGGATGTTCGTGATCTGGCGGGGAATGAACTTCTCCACATGCTGGTACGGACCGTAATTGTTGCTGCAGTTGGAAATCGTGGTCCTCAGGCCGTACGTGCGGGTCCACGCGCGCACCAGCATGTCGGACGCGGCCTTCGTACTCGAGTATGGGCTGGACGGATGGTACGGGGTGGACTCCGTGAACCTGGCCGGATCATCCAAAGCGAGGTCGCCATACACCTCGTCCGTGCTCACGTGGTGGTAGCGGATGCCGTACCTGCGCACGGCCTCGAGCAGACGGAACGTGCCTTCCACGTTCGTCTTCAGGAACGGTTCCGGGTCCGCGATCGAATTGTCGTTATGGGACTCGGCCGCGTAGTGCACGATCGCGTCGTGGCCCGGCACGATCCTGTCGAGCAGCTCGGCGTCGCAGATGTTGCCATGCACGAACTCGACACGGTCCTCGGGAAGGCCCGCGATGTTCTCGATGTTGCCCGCATAAGTCAAAGCGTCCAACACGGTCACGTGCACGTCCGGGTGATGGTCGACCACGTAATGCACGAAATTCGACCCGATGAAACCACAGCCACCGGTCACGATGATGTTCTTAGGAGTAAACGTCTCTTCAGCCATATGTGCAATAGTACTTTCCCTCTTAGTCAAAAGCACACTAAACACTTCATTGACCGGATTTCGAATTCTGAGCGAAGGAACACTGCTTTCGGCTAAAGAACAGCAAAGACGTTCCAATATCCGTCACTAGATTTTTTCGGCCATACTCTATCGAAGAGCTTCGTCCACAACCGATCCACAGCAACCCTATACAAACTCTTTCGCACAAGCTCCAACACAGTCGCAACACAAAAAACAACGAATATCGACAACACAGACAGCAAAATCGCGTATTTGTCGTTATAAAAAACAGACAGGTTGACCCAATTGAACCATAGCTGCTTACGAATAAACGGCTGCTCAGTAATCAGATAAACACCAAATGATGCCGAAGCAATATGATTCACTATCTTTGAATGGAAATGCATCCCACGAAAAAGACCAAACAAGGCAAAACTTACCGCGAGAATAGGAATCGACCATTCGTCCTGAACCGGTTCAAGATAGATGGGAAGATTGTCCGCATCTCCGACCCATACCGCCGACAAGACAGCATTCCAAATCACAATAGCGAACAGCCCCAGCAAACCCGCAACGTTTAAAGCGAACCGAGATAGCCTCAATGAATACCACTTATAGTAAGCAAGTAACGTGAAAACATAACAGAAACCAACAAAATTAAGCCCCATACCTAGATTCGCCCCGGGAACGAACCTTAAAAGTCCCCACAAGACAATCATTAAAATACATAATTGCAGGTGAGGCCTTTTGCCCATCTTCTGTAAAGACGTTCGCACAAAAGGCAGCAGAAGCATGAAAACCGAGTAACTGCTTACATACCACCACTCATTTCGAGTAAGCGGAAACAAAAGGTCAAGCCATGTCGAGGCAATCACAGAAGTCGGATCAATAATAAACTGCAACACCAAAGAACTCAGATTCCAGAAAAACAGGATGCTCCACAACGACCAAATTTTTTTCGCAGCCTGTCGAAGCGATATTTCCTTATCGGCAAGGAACCAAACGGTGATAAGAAGGAATAAAGCGATTCCAATCTTTCCTGACGCCCTGTAAAGAAACTGGAAAAAGAGACGTTTCAGACAAAAAGGTTCTGCCCACAAATCAAAGGGACAATGAACAACTAAATGATGAGAAACAATAAGAATGATTGCAATTATCCGGAGAAGCTCCAGCCCGGATTCTCTGTTTCTCTCTGTCTTCATCTGTTATTTGGTTTCTGAATGGTTGTCATGTCGCTCTGCTCGACACAATCAAATATAGACCTTACTTTCCACTACCGTTTTCCAACCTATTAAAGGGCATACACGCGGAAATAATCAAAAGTACTGGTGCCGAAAAAACTAGAGGAAGAGCATATCTTGCGCTCTCATTCACGGGAGACAACAGACATACGCAGAAAACCAGAACACAAGGAACCATTGCAATCAATAGCTTATAATTGCGCTTAAAGCAAGCTAAACATATAGCAAGACACCCAATCCAAAAATATGTTCCTGGTTTTACAATCAGATTAACGACCGGGATTTTATACAGCTTCGCAAATGACTGCAAGAATTTCTCACGCAGATTTTCCGTTTCCCCTAAATATGTCGGATACAATTCTTCATCCGGAACACCCATATACTGTTTCCACCCACTAACTGTCTGAGAATTCATCCATTGGAAACTGTCATATACAGAGCCTTGTCCAATACTCGCCCTACATGGGTAGAAGAAACCAAATGTTCCAGAAAATGTCGCCGACAGATAGGTATCTGGATGTATAACAAGATGACGGCCCCATACCTTCAGAAATGCTCTCAACGAAAAATCTTTTCTGAAAAGAACTTTCACAGGATCAACGAGTTCGGGCGAATATTTAGCACCAAGATCACTCCATAGCGCATCATCTACAAGCATCTCGTTTAACTTTTTCTTTTCATCAGCCGTAAACGAAGATGGATTATCCCGAACCTCCCTCGAAATCTGCTGAACAGGAATCGTTAACATTTCAATACGACTCCCCTTCTGCGGATTAATCAATGCCGAGCTCATCAATGACGCAGCAGCAACGACACCAACCAAGCCCACGGAAAGAAAAGTGTATAATTTCTTTTTATCTTTCACCTGAACAAAAGAAACAAGAGCGGCACATGCAATCGCAATAATCAAACCCTCATTGCGGAAGACACTCATCACCATAAAGGCACAAGAAAAGAGGACGACAAACGTCCTTTCATTTATCACTTTCTTGTCACCGATCACTTCCACGAGTAAAACCGTCATCACCGCAATCGCGGCAGCATAAGGTACATCTTTTAAAACAGACAATGAGTACAGCGGGAAAAGCGGGTTCAGCGCGGAAAAACCAACAAGCACACACCACAAGCAAAAGACTCGATTGATCCCCTCTTCACCTTCTGCAACAAGCAGACGCTGATATACAAACCATGCTATAAACGCTAGAACAGCGGAAACAAGCAGTACTTGAATACTCGTGTAGATAAAGAACTGGGAATTTGTTCCCAACGGTTTCCCAATTGAAAATAAAACACCAATAACAAGAGTTGCCAAGACAGGGTGCTGAGAATTATATGAAGTATAGCCATAAAACTGCGACAGCTGCCAGAGACTATCATAAAACCCTAGTCCCGGCGCAAATAACGCATAATAAGGAATCCAAGCAACAATAATCAGTACCCAAGCAGAAAAAAATGGGTGACGTACTTTCCTGCAGTTCTTCGACAATTCCGATTCTTTAGGCACGCTCATACGAGAAAGAACCGCGTACATAATCCCAAATGCTATTAACGAGATAACGCAGAATGAGATAAACGATTTACAGCTATCAAAAAACTGAAAACTATGCGTTTTAGAAAAAGAGTATCCTAATACCATTAAAAAGGAGAACAGTAAAGAAAAAAGACTTGAAAAAATCATTTTCCTTCGGAAACTAACAACATGTTTTTCCAAAATTTTCTCATTTCATTCTCTCTTAAAATAGAGTGACGCATAGAGGTACATCACCCACTATGCGCCACTCTACTTTTTACTTCTCTTCGTGATACTCTTTGTCGGTATTCACATTCCAGACGTTCTTTTTATCTCCACGACCACTCTTGATGTTATCGACTGCTTCAAAAGCAGTAGCCATGGAATGATCCATATTGTTGTAGCGGTGCTGGCCATTACGTCCAACGCAATACAGGTTTCCGAAGGAATCCAGCCACTTCACCAGATCATCGATCTGATACCAGGTATCAAAGTAAGCAGGATATGCCTTCTTCACACGTTCACGATGAGAATCCTGAATATCGTTCTTTGATGCGATAATTCCCATCTTCACAAGCTCATCAGCCGCGAAATCAATGCACTCCTGATCTGTCATTTCCCAGAAAGCATCGCCTTCATTGCAGAAATACTCCAGACCAATCCAGACCTTGTTGTCGACATCCTGAACCAGATACGGACTCCAGTTGTTGAACACCTGAATACGTCCAACCTTCACGCTGGTATCCTGTACATAAATCCAGCAGTCCGGAACGATTTGCGGATTGCCCAAGGTCGGAATATCCGTTTCATTCTTGAGATTCAGGTGATCAACAAGGAAACCAACCGTCACGAAATCACGATACGGAAGACCATCGGCAATCTTCTTCATATCCGACGGAACCGGCTTCGTAGCCTGGTCTCCCGCTGCAATGGAATCAACCAGATCCTTCACAGGCATGGAGGAAATAAACTCATCACCCGCAAGAGTCTGCTCATGCCCTTCGCTATCGCGATAAACAACAGAAGCGATCTTTCCTTCGGCCGTTTCGTTGATCTTCACGACTTCAGCATGCTTAATAATATGCGCACCGAACTCTTCATCATGCTTAGCGACGGTTTCCCACAGCTGGCCCGGACCGAACTTCGGATACCAGAACTCTTCAATCAATGAGGTCTCACCCTCGCCAGCCTTCTTTTCTTTGCCAACAAGCTTGCCCCAAGCATCCTTAAGCACCGCCATAATGCTGATGCCCTTCACACGCTGCGAGCCCCAATCAGCGGAAATAACAGACGGGTGACGGCCCCAAAGCTTCTCCGTATATCCTTCGAAGAACATTCCGTAGAGGGCTTTACCAAAACGATTGATATAGAAGTTTTCCAGATTATCTTCCGGAAGCTTATGAATAAGGGACTTCAGGTAGGAGAAACCCACTTTCATGGTCTGAATGAAGCCCATATTCTTCAGGGTCTGCGGTTTCAGGCTCACAGGGTAATCGAAGAACTTGCCATGCCAGTAAATACGGGAAACACGGTGACGCTTCAGCATCACTTCGTCTATTTTCTCCGGATCAGGGCCGCCAGGCTCCATGTCATGAGCACGATTCAGCTTCTTGTCGTCGTAAGACGGAGCACCCTGCAGAGGAAGAATGGTCTTCCACCAATTCATCACACGGTCATCCTTCGAGAAGAAGCGATGACCACCGATATCCATACGATTCCCGTTGTGGCGCACAGTACGGGAAATACCGCCAAACTCGCCGGAAGCTTCAAGAACAGTGACTTCATACTGCTCGGAGCCGTTATCCTTAAGAAGCTCGTAAGCCGCAGTCAAGCCAGCGGGACCGCCGCCGATAATTACAATGGATTTTTTAGCCATCATGAAATAATCCTTACCTGCATAAAGCTGGTATCAATTCTTTACGGGAACAAACTCTACTACAGAGTCGAAACACCATTTCTAATGTGCGTAAATCGACCCTTTCTGGAAATCTTGTCTCCAGATCGAGCCCAAGTTACGTTCCTCCGAAACCGGTCCTCCAAGTTTCGAGAAACCACCCTTAGCGTAGTATTCTTTTCGCAGATTCAGCATCACGATGTACTTCTCGGAAGCCCCGTTACGGGTCCACACATCACCGTTCTCGCAACGCTGGCGCCAATACCCGTTGCCCATGTTCTCCTCGTTCGCCACAGGCGCGCCCAACCAGGAGAAACCACGATGCTGGTTCCACGAATCACGCAGATCGAACTTGATCACGAAACGATAATTCGTGCCGTCCTTGCTCCACACATCGCCATACTGGAAACGCTGGCGCCACCAGCCACGGCCCATGCTCTCCTCATCCGCCACGGGACCGCCCAACGACGAATACCCGCCATTCTTATAGAAAGAATCACGCAAGTTGTACAGAACAATGCGGCTCTCTTTCGTTCCGCGAGACCAGATATCGCCATTCTGGAAACGTTGATATTTCCAATCATTCGACAACTTCTTCTCGTCTTCGATCGGATACCCCAAGACGCCATGCTCATAATTACGACGAGCCCATTCCTTGCGTATTGCACCAGTCGTATAGTGCGCACCGGTTGACGGAGTCCAGGAAATCGCACCATTTTCGAAATTCTGATAGCAGTTCACCCTACCCTGAGTCCAATCGCAAACTTCATTCGCAATTGGTTTGCCAATAACGCTTTTCTCCGCGCCAATCGAGCGCCACTCAACTCCCATATTGCCCTTAACTTCATAGGAAGTTGCGCTATTGCTACTCCCGCCATTCACATACTCCTTATTCCCAAACGCATTCATGTCCACGTTGCCGCTGATGCCGTCCACTTTGCCGGAGCTGGTGTACTGCCATCCGCGACTGTTGGTCGAGAACGAGTCGAATCCCATGCGAGCGCCATACTGCGCCACCCACGCGGTTTTGGCGTAAATATCGGCATGTTTCAGCGGCCCTCGCAGGTAGCTGGTGTACGAGTAGACGCCTAGATTCTTGTATCCGGCGGACTGTAGTGCGCTGTACCAGTTGTTGACGATATTGTTGTACACGTTCGGGTCGGTGGGCGGCTGATGCCCCTCCCAGGTCCACTTTTCCAGGTCGTAGTACACGGGGTACGCCAAGTCGCTCGGATTCACACCGAATTGCTTGAGTTTGGCGACCACGTCGGCACCTTCTTCTTTGGCAAGCGACGGCGTGTCCGCGTAGGAATACCAGTAGATGCCGAATGGGATGCCGAGTTTCTTGCATTCGGAAATGTTACGTTGCGCTTTCTTGTCGGCATTGTTGCCTTCGCCGTAGCCAAGGCGAATGATCACGCCTTCCACGCCGTCGGCTTTCGCTTTGGCCCAGTCGATATCGCCTTGCCATTCGGAAACGTCGATCACGCCTTTGGCTTGCTGCACGAACATGTTGTTCTGATAGTCGAAGAAGGCTTTCGAATTGTTGTAGGTGCCCCAGTGTGCGCCGTATTCATTGCTTTCGAATTTGGTTGTTTGTACTTTCGCGTTGGATTGCGTGGATTGCGCACTCGATTTCATCGACGATTGTTCCACGATTACGCTGGATTGCTCGGATTGCACTTCTGCACTATTGGCATCATTCGCGTCGGCTACAGCATTTTTGACATCTTCCGCACTTACCGGAATGAAGGATTCGCCATTGGTTTTGGCAAGCGGATCCGGCTGCTGATCCTGCGTACCGACCAGTGTCGGATCGGCTACAATTTCGCCGGTTTCGATGTTCTTGACCTTCCCTTCGGGGGTGACGGCCAGGTCTTCCGAAACCACGGTGGCATCGTCGGAAATCTCGTCACTGACGGTGTCTGGAAGTTTCGCATTCGGATTGTCAGGCATGCCGTCTTGCGACTGCTGGTCGCCCGTCTGATCATCCGACTGATCGTCAGACTGCATAACAGCACCATTATCCGCAGTAACGGAACCGCTTTGCGCAACAGAATCCTCAATCGCAATATCCTGCAATGCGTAAGCCGGCGTAACCGCAACGGAAGCCGCCAACGCAACCGCAGACAGCGCAGTCACAATCTTCAAAACATGATGTGGCGAAACCATTCGTCAGCCTCTCTTGAATAAAGTCATCAGCCCCAAATATTCGGCGTGAACGCCCTAATCGCCAACTCTAACCGCATCCCGCAACCCCGCCCCTCCCCAACTCCAAAATCATCCCAATCCCCACATCTCACGTATTACGCACTGAAAGAATCGGTCAGCTCATTAGATACATCCGACATGACATCATCCATTTCCGTATCTCCTTTCCAGCATTCTCGCTGACCTTCCCATCACGCTTCGTAGAGGGACCATTTCCAGGAGGGGAGTACGTGGATCGTGCCAGTGGAATCGGGAAGTTCAATGGTTTCTCCCTCGTTAAGCGTGAGAATCAGGCCGTAATCAACGTTGGTACGTTGCATAACCGCTTGCAGAGAGCCGATTTCTCGCGCCCTGGTTTTCTCATTTCCCATATTGGCACACACTTGAATAAGCCCATACGGTTCCGTAGCAAGAGCATCGCCGATAAGAAAGTCAACTTTCTCCTGTTTGGACGTCGGCATAGTGTACGAAGTGATTGTTTCCGTACGCCTACCGGAAGTTCGTCTCTGCAGTTCGCAGAAAATCGCAGTTTCCAGTCGTTTTCCAATATCTTGCTGGTTGGCGCGTGACACCGCGTAAACCATACCCTGATCGACGGCATACATTTTCGGCACCGCAGTACTACCCGGCTTGAGCATGGTGGAATACTCCTCAAGCTGATACACCAGAAATGCCTGCTTGAACAGCTCGAGTAACGTATTCGCCTTATCCCAATAGATTTTCCAGCCGATCGCTCGCAACGTTTCCACAAGACCATTGGTAGACAGCTCGCAAGCCGTATTGCGCAGCAAAAACAGCGCTATCTGTGTGGCGAGAGTAATGTTTTCACGTCCAAAACGCTCAGCGACATCACGTGCGACCACATCACGCACGTAACCTTGGAGCGTTTCGATACGATCCGGCTCAACCATGCGTTGCACTGCAGGGAAGCCACCAATAGTCAAATAATCGTTGTATGCGGCTTCAAATCTGGTAATTTCTCGCGGAGAAAACGCGGCATCGGCAAGAGTACTGCCTTTTGAAGGCGTTTCGATTCCTCGAAAGTCGCAGAATTCTCGGAAAGACAGTGGCATCATAGCATGCGGATGCGATCTTCCTCGGAAATTCGTTGCGATTTCCTCGCTGGACAGTTTCGAAGACGATCCAGTAATGACTAGCGTCACAGCTTCATGTTCGGCTATGCGCTGGCAGAATCCCTGCCAATTGGCGCATTCTTGCACTTCGTCAAGGAACAGATAGCAGCCATGGTCACGAGAGTCAGGATATTGCCGCCAGTATTCTGTGACGATATCGTTGAGCACGGTGTCTTGCATCGGCTGCAAACGATCATCAGCGAAGTTGAAATAGAAAATATCATTACGCGAGACGCCGTTTTTTAACAAATCATGAATTTTCTGGAAAAGATAGAACGTTTTGCCGCAACGTCGGATGCCAGTGATGATGTGCACAGCATTGAACACTGCTGGCTGCGGCAGCTCGCGTATGATTTCGCTGCGGCGTGACGGCGTAGGAATGTCAAACTGCATGGACTCACGAACCAGCATGGCATACGATTCACGTAGATTATCCGGCACCATAAGTTCTTCCTCTCGCCGTCCGTTGCGAAACACCCAACAATCCCAGCATAACACTTCTCAAAAATTTTAATAAGTTTCCACCAACACTTATCAAAATTTTTAGGAAGTTCCAACAAGCTTTCGAAAGTCGAAAGAATTACAAAAGCATTAACCTCTACAACACGGAAGCGATGCATCGGGGAAGGACGGGTATCGTACGCTGTATATTGACATTTCAGGTGGACGCTCGGCGCGGTCAGCATTGATCGGACGGGGAGCTGTCACCGGGGAGTACAGAATAGTAGGCAGATTCTGGAGGGGTTATGGCACGGCATGGCAAGAAGCCAAGCGAGGAAAGCACCTCGCCACGCGCACCGAGAACACTTGCCGGAAGCGCAACGACCAACACTTCTGCCGACGGTATTGACGCCGCTACCAGCAGCAGCGCAGCCGACAGCTCGACCGACAACGGCACATTTGCCAGCAATGCCGATAACAACACCGCCAGTAATACTGGAAATGCGCATACCAACAGCTCTTCCAACGAAGCTGACGCAACCGAAGCTGGCACCAACGCGATCGATACCAACACAACCGGAACACGCACAATCGTCAGTGGCGACACGGCTGAGACCAGTGATCGGCAATCGCTCGAAGCAGACGGAGCCGTTAAATCCAACGAATCCCGTCGACTGCAAGACCTGTTCGACGCAGCCATAGCGCAAGGCGTCAGCGACGGTGACGCTTGGACGGACCAGCATGTAAAGCGCTTCTACCGCCAGATCATTATCACCGTAGTCGTCGTGGTCGTTATTCTGGGTGCGATCTTCGGATTCACAGGTATACGCGCATCGCAGCAAATGCGTGACCTGGCCGCGCTGAACGACTGCAAGGAAGCCGTCGCGACCATGAACACCTCCTATTCGAAGGCGTTCCAACTGAAGGCAAAAATCTCCGAAGCGTTCACCAGTTTTGACAAGTCTTACGACCTCGACAAGCTTGCCGAACTTCATCAGACGGAAGTCACCGCTCCGAAAACGCTGAGCTGTGCCACCGACGCCTCCACCACCATCAGCAAAGCCAACGCCGCAAAAGCCGAGTATGACAAGCAGGCCAAGCAATTCAAGCAGGCCCTGCAGAAGGCCGACGAATCCGCAGCCACCGATGGCGGTGACGGAACTGATGGAACGGCCAGTGGCAATAACAGCACCGATGGCACTGACTGAGCCGCAGTCACGAAAGACGATGCTGGAGTTGCCGGAGACATGTCCGTCACAGACGGCACTGTCGACCAATCCGACGCAGCCGACGCAACCGACGTGACGCTGAACGATCAATTCCTCCAGTAAATCAGCTAATCGCAACGCAACCAACCAAATCGGCCAATCAAACCGGCCATCAGCCTCACCGTCTCTGCGTTTCCTCCGACTATGGTTCGCGCTATTTCACGCATCCAACGTTTCTTTTGATTCTAGAATCAAAAGAGAGTCAAATGGCCGGCATAAGAAACGGCTCTGACAACACAAACAGGCGAACAACGATCGGATGACCATATTCGTGCGTATCGCAGCAAAATGGCTAGGCTGTGACATGCTAACATGTTTTGACCACGCCATACGAAAGAAGCTGATTTGAATAAGAAACGACTGGCACGCGTGATTATTGCCGCCGTAGTGACCGTGGCGATACTTGTGGCGATCATTGTTGGCTGCGGGCCGAAATGGGGCGATGGTTCGGTGAATGCCAACGCCCGTAACGCCAGCAGCTCGAACAGTTCCGGCGACTCCAGCGCCTCCGGCACAAGCAGCTCCAGCACAAGCGACGATTTGTCCGCAAACCATGCGACCCGCGCATCGGTACAACTCCCCTCCTACTACATGGAGAACATGGTTTTCCAACGTGGCAAAACGCTGGTAGTCAGGGGAGCCGTCACCACTTCGCAACGTGGAAAAACTGTTGACCCAACACAACTGGTTACAACGATTTCCCAAGGTAAGAAATCATCATCCGCGCAAGCAAAAATTTCCAAAAACGGTGATTTCACTTGCATTTTACCTAAGCAGAAAGCAAGTCTTAAGCCATATTCATTAACGATTTCGTACAATGAAGCCACTTTGTTGACTCTGAAAAATGTGTATGTTGGTGACGTTTTTATTGCTGCCGGACAGTCGAATATGGAATTGAATTATTCGCAATACTACGAGGGCCCCGGCAATGACTATAATTTCGGCGGAGGTCTAGTAACAACCAACGATCTACCGAAACAGCTTTCCGACAAGAACGTGCATTTCGTTGCGAGCACCAACACCACGGAAGGTACTGATTTCCCACTACGCGACGTGAACGAGCAGGCCGATTCCTGGCTTGATGCGACCGCCGATAATTCGCAGCATTTCAGCTATTTGGCACAGCAGTTCGCCATGCAGCTTCGCGCCGCGCATCCGAATGTGCCCGTCGGTATTATTCAGACCGCATGGGGTGGTACGCCGATTCGAAACCATGTGAAGGGTGGATCCATTTACGCGAACCATATCGCGCCATTGAAGGGTTTCCATGTGGCGGGCGTGCTGTGGTACCAAGGGTGCAATGATTCCGCGAACGAGGCGACCGCATTGGCATACGAGTCTCAGATGACGTCGCTGATCAACCAGTATCGTGCAGTGTTCGACCAGAATGATCTGCCGTTCCTGTATGTGCAGTTGGCGCGTTGGCCTGGCTATCAGTACACTCAGAACGTGCGATTCGCACAGTTGAGCACGTTGAACAACATCGGATTGCACAATGCCTCCAACGTTGCAATGACAGTGTCGCTGGATACGGACAAGGGCACTTCAACGTTGATACATCCGCTTGGCAAGGATATTCTTGGCGCACGCATGGCCGCACAATATCTGGCAATGTCGGAAGGCAAGGCTGTTCCCAACGGACCGCTTATCGCACATGCGAAGCATGCTTCCGATGGCACGATCGTATTGTCATTCCAAAAGGGCACCGCAACTGGTTTGCAGGCAGAAAACCCCAATTATTCCAAGACTGCGGGCGCGACCGTACCTAATTACACGGCCAATTCGGACGCGACTCCTCTGGATGGTATTGCTAATGTTGCAACGCCGACTTCCGCATCATTGCAAGGCTTTGAAATTGCCAACGATTCCGGAAAGTGGGTTTCGACAGCGGCAACAATTAAGGGTGATCAGATTGTGCTGAGTGCCGCTGATGGAAGTTCGAATCTTAACGCGGTAACTCAAGTGCGTTATTGGTGGAGCGGAAATCCGGCTATTTCCAATCTGCTGTACAACGATCTTGGATTGCCTGCAAGTCCGTTTATTGCGGTTGTTGAGTAGGATTCGCAGCCTTATAACGTTAGTCGACGTAGTGCGGGGCGCTGGACGCTATGCGGGGCGTAACACCGTTATTGCCGTTGTCATCGTCATTACCGTCTGCAGTGGAATCTTGCGATTTACGAAGCGATCCCGCAGCCAATGAACGTATGGATCGAACGGAACGACCAAGCTGCGACTGCTTTTCCTGCTCGTCCGACTGGATTGCGGGAAACGCACCGGTCACAGGGCGAACACGCCCGGTCGCAGTGGGAATGAAGCTTGGCGGCAGCACTTGCGTGGTAATGGCACTCGGCGATGATGCATGATAGCGAGCCATTGAAATCAGGGAATCGCGGGTATCGAGTTCACGCCGAATATCTAGCTCATCGTTGGATTCAGCCATCGCCGCCCTCCTTCTTTTCCGGCAATCTCCACCGGTAATCTCTCTCCACTGGTGACGGTCACCGTTCCGAGCGTAATGCAAGGCGGCAGGCCACTGCGAACGAAATCATCGATATGCGCAACTCCCCCACTGTTTCGCAACTTTTTCGTCGCACCTCTACGTAACAAGCCATTGAAAAGACGCCGTTTTCGGCATGAAAAAAGGCTTCCGGAATCATCCGGAAGCCCTACTGGCGGAGAATACGAGATTCCCCAACAACTATCCTCAAACCCAGTAATAGCAAGGCTTCCAGCGATTACTGGTTTGATTGTAGCACTCTATTTGTCACTCTAAGCGCCTATCAGGGCCTCTGATTTACACTTTTACACATTTACTCTTTTTACTCTTCACGGTTTTGAAAAGAGTGACAAAACGTTGGAATTTCAACGTTCTTGCTTACACTTTTACACTTTAGAGAGTTGTTTATAGTATGTATTTTCTGCTCAAAAGCCACAAACCTAATAATTCCAAGGGTTATGGGGTCCGTTACACATGCTTTGCTCCGACTTCCACGCCAGATCCGGCCAAATCAGATGCAACGAGATATGGATCATGGGTCATTTCTAGGCAACCCAAAAGCAGACCGGAGCGAAGCGTAGGGCTTTTGGGGCGGCAGCTTCTTGCTTTTCATACGCCCGTGCTGCCATGACGAGGACCGACAAGCAGCACGTATGAAGGCGCTTAAGCACGGAATATCTGATGGGTCACAATGGCCCGTCAGATATTCCAATTCGGCTCCAATCACGTTAATTGCCAGAACAAACGTTGCATATGGAAGCGATGCGATACTTAAAAAGTGTGATATCAACTGCGGAATTATTACGCAGTTGATAATTTCGTCGAGATGCCAACGTGATCAAGTAGTCCGCCCTCCGCCAGAAATGGGTTCCGAGCCGAAAAACAGCCAATTGGGGAATCGTCACCGGGCAGAAATAAGGCTGTCAGCCCACAACCCATAACATGTTTCTTGACACTGTTCCGCCGTGAAGAAATGGGTTCGGCATCAGGCCGCACTAACTGGAAACATCTACCTAGCATACAAAGGACAATAATTAAAAAGTATTTTTCTCTCCCAAGAAGTCCTCTTTAGTCTTCCCAAAAAGTCCTTTTAAACTCCCAAAAAGTCCTCTTTAAAGTTGCGAATCGCCTACTGCCAACTGCTCTCGCGGGAGTCTAAAAAATATTAAAAGATTCTTATAAAAGGGCGCAGGGCGCCTGGGCAGTGAACGAAGAGACAACACCAGCCATCACGAAATCAGGCAACCACGCCACCGGCACAGCCGTTAGGAGCGTAAAGGGCCGACGCCCGAAGGCATCGGCCCTTTACCTATCCAACAGATTCCAGTAAGAGAGAAGCATGCCATGATTAATGCATGCTTCTCTCCGAGAATTACCTATAGAAATATTTCCCTTGATCTATTTGTCTGGAAATGTCACGTAACTCACCAGCCAATTGGCGCTCTTCATCATTCCCGTGCTGCAACTTGGCTGCTTTACTATCCAAACGGTGCTGCGATGCGGAATAAGAAACGATTGCAATCAGCAGAATTACGCCGATGATTACGAGATATTCCATAGCTATTATCCCCTTTGCCCTACGCCGTTCAAGGCCATGCAAACAGCCTGTTGCCACGCAGTCCCCCAAACGCCCACTCCTTTGCATGAATCCGGAGTGGGAATCCAGTGGTCATAGCACTGACCTTGATAATAAAAATCACACCGTATGCGAGTTGTTGGACGAGAAGATTCAACGGCTGACGCTGCAGGCACCGCGAAGCCTAATCCCAAAAACATGAGCGCAGCACTAACCGCTGCCGATATCTTACGACGCATAGCATCCCTTCATATATCTACTCTTTGAGCTCCCCTTCGGAACCCACCAAGATTCTAGTTTTTCTTACGGGCAGTGACGTTCAACGTTCAGATTCCGACTTCTTGACACGATAAAAATGGGAATTTTACGTCACTAAAAACCTCATCAAAGAGAATCCATAGACCAACAGCGCCGAAACCAGCAAACCACATAGAAAAACCAGAGGAACCACAGACCGCACCAGAAGAAAAAACGACAGACAAGACACGATCAGCCATCAAAGCCAATGAGAACCAAGCAGTCCCAAGGCAACGAGAGCCACAGACAGAAGCCATGGATCCAACGAAACCCATGAAAACCAAAACTTTTAGCATCAGAAATAAGCCACGCGCGTCTTGCACCCTGCTTCGCGGCTGACGCCCGTGGTTTCTTTTTCATGTATATAGTTTTTGGTTTTCTGCTTTGGTTGTGGGTATGGCTTGTTTTTCTGTCTGTGTTGTCTTGCTTTGTTCTTCTGGTCTGCTTTTGATTGTGTGATTCTTCTCTTTTCTGTATGTCTTCTTCTTGCTTTTTCGTCTTGCTTGGCTATCCGTTGCGTTTGTTCGTCTGTTTCTGTTGTCTGTCCCTCCCGCTTTGCGTGGCAACGAGAAATATCAGATGCAACATTATGTTGCATCTGATATTCAGGTTTTAAGCATCCCCCGCTCTCCCACACAGCATCCGTCCTCATAGACGGTTTCACAATCAAAACGACCGAAACCGGACCAGAATATCAACCTCGGCATAATGTCGAGGTTGATATTTCCCGATGCGGAGAAATTATCAGATGGAACATAACGTTCCATCTGATAATTCAGCGTGGCACGGTCACGACCCATTCCTTGGCGAGCGTTTCCGGGGTGGATCCCATATCTAGACGTTCCGCCTCCTCACCCGAGTATTCGGATGAATCCTTAAGGTAGACGATGGAACGGCTGCCGCGTTCAGCCACCCTGGCCTGCCCCAAGCCGGCCAGCGAGAAAGCCTTTCTGAGCTTCGCGGGAGTCCACCTGCGGTCCTTGCTCTCCGCCTGATGGAACAGCTCTCTCGTCAGCATATGATTGCCATTCAAATGGACGGCAGCATGCATCCATTCGGCCATGGCGTCGAGCGCGATCAGACAGTCGGCGGACTGCTGGTCGTTCATACGGCCGGCGGCGAGACCATGCAATGGGTCTATATACACGAGATCCGCGTGCATCTTTCCAGCCGATTCCACGATTCCCCGCAGGTCTCCGGCATTAAAACCACAGTATTCGATTCCGCCGGCACGACGTTTGTACAGCATGATGTTGCCCAGATCGGCGCCCATGCATTGCAGTTTTGCCTTTACGAGACCGGCATCGTCCTCTCGCTGCACGATGAGGACTTTCTTGCCCATGACCGAGAATCTCGCGCACTCGTACAGGGCGAGCGTGCTTTTGCCACAGCGTTTGCGTCCGCCCAATATAGTGATCGCTCCAGATGGAAACCACACGTTTTCTCCCAGAAATTCGACGTTCCGTACCAATTCATCGAGCATTGGCGTCAGAACATAGTCAGTCTGCTTTGTTTTTCCGTTTTTTTGCGTTACACTGTTCATTGGTTTTGTTGGCGTCTGTCGTTGTTCAGCGACAGACGCTTTTCCTTTCCTGCGATGCCTCTCAGCATCCTTCGACGTAATCTTCCAGTGATTTGTAGCTGATCAGGAAAATACGTCCTGATTTGCGGGCTCTGATTTTGCCCTGTCTGATGAGCGTGTAGATGCTTTTGGTGTCCTTGAATCCCAGCAGCTGTGCCGCTACAGAGACGGTGACCGCCAACGGCCGATGAATCGAGTCCATCGTGCGTACGTTTGCCATTGTTTCGTTCCTTTCTGACCCTTCCGGTCTGATTCGGTTACGTTCGGACGGTTGCCCGGGCTTATAGCTACCACGTCGGTTCCTTGTTACGACGTCCGATATCGGCTCATGCCATGTACGGTCATTGGGGTTCCATCAGCATCCGTGACAGGGTTTCTTCCTTCGTCTCGGGCGATAGCCGGCGCATCACCTCCTCTCGTTCGTTGGCGTCCATGACCTTGAGAAGCGTTATGCGTGCCGCCACGTCGGTTCTCTCCAGAAGACGGGCAATCTCGACGGATGTGCCTCCGGCGTTCCACGGCACGGGTACGTCATTCCCGGAAACGGAGGGGATCGCGTCTTTGGCGTCGTTCTCCATGCCCGAAATGATTCTTCGACGTTCCGTCTCCACCGCATGCTGGTAGTGCCGGTCGGTGTCCAGCCGTTCGTGCCCTGCGAATTCCATCACGGTTTTGTCCGAATTCGTGTACGCCTTCATATGGCTGATGGCACGGTGGCGCAGGTTGTAGAGGGAAACCTTCTTCTCTTCAAGCCTCGGAACGCTTTTGCGCGCGCTGTACCAGGCGTTGCGTACCGTCTGGGCATTGACTACCTCGCACGTCCTTGGTCATTCGTCCATCGGTAAAACCGCCTGTTGGAATTGAAGTCTGCCCTGTCCGCCATGCGTATCTGCTCAATGGTCGCTTCATCAACGCCGCACTCACGCAGCAGCTTTTCCTCCGCTTCTTTCCAGATACGCCATTTCCTGTCCTCCCGTCCGTGGTTGTATGCCATTCTTACTTCCTCCAATCAGAATTGATTGAGAGGGCAGAGAAAAGCCCCCTCATCTTCCCAAAGGAAAAAACAAGGGGGCTGAACGCCTTAAATTTTAATTTTCTATTATCTTTCTTAGTTTTATTAGGATTCTGGCTTTGCGTTTGTTTACAACGCTCTGGGTTATGCCCAACCTCGCCCCGACTTCACGCTCGGAAAGTCCGTCAAAAAAGATTGCCTGTATCAGCTCCTGTTCACTATCCGACAGCAAAGGCAGGGCGGCTTTCAGCCTGTCCACCATGACCGCATTGACAACGGTTTCTGCAATGTCCACCGCTTCATCAGTGATAAAGTCCAGAGGATTCCCCTCGCTGTCCGTAAATCCGTCGAGAGATAGCAGTCTATTCTTTGTATCTAATTTTTGCAGATAACGCCACCGTTCCTTGTCACGGTAGAAGTCTGTGTATTGCTCCCTCACGACTTCAAGCAGACAGCCTTGAATGGGGATAAACAGCTTGTCCATATAGGTCTGGTCGGATTCCCTGCAACGGCAGAACTCCGTGTAGGATAATTCCACATAGCCGCCACTTTCTCTGATATATACCTTTCTTGGTGCATATTTCACCATAAATACCTCCCATCTGAATTTTTGAAATGTAAAAAATCCAGATGGAGAGGCGGAGAACGACACCGCATATCAGAAACAGCCCTACGGCACTTTCCAACAAAAATCGACAAAAGAAAAACCGCAAAGGCTCTGTGACCTTTACGGTTATAGGAAATAGTAATTCTATTGTATGGAGATTGTACTTCTACTTTCAAGGTGAGAAGTACCGTTGCACTGGCAGAAATTTTTTTAACTGGTTTCCTGCCGTTCTCTGATATGCTATGTATTGATAAATTTTGCTTCGTATGAGCAGATAGATAACTGCCCGAAAAAAGGACATAAAAAAATCCCTCCAAATTTAAAAACAAATTCAGAGGGTAATTTAGGGTATAACAAAATAACCCACCCGAATATCGTTTTTTTTATTTGGTGAGTTTGTTCTTTCAAATACGAAACAAATGCTCATGTACGGTAAAGTATCACAAGAAAATTATGTCGAATTGACAGCCGCCTCCGCTATACCGAATAAGGAAATAAAGAGTCCTCAAATTTTGCGCTACTAAATGAAGACGAGCGGAAGTAATCTCCCGCTCGTCAGTAAACTTAACTATGCCATATCAATCCCGCTTCTTTCCCGCCACCGGCACTAAGAACAGCGCGGGCAACAGCAGGAAAGCGGTACAGACCAGCCCCCAGGGTATGGACACCTGCTGGGCTACCAGCCCCACAATAGGCCCGCCGATGATCTGCCCGAAAGAGTCCAGCTGTCCGCTGGTGGAAAAGACTGTGGCGCGCATTTTCTCATCCACTTGGTCGTTCATCCAGGCGGCCAGCACAGGCTCCTTGATGGTGCGCATAAGCCCCGCCAGCAGGAACACCAACAACATGAACCAAAAGCTCCGCCCCACCGCGAAGAGAACCAGGAACAGGATATACCCGGCGCTGGTGGACATGACCACACTGGTTCGGCTGACAGTCCCTTTTTTCTCCATGCGGGCGATGAGCAACTGAGAAGCCAGAATACCTAAGCCGTTGCCGATAAGACTGATAACACCGAACCAAGTGACGCTGTTCAGCGGCCCGATAACGGGTATTACCGTGTCATCCAGAAAATGAGCGGTGGAGAGCCGGTCAAAGCCTTCACTGGCAAGTCCCCCGCATAGTGTGATTGCTAAGAGCGCCAGCAACACAGGTGCGCCTTTCACAAAGCCCAGGTTGAGCTTGAACAGGCAGACAAAGTCTTTAAGCAAGCCCTGCCGTTCCTCAATAGCAGGGGAGAAGTTGGTTTCTGGCATGATGCGAACCATCACCAGCCCCAACAACAAGCACAAACTGCCCCCCAAGATGAGAGGCATTTGCAGGTTTATGTTTCCCAGCAGTGTGCCCAGCACCACGCCCAGAACGCCGCCGATTTGCCCCATTTGACTGCCCCGCAGGAACACCTTGTCTATGGGTTTGTCCTCTTCCTCCGAGGCAATCCACGCCTCCAGAGCGCCGGTGATGAAGGTATCACCGCAACCCCAGACAACCTGGGCCAGCAGAACCGGCGCGAACCACGGTAGCGCACCCTCCATCAGAAAGCCCAGGCCGTAGAGGAACATTCCAATCAGCACCGAGCGCCGACGGCTATACAAATCCGCCACCACACCGGTGGGCATCTCGAACAGAAAGCAGGAGGTCTCCTGAACCGTCCCTACCAGGACAAGCTGGAAAGCATCCAGCTGCACCACCTCCAGGTGGTACACGATGGAAAGCACTGTGGACATAGAAACCGCCAGGGAACAGACAAATCGGAACAGCAGGTAGACAGAATATGCCTTTGAATTTTTAGCAAACATGAAGTTACATTCTCCTTTCAAATCTCATTTTATATGACTTTTGCAAGCTGTTAAGCTAACTTGTGGA
>OGZQ01000342.1_pt1 | contig 37562 bp, 29 predicted proteins | sample 1576841 | NCBI WGS metagenome assembly OGZQ01 (sample SAMEA3541527, study PRJEB24748) | human gut metagenome | biome: human gut; feature: human-associated habitat; material: faeces | place: China | collected 2012
TTAGATTTAAGGTTAACAAAGGTTGGAGCAAGGCGTTGCTCCTTTTTTTATGTCTTATTCCCTGCCGCCAACAGTTTCCCGAACAAATTCAGAATCCCCACTACACTCTCTTTATCAGATACAGGTATCCGAATACTAGTCCGACCTGTCTCCTTATCTTCCTCTACAATAGAATCAACCAATCTCTGAGTAGCTTCTGGCGAACTAAGCGTACGTGCCAGTCCGCTAAGGAAAGAAAATCCCTGCTGAAGCAATTGCTCCGGATTATTATCTGCCGCAGATACAGAAGACTTCTTTTCCGTACTCACCTCTGTTACTCCTTCTTCAGGTGTTTCTTCCTCAAGCAATGCCAATGAATCCGTGTCCGTCGTTTGCAAAACAGCCGTTTCCTCCACAACTTTCTCTTCATTATCATTCAAATCAATACTGCAGCCCGCCATACGATTATGCGCTCCGTCCACTTCTTCAGACGGTTCGGCCACCACCTTGAGACTATCCATCATCTTGTCGAACTTGCTGTTTTCCAAGAAGATGGTATCTTCACCATTATCAAGGATACCCTCAAAAAGAGAAGTTTTGAAGTTGAGGGTAGACAACATCCTCTCTTCAATAGTCTGGCTGGCAACAAGATTGATAACCTGGATATTCTTTTTCTGACCGATACGATAAATACGGGCAATACGCTGTTCGAGAACGGCCGGATTCCAAGGCAAATCGAGATTGATAAGTATAGACGCAACTTGCAGATTCAGCCCTGTACTTCCGGCATCAGTTGACAGAAAGACACGGCTTTCCGGCAGTTCGGTAAAGTTATCCGTCAGATTTTTACGGGCTTCGGAAGGAATCCCCCCATGAAGATACTCATACCGGACACCTAAAACGTCCAGTTCTTTCGCTATCAGACGAGTCATCCTCTCCCATTGGCTGAAAATAACCACCTTCTCATCTCCACTCTCAAAGACATTCCTGAGAATATTCAGCGTTTCCTCCACCTTCGTATCATAACGGGTTTTCTGGTCAAGAATATAAGTGCTGTCGCAAAGCATACGCATCTGGCTAAGCATCAACAATAGCCGCTTCCGGTCTTTCTCACTCAGGAAACGGGTTTTCGTCCATTTGAATACTAGTTGCGACACGATAGACTGATATTCATCATGCATATTCCTCTGTTGCTCAGTCATCGGCACAAACAGAACTTTATCCATCCGCCCGGGCAACTGGAGAGCTACATCTTTTTTCCGGCGGCGAATCAGTACGTTCTTCATCTGCTCGCCAATGGCATTCAGATTCTTGTAAGAAACCACCTTACCCGTATCCGACCGGACAACAGTCTGGTCAAGAAACTGATAATAAGGTCCCAAACAAAACTGGTCGACAAACTGCATGATGGAATAAAGTTCCTCCAACTTATTCTCCAATGGAGTACCGGATAAAATAACCGAATAATCCGACTCAATATGACGGGCTGCTTTGGATATTTGAGTATTCCAGTTCTTCAGACGCTGCACTTCATCCATGATAAGGAAATCAGTATGAAGAGACTTCAAGATTTTAATATCATTGCACACACTGTTGTAAGACACTATCTTATAAAATTCTTCCGCTCCATATAGCACTTTCCTGGTCAGGTGATTTCCTTCTACCACAATAGCCTTGGCATCGGTAAAACGCTCTATTTCCTTTTTCCATTGATATTTCAATGATGTAGGGCATATAATCAGAGCGGAAGATATAAACTGATGCTTCCTCATCAGTTCAGCCGTTCCAATAGCCTGGATAGTTTTGCCCAGTCCCATTTCATCCGCGATGATAGATTTTCCGGCACGAAAAGCAAAACGGATTCCTTCTTTCTGATAAGGGTAAAGTTTTGTTTTCAGCAATGTGTCCAATGCTGTGTCCGAAGCATAGTCCGGTAGCAATTGCGACCGCCTCCGCAAATCACGCTGTTCAAGTATAAATCCCAGTGCGTCGGGATACCAACGGAATGTGTTATTCAGGCGGGTAGCAGCCCTCAAGAATTCAGTTATCGAGTCAATGGCGGCAGGGCGCATCACTCCGTCGGGAGTAAAATAAGGACTTGCCAGTTTGCGGAACTCCTCCTCATTGTCCGTACCGATTCGCAAGCAAACTTTACGCTCTCCCTGATAAGACAGGTATACGGAAGAATACGGTGGCGTGACACGGCAAACTTTACGTCTTTTCTCTCTAATCCATAGTTTGACTCCTTCCAAATGTTTGCAAGTACCCAATTGGCTTGCCTTAAAATCCATACACGAACAATAATTCCAAGGACTCTGATGTCCTCTATATACCACATTATATTCATTGCCGGATGTAGGATTTATCACCGTATAATAACCGGGATATTCTTTTTTGTCTCTCTCAGATATTACAAACTTCTCTTTCATTGCCGCCTGCCTCCGCAAAGCAATCTGCCAGTCTTGCAAAGTCATATTGTCCGGTCGATAATGATAAGAAACTTTATTCACTGTGCTTTTCGTCTTTTTATCTGCTTTTGTCTTTTTTGCCATGCTCATTGTACCTTCGAAATTTTGCCAAAAATACGAAAAGGTTTCTGTTTCCCCACAATATAAAGTATACAAATTATCAGGAAATTACTATAATAACTGGTACATTCCCCCTACCAACACACGAACTACACCTTTCATTTCAAGCTCGAAAAGAATCGTATTCATTTTCTGCACGGGAATATCCGCTTCAACTACTAATGTATTAATCTGTAAATTGCCTCGTTTCTCAAGAATTTCAATAACCTTTTGCTCCTCTTCAGACAAATCAAGAAAAAGACTACGCTGCACATTTGCCACTTTTGCCGAATGAGCACTAACCTCCCAGCCCATAGCCTTCACAAAATCTTCGGCTGATAATAACAAAGAAGCTCTGTTTTCTCTGATTAACAGGTTGCATCCTTTTGAATATTCATCATTCACGCGACCGGGGAAAGCGAAACAGTCGCGATGATAACCTTCGGCAAGTTCGGCTGTAATCAGTGAACCGCCTTTCTCTGCTGATTCAATGACAATTGTAGCATCACACACACCGGCGACAATACGGTTACGGCTGACAAAGTTATGCCGGTCGGGATTGGTGCCGGACAGAAATTCGGTCAGTAATCCCCCTTTTTCAAGCATGTCAACAGCTGTTTTCCGATGGACATGAGGATAAATACGATCCAGCCCATGAGCTAAAACACCTACTGTAGGTAATTCATTAGCCAAAGCTTCACGATGCGCATGAATATCGATTCCATAAGCAAGGCCGCTAACTACAAGCACATCAGGACAAAGTGCTTTCAGATCCCGCAGAAAAGAGGCGCAGATTTGTGTCCCATAATCAGTAGCATTACGGGTTCCTACCATATTCAGGATATGAAGGGAATTTAGATCGGCATTTCCTTTAAAGAAAAGAACGACAGGAGCATCTTCACATTCCCGCAAACGGGAAGGATAAGCTTCATCATAAAAGGACAGACAGGAGATCCGATTCTTCCGGATAAATTCATATTCTTGCTCGGCGCGAAACACAGCTTGCGGACAATCCAATGCCTCTATCACCCGTTGACTTACTTCTGGAATACGTTCCGGCATTTCTTTGCGCAGACGGAAGACATCAACGGCATTACCCATTCCGTCTATCAGATGTTTCGCCCCTATGTGCCCGATACCGGGCACCATTGTCAGAGCAATACTATAAATTTGTTCTTCTTCCGAGCTGTTCATTTCAGGTAGGGCGCAAAGACATTATCGAACAATTCGCTGTCACTTAAACGTCCGTTTACCACACATACCGTCTCAACAGTGGATTTCACTACTACTTTATTATCATTCTTACGGAAGATATCCTGATAAAACACATATTTGATACCTTCCTTTTTCATATATAGTTTCGAGACAAACTCATCTCCGCTTTTCAATGGAGTCTTGAATGCCATACTAATACGTGCCACTACCGGATCGACTCCTTGCTCATGAAGTGCAGCAAAACTGACACCCTCCGAAGTCAGAAACTCGTGGCGGGTATGTTCCAGATAGTGCTGATAATTGGCATTATTGACAATACCTTGAAGGTCACATTCGTAATCGCGAACCTTCATTTCCAATTCATAGATATAGTTCATTTAAATTGAGAATTGAGAATTAAAAGTTGAGAAATAACAGTTAGCCTCTTTTTTGCTCAATATCGAGCCCTTTGAACTTCTTCAATTCTTCGGTCGATACCAGTTTATACAGTTTGTCACTGGGACGTATCTTATCCGATTTCATGGAGAAATGCTGTCCTTTCTTCACTGTTTGCACAGGTTCCAAGTCAACACGGGCTTCTTCCAAAGTCATAAATAGGGCACCGGTAGTCGGCCCTGTAATGAGAAGCTTATCGCCTACACTTACTTCAGCTGCTTCTACCAAGAATTCGGAAACTCCGATATTAGAGAAGTATTTGATACCTTTACCTACATAAATCTTACGTTCCGTAGCTGCCGAACCATAATTCCTGGTCCATTCGCCCAAACGCTGTCCCAAGTAATATCCATCCCAGAAGCCACGGTTGAATACGGTTTTCAGGCGTTCATCCCAAGCCGCAATCTTTTCATCGGTGAATGTTCCATCCAAATAAGCCTTGATAGCTTCTTTGTAACATTCAACCACCGTACGTACATATTCAGGTCCACGGGCACGGCCTTCAATCTTGAATACACGTACACCGGCATCCAACATTTTATTCATAAAATGGATGGTCTTCAAGTCTTTGGGAGACATGATATATTCGTTATCAATATCCAGTTCCACATCCGTTTCCTTATCACGAACCATGTAAGAACGACGACATACCTGCATACAAGCACCGCGATTGGCCGAATGATTCATCTCATGTAAAGAGAGATAGCATTTACCCGATACTGCCATACAAAGCGCGCCGTGGCAGAACATTTCGATACGAAGTTGTTCGCCGCTCGGACCACAAATATGTTCTTCCTGTATCTGACGATAAATCTCGGCCACCTGTTCCAGATTCAACTCACGGGCCAATACTACCACATCTGCAAATTGCGCGTAGAATTTCAAGGCCTCCGCATTGGAGATATTCAACTGGGTGGAAAGATGCACCTCCTGTCCTATCTGACGGGCATAATTCATCACTGCCACATCAGCTGCAATCACCGCAGAAATTCCCGCTTCCTTGGCTGCGTCGACAATGGTATGCATCAAAGGAATATCTTTATCATAGATAATCGTATTGACCGTCAGGTAGCTCTTCATCCCGTGCTCGTCACACGTACGGGCTATTTCCCGCAAATCATCAATCGTAAATGTATTAGCCGAACGGGCACGCATATTCAGGTTTTCTATACCGAAATAGATAGAATCGGCACCTGCCTGAATGGCCGCAGCAAGAGATTCGCGCGAACCCACAGGAGCCATTATTTCAAAATCTTTCAAACTAAGACTCATAGAATATATACTTATTTGTATCAGTTAAGCAAATGAATGCGTACAAAGGTAGGCTTTTTTCCGTATTTTTGCAGCGAAAACAAGAAGTTACTTCAATCATAAACAGTAAATAGCAGATTCATATATGAAAATAGCCCATATAGATTTAGGAAAACACCCCATCTTACTTGCCCCGATGGAGGATGTAACCGATCCGGCTTTCCGCCTGATGTGCAAGAAATTCGGAGCAGATATGGTGTACACCGAGTTTGTATCAAGTGACGCACTGATACGTGCTGTCAGCAAGACTGCACAGAAACTAAGTATCAGTGACGCAGAACGTCCTGTCGCCATCCAGATATACGGGAAAGATACAGAGACAATGGTGGAAGCTGCCAAGATTGTAGAGCAGGCACAACCTGACATTCTGGATATAAACTTCGGATGTCCGGTGAAAAGAGTCGCCGGAAAAGGTGCAGGAGCAGGTATGCTACAAAATATCCCCAAGATGCTGGAGATCACCCGTGCTGTCGTAGATGCGGTGAAAATACCCGTAACAGTGAAGACTCGTTTGGGATGGGATGCAAACAATAAAGTAATTGTAGAATTAGCGGAACAATTGCAAGATTGTGGCATAGCCGCATTGACTATACATGGCCGTACCCGCGCACAAATGTATACCGGAGAGGCGGATTGGACACTGATAGGCGAAGTGAAGAATAATCCGAGAATGCATATTCCCATTATCGGCAATGGAGACGTGACCAGTCCTCAACGCTGTAAGGAGTGTTTTGACCGTTATGGAGTAGATGCTGTAATGATCGGTCGCGCCAGCTTCGGTCGTCCATGGATATTCAAGGAAGTAAAACACTATTTAGAGACAGGTGAAGAATTACCTCCACTTAGTTTTGAATGGTGTATGGAAGTACTTCGTCAGGAAGTGGTAGACAGCGTTAATCTGCTCGATGAGCGTAGAGGTATTTTGCATGTACGCCGTCATCTGGCCGCAAGCCCTCTATTCAAGGGAATCCCTAACTTCCGCAACACACGTATTGCGATGTTACGGGCAGAAACAAAAGAAGAGCTTTTCCAGATATTTGATGAAATCACTTCCCAACGCAAAGAAAATCCGGAAATTTAAATCAACACCTATTATATCTATTCTTCAGGAACTTGTACTTGTTCCTGAAGAATAACATGATCTAATTAAAACGTCAAGGTCTTTGGTTTCTATTTAAACATCGGCTGCGCAAACCACTTTTTGAACATCCAGGTTACGACTACATACAATAGGAATGCAGAGAAGAAACCAACAATGGCATCAATCACATAATGCGCCTGAATATATACGGTAGCCCCACAGAGCAACATATAGAAAGGTATAAGACAGGCAAACAACTTCTTGCTGCCACGCCAAGCCATAATCATCAGAATAGTAGAAATGCCTACATGCGAACTGGGGAATGCCGCCGTAGGGCGTTCACCCACTTGCTGCGAGCCTTCCACCAAACTATAAAAAAATCCGTGCTGATAGCCCGGTCCGGGAAGCAACTCCTGATTATAATTGAAATAATCACCAATAGCAGGGAAAATACCTTTAGATACATTATCAATACCAATGGCAGGAAAATAGAATTGAGGGCCTGCAACAGGAACGAATATATAAATCAGATAGTAAATAAAGAAAGAAGTGACAAGCACAAAAGACATCTTCTCGAACCACTCAAATTTATAAATGAAATAGAATAGAGCCACAATCAGCATCATCGGATAATAAAAGAAATATCCCATATTGAATGCCTCGCTGACTATAAGATGTGGAAACGTATGGCAGAACCAAATAGCAGGCTGACCATTGAAAATAAACTGTTCGGCAGTTGCAAATACATGATCTAAATTCGGAAAGAAACGATTGAATTCGAAAGTATCCGGATACCAGTAAGACAGCAGACTCATCTGAATAACAATACGCACAAACGCCGAAAATTTACAGGGAGCAAGACGATAAAGATACATCAATAAAAAAGTCATTGCCGCGATCATAGCCCTATCCAGCAACATGTGCCATGGATGATCCATCCGCTGAAACAGGAACAGAATCAATATGGAAGTCAACAGATTATAAATCAATGTAATCTTTTCCACAGCAAACAACCCTTTCCGGGTTTCTATGCGCTTAAATAAGTCTAAAGCCATCCTTCATTTTTATACCAGGCAATGGTTTCCCGAACTCCCTTTTCCAAATCATATTCGGGCACATACCCCAGTTCATCCATTACCGGGGTTATATCGCATTGCCAGTTGCGTTGTTTCATTATCTTATATTTATCCGAATTCAGGGTACTGCTCCTCCCGGAACGTGTAGCAATGAATTCAGCGAACAAAGATATAACTTTTAGCACAATTAATGGACATTTCAAGTGAAGAACAAACGGATTACCCAATTCTTTTTGTATCAGATCCGAAAAGGCACGACTTTTATAAACTTTCCCGTCTGTCAAGAAATACGCCTTACGAACTACTTTTTTCTCTATTCCCAGGAAAATAGCCTGCACAATGTCTTTCACATACACAAAAGTCAAATCCTGACGACGGAAACCGACCGAGAAATCAACGTGTTTCTGGATAGACTTTGCCATCAGATAGTAATCAGCTTCACGAGGTCCATAGACTCCTGTAGGACGATAAATGACATAAGGGAAACCGGGCATACTCTGAATATACAACTCCGCTTTCAGCTTGCTCAGTCCATAAGCAGTATTGGGTACCGGAGGGTCGTCCGCTTTTATCGGAGTATAGTCCTTCTCACGTACAGGTCCGAACACACTCAATGTACTGATATAGATAAACTGTTTCGGAACCATATTCAGCTCCTTCAACGTATCGATAAAATATTTGGTCTGAAGATAATTCACATAGTCAAAAGAGTGCTTGTCGGGGCACTTTGTAACACCGGCGCAATGAATGATATAATCAAATTTGTTGTAAGTGCCTTTATGCCCGGAGAGTTGGGCACGAAGTTTATTAGGGTGCGCAAAATCCAGTTCCAGAAAGTGGATTTTCCGGTTTTTCAAATACCGCTTGCTACTCGTAGAACGAATCCCGGCCCACACACCAAACTTTCGCTTCAACGCTTCCTCCACGATGAAACTGCCGATAAAACCACTCGCGCCTGTAATTAAAATACTCTCCATTATTACTTTTCAGGTCCTACATGAATATTAATTGAAAAAATATGATGCCACAAAGATACGATAAATATAAAATAAAAGCCATTTTGCTTTTCTCAATTATTATTTGTTTATTTGCAACGCGATTTATTTACTATTCAACACTTTTAAAGCACGTGGAAGATAAGGCCGATTTTGATTTTCTTTTTAAAGAGTACTATCCTCAACTTTATTATTATGCATTTCACCTGATTAATAATATGGAGGCTAGCAAGGATATCGTAAGCGACGCCTTCGAATTTATTTGGGCCAATTATGCAAAAATAGATAAAGCCACGGCTAAATCTTATCTATATATTTACGTTCGCAACAAAAGCATTGACTTCCTGCGACATCAGAATATACATGAACAGTATGTACAAATCTATTCCGAACTGACCCAAAGTTATGTTGAAACGGAATATCTGGAGCAGGATGAAAGAATGATGCATATCAGCAAGGCAATGGAAAAACTGACTCCACATACCAGGCATATTTTAGAAGAATGTTATATTCAACGCAAGAAATATCAGGAAGTGGCAGAAGAGTTAAATATCAGTGTCAGTGCAGTCAGGAAGCATATTGTGAAAGCATTACAGGTGATACGTGAAGAATGTGCAAAAAAATCATAAATCAGGTATCTTTATTTTATGATTAAACGTAATATAAACAAGTATGATACAGTCAAACAGTGATGAATAAAGATATTGACAATATAAACAATACAGATGAATCTGTAAAGAAGGCGCTCGACATCATGGAGAGTTCTTCAGATATAAACGACGAACAGCTGCAGGAGATGCTTAAAGATAAAGAAATCCTGCAAGCTTGTCGCGACATCATGGATAGTAGTCTTTTCCTACAACAAAAAGGAGGAATAGAACTTCCCAATGTAGAAATGGAATTGGAGCGATTCAAGAAAAAACAACATTCAACACGAATGCGTTCCAATCTCTGGAAAATAACTATCGGAATAGCCGCCATGATTACCGTTCTATTCGGGAGTTACTATTTAATTAATAGTCTGACAACCCCTGCACTCGAACCAATCACTGTATTCACTGCTGATACTACTCCCCAACATATTGTTTTGCAAAAAGATGATGGAGAAAAAATTGTGTTAGACGAACCGCAGTCAAACAATCAAGTCCTGCCTAAAACCGCCATCGCAAAGTCTGAAAAGAAAGAGCTGGATTATAGGCAAGTCATCTCAACAACTACACAGACACACGTACTTACCGTGCCACGAGGTGAAAGTTTCAAAGTGGTATTATGTGACGGCACAGAAGTCTGGCTGAATGCCAATAGTAATTTTGTTTACCCTACAGCCTTTATTGGCAACGAGCGTATCGTTACTTTAGAAGGCGAAGCTTATTTCAAGGTAGCCAAAGACGCCAAGCGCCCCTTTATTGTAAAAACCAAGACAGTCCAAACCCGCGTTCTCGGTACGGAATTCAATATACGTAGCTATACTCCCGAAGATACTCATGTAGTACTTATTAACGGGAAAGTAGAAGTAAGTAACACAAAAGGAGGATCATATACCCGACTATATCCGGGAGAAGATGCACACCTGCAATCTGATGGAAATTTCGTTCTAACAGAAGTAGACTTAGACTCTTACGTTTATTGGAAAGACGGCTATTTCTATTTTGACAATATTACATTGAAAGATATTATGCAAAACTTAGGACGCTGGTACAATGTAAACATAGAATTCAGAAACAAAGAAGCAATGACGTATAAAATGCACTTCATATCCGATCGCACTAAAGATTTAGAGCACACAATCTCATTGCTTAACAGAATGAAAAAAGTCACTGTCACCTTGCAAGGCAATACGCTTACCATAGACTAGGTTTTTATTGCATAAGTATAACAAATCTATGCAAGAAACAACAAAATATCACTTTTATTAAAAAATAAATCGCAAAAGGGGTATCCATTTTCTTTTCTCGTACGCATTAGTTATATGAACATATCCAAATAGTGTTATTAAAAACAAACGTATGAGAAATAATTGGAACTTATTTATTGTGTGTTTTCTATGCGTATTGTGCTTCCAGCCTTACCAAGTTAATGCTCAAACGCAATCACAAAAGAAAATCACGATTGAGATTAGCAACGAACGATTGCCGTCCGTACTTAAACGTCTGGAAAAACTCTCCGGCTACAAAATCCTATTTACGTATGACGATGTCAAGAAATTCACCGTTTCCGGCTCTGTCAAAGATAAGAGTATAGAGCAGACTCTCGATATTATCTTAGCCAATAAGCCACTAGAATACCATATTGAAGATCAATTTATCACAATTACTTCCAAAGGTCCTTCCAAACAAGCGAAAGTATTCAATGTAAAAGGAGTGGTAATTTCCGGTGATGACGGACAGCCTCTCATCGGTGCAACTGTTGTCATCAAGGGAAGCAAGTCCGGTGTATTAACAGACATAGACGGAAAGTTTTCGATAGAAAATGTATCCAATAAATCCCTGTTACAATTTTCTTATATAGGAATGAAGCCACAAGATCTGACTCCTACCCCAACTATGAATGTTACATTAATGCCTGATGTACAAACTTTATCAGAAGTAGTAGTAACAGGTATGCAAAAAATGGATAAACGCCTGTTTACAGGAGCAACCAAACAATTGTCCGCAGATGAAGTGAAACTAGATGGTTTGCCTGATATCAGCCGTGGACTTGAAGGACGCGCCGCAGGCGTATCTGTACAAAATGTTTCCGGCACGTTTGGTACTGCCCCGAAAATTCGGGTACGCGGTGCCACATCTATTTTCGGTAGTTCAAAGCCATTATGGGTAGTAGATGGAGTCATCATGGAGGATGCTATTGACGTAGGTCCGGATGACTTATCTTCAGGAGATGCAGAGACGCTAATCAGTTCAGCCATTGCCGGGTTGAATTCAGATGATATCGAGAGCTTTCAAATATTGAAAGACGGATCAGCAACCTCTATCTATGGCGCACGAGCCATGGCAGGGGTTATTGTAGTAACAACCAAGAAGGGAAAAGCCGGCGTTAGCAAAATGAGCTATACCGGTGAATTTACAACCCGTATGATTCCCAGTTATAAAGAATTCAACATTATGAATTCGCAGGAACAAATGGGAATCTACAAAGAGATGGAGCAGAAAGGATGGCTTAATAACAGCGATACTTACCGTGCCAAAGATAGTGGTGTATATGGACGTATGTATCAATTAATCAATCAATATAACCCGGCTACAGGACAATTCGGACTTGCCAACACGCCGGAAGCACGTAATGCTTACCTGCGCGAAGCGGAAATGAGAAATACCGACTGGTTCAATACCTTATTTTCCAACAACGTTACACAAAACCATTCGGTCAGTATCACTTCCGGAACTGAAAAGTCTTCATTCTATGCTTCATTAAGTGCGATGTCAGATCCGGGATGGTATAAACAAAGCGAAGTAAAACGTTATACTGCTAATTTAAATACAACATATAATATATATAAGAATTTATCTATAAACCTGATCTCCAGTGCTTCCTACCGTAAACAGAAAGCCCCCGGGACACTAAGTTCAGAGGTTAATGCAGCAAGTGGAGAAGTTACCCGTCAGTTTGACATCAATCCCTATTCGTATGCACTAAATACATCACGTGCACTAGATCCAACAGTTGACTATACAGCCAACTATGCACCGTTCAATATCCTCCATGAATTGGATAACAATTATATGGATTTGAATGTAGCTGATGTTAAGTTTCAAGGAGAAATAAAATGGAAAGCACTTCCGGAGTTAGAGCTAAGTGCATTAGGAGCAGTCAGATATCAGGCTTCTTCACAAGAACACAATATCAAAGATCACTCGAATCAGGCAACCGCTTATCGCACAGGAATGGACGACGCTACCATTCGTGACGAAAACAACTTATTGTATACCAATCCGGATAATCCGTATGCTTTGCCTATCAGTATACTACCGGAAGGAGGTATTTACCAGCGTAAGGACTATCGTATGTTGGGGGTAGACTTCCGTGCCACAGCATCCTGGAATCATTTATTTGCAGAAAAGCATATAACCAATCTTTTCGCCGGTATGGAAGTAAATGATTTGAAACGTATGCAAAATTATTTTCAAGGATGGGGAATGCAATATACAATGGGTGAAATACCATCGTATGTATATGAATTCTTCAAGAAGGGCATTGAATCCGGTGAAAGCTATTATGGATTAAACCATACAACAACAAGAAGTGTAGCAGGCTTTGCCAACGCAACTTATTCTTATGATGGACGTTATACAGTAAACGGAACATTCCGCTATGAAGGCACCAATCGCATGGGAAAAAGCCGTTCTTCCCGCTGGCTTCCTACATGGAATATGTCAGGAGCATGGAATGTACATGAAGAAAATTTCTTCAAGACATTCAGCTCTGTACTGTCACACTTAACATTCAAAGCATCCTACTCTTTAACAGCCGATAGAGGACCGGAATATGTGACCAACTCACATGCCATAATTACTAGTTATTCACCATTTCGTCCTTTCACCAGCGGACAGGAAACAGGACTTTATGTATCTGATCCTGAAAACAGTGAATTAACCTACGAAAAAAAGCATGAGTTGAACATCGGTGCCGACATGGGATTCTTAGACAACCGGATCAATTTTTCGATCGACTGGTATAAACGCAACAACTATGACCTGATTGGTATTACCCCGACACAAGGAGTAGGCGGTTCTATCTACAAATATGCCAATATAGCTTCCATGAAATCACATGGTATCGAGTTCACCATTTCAAGTAAGAATATCCAGTCGAAAGACTTTTCATGGCATACAGACTTCATCTTTTCCAAAGCAAAAAATGAAGTTACAGAACTGAATGCCCGTTCCAGCGTAATGGATTTAGTTTCAGGTTACGGTTTTGCCCGTCAGGGTTACCCGGTACGTGGTTTGTTTTCCATTCCATTTGTCGGCCTAAATTCAAATGGTATCCCGATGTATAATATCAATGGAAAAATAACCAGTACCGATATTGATTTTCAGACACGTGACAACATAGACTACCTAAAATATGAAGGTCCTACTGATCCTACCATAACAGGAAGTTTTGGTAATATTTTCACTTATAAAGCATTCAAACTGAATGTATTCATCACCTATTCATTTGGTAATGTAGTACGTTTGAATCCATGTTTCAGCTATCAATACAGTGACTTATCTTCTATGCCACGCGAATTCAAGAATCGCTGGACAGTACCGGGTGATGAGAAACGCACGAATATCCCCACTATTATCTCGAAACGCCAATATGAAGATAATAAAGATTTAATGTATGCATATAATGCCTACAATTATTCTACAGAACGAATTGCCAAGGGAGACTTTATCCGTATGAAAGAGATATCCTTGTCCTATGACTTCCCCCAATCATGGATTGCACCAGCAAAGATATCTAATTTATCTTTGAAACTTCAGGCTACCAATTTATTCCTGATTTATGCAGATAAAAAACTCAATGGACAGGATCCGGAATTCTTCAATACCGGTGGAGTAGCCTCCCCTGTACCTCGTCAGTTTACATTGACTCTTAGATTAGGATTTTAACCATTCAGATAATTATAAAAATGATGAAATACAGAAACGTCTTATATACAACACTCATTTCAGCTCTATGCTTGGGAACAACTTCCTGTAGTGACTTTTTAGATGAAATGCCGGATAACCGAACCGAATTGACTACTGAAGAAAGTATTACTAAAGTTCTGGTATCTGCATATCCTATGACTACCAACTGCCACATAGGAGAATTTTACAGTGACAATATCGATGAAAATAGCAGAGCATACAGCTACCTTTTCCGATTAAACGAACATTTGTACCGTTGGCAACAAACGACTGAAGAAAATCAGGACTCTCCTCATGCTTTATGGAATGACTGTTATAACTCGATTGCATCAGCCAACCAAGCCTTGGCGGCTATTGAGCAGATGGGAAATCCTCAATCATTATCAGCCCAAAAAGGCGAAGCTTTGATATGCCGTGCATACAATCATTTTGTATTAGCTACCACATTCTGCAAAGCGTATGGTACAAATGGAGACAAAGACTTGGGTATACCTTACATAAAAGAACCGGAAACATCTGTAAATCCACAATACTCACGCGGAACAGTTGCTGAAGTATACGAAAATATTGCAGCCGATTTAGAAGAAGGACTGCCTTTAATTGATGACAATATTTACTCACGGGTAAAATATCATTTTAATAAGAAGGCCGCTTATGCATTTGCAGCCCGCTTTTATCTATATTATACACAACCGGATTTTTCCAACTGTCAGAAAGTTATCAATTATGCCAATATAGTACTCGGTAATAATGCGTCCCAATATTTACGTGACTGGGCTGCATTAGGAGCTTTATCTCCCAACAAGAATATACAGCCGAACGCTTATGTAGATGCAGATAACCGTGCCAATCTAATGGTAATATCAGCAGCTTCATATTGGCCATTGGTTTCCGATCCGGGTTATGCCAACTGCGAAAGATATTGCATGAACAATATTACTGCTTCGGAAAGTTGTAAATCCGAAGGTCCATGGGGAGATCAGTCAAGTTATCATCAGATCCCATTTTCACCCGGTGGCTCTATAAAGAACGGATTCCGCCGCTTAGTTATCTATCAGCAATTCACGTCGGGCAACAGTTGGATCGGCTATATGCTGTATCCTGCTTTTACCACCGATGAAGCATTGCTTTGCCGGGCTGAAGCCTACACGTTACTAAAACGTTATGACGAAGCTGCCGCCGATATAGATGCCTGGCAGAAAGCCTTTACAAAAAACACTCAAACTTTGACCAAGGAGACAATCAATGATTTTTATGCCCGACTAAAATATTACACACCGGAAGCTCCGACAGTAAAAAAGGAATTGCATCCGGATTTTGTAGTAGAAAAAGGAATGCAGGAGAATCTAATACATTGTATTCTACATGCAAGACGTCTGCTAACCTTAGAAGAGGGGCTTAGATGGCAAGATATAAAACGCTATGGCATTATAATCTACCGCCGTTATTATGAAGGTTATACCTTGGTGAATATCACCGACAAGATGGACACAAATGACCCCAGACGTGCAATTCAGCTACCGGCCAGTGTCATTACAGCAGGTATGCAACCAAATCCAAGAAATGACTAAATAACTTTAGGAGGAAAAAAATATGAAGAAATACATCATATATAGTTTAATCATGACATTGACCTGTGGACTGGGTGCTTGCAACAATGACGAAGACGTAGACAAAGCAAACAGCATTTTCTCCACAGAAGAAGTAGATCGCAACCCATTCGACAAGTGGATATTAGGCAATTATACCCATCCATACAACATTGCATTAAAATATCGCATGGAAGATAACGAGAGCGACATGACACACGTATTAGCACCTGCCGAATACAAAAAGTCCGTGGTACTGGCTAAAATTATCAAACATGTGTGGCTGGAAGCATACGATGAAGCAACAGGCAATCCGAACTTCTTACGCCAATATATTCCTAAGACAATCCACTTTATCGGTTCCCCCGCCTATGAAGACAATGGAACTATGGTATTAGGAACAGCTGAAGGCGGCATGAAAATTACATTATACAATGTAAATGACATCAATCCCGACCAAATAGATATTAACCTGTTAAACGACTACTATTTCCAGACAATGCACCATGAGTTCGCACATATTCTACATCAAACTAAAAACTACGATCCGGCCTTTGACCGTATTACGGAAAATGCCTACATCGGTAGCGACTGGTATATGGTGGGAGCCGACCGCAATGCATGGCAACAAGGATTTGTCACTTCCTACGCAATGAGTGAATCACGTGAAGATTTTGTGGAGAACATCGCAGTGTATGTCACAAATACCAAAGACTACTGGAATAACATGCTGCAAAATGCCGGTGAAAACGGCCGTACACTCATAAAGCAGAAATTCGAAATAGTCTATAGTTATATGGAACAAACCTGGGGAATCAATCTGGACGAATTACGCGAGATTGTTCTACGACGCCAGGATGACATAGCAAACGGCTATGTAGACTTAAGTATTATTGAATAAAATATGAAAATTATGAAGAAATATCTATCCATATACACACTTCTGGCATTGGCCTGCATTGTTTTGCAATCTTGTCTTTTCTCCGAAGAAGAAATATTCGACGAATCATCTGCCAATAGAGCCACAGCCGATGTAATCAAATGCCAGGAGATTCTTAAAGATGTGCCGAACGGCTGGAAACTGGAATATTACATAGGAAGCAACTATTCTGCAGGTGCAGTCACTTTACTAATGAAATTTGACGGGAAGCAGGTAGAAATGGCTTCGGAAACAGGCGCAGAAAGCTATAAACCGGGAACTATAATAACCTCTCTGTATCAAGTAAAATCGGAACAAAGCACAATGCTCACTTTCGACTCATACAACCCACTGATCCATATGTTTTCAGGTCCTTTAGGCCTGAACATGAACCTAGGAGGGGATTACGAGTTTATTATAATGAGCGCAACTCCCGACAAAGTAATTCTGCAAGGAAAAAAATACAAAAACATAATGGAGATGACGCCTATGCCCAAAGATATACCATGGCGTATTCAGATTGAAGATATCATTAACATTGAGAAAGATGCTTTTCTAAATACATACCGCATGGAGAAAGGCGGACAAGTACTGAATTACTTTATACGCAACAATGGCACAATGGCTACATTCTCCGCTTACAGCGCCGATTATAGTAGTGCAAGAAGTTTACCCTATATCTACACAGAAAAAGGATTAAAGTTACAATCCCCGTACAATGTCAACGGACTTGAAGTCCAAAACTTCAAATGGGATAGAAAGTCCAGACTATTTGTTTGTACCGACGCAGGAGCAACTGACATCGTACTTAAAGAATATTATCCCGAAAACTATCTACAATATGAAGACTATATCGGTACCTACACTGCAACGATTGACGATTATGACGAAGGGCCAACTTCGCAATCTGTAACCATCTCTCCTAAAGTCAGAGGAGAAAGTTATACACTGAAAAGTATTGGCGGATTCAACTTCACCCTCCAGTATGACAAAGCCAGCGGAAAACTAGTTTTAGATTCACAAAGTATAAGTTCGACTTCTTCATCGTCTTATTACTTTGCGTGCGCGGCAGGTGTGGAAGGCTATGCCCACACAGAATTAAGTCTGCCATCACGCCTACGCAACGGATTGGTAAATGTGACGACAAACAGCAACCCTTTCACTTTTTACTTTGCGGATAAAGCAAGCCAGGAAATTACATCATTGATAATCTGGGCTTATTCATCTGATGAATATTCAACCTCCGGACTAATGGGTTACTGGAGCTGGTATAACTCAATCTTAATGGTAAAAGAAAACGAAAGTAATTAATACGATTATGAGAAAGCTTTTTAATATATTCTTATTTGTACTTTGCAGCGTAGCAATAGCGGGATGCAATGATACGGAAAGCAGCGAATCCAAGTTAGAAATCAAAGCTGTAAATACTAATTTCCAAGCTACCGGCGGAAAAGGATACATACAACTTCAGTCAACAGGAAATATAACAGCAGATGTTGACGTCGATTGGTGTGTGCTGAAAGAAGTAAATCCTAATGAAGTGGTATTCGAAGTAAAAGAAAATACCGGGTACTCCGGTAGAAATGCTTTATTGACAATCAGTAACGGAGTAGAGACAGAAGCATTCAACATCAATCAATCCGGAGCTGTTTTCATCTTCGGCAAAGACGAATGGATGCTCCGTACCGACAATAAAGCAGCTACTCTGCCAATAAAACTACAAAGTTCTTTCGATTATACAATAGACATACCCGCAGAAGCTCAAGAATGGTTGTCATTTGAACAGAATGCGAAGGGAATAAATTTCAAGGTAAAAGAAAATACCTCCGGAAAAATGAGAGGAGCTATTGTCAATGTGGCAGCAAAAGACAGATCGGCTTCTTATCAGGTAATACAATATGATGTTGACGAGCTTACCGGAACATGGCAAGGTATGTTTTCAGACGGGCAAATGAATTACGGTTTGAAAGATGTCACCATTGAGAAACAGGAAGACGGAACATACCTGCTTTCAAACATTCTAACCGGATTGCCTTACAAACTGAAAGCAAAAGCCATAGACAATTGCCTGGCTTTTGGGGCCGGTCAAAACCTAGGAGTCTTCGAGGACAATTTATATCTCTCATTCGAAATTCTTAGCTCTGACCTATATTATGTAAAAGATCCTTCTGTAACAATCTCATTAGGCCCCGTAATGTTAACAGACGGAACATTCGTTTTCGCTTTTTCCGGAATAAAAGAAAGTGATCCTTTCGGTTTTGTTTTCCGGGTATATGAAGATGCAGAACTGCAGAAGGTTATAGACAATCTGTCCATTTTTATTAACTGTATTCTATTTAAAGAAGACATAATCCAATAACATATGAAAAAGATACTATTAACTAGCTTTATTGTGGCATTAGGATTACTTGGTGCAAGCTGTAAAGATGACAATAGCACAGCAGGCGGAGGAGGAGAAATACTTCCGGACCAACAGGTAAGCTGTGAGATATTTATGCCAACTGATGGCGCAACCGTTATTATGTCAGACAAACTGATTATCAGAGGAGAAGGGACTACAAACTATGGTAAAATCATTTCTGCAGAACTGAAAGTCGGGGAAGAGATTATCACTGACATCACTTCAGTTCCATTCTATTATGAGTATACCTTCTCCAAAGATGCCGAACCGGGAGAACTGAAAATTGAGTTAGCAGTTAAAGGAGATCACGAAGGTAGTGCCTTGGCAACTATTACAGTGACAACAGAACAAGGAAACAGGCCTGCTCCCCCTCAATATGGAGAAGTGCTAACCGATACCCGTGATGGAAATACATACAAAACCGTACAACTTGCAGACCAGTTATGGATGGCAGAAAATTTACGCTATCTACCAGAGCAACAGTTTGATGTGTCCTCAACCGAACCAAGATATTACGTAATGTTTGATAATGATGCAAAAACAGAACTTGGAAAAGGTTTCCTGAATGCATATGGAGCCTATTACAACCTACCTGCTGCTCTACAAAACGAAACGGCTTTAGGTCCCGATGAAACACGTATAATAAAAGGAGTTTGTCCTGATGGATGGCATATTCCTTCTCAAAAAGAATGGCAAAAATTATCTCAATATGTATTAGATTCCGGAATGGCAGCAATTATGAATAATGGTCAAGTAGATGAAACAGCCCTAGCAAAGGCTCTAGCTTCAACAACGATGTGGATGATGCCGGAATACACAGAAATAGAACCACAGCCAACCTGGGTTGGAGTTGAGATGGAAAAGAATAATGCAACCTTATTCAATGGTCTGCCTATAGGTTTCCGTGCTTGTGCAGGCGACGAAGATTGGATGCATTCAGCCTACAGTGCGGGTTGGTGGAGTTCGACAGCGGGAGTACAAATGGGACCAGAATTTGGTATTACCGTACGTATGTGGTCAGACCTCCACACATTTGTAACCAATGCAGAATTTAATCCGGGAGTAGGACTCCCCGTTCGTTGTATCAAAGATTAACCATATATTATTACTCACTAAATAAAAATACAATTATGAAGAAGTTAGGATTCCTTTTATTTTTAGTCTTAGGACTAACGGCTTGCGGTGATGACAACAATGATCCCGCTCCAGAACAACATGTAACATGTGCCATATCTTCTCCTACTGAAGGAGCAACGATAGACATAGCTGAAAAGATGACAATCAAAGGAGAAGCAACTGTTGACATTGGTCAAATATCGAATGTTACTCTTAAAATCGGAGACAAACAAATTTCAGAAGTAACTTCTGTTCCATTTAGTTATGAATACACATTCGAAGCCAGTCAAGCCGTAGGAGCACTAAAAATTGAACTGACCGTCAAAGGCGATCAAGGTGCCATGGCGACAAGTGAAGTAAATGTCACACTAAAAAAGACCGAACCAACCCCAGAACCGGAAGAAGGAAAAATGATTGACCCACGAGACAATCATGAATACAAAATTGTTACGATTGGTGAACAAATATGGATGGCAGAGAACTTGGCTTATTTACCATCAGTTAGCAAACCGGAAGATGCCGCTACCAGTGATGGAGATCCGCTCTATTTTGTTTTCAACTATGATGGCAAAGATGTAAATGCAGCTAAAGCCACGAAAGAATACAAGACATACGGAGTCTTGTATAATTGGTATGCCGCTATGAACCAAAAGAACGCAACCGGTGGAAATGCGGATGCCATACCAAGTGGTATTCAAGGAATCTGTCCTAACGGATGGCATCTACCCAGCAAAGCAGAGTGGAAAAAACTAGAAAATTTTGTTGCAGATGAATTAGCACCAGTTGAAGGTAATGTATGGACAGATGATGAAGGAAATAAATACTCCGATAAAGACTGTAAAAACGTCTGGTCAGCATTGACAGGAAAACTGGATGCTGACGGTTGGGGAGAATCCGGCATGATAGATGAAAATCCTGATCTCGCTAAAGGTCCACGTGACACCTATGGCTTTAATGTTATACCTGCCGGACAATGTTATCAGAGCGGAAGTTTTGAAATGCCTAAGTCACAGAGTAGAACAGACTTTTGGAGCACAGACCAAGCTACTTACGGAGCAGGAACTGTATATTTCAGTAATATGAGTTATGGGTTAGGTTATTCTTCTGATAAAGGAGGAATACAAGTAAAACGTGGCCTTTCAGTACGTTGCGTAAAAGATTAACTATATTGTAGATAAACATTTATCAATTAGTTCATTACAGAATTAATAAATTCTCTCTTAAAGATAAGGGAAGTATGTCGAGAGATATGCTTCCCTTTTAATATATCTTTTTACACCTAGTTACCAACTCACTCAAACATATAATTAGTCGATATCCAATATCACGAAATAAAACAAATTCTGAATGTTCTTCCATTTTATTATATATCTTTGTAACTAGATATTTTAAAAGACTACATTATGGCAAAAAAGAAAGAAAAGAAAGAGAAAAAGGCCGGCAAGAGAATGAGTAAGAAAGAGCTGGCAGCACTATTAATAGACTTTTTCCATGCCAAATCCAGCGAGACCTTGAGTATGAAATATATATTTTCGGAACTGCGTCTCACTACCCATCCGCAAAAAATGTTATGCGTCGATATATTACATGACCTTTTAGCTGACGATTATATCAGTGAAATAGAAAAAGGAAAGTTCCGCCTGAACAGTCACGGAACGGAGATGACAGGTACTTTCCAACGGAAGAGCAACGGTAAGAACTCGTTTATTCCTGAAGAAGGGGGCGACCCGATATTCGTGGCCGAACGTAATTCCGCACATGCGATGAATAACGATAAGGTAAAGATAACCTTCTATGCCAAACGGAAGAACAGAGAAGCCGAAGGAGAAGTCATCGAAATACTGGAACGCGCCAACGATACATTCGTCGGCACACTGGAAGTAGCTAAGTCATACGCATTTCTGGTGACAGAGAACCGTACATTAGCCAATGATATTTTCATCCCAAAAGATAAGCTGAAAGGCGGAAAGACCGGAGATAAAGCCATTGTGAAAGTAACCGAATGGCCGGACAAGGCAAAGAATCCTATCGGACAAGTAATAGATATATTAGGTCAGGCTGGCGACAACACCACAGAGATGCACGCAATTCTTGCAGAGTTCGGTCTGCCGTATGTATATCCAAAAGCAGTAGAGACAGCAGCAGATAAGATTCCTGCCGAGATTTCAGCAGAAGAGATTGCCAAACGCGAAGATTTCCGTAAGGTAACAACTTTCACCATCGACCCGAAAGATGCCAAAGATTTTGACGATGCACTTTCCATCCGCAAGCTAAAGGACGGATTATGGGAAGTAGGTGTACACATTGCCGACGTGACACATTACGTAAAAGAAGGCAGCATCATCGACAAGGAAGCAGAAAAGCGGGCAACTTCCGTTTATCTGGTAGACCGTACCATCCCGATGCTTCCCGAACGGTTGTGTAACTTCATTTGTTCACTCCGCCCGAACGAAGAAAAACTAGCTTTCTCCGTTATCTTCGATATTACGGAAAAAGGAGAAGTCAGAGACTCACGTATCGTACATACGGTTATCAACTCCGACCGTCGCTTCACCTACGAAGAGGCACAACAAATCATAGAAACAAAAGAAGGAGACTTCAAAGAAGAAGTACTCACATTAGATACGATTGCCAAAGCACTGCGCGAAAAACGCTTCTCTGCAGGAGCCATCAACTTCGACCGCTACGAAGTGAAGTTCGAAATTGACGAAAAAGGAAAACCAATCAGCGTTTACTTCAAGGAGTCAAAAGATGCCAATAAACTGGTGGAAGAATTCATGTTGCTCGCTAACAAGACCGTAGCAGAAAAGATAGGATGTGTGCCGAAGAACAAGAAAGCCAAAGTGCTTCCTTACCGTATCCACGACCTGCCCGATCCGGAGAAGTTGGAGAACTTGTCACAGTTCATCGCACGCTTCGGCTACAAAGTACGTACAAGCGGAACGAAGACTGATATTTCAAAATCCATCAATCATTTATTGGACGACATACACGGAAAGAAAGAAGAGAACCTGATAGAAACCGTATCCATCCGTGCCATGCAGAAAGCACGTTACTCAACCCATAACATCGGTCACTACGGACTAGCTTTCGAATATTACACTCACTTTACTTCTCCCATCCGCCGTTTCCCGGACATGATGGTACACCGTTTGGTGACGAAGTATATGGACGGAGGACGCAGCGTATCCGAGGCTAAGTACGAAGATCTCTGCGACCACAGCTCGAACATGGAACAAATTGCAGCCAATGCCGAGCGTGCTTCCATCAAATATAAACAGGTGGAATTTATGAGCGAACGTCTGGGGCAGATTTACGACGGTGTAATCTCCGGCGTAACCGAGTGGGGACTTTATGTAGAACTGAACGAAAACAAATGTGAAGGTCTGGTCCCTGTTCGTGATCTGGATGATGACTACTACGAATTCGACGAGAAGAACTATTGTCTTCGCGGACGCCGCAAAAACAAAATATACAGTTTGGGAGACGCTATTACTGTTCGGGTAGCTCGTGCCAATCTGGAAAAGAAACAATTGGATTTTGAATTAATAGAAAAGTAAAAGTTTGAATATTCAAACAAACAGAAAAGCTCATTCAACCCCTGATAACATTAGTACAGAAATACGATTGATTAGATAAATCTGTGAAAGTAACGAGAAAAAAGTTCGCATAGATTTGTGTAATCAGTCGTAAGTCTGTACTTTAGCGTATCATTTTGATTATTCTTACTATTATAACATTCATATATCCATGAAGACTGTCATTATCGAAGACAAACAACGAATCGAGTCCATTATTCTGCATTGCGATGCCTGTTTTGTGGGCATTACAGATTTAGAAGGTAATCCCTATGTAGTTCCCATGAACTTCGGTTATGAAAATGGTATCATATATCTGCATTCAGGTCCCGAAGGCAGCAAGTTAGAGATGTTGGAACATAATAATAATGTATGCATCACTTTCAGCCTTGGACATAAACTTGTCTACCAACACGAAAAGGTAGCCTGCAGTTACAGTATGCGTTCCGAAAGCGCGATGTGTCGGGGGCAAGTAGAATTCATCGAAGAGATAGACGATAAACGTCGTGCACTGGATATTATCATGCGTCATTATACAGACAACGCATTCAGCTATTCCGATCCTGCCGTACGTAACGTAAAAGTGTGGAAAGTAGCTGTCCGGCAGATGACAGGAAAAGTCTTCGGTCTGCGAGCCAACGAAAAGCCATAAAACAGTTTCCGGCTTTCGGCTAATGAATTTAACTTCATGTGCCACACCCGTTTAAGAAACGAATTCAGCATTCAAGAAGCATGACGGAGTATCTCCAAGCAAATTTCTCTAAACAAAAGTTTAGAACACTTTTACCCTCACACCCTCATCCTCTGCTTGTATCTCTTTATCCATCGGCATTACAGGTGTGAGGGTAAAGGTGATAGTAAGTGAGGGTAGGCAGTTACCCTCACCCTGTTTCATTCTAAATGTTGTCCTACTTCCTTGTATTACGTAGGAAGTGCAACCGATATATATCTATTATCCCTTCATTATCCATCCGTTAAACCACCGATATAGTTAATTCACCACAGCCGTGGGGAGATCTTCCCACAGCTGTGGTAACTTCTCTTCACAGTTGTGAGATGTTTTTTTATATTATTTCGGAGATAAGCTATTGATTATCAGCATGTGGTTATCGTAGATTCCTCCAAATCCTACATACAGCCCTACATGAGTAGAGTTTATACTGATTTTTTAGTAAGTGCAAATATAGACAATAAAATTGAATGTAAAGGGCTTATTATGAGGAAAATTCGGGAGGGTTGGCATTTATAGAGGTATTGATGTCCCATGTAGGGTACATTAGAGGGTACAGAAACATCCGTGTAGCCTGTTTTTAGGGTAGCACGGATGTAGTTTATTGACTATTATTCAGAGACTTACAAAGTGAAACGAAGTAAGTTGAAGTGATGCCATGTAGGGTAAAGTAAGTGCAAGTCATTTTTCGGAAGATTTTCTTTCCGGCTGGGAATTATGGGGAGGATTCTCGGAATAATACCGGTTGATATGTGGTGAAGGGTTGAACTTGATGCATCTCTTCTCCGGTACGGTAAGAACAACCTGTCCACCGCCTTTTCCGGGACCTTTACCGTTGTTAGGCAATATCCTCTTCGTTTGGGCTCTTTTCTTTACCTGAAAGGTTCCCAATCCTGTAATTGCTACGTTGGTGTCACTTTCAAATGCTTCCACCAATACTTCGATTATATCATTCAGACAGTTCCTGACTACCTTATATGGTGTCCGATGCTTTTGGGCGACTTTAGTAATCAGTTGCTCTTTGTTCATTGAAGTTTGCGGTTATCGTTTTATACTTCTCTAATATATCATCATTGCCAAATATGAGCTCCAAAAGAAGGCAAGGCAAGGTGGTAATACAGAGTAGCAGGATCATGGATGTCTTCATTAGAAGAAGGAAGGCTTGGAATAATATATTCAGGCAGATAGCTCTAAATTTACCCAGCAATTGATTTAGAATTTTTCTCATCATCTTTTTTATTTCAATTTATTGATTTTCCTGTTGTCCTTGCTGGCTCATCGCCAAATACCGGATAATTTGATTTAAAGTTGCATCCTTCAATATCACCTTCTTTTGTTTGTCCAGCAAGAATAATGTCGGTGTAGCACGTATTTCGTAGAGTATCTTGCTACGTATATCTCCCTGTTTGTTCCAGCCTACTATCCAGCCGTGAGGCATCTGCGAGGACTTCAGCAGCCACTCATTTTCGTCCTCGTCGGGATAAACGGCAAGGACTCGTAATGTGCCTTTTTCTTGCATTTCAAGAAAGGCGGGAATTTCTGAAAGTATATGCTCGTACTCCCGACAGTTTGAGCAATCAGGATCGTAGAAGAAAAGCATAGTATAGTCGGCTTTTATGCCGCTCATCCTTCCGGCTTTACCTTTCGGAGTGACATAACTAAAGTCGGTTGCTGTCATTCCAGGACGGTTCTTCTTTGCCTGCTTTAGTTGGTCAATGGGGCGGATTTTATCGTATTCTGTCAGTCTTTTAGAATCTACCATCTGTTCCAATACAGAAATGAAATATTCTTCGTTACGCATGGGGGAATTGGGTTCATACAGATACTTCTCACTCAAGAAGCAGAATCGGGAATAAGCCGTGCTATCTTCTTCCATACGGGACATCATGCGCTTTAGTGCGGTGCTGCTTTCTTCGGGGGTTACGTACTCCAATGCACCGATAAAGTCCGAGAACAGTTGTTCGGTATCGTCACTGCGAATAAAGACAGTGTCTGCCAGTGAGTACCCGTCCCAGTAATGCTTCACGTAATAGAATGCGCGTTGCTGCGGATCTGTCATCATCTGCGGGATTTCGGGACGGGTGTAACGGACTATAGGTAACACGCTTTTAGCGGCTTTATTCTCTTCCGGAACCTCATTGCTCCTGCGTACCTGTATGCAGGCAACAAACAGTATCATTGAAAATACTCCGAGGAATATGAACGTAAAAAATCCGGCGATTAATAATGAAATGGTATGTGTGTCACAATCGTCCAACCAATCTTTTATTCTGTATTTAATCTTGTTTTTTATTCGTTTCATTACTCTTTTTATTTACTTAAACACGTTATATGCAAGGACATATCATGCCCTCTCAAGTTCTATACATTGGAGTTTCGTTTTGAGTTCCGCTGACTTCCACCTGTCGAAAAGAACATGACTTTGCCATCTGAGGGGTATCTCAATATGCGTGTCGCTGACAAGCACCCCCGTAGAGGCAGTCAGGAAATCCCCCAATTCAGCCTCCAGATATTGTCCGCTAATCCGGGCACGCACCAACATTACTTCATAGGTGAGGTTGATTACTTGCTGGATGCAACATTCGTCAACGACTTGTTTCAACCGGCACGCCGATTGTTCGTAAGCGTACCAGTTACCGTTCTCATAGTAGAGATAGATATGGTCGGGGTTATCCACTTCCCGGCTGAGTATTTTTAAAAAGTCATTCATATAGATATTTATTATTGTTTTATTCCTCCCCCAGTATGCATCTTACCGGGAACCCGTATTTCTTCATATCGTGCATCACATACATCTGCCGGCTGGGTTCCACGCAGAGCGAATATCCATATACCGGGCTCTGGCTGCTGCCCGTCCAGTAGCGGTGTCCGTGGGGAATCACGATCCGGCAGCCGTTGATGTGGCTACGGTGTCCGCACAGGGGGAGATATACGGGCACGCCATCGTCACTGAGGATGCAGATGTTCGTCCGGTCTTCTTCCCGTTGCAGTTCCATGGACGCGGCGGGGCGGTTGAGGAACGCTTCTATCTCGATGCGGGACGGAACGCGCCAGCCTGCGGGCGAAGGGTCGAGCGCGTCCAGGCGGAAAGGATTCTCCGCCTTTCCTTCATACCAGTCTTTTTTGCAGGGGATGAATGTTTCCGACCATTCATGCTCCTTGCACCCGAACTGGAAATAACCGCCATGGTTGAGCGTGCTTCCGTCTTCCAGTCCGAGCGGGATGGCTACTTGCGCCAGTTTCCCGGCAGCGGCAAGATTGCGGTCGAGCCAGTAATATCCCCGGATACGGACGTAGCCTCCCTGGTAGATAAGGATATCTTTTACGATACCCGTATCGTTCACTAAAGAAAGTACTGTATGCCGGGCAGCGGGAAAACCGTTCTTTACTTTGTTCCCGGCATTGGAGTGTACACGCACGGTGAAACGTCCTCCGTACATTCCAGGCAGCATTTCGGGTTCGCTCACCTCCACCCAATCCGCCTGCTCTTCGCGGATAATACGCCACGGCTGGTTGCTGTCCACGCAGACTGTGTAGGTTTTTAGTCCGCTGTCTTCGGTATAGCCCAATGGAGTTTCTATTACGCCGTTATGGCGGGCGCAGATATCCCCTTGCGGATATTCGATATAATACTCGAAGCATACGCCTTGCATCAGTGTGATGTCCGTTGTCTGGCTGAAAGGGTATGTGCCTGTTTCCAGCGTCAGTACCAGTGAGCGCGAGCGGATGTTGGCAGGCTTGGTTTCGAGGTGTACTTTCATCGTTTTCGTGCCTTTCTGCTGAATGCCTACGGATGGATAGACAGTGTACCAGCAGCCGCCATCGCCAGCATTGGCACTTTTGACGCGCCAGTGGGTATCTTCGTTGTCGGGGGTTATAGTAACGGAGACTATTTCGTTTTTTTGTCCGGCAGTGACGTACATGCGACGGCTTACGGTGAGCGTGGGGTGAATGCCCATTACTTGCTGCTTCACTTTGAGTGTATGCGTGCTGGCTTCGCTCTGTATCTCGGCACTGGCTTCACGCTCGGTACCTTCGAAGTTGGTACGCAGTTGCAATACCAACTTATCGTTTTCGCGACGCAAGGCGAGCCAGTTATCCGGTTCGCCTTCGGTGTAGTGTACGCTGCCGGTGCTCCACGGTTCGGTGCAATGCTCCAGATCGATGGTGTATTCTTTCGCCATGGCGTCGGTGGTGAGCAAGGGAGGCAGCAGCATGGAGAGGGCGGCGGGGGCAGTATCGGGATCCTCCTCTTGGCTGTCGGCTTCTTCGGGGGCGGGCATCAGTTCCAGCGAGGTGCTGCGATGTATCTCTTGCAAGCCGGTTTCGGCGATGAAGATATCGCTTTCTCCACAGAAGAGGCGGTCGATGTCCGCACGGGTGTGGATGCCGCTCAGGCTGAGGGGGCGCTGGGTAAATAATACGCAGAAATTCATTATGCCTTCATGCGAAGAGCAACGCAGTTTGCATTTGCTTTTATGCCGCACGACGTCCGTGTCCGGAAATTTTCGTACCAGACAGCCACGACGGTCCAATACGATGACTACGGCATGTAAACAACCCTCGGGAAGTGTCGTGTGACGCATCACCAGGCTGACGGGCATTTCCCGTTTTAGGCGGACGCGTTTGTCGCTGTGCCAGTACTTCACGCTTTGGTAAGTCAATCCCGAAGCGATAAATGCCATTGTGGCTATGTCTGCTAATTCCATCATGTGTTTCTCGTTTTATAGTATTTTTGAGAGATTGGACATAATATCGTTTTTTTTATTTTTTTCACCGGCTTCGCCGGAAGTAAATTCTCGCGCTACAGCGCGAGAATAATAATCACATCAATCGGATACGTTCGGTAAACTCACTGTTTGGTTCATTTAACACAACGCACCGAATACCCACACTGTACTGGGGTGCTTTCGTTGACGGCCGAACCGCCACTATCGAAAACCAGGCTGGGCGCGCTGACAATGTCGGAGGCATCACTACTCCAGTAGGCGCCGTACCTACCAACGTAGCGGGTACCCGTACTGCCGCTACCTTCGCTGTTGCGTCGAAAGCCTGAGGCAGGCAGAAATAATCCCTTGGACGTGCTCATAAACCACATTCCGGACGTTCCGATATTACTGACTAATGAATGATTAGTACATCGCGTGAGTGTTGCAATCTCGTTTTTACTCATAGTTCGCCAACCGGAACCATAAGTTGCGGTGGATAGTTTACTACAAGGATCTGTGTTATTTGTATCGGTATTGCCGGTATATGTACTATACCATGTATAATAGTGACCGTACTCAGTAGGACCAGCCATGATAGTAGAACCACTTCCGTCATCATTCTGTTGACGGAGATTTCCAGGTGCCCAAGAGAGCTTGGATAGGTCGGACTTGTCCTGTTCGGTACAAGTGGTGCCGCCAAGGTCTATGTCACCAGGGGGAACTTCTATACCGGGTCCTCCCTTCTTAAACTGCACAGTCATTGTATAACTCTTCCCAGCGAGCAGTTTAACACTCTGGGAGCTTGTTATGTCCAAGTTACTAGCATCCTTTCCGCCAACAGTCAACGTACCGAAATGAACAGTTATGGCACGAGCACCGGAAAATGGAACCAATCGGGTGGAAGTACTAGTATTATTGTTTGGAATACTAAACGTTGCAGAATTACTCGTATTTGCTGCAATACCACTCGCTCCCACAGTCCAGGATGAAGAACTGCCGCCTTCCTTTACATAAACACCCGCACAATTACTGAAAGTATTACTATCAAATCCGGTGGCACTGATTTTGATTGTCAGCTTGCATAACTGATGCGTAAAGCTGACGGGAAGAGACAAACTTGTCCCAGATGCTTTTATATCACCGCTGACGAAGGTCATAAAGTCATTGCTCAAATTTGGAATAGAGATACTGGTACTGTTCCATGTATAGGTACTTGGCAATGCTCCCATTGAAGTGGTATTATTAAAGGAATAAGCCACAAAACGGTAAGTCTGACCGATAGGCAGATTCATTCTGCCTTGCTTCAATACGGGAGCGGAACCACCGTTCGATGTATAATCAGCCACAGACTGGAAAACGTACCCGCTGCCGGATTTCTTAAACGCAATCAAGCGAAAGTAATATCCTGTTGGCATAACGCCGCGTGTCTGTGGCGTTGTTGCAACGGCATCCTCAAACAATTCCATAGCGGCAATACTACCCGGAACATCATTCTCATCAATGCTTCGGGTAGCATTGAAAGAGCTAACCTTCACCCATTCGGAAATTAACGGTTCACAGCTTCGGGTAGAACGACTGGTACGGGTAGAAGGATCGCTACTCCCCGGAGAATTGTATTCGGGAACACCCTGCAAGCTTATACTGAAAGCAACAGGCTTGCCATTGCTGGCACTGGAGGCATCGGAAGCACCGTCACATCCGGGAATGAAAAGACCCTCCATTTCATGTTGCCCGCAGCCGCACAATATGATGAGCGCCAGACATGCCACCAACACTTTTTTATTCAGTCGTTGAGCGATTGTTTTCATATTGAAGTATTTATTTTCATCCATAATATATAGCCGATTATCCATTTTTTCTCGTTTCATATCCATTCTTTTATTTCGGAACTATTACTATCCTTTTCCTTTGATATTGGTTACAGTTCCTTAGGTGTATCATTTTTGATGCTAGTACCATCAGCAGTATAATCGGTAATATTTATATTTCCACTGATGCTGACAGCACTATCTTTTATCACAAGACTTATGGAATATTGCTTGCCGGGATCCAGATTGCCACTACTAAACCGTGCGGTAGGAACGGTGACAGCACAATCCACACCGTCGATAGTCAATGTGATGGTAAGCCCGTTCGATACCGGCTGTGGCGGTACAAGCACATCGTAGTCGGTATTGGAGGAGTTGCTGATAGCTTTGCTGAATGTATAATTCCAACCGCCGTTAGTGGTTGAACCACCCAGCGTGCCGTTGCTTATATCAATTGTACGACTTGCATAAAAAGTAGTACCATTCTTTAGATTTACTTTCGATACGTTACTGGTTCCTGCTAGTTCCCTTTTGATTGACAGTTTCACCCTCGAATATGCCTGTGCCATGGCAAAGGATGCAGTCGGCTTCAAGTTCGTCACACCGCTGCCTCCTGTCTTTGCATACTGCATATCTTTATTCGCATCATACGACTGCGCAGTGAGCGTAGCAGTAAACGAATTGCTCGAAAAAGTCACTGACCCGACTGGATAATAAGCACACAACGTAGCTGCACGACCATCCAGAAAAACCGTATTGGCATTGTCTTTAGGAGTCCATCCACTACTATATGTGTACTGGGCATTATACTGTGCCGGATAACCGTTAGCGGTAGTACGGAATACCCCCATACTTCCACTTGTCACACTGCCGGCCCTTGTCTCGATTTCCGTCTCTATGTTGCTTGCCGCAACCTGTAAAGGTACTTTCTGATCGGGACCCGGCAACGCAATCTCCTGTTCACCACCGCAACCGGAGAGCATCGGCGCAAGCAATGCACCCAACAGGGTAACGGACAACAGATATCCGGCTCTTCGGGCGACCGATTGAGCGACTGATTGGATGCCTAATTGAATCGCTACTTGTATTCTTGTTTTTATTCTTTCTTTCATTCTTAAATTATCTATACAATTCGATTTGATTCTATAAATGCGTTCATTTCTCCCTCCTGTTCCTGAAATAAAAGGGTTGCTATTCTACCCGCTTCTTTGATCAAGGTACCGGAAGAGGAGTGTGTTCCCCACCGTCAGTTGCCGAAGGCCAATCCTCCTTAGTCACACTGATACCGCCGAGGTTGGTTCCCTTTATTGTTAGCGTAATGGCTACATAAGCCCCCGCCGCAGGCGAATATCCGCCACTCCAAGGTACAGTGGTTGTCATCGGCTTGCCGTCGACGACAAGCGATACCACCATTCCCGTTTCGGCAGGCCTGCAAGGAACCAGCAGATAATCCGCCCACACAGTAGCCGTGGAACCTGTCCCCACAGTGACATTGACCGTCCTAACAAGTTCGCTGCCCAACGTACCTGTCGAAGCACTGTAAGCTCCGTTGGTGATGTTCAGCGTTGCGTTAGGCAACAGGTTCTTTAACGTTACCTTGCTCACGACACACGTCCCCGGATAATCCGCCCGCTTGAACTGAATCTTAAGCCTGGCATAAGCCTTGACCATATTGAAAGCAATGGCACTAGCACTGCTACTCGTACCGTTCTTAGTCTGATTCACCGCGTATGATAAATCTTTGGCTGCATCGTACACCTGTGATGTCAGCGGAATAGCCGTACTATAGTTATACGTACTTACCCACGGATAATAGGCACATACCTGCGCATCCTTGGCGCCCAGGTTAATCCCCGCCCCAGCGGGACTCCAGCCACTGCCGCCGTTTGTATACTGGCTGTTGTTGACAGCCACATAATCCGCCCCCGACAGAAATACACCGATACTGCCGGATGTTATGGTACTACTGGTAGCACGCGTCATCAGTTCCGCATCCAGCGAAGCGGACTCTATAGTCAGCGGAGTCGTCAACTCCATGGGAGAACGTCCGGCATTGGCATCCGTCGTCTCGTCAGCCGTACATCCCGCCAGCAAGAGGGAAGTCAGCAAAAGGGCATTTGTGATCGTTTTAACCATCATATTTCTGTTTTTTTTGATTTTTTGTTAATCGAATGTTGAATCATGATTGGATTCGGTTGCGGCAGGCCAGTCCGCTGTAGTCACGCTTCCCATCACTGCTTCGTTTTCAGTCATCACCAGGTTGGCCGTATGGCGGACCCCCCGTTTGAATTCATTGAACTTGCCGGCGGGTACCGTCACGGAATATGTATTGCCGTCCACCGTCAGGGTAAAGGTCAAGCCCGCACCTGCGCCCAGCTTCTGCGCTGGGAACAACAGGTCGATGCTCTCGTCGGGCGAAGTGGTCAGTCCGGTATTGTACATTGGCATGGAAGTCGTTGTGATGGAATAATCGCCGACGGCAGACCCGCTCAAAGCCCCATCGGCTATATCGACCTTGGCAACCGTATAGAAACTTCCGCCGGAAGGCTTTATAACGATACGGCTCACTTTGCATGCATTCGTATACTTGTCTGATTTCGATAGTTTCAGGCTCAAGCGCGAATAAGCGCATTTGAGCGTAAAGGCCAGCGTGGCGTTCGTATTATTGATATTTTTGCGTGTGGAATCATAATACCACAACTGCGCATCGGCATTGGCCTGCACCTTCAGGTCGGTGGCGGTCACCGTACTATTATTGAACGCCACTACATTATTGGGATCATAGCACGCATAAACGTTTGCCGTGCGGGCATCCACATAAATAGGATTGACGGCTTCCCAGGCACTTGCTGCACTCTTGTAGGTATAAGCTTCCGCATACCGGTTGGTGTAGCTTGCGCCCGGGTTACTACCGCCGTCAATCAGAAATAGTTTCACTATATTGCCATCAGAGACAATGCTGCTTGTGCTTGAAGCACGGCTTGCCGGATGATTATCCATCCCCGCATCCAGACGCGCGTCTATCCGAAGGGGAACAAGTTCCTGAAGGCCGACTTGTTCCTGCATCGTCCCGGAACTGCACGCTCCACACAACAGAACGGGCAGAATGGTCAGAACGGCTAGAGCGGCTGCATAAATATTCTTTCTCATATTTTTTTCTCCTATCTATATATCTTCACTATTATCCTCTATACTATCATTCTCTATCGGCTGATTATATCTTCTATTGGCTGATTACACCGGAACAAGATCTGTGCTGCCGTCGTCGTTTTTCAGCGCGTCATCGTCCCACCCCGTCGTGACCTGCATGGAACCGATTGCTATACCGGTGCTGTTCACCGTCAGGTTCAGCGTATATCTCTTCCCCGCTTCAAACTTGCTGATTTCCGTAACCTTCACTCCCAACGCAGGACTGCCCGCACTTTTGAGTTTCAAAGTCAGCTTCAAGTTCGAAAGCATTGCTGTCGGTACCATCAATATCTGTTGAGAAACACTGGCGGTACTTGTATTTTGGGGGACTGTAATCTCCTTGTCCAGAATGAACTTATTGTCCGGCGAGGCAGCAGGTGGACCGTATGCTCCCGTCGAGATATTGAGCGTATTTTCCGAGTTCAGCCCGGTAGCCGACACTTCAATCCGGGCAATGGTGCAACCGTCCTTGATATTGCCCCGTTTGAAGTTCAATACCAGCAGCGCATACGCGCGGCTCATTTTGAAAACGACCTGGTTGCCCGCGCCTTCTTCCGTTCCGCTTGCCACGCCGTCCGTAGAGTTCATCGGGACATTCTTTGCAAAAGAGAAGTCCACGGCAGCACTATATTCCTGTGTCTTGAGGCGCATGGCTGTGGGATTTTCGTAATTGCTGCCTGCTGTATAAGGATGGTAGGCGCATACGTAAGCGATGGCATCGGTGAAGAACAATGCCTCCGACGATGTCCATACGGTACTTCCTCCGCTTACACTGGATGCTGTATACTTCACGTTGTTCTGCGGAGTGTAATCCCCTAGCGTCTTGGGATTCAGGAATACACCGATTTCCCCGGACGTCAGAGTCGTAAAGGAGGTGGCACGTGTGCCGGGAGCGGTCAGCTGCAATTCTCCCTGCGAGGCTCCCAGCACTTCCAGCGCGGCACGATGCCCCGGTGAACCTGCGGAAGATGCCTCTCTTTCTTCCGACGAGCATCCGCCAAGCAGCAGGGCTGCCATGGCAAGGGGGAAAGTCATGACAAGGGGAAGAGTCAAAGGTTTCATTCTATTCTTCATATCATTCTGTTTTTTTATGTTGTCCTTTTCGTTTTTTATATAGTCCTTTGGGTGATTTCTATCATTCCAGCGCCATGTCCTTGTCCGTAGTGAAGGCATCCGCCCATTCGGCCACCTCCACGCCTTCCAGCTTCATATCCGTAGGCAGTATCCTGACGCGGAAATTATATTGCTTGCCCGGAGCAAACGGACGGCTGGGAGTAAATGTCTCTTTGGGTATTTTCACGCCCAGACGCTGCACGTTCACCCCCGAAGTTCGCAACGTCACCCACAGGTGGGCGTCGGCGGTAAATGCCTGATTGAGCGGTATCAACAGGGTACGTATGACAGCAGGTGTCGTACCGGTGAGCACTTCACCATCCGTAGGGACAAGCACGCCTGAAACGGGCAATGATACCTCTCCGGCAATGCTGGTGGCGATATAGACCTTTGTGTACGGTGCATAATCCGCCGTTGAATACAAGTCGGCTCCCGGCAGTTCCAGGCGGTCGATCGCTACCGTGCAGGTATACCCCGCGTCCTTGACAAACGTGAATTGCAGGCAGGTGTACAAATGAGACAACGTAAGGCTGATGCCCGCTGCCAGGTTGCTGCTGTTGACGGTCATGGTTCCCGCCATCAGGTCATTGCTGGCGTCGGTCGCCATCACCGCTGCGCGGAGGTTCAGCCTGTTGGCTGGCTGTGCTACGTCATACGGGGCGTATACCGTCATTGAAGCATTGTCTTTGCTGATCCATATCTTGTTGTCGTCGGTTGTTGTCCACCAGCGGTCGGATGAGTCATATCCTCCTTCCACATTTCCTTTTTCCGTGGTAGCGGTCTTTACGTAAAAGCCGATTTTTGTTCCCTCGTCCAGCGGCGAGGAAGCTGCCCGCGTTGCTGCCGGGCTTTGGGAGTCTATCGAATACAGCCCCAACGGAAGAAGCTCACTCGCGGGCGGGTCCACATCTTCCATATCCGGCGTCCTGATGTCCCGGCAGCTTTGGAGTGCCATCGTGCACACGGTCAGCCACAGGATGGTAAGCAGGCATAGTAAATAATTGTTCTTTTTCATATTCCGCAGTTCATTATTTAATCTCCAGTTCGCCCGGTATGTCGGTCACGTCCCATGCTTCCCGGGAGATGCCCGATACGGTCAGTGCCTTGGGGCGCACGGTCACTTTTATCTCATACATCACTCCCGCGCGGAGCTTCCCTTCCGTGCCGCAAAGAGACTGTTCGGTTACCTTGCCGCTCATTGCCTTGCCGTCTACCGTAGCGGTGAAGGTCAATTCGCCGCTATAACCCGTTGTGGGCACAATCAGGAAATCCTTCTGCGCCGGAACCGTACGATTGCCTATGGTAAACGGGACTTCGGGAGCTTCATTATTGACGGTGATGCGGGAAATGGTTCCTGTCAGTACGTTGTCCAGCAGGTTCAACTGCCCACTTGGGAGCAGGTTGGCGGTAAAGCCGAAAGCCGTCACATTGCCCGCGTCCGGGTAGGCGCTGTCACCGGTGGCCGGAACATCCGCTTCTCCGCGTATCAGGCTGAAACGTATCAGCGCGTAGGCCCGCTTGAGATTCAGGTTCACGGCGGACACGAGATAGGAAGCGTTGAATGTCTGATAGTAGAATTCATGCTCCGCCTTGTAAGCACGGGTTGCCAATACAACGGCAGGAAGCGCCTGCTCCTCTTTGTAGGGATAGTAAGCCGACAGCCAGGCGGTTTTTACGCCCAATGTCAGCTCTTCCGCCGCAGGTCCCCATCCGGACAGGGAGGACTGGTAGGTGTACTTGCAGTTGTTCACGGCCCCATAGTTGGCATCCGCTTTCAGGAAGATGCCGATGGCATCCCCTTCTCCCGTCAGTGTCTTTGTGCCCGACGCGCGGGTAACGGCGGATCGGGTGACGGTGGTGGTAATGCCCGCCGACGCGCTGATGATATGTAACGGCATCACGCCGGAGCCGCCTTCCTCCCCGTCATTGCAGGAAAGAAAGGAAGCTACGGTAAATAAAGCCGCCATCCTGAAAACATGATTCTTTAGTCTGTACATATCTGTTTATTTTTTTATCTGTCATTTCTTGTTGATTGATACCCGCTTCGTTTTAATTGATATCCACTTCAGGAGGCCTTACCCCGGACGGAGTCTCCCATTCAACGGGAATCGTCACCGAGTTCAGAAGGTTGCC
>OGZQ01000380.1_pt1 | contig 34288 bp, 23 predicted proteins | sample 1576841 | NCBI WGS metagenome assembly OGZQ01 (sample SAMEA3541527, study PRJEB24748) | human gut metagenome | biome: human gut; feature: human-associated habitat; material: faeces | place: China | collected 2012
ACCGGATATGGAAAAGCCCGCAGAATTAAATATAGAGAAATCAAATACAGAAAAAACAATTACTTATGGATCAAGTACCGATTCTATTCCCTTCCGGGAGGCAGCGGCAGCACAGCTGCCGGAACGGAAAGGAAGGGATGCGATGTCTGTCTCAGAGATGGAAAGTTATCGGGATTTGATTCTGGAGAACATCGAGTATGACCACCTGTGCCGGGAGTTTACCACCTACCGGGAGGACCTGGACGAGATTGTGGAGCTGATGGTGGAGACCGTCTGCGCCAAGCGGAAAACCACCCGGATCGCTGGCAGCGACTTCCCCCATGAGGTGGTCCGCTCCCGTTTTTTGAAGCTGGATTGCTCCCACATCGAGTTTGTCATGGAATGCCTGCGGAACAATACCACCGAAATCCGCAACATGAAGCAGTATCTGCTTGCGGTGCTGTTTAATGCGCCGACCACGATCAGCAACCACTACACCGCACAAGTTAACCACGATATGTACGCAGGCGGCTGGTAAACAGCCGCTTTTCTGCTGCCCGAAAACACCGGGAGAAAGGATTTTGCCATGAAACGACCTCTTGCCTACATTACGGCTCCCTGGAGCAACAGCCAGTATGAGAACGCCGAGAACGCTGCGGCCTACTGCCGTCAGGTGTACGATGCCGGGTATTCGCCCATCTGCCCGGTGCTGTTCCTGCCTACCTTCCTCAAAGACGAGATTCCCCAGGAACACAAGGACGGGCTGGATATGGCGCGGGACTACCTGCGCCGGTCCCATGTGCTGGTGGTCTGCGGCCACGGCATCGACGAGACCGTGAAGAATGACATTGCCACCGCCGAGCGCCTGCGGATCACCGCCACCACCCTGGACGGTATCCTGGCCGTGAAGGGCCAGGGACGCGGGAAAGGAGGTGCACGCCATGTCTGAGGGAAAGACCATAGGGCAGCTGATGGAAGAAATGCGGGTAAAGGCAGGAGCGCAGAATTATCACGGTCATGGATATATGGATCTCCAGCGTTTTGCGGAGGACACCCGGCACATGATTATTTTTGATGTGCTGACGAACGATTCCCCTGTTGGCTGGAAAGGCGAACGAACCCGCCTGTTCCTGTCGGATACCGGTTATGAAAAAGCACTGGATAGTCAGGAAAAGGGGCAGATTAAGATTTTGAGCCACGCAAAGGTACGTCAGGGCAATCTGCACTATGACCGTTCTGACCAGTTACGCTAAGGAGGGCGGTATGAAGCGTTATCTTCTGCGGCGGCTGGTGGTTCCGCCTTAGCAAAAAAAGAGATTCCCTGCAAACTTCGTGGAAAGGAGGCGAGAAAATGCAGGAAGAAGTGGAAAACAGAACTTTGACGCTGGTTGTCAGTGGAACAAAGTTTACCGGAAGAATGTTTAAGGCTGCCATAAGCAAGTACATGGCACATCGCAAGGAAAAGAAGCTGGAAAAACAGAGAAGCCGTGATGCGCCGGTTGTTCCGCATGGAAAACAGACTGTGAAGCAGCTTGTCGGGCAGAATCAGGGAATATCCAACATTGAGATCACAGACCCCTCTATCAAGGAGTTTGAGAAAATCGCCCGGAAATATGGTGTGGATTATGCGGTGAAAAAGGACCGCAGCAGTTCTCCGCCAAAGTACCTGATTTTTTTCAAAGGCCGTGATGCAGATGCTCTGACAGCAGCTTTTACAGAGTACACCAACAAAAAGGTCAAAAAGGCAACGAAAACAGAGCGCCCGTCCGTACTGGCAAAACTTAACCAGTTCAAAGAGATGGTTAAAAATGCTGTGGTGGATCGCACCAAGCGAAAGGAGCTGGAACGATGAAAAAGACATTGGACATCAAAAAGCTCGTTTTGCTGAATATGCCGTATATCCTGCTGGGGCTGTTTGCTACCAATTTTGGAGAGGCATGGCGAATGGCACAAGGGGCGGATGCTTCAGAAAAGTTTCTTTCGCTGGTTGCGGTTCTGCCTGGGGCGCTGCAAAGTTTCTGGCCAAGCCTGCATCCATTGGACTTGTTGGTAGGGCTGTGCTGCGGTGTTGGTCTGAGGCTGGCGGTGTATCTTAAAAGCAAGAACGCCAAGAAATATCGACATGGATTGGAATATGGTTCGGCCCGCTGGGGAACTCGTGAGGATATTGCACCTTACGTTGATCCTGTATTTCAGAACAATGTGATTCTGACGAAAACGGAGAGCCTGACCATGAGCAGCCGCCCCAAGGACCCCAAGACTGCCAGAAACAAAAATGTACTGGTGATTGGCGGCTCCGGTTCCGGTAAGACCCGCTTCTGGCTGAAACCCAACCTGATGCAGATGCACAGTTCCTATGTGGTCACAGACCCGAAGGGAACCATTTTGGTGGAGTGCGGAAAAATGCTCCAAAGGGGCGCACCCAAGTTGGGGAAAGACGGAAAGCCCATGAAGGATAAGCACGGCAAGATCATTTATGAGCCGTACCGAATCAAGGTCCTAAATACCATCAACTTCAAGAAGTCCATGCACTATAACCCTTTCGCCTATATCCATAGCGAAAAGGACATCTTGAAGCTGGTAACAACGCTGATCGCCAACACCAAAGGCGAAGGCAAGGCCGGAGACGATTTCTGGGTCAAGGCGGAAACATTGCTGTATTGCGCATTGATCGGATATATCCACTATGAAGCTCCGGTGGAGGAGCAAAACTTCTCCACCCTCATTGAGTTCATCAACGCCATGGAGGTCCGGGAGGATGACGAGGAGTTCAAAAACCCCGTGGACCTGATGTTTGATGCACTGGAAGCCGAGAAGCCAAACCACTTTGCGGTGCGCCAGTATAAGAAATATAAGCTGGCTGCCGGCAAAACCGCTAAGTCGATTTTGATTTCCTGCGGCGCTCGCCTTGCCGTATTCGACATTGCAGAGTTGCGTGAGGTCACAGCTTATGACGAGCTGGAGCTGGATACTCTGGGAGACCGGAAAACTGCTCTGTTTCTCATTATGAGTGATACAGATGACAGCTTTAATTTCCTTATATCCATGTGTTATACCCAGCTGTTTAACCTGCTCTGCGAAAAAGCCGACGATGTGTATGGCGGCAGGCTCCCAGTCCATGTGCGCTGTCTCATTGATGAGTGCGCCAACATTGGCCAGATACCCAAGTTGGAAAAGCTGGTTGCTACCATCCGAAGCCGTGAGATTTCTGCCTGTCTGGTGTTGCAGGCACAGAGTCAGCTCAAGGCGATCTATAAGGATAACGCAGATACCATTATCGGAAACATGGATACTTCCATCTTCCTGGGCGGCAAAGAGCCGACTACCCTCAAAGAGCTGGCTGCCGTGCTGGGCAAGGAAACCATCGACACCTACAACACCGGAGAGAGCCGTGGGAGGGAAACCTCCCATTCACTCAACTATCAAAAATTGGGGAAAGAGCTGATGAGCCAGGATGAGCTTGCTGTTATGGATGGCGGCAAGTGTATCCTCCAGCTGCGCGGTGTGCGTCCTTTCCTTTCGGATAAGTACGACATCACCAAGCACCCCAATTTCAAGTACACTGCCGACGCGGATGATAAGAACGCTTTTGACATTGAAGCATTCTTGTCTGCAAGGCTGAAACTCAAGCCCAATGAGGTCTGCGATGTATATGAAGTAGACACAAAGGGCGCTTAATTTCGTTCCGCTTTAGAAGGGAGTGATCTTATCTATTCGCCGCACCTGCCCTCTATGGGCCATTGGCGTACAAAGCGGACAATCGCGAGAAAAAATAATGAAAAAGGAGGACAGCCGGAATCATGCCCCCGGAAACCGGGCGGCAGATTGTTCCGGCTTTTGTATGCCTATGAAACATGACAAACCTATTTTTTAATCAGATTCCGGCTAACAAACTATATGGCATTTTTTGAACAGGCAATCACCGTTCTTCAGACCCTCGTTATCGCGCTCGGTGCCGGTCTCGGTATCTGGGGCGTTATCAACCTGCTGGAAGGTTACGGCAACGACAACCGTGCGACACGTTCGTAAGTGAAAAGCTTACGCACAAAGTCGAAGGGCTTTCAAGCCTGAAACTTTGGAGAACTGATATTCCGATGAGTGAAATGAGGGAGTAACGCCCCGAAGCGCTCACACTGATACTCCGACTGGCATCAGCGTGCAACCGCCAAAGTGTCAGAAGCTCGGTAAAGTCGGCAGAGAGTAGCCGTAAATATGGCTAACTACCATATACGAAAGCTATCCAGCGGTGGATGGTGCTACCTATATGCCGGGTGTCGGTTACCCATGGTCAGAATGTACGAAAGTACTGACGAACTTCCGAATGTACGAGTCTAAACGTTGATACTGTCGAAAGGCAGTAGCCCTTGTACGGGCGTGTCCGTGGATTAGTAAGAATGGTTGTTATGAACATCCATATATCGTTACAGGCGATATGATTATGCATGATTGGACACAGGCTTAGAGGAAGGACCTAAAGATAATCAATGATAGGAATATCGGAACGTGGAAAGCTGGGAACGTATGAAACAAGCCGTTGCAGGTCGTTGGACGGGAAAGCCGGGCAAAACCGGTACAACCGTACTTAATCCCAGTGAGAGTAGGGGCACAGTACCTGTGAAGCGATGCTAAACATCGTGGAGGGATAGCCCCAAGTCGAATTCAACAGAAAAAAATGAATATACGATAAACGCAGCTTCGAGTATGACAAAGAAAATCCAAACCGAAGGGAGAGGATGCCTGTGTTGACTTCGAAACAGCAAGAACAGAAATCTAAACAGAGAAAAATCCGCAATTCTGAGTATTATGACATGATAAGTACTTTTGATGGATTGTATGCAGACAGTAAGAAAGACAAGATATTTAATCATCTTATGGAAATCATCGAAAGTGAAGAGAATATCAAGCTGGCATACAGAATGATAAAGACGAATACAGGAAGTGATACCGCAGGTGTGGACAAAAGGACAATTAATGACCTTGCTAAATTAAACGAGGAAGAATATGTCCGTCTCATAAGAAAGCAATTCAGCTGCTATCACCCACGCCCAGTAAAGCGTGTGGAGATACCAAAGCCCAATGGAAAGACCAGACCTCTGGGAATTCCAACTATCGTTGACCGAGTGGTACAGCAATGCATCTTACAGGTCATGGAGCCGATATGCGAGGCAAAATTCAGCGATAATTCTTACGGATTCCGCCCGAATAGATCCGCTGAACATGCCATCGCTCAGTGTATGCGATTGATACAGGTACAGCATATGTATCACGTAGTAGACCTTGATATTAAAGGATTTTTCGATAACATCAATCATACTAAACTGATAAGGCAGATATGGGCATTGGGAATAAGAGATAAGAAACTGTTATGCATCATTAAGGAAATGCTGAAAGCACCTGTTATTCTGCCAAATGGAGATAAAACTTTCCCCACCAAGGGAACCCCACAAGGCGGTATCCTGTCGCCATTGCTTGCAAACATTGTTTTGAACGAGTTGGATTGGTGGATTACTTCCCAATGGGAAGAAATGCCAACGAAAACAGATTTTACAACAAGAAGCAATAAGCAGGGAACAGTTATCAAAAGCCATGCTTACAGGGCTTTGCGCAGAAGCAGATTGAAAGAAGTGCATGCGGTGCGATATGCCGATGATTTCAAGATCTTCTGCCCTACACATGCAGAAGCCGTCAGAGCGTATAAAGCCACAGAAATGTGGTTAAAAGACCGCCTGGGTCTTGATATAAGCCCAGACAAATCTAAGGTTGTCAATCTAAAAAGACAGTATTCTGATTTTCTCGGATTCAAACTGAAAGTGCGGAAAAAGGGAAAGAAATATATCGTCAGATCACATATGTGTGACAAGGCATACAAAAAGGCTCATGAAAAGCTGACCAAGGAAGTAAAAACTTTGGCTCATTCGCCAGATGACACAGCTCAGTTTATACAGTTACAGAAATATAATTCTGTAGTCGCAGGACTGCATGAATACTACTGTATAGCAACAGAAACAACAGCGGACTTTGGAAAGCTTGCCTTCAGTATCAATAAACAGCTTAGAAATCGGCTGAAAGGCGATGTGTCCCGTAAGGGTTCTCTGAAAAATGGTTTTATCAAGGACAAGTATGGTAAAAGCAGGCAATTGAGATTTCTGCACGAACGTCCCATTGTTCCAGTGGGAGCCGTTCCGCAGAAAAATGCCCAAAACAAAAGGAAAAACATCAATAAGTACACTATCAAGGGACGAGAGCTGATTCATAAGAATCTAGCTATTAATACCGACGCAATGTTATGGCTGATGCGTAATCCTGTCAAGGGCAGGTCAATCGAATATGCAGACAACAGAATATCACTATTTGCGGCTCAATATGGAAAATGTGCAGTTACAGGACTTCCTATGGAAGTATACGACATTCACTGTCATCATAAAATGCCATTAGGCAAAGGTGGTACAGATGCATACGAAAATCTGATTTTAGTCTCAAAAGCCATCCATGTGATTATCCATGCATCGTCTGAAATCACTATCAGAGAATATCTGAACCCACTGCAATTAGATGATTCTAAACTTGCAAAGCTTAACAAACTTCGAACTATGGCAGAAATGCCTGTAATCATTCTTTGATAAATATGCTGTTACGAAGTGTGTAAATCGTATATGAAAAACCTTGGCTGTTGAATTCGATGGAACGCCGTGTGCGGTGAAAGCTGCATGCACGGTGTGGAGCGGGGGAAAATCTGGAGATTATATCAAAAGATTACCTATCGCTATCCGGCGCCAAGAGCCAGGGCATGAAGCAGCTCATGGCCGGTGCTGGTGTAGCCGTGGTAGGCATGGTCCTTGTACCTCTGCTCTCCGGGCTTTTCTCTGTCTAAGCGTCTCCGTATGAAATCCTTGCCGCTCCCGCAGTTTTGCGGGGGCGGCGGAAAGGAGGTTGACACCGTATGGATTTCTTACTTGAAGCCCTGACAAATTGGCTGAAAGAAATGCTGGTGGGCGGTATTATGAGCAACCTTTCGGGGATGTTTGACAGTGTAAATCAGCAGGTCGCGGATATATCCGTACAGGTAGGACAGACCCCACAGGGATGGAATGGCAATATTTTCAGCATGATTGAGAATCTGTCCAACTCCATCATGGTGCCGATTGCAGGTGTGATTCTGGCTATCGTGATGACCGTAGACCTGATCCAAATGATCGCAGACAAGAACAACCTGCATGATGTGGACACCTGGATGATTTTCAAGTGGGTGTTCAAATCAGCCGCTGCCATCCTCATTGTCACAAATACATGGAATATCGTGATGGGCGTCTTTGATATGGCGCAGAGCGTAGTGGCGCAGGCGGCAGGGGTTATCAATTCGGATGCGTCCATTGACATTTCCTCAGTTATGACCGATCTGGAACCGAGGCTGATGGAAATGGATCTGGGACCGTTGTTCGGACTGTGGTTCCAATCCCTCTTTATTGGCATTACCATGTGGGCGTTGTATATCTGTATCTTTATCGTTATTTATGGCCGTATGATCGAGATCTACCTTGTAACTTCGGTGGCTCCCGTTCCAATGGCTGCAATGATGGGTAAAGAATGGGGCGGTATGGGACAGAATTACCTCCGATCCCTGCTGGCACTGGGCTTTCAGGCGTTTCTCATTATCGTCTGCGTGGCAATTTATGCTGTGCTGGTGCAGAACATCGCTCTGGAAGATGACATCATCATGGCAATCTGGAGCTGCGTGGGCTACACCGTACTGCTATGTTTTACGCTGTTCAAAACCGGCAGTCTCGCCAAATCAGTCTTTCAGGCGCACTAAAACGGAAGGAGGTTTCCACATTGGCTTATGTACCCGTACCCAAGGACTTAACAAAAGTCAAAACAAAGGTCATGTTCAATCTGACCAAGCGGCAGCTTATCTGCTTCACGGGCGGAGCGCTTATTGGCGTACCGCTTTTCTTTTTGCTCAGAAAACCTACCGGAAACAGTGTAGCGGCTATGTGTATGATGCTGGTTATGCTGCCCTTCTTTATGCTGGCTATGTACGAAAAGCATGGACAGCCCCTGGAAAAGATCGTGGGCAACATTCTCAAAGTAGCTGTGATCCGTCCCAAGCAGCGTCCCTACCAGACCAATAACTTTTATGCCGTATTAAAGCGGCAGGAAATGCTCGATAAGGAGGTGTATGATATTGTTCACCGCAATAAAAAAATGGCTGCATCGGATGTTCGGGAAAACCGAGGAAAAAACTGTGCAGCCGGTAAAGACAAAGAAAAAGCTGTCCCGCGCCGATAAGAAGCAGATCGAAGCGGCCATTGTCCGCGCCAACCGCACGGACAAAAAAGGAAAATCTGCGCAGGACAGTATCCCTTATGAACGGATGTGGCCGGACGGAATCTGCCGCATATCGGACAGCCACTACACAAAGACCATTCAGTTTCAGGACATCAACTATCAGCTCTCCCAAAACGAAGATAAGACGGCAATCTTTGAGGGTTGGTGTGATTTCCTCAATTATTTTGACAGCTCGATTCATTTCCAGCTGTCTTTTTTGAACCTTGCGGCATCGGAGGAGACCTTTGCTAACTCCATTTCCATCCCGCCCCAGAGGGACGCCTTTGACAGTATCCGCGAAGAATATACCACAATGCTGCAAAATCAGCTGGCCAGAGGTAACAACGGTCTCATCAAGACCAAATACCTGACCTTTGGTATCGACGCGGACAGCATCAAAGCCGCCAAGCCCCGTCTGGAGCGTATTGAGACCGATATACTTAATAACTTCAAGCGTCTTGGTGTAGCTGCCAGAACGCTGGACGGTAAAGAAAGGCTTTTTCAGCTTCATGCGGTATTCCACATGGATGAACAACTCCCGTTTCAGTTTGAATGGGACTGGCTGGCTCCTTCCGGTCTGTCCACAAAGGATTTTATTGCACCAAGCTCCTTTGAGTTCCGCACCGGCAAGCAGTTCCGTATGGGCAAGAAATACGGGGCTGTTTCTTTTTTGCAGATTCTCGCACCGGAGCTGAATGACCGTCTGCTGGCTGATTTTTTGGATATGGAAAGCTCGCTCATTGTGAGTATGCACATTCAGTCGGTGGATCAGGTGAAAGCCATCAAAACGATAAAGCGCAAGATTACCGACCTGGACCGCAGCAAGATCGAGGAACAGAAAAAAGCAGTCCGTGCCGGATACGACATGGACATCATTCCATCTGACCTTGCTACCTACGGCAGTGAAGCGAAAAAACTCTTGCAGGATTTGCAGAGCCGCAATGAGAGAATGTTCCTTTTGACCTTTCTGGTGTTGAACACAGCGGACAATCCCCGTCAGCTTGGCAACAACATCTTTCAGGCAGGCTCTATTGCCCAGAAGTATAACTGTCAGCTGATCAGGCTGGACTTCCAGCAGGAAGAAGGGCTGATGAGCTGTCTGCCTCTGGGTCTCAATCAGATTGAGATTCAGCGAGGACTGACCACCAGTTCCACAGCTATCTTTGTGCCCTTCACTACGCAGGAACTGTTCCAGAACGGGAAAGAAGCTCTGTACTACGGCATCAATGCTCTGTCCAACAACCTCATCATGGTGGACAGAAAGCTGCTGAAAAACCCCAACGGCCTGATTCTGGGTACGCCGGGTTCCGGTAAGTCCTTCAGCGCAAAACGAGAAATTGCCAACTGCTTTTTGCTTACAAGTGATGATGTTATTATCTGTGACCCGGAAGCGGAGTACGCACCTCTTGTTGAACGTCTGCATGGGCAGGTCATCAAGATCTCGCCTACCTCCACCAACTACATCAATCCGATGGACCTGAACCTGGACTACTCGGATGATGAAAGCCCGCTGTCCCTCAAGTCTGATTTTATCCTCAGCTTATGTGAGCTGATTGTGGGCGGTAAGGAGGGCTTGCAGCCGGTGCAGAAAACCATCATCGACCGCTGTGTGCGTCTGGTCTATCAGACTTACCTCAATGACCCGCGCCCGGAGAATATGCCCATACTGGAGGACCTATATAACCTGCTTCGGGAACAGGAGGAAAAGGAAGCCCAGTATATCGCTACGGCCCTTGAAATCTATGTAACCGGCTCCCTCAATGTGTTCAACCACCAGAGCAATGTGGACATCAACAACCGCATTGTCTGCTATGACATCAAGGAACTGGGCAAGCAGCTCAAGAAAATCGGTATGCTGGTGGTACAGGATCAGGTGTGGAACCGCGTTACCATTAACCGCGCTGCCCACAAGTCCACCCGTTACTACATCGACGAGATGCACCTGCTTTTGAAGGAGGAACAGACCGCTGCCTATACAGTGGAAATCTGGAAGCGATTCCGTAAATGGGGCGGAATCCCGACAGGTATCACCCAGAATGTCAAAGACCTTTTGAGCAGCCGCGAGGTAGAGAACATCTTTGAAAACTCCGACTTCGTGTATATGCTCAACCAGGCAGGCGGAGACCGTCAGATACTTGCCAAGCAGCTTGGCATTTCCACGCACCAGCTTAGCTATGTGACCCACTCCGGTGAGGGCGAGGGCCTGCTGTTCTATGGCTCCACAATTCTGCCTTTCGTGGACCACTTCCCGAAGAATACCGAGCTGTACCGCATTATGACCACCAAACCCCAGGAACTGAAAAAGAAGGAGGATGAATGATGATGAACCCCAACATTTTTAATAAAAATCCGTTGATGTTTTTTGACAGGGCGGTAAATGCCCAGCGCAGCCAGCTGCTTACGGTCATGGCCGATGCGGTAAGTGAGTGCCGCACGGCGGCAGATCAGGCAGCCGAACTGAATGAGACCGGTCAGGTGGGGCTGCTCCGTCTGGCAGAGGTCTGGAGCACCATCCGTGCCAAGGAAGGTATGGGTGGTCTGGTTCTGGAAGGAACCGAAGCGAAAATCCTGTCCGATGTGGTGGCACAGTTTTACGCCTACCTGTCCGGCTGTATGTTCAACGATCCTGTGGGAATGGCCATTTATGCAGAGCTGCACTACATGATGTCCTCCCTCATGCTGGGAGAATGGTTTGAATAAGGAGCCGCGCCTGCGCTTTACTGATGAGGAACGGTCTGACCCTGCACTGGAAAAGCCGATCCGTAAAGCGGAGAAAGCTGCGGCCAGAGCAGATAAGGCGCAGGCCAATATCCCAAAGAAAAAGGTCAGGCAGATGGTCATCGACCCGGATACCGGAAAAAAGACCTCGAAGCTGACCTTTGAGGACAAGAAAAAGCCACCCTCCAAACTTTCTCAAGGGGTCAAAGAAGCTCCCGTCCATCTGGTTGCGGGCAAGCTCCACAAAGAGATCCGGGAAACAGAACAGGACAATGTGGGCGTGGAAAGCGCCCACAAGTCCGAGGAAGCGGTGGAGACCGGCGCTTATCTGGTGCGGGAGGGCTATCGCAGCCACAAGCTGAAGCCGTACCGCAAAGCAGCCCAGGCAGAGCGCCAACTGGAAAAGGCAAATGTAAATGTTCTGTACCAGAAATCTTTGCAGGAAAATCCCCAGTTTGCCAGCAATCCACTTTCCCGCTGGCAGCAAAAGCAGGCCATCAAAAAGCAGTATGTCGCCGCCAAACATGCCGGTCAGACTGCTGGAAATACCGCCCAGGCTGCATCCAAAACAGGAAAAGCTGCAAGGACGGTAAAAGAAAAGGCACAGCAGGCAGGGGCATTCGTCATGCGCCACAAGAAGGGTTTCCTGATGGCAGGGGTTTTGTTCCTCATTACCTGTATGCTGATGAATACCATGTCCTCCTGCTCCATGATGGTGCAGAGCATCGGTTCCGTTCTCTCCGGCACCACCTATCCGTCAGATGACTCGGAAATGCTGGCGGTGGAGGCAGATTATGCAGCCAGAGAAGCCCAGTTGCAGGAGGAAATCGACAACATTGAAAGCAGTCACCCAGGGTATGACGAGTATCGCTATGACCTTGGTATGATCGGCCATGACCCTCATGAGCTGGCGGCATTTCTCTCTGCCGTCTTGCAAGGCTACACCCGGCAGAGCGCTCAGGCAGAGCTGGCGCGTGTGTTTGCAGCACAGTATCAGCTGACGCTTACTGAGGAAGTGGAGATTCGCTACCGCACGGAGACCTCAACCGACCCGGAGACCGGCGAGACCACCTCAGAAGAAGTTCCCTATGAGTATTACATTTTGAATGTGAAACTCGCCAGCAAGCCCATTTCCGCTGTGGTGTCGGAACTTCTGACCCCGGAGCAGATGAAAATGTATCAGGTTTACCGGCAGACCATGGGCAATAAGCCGTTGTTGTTTGGCGGCGGCTCCCCTGATACCAGCGGCTCGGAAGATCTGTCCGGTGTGCAGTTCATTAACGGTACCCGCCCCGGCAATCCTCAGCTGGTGGAACTGGCCAAGCGTCAGGTGGGCAATGTGGGAGGTTATCCCTACTGGAGCTGGTACGGCTTTGACTCCCGTGTGGAATGGTGCGCCTGCTTCGTATCCTGGTGCTATAACCAGGCAGGAAAAAGTGAACCTCGCTTTGCAGGCTGTGAGTGGCAGGGCGTTCCGTGGTTCCAGTCTCATGGACAGTGGGGCGCAAGAGGCTATAACAATCTGGCTCCCGGAGATGCAATTTTCTTTGACTGGGATTTGGATGGGACAGCAGACCATGTGGGTATCGTGATCGGTACGGATGGCAGCCGTGTTTATACCGTGGAGGGAAATTCCGGCGATGCCTGCAAGATTAAAAGTTATGACCTGAATTATCAAAGCATTAAGGGCTACGGCCTGATGAACTGGTAACAGAGATTTTTAAGAAGGAGTGATAGACGATGGCAAAGAACAAAATTGAGCGCATTGACCAGGAGATTACAAAGGTCCGCGAGAAGATCGCAGAGTATCAGGAAAAGCTCAAGGCGCTGGAAGCACAGAAAACCGAGGCAGAAAATCTGGAGATCGTCCAGATGGTGCGCGCCTTGCGTATGACCCCGACCCAGTTGAGCGCCATGCTGTCCGGCGGCACAGTTCCCGGCAGTTTGGCTGATGACAACAACGAACAGGAGGAAAACAGCTATGAGGAATAAACGATTGCTCCGAACACTTTCCGCCCTTTGCCTGACAATGGTTGTGGCATTTGGCTTTACGATCCCTGCTTTTGCACAGGGGTCAGAACAGGCTCCGGCGGCACCGGCAGAGGATTCTACCAATGATAGCAACGTGATTGTGGAAGAAACAGAACCGGCACCGGCACTTACACCAGATGGCAATGCCGCTCTGGTGGATGATTTTGGTGGCAATAAGCAGCTTATTACGGTTACGACCAAAGCTGGAAATTACTTTTACATCCTGATTGACAGGGCGAATGAGGATAAAAAGACTGCTGTTCACTTTCTGAATCAGGTGGATGAAGCGGATTTGATGGCACTGATGGAAGATGAAAATGTCAAAGAGAAGCCGTCTGCTGTGTGTAGCTGCACGACAAAATGTGAAGCAGGGGCAGTCAATACGGCTTGTCCGGTCTGTGCAACTGATAAGAGTAAATGTACGGGCAAAGCACCGGAACCTCCGGCAGAAATATCGGAGCCGGAAAAGGAGAAGCCTGCCGGACTGAATCCGGCTGCGCTGGTCCTTTTACTGGCTCTGCTTGGTGGCGGTGGCGTATTTGCCTATTTGAAGCTCGTTAAGAACAAGCCTAAGACCAAGGGCAATGACAGTCTGGACGATTATGATTATGGCGAGGAAGATTCCGAGGAATGGGAAACCGAAAATGAGGAGTCGGACGAGCCGGACGCTGACGGGGGCAGCACAGAAGAAGATGACGAGGACAGCGTGAAATGACCCGTTTCACAGACAGTCCCTATGAACGCATGATGACACGCAGGCCGGAGGGCGGGAGGGAAACTTCCCGTCCTCCTTCTTTACCCCACAACCACCCCTGCTATGGCTGCGGGAGTTATGGAAGCCCCTGCGTAGGCATCTGCCATCGTGAGATGGAACGCTGGCTCAAAGAAAGGAAACGAAAAAAATGAGTGTTCTGATTATATTTATCAAGCTGATTGCTGTTTTTGACCTGCTGGTGATCGCCGTGTATTTTGGCGGCGACATTCTTTCTACCATGTTAAACAAACTTCGGAGAAAGCCAAAGCAAGATGACCCCTTTGATTTCTCCTTAGATACCGTGACAGTTTCATTGTCCATAGATTCTATCCGTCAGCTTTATTCCGGTGACGCGGCAGAGTTTGTGAAAGAAAAGATCCTGCCAAATGCGGAGAAAACAATGGCCGTTTTGACGGAACAAGAACAGACGGCGACTCGTCTGCTCTTATCTGCTCTGATCGGTTTTCTTGCAGCAGAAGCTCCTATGGATGAACAGAGCTTTCCTTTGATGATGGAACTTCTGAACTGCATGGAAGGGGAAAAAGAAGATGGTTGCCAGGATGCAGTAGATAGTTTACTTGAAGATGCCGCCTGCAATACCCGCCGTCACGAAGAATATTACAGCAATTATCAACGCTACCAGCTGATGCAGGTGGATAAAACCCGTGTCATTTTGGCTTGTCGTATCATCATCAATGACCTGCTGGGGAAACTGTACCGCTATGACTACCGGTTTGGTTATAACCTGCTACTGGATGAGGAAAACAGCATAGAGAAAAAACTGCACACGCCTGTGCGGGAAGAATGGGAGGCTGAAGATGATGAGATATAAACTGGTAATCGCTGAAAAACCATCGGTTGCACAAAGTCTGGCCGCCGTGATCGGCGCGACTGCTCGTAAGGACGGCTATCTGGAGGGGAACGGCTGGCGTGTCAGCTGGTGCGTGGGCCATCTGGCCGGTCTTGCGGATGCAGACAGCTATGACCCCAAGTACGCCAAGTGGCGATATGATGACCTGCCTATTCTGCCGGAGCATTGGCAGATGGTGGTGGGAAAGGATAAGAAAAAGCAGTTTGATATTCTCAAAAAGCTGATGAACGCCCCGGATGTGATGGAAGTGGTAAATGCCTGTGATGCCGGACGCGAGGGTGAGCTGATCTTCCGCAGCGTCTATGAGCTGGCAGGCTGCCAAAAGCCCATGAAACGCCTCTGGATTTCTTCGATGGAGGACTCCGCCATAAGGGAGGGCTTTGCAAACCTGCGCCCCGGTGCGGACTATGACGGACTTAGGGATGCTGCCCTCTGCCGTGCCAAGGCCGACTGGCTGGTGGGGATCAATGCCACAAGGCTTTTTTCCGTGCTGTATCACCGCACACTCAACATCGGGCGCGTGATGTCCCCAACGCTGGCACTCATTGTCCAGCGAGAAGCTGAGATCGACACTTTTAAGCCGGTTCCCTTTTATACCGTGGCGCTGGAGCTGCCCGGTCTTACCGTATCCGGGGAGCGCATGAGTGACCGAGCAAGCGCAGAGCAGCTGAAAGAAGCCTGTCAGGGTGCAGCTGTCACAATTAAAAAAGTGGAGTGCAAGGAAAAGTCCGAAAAGCCGCCTGCCCTCTATGACCTGACTACTCTGCAAAGAGATGCCAACCGCCTGCTTGGATTTACAGCCCAGCAGACCCTGGACTATCTGCAAAGCCTGTATGAAAAGAAGCTCTGCACCTATCCCCGTACTGACAGCCGCTATCTGACCAGTGATATGGCAGACAGCTTGCCGGTGCTGGTGAATCTGGTTGCCAATGCTATGCCGTTTCGCAAAGGGATCGCCATTACCTGTGATCCGCAGACGGTCATCAACGATAAGAAAGTAACCGACCACCACGCAGTAATTCCCACCCGAAATCTCAAGGATGCAGACCTTTCTGCCCTTCCTGCGGGAGAAAAAGCAGTGCTGGAGCTGGTGGCCCTGCGTCTGCTGTGCGCCGTGGCCCAGCCCCATATCTATTCGGAAACCGTTGTGATTGCAGCGTGTGCCGGTGGGAAATTTACCGCCAAAGGAAAAACGGTGAGGCACCCCGGATGGAAAGCACTGGAGGACGCTTACCGTGCCAAAATGAAGGATGCAGAGCCGAAAAAAGAGGGTGCAGAGACAGCCCTGCCGGAGCTGACTGAAGGACAGACCCTTTCGGTTTCTGCGGCAATCGTCAAAGAAGGCAAAAGCAGTCCGCCCCAGCACTTTACGGAGGACACCCTGTTGTCCGCGATGGAGACTGCCGGAAAAGAGGATATGCCGGAGGATGCCGAGCGAAAAGGTCTGGGGACACCGGCCACCCGTGCCGGTATTTTGGAAAAGCTGGTATCTGCCGGTTTTCTGGAACGAAAAAAGAGCAGGAAAACGGTGCAGCTTCTCCCTTCCCACGATGCAGTTTCCCTGATCACCGTTCTGCCGGAACAACTGCAATCGCCGCTTCTGACTGCCGAGTGGGAGTACCGACTGGGCGAGATCGAGCGCGGGCAGCTTGCCCCAGAGGAGTTTTTGGACGGGATCAGCACCATGCTGAAAGACTTGGTGGGAACTTATCAGGTCATCAAGGGAACTGAGTACCTGTTCACTCCGCCCCGTGAGGTGGTGGGCAAATGCCCTCGCTGCGGCGGTGAAGTTGCAGAACTGCAAAAAGGCTTCTTCTGTCAGAATGATTCTTGCAAATTTGCAATCTGGAAAAATAACAAATGGTGGGCTGCCAAGAAAAAACAGCCGACCAAGGCTGTGGTGTCTGCACTGCTTAACGATGGCCGTGTCCGTGTGACGGGCCTATATTCGGAGAAAACCGGAAAGACCTACGATGCCGCTGTGGTTTTGGAGGACGATGGACAATACGCCAACTTCAAGCTGGAATTTGACCAGCGGAAAGGAGGTAGTCGATGAAGCTCTCTTTAGTGGAACGGGAAACCATTCTCCTCTATAACCAGGCAGAACCAATGGCTGAGATCTATACCCATGATCCCCGTCTGATGGAGAAGCTGGATCTGCTGGCAAAAAAGCACCCCGACCAGATCACCCGAAAGGATGCCCATAACTTTACCGTCCCCAAGCGGTGTGTATCAGTCAGGGAGCCATATAGCGCAGAACGCCGCAAAGCTGCCAGTGAGCGTGCGAAAGCTGCCGGATACCAGCCCCCTGCGAGAAAGTCCGACAGTTAAAGGCACATGGCAGAGAATGTATTTGAAGCGGTCAAGCAGTCGGTCAGCACCAGAGATGCGGCAGCGTTTTATGGGATTGAGGTCAAACGAAATGGTATGGCCTGCTGTCCCTTTCACGAGGATAAGAACCCCAGCATGAAGGTAGACCAGCGGTTCCACTGCTTTGGCTGCGGTGAAGATGGGGATGTGATCGACTTTACCGCAAAGCTCTTTGACCTCTCCCCAAAAGAAGCGGCGGAGAAACTGGCACAGGACTTTGGCCTGATCTATGACAGTCAGGCCCCTCCCCGCAGGAGATATGTCCGGCAGAAAACCGAGGCACAAAAGTTTCGGGAGGACCGGCAGCGGTGTTATCGCGTACTGTCCGATTATTACCATCTGCTGAAAAAATGGGGAATCGACCATTCTCCCCAGACACCGGAGGAAGAACTGCACCCCCGTTTTGTGGAAGCGATCCAGAAGGAAACCTATGTAGAGTACCTGCTGGACCTTTTTCTGTATGAAAGTGAAGAAGAACAAAAGGCATGGATTGCAGAACACACAGCAGAAATCACACAATTGGAAAGGAGATTGAAAATCATGGCTGAGAACAAACCCACCAACCGAGAGCGGCTAAGGGAAATCACAGATGGCATCGAGCAGGGCATCAAGGAACTGTTTGAGAGCGAAAAGTATATGCGCTATCTGTCCGTCATGTCCCGCTTCCACCGCTATTCGGTAAACAACACCATGCTCATCTATATGCAGAAGCCGGACGCTACATTGGTAGCCGGATACAATAAGTGGAAAGACCAGTTTGAGCGTCATGTAAAAAAGGGCGAGCATGGCATTACCATCATCGCCCCCACACCGTATAAGAAGAAAATCGAGGAGCAGAAGCTGGACCCGGATACCAAGGCTCCGATTCTGGATAAAGACGGAAAGATCGTCACAGAGGAAAAAGAAATCGAGATCCCTATGTTCCGTCCGGTCAAGGTTTTTGATGTGAGCCAGACCGACGGGAAACCTTTGCCGGAGCTTGCTTCCTCCCTTTCCGGCAATGTGCCAAATTATGAGGCATTCATGGAGGCTCTGCGCCGCAGTGCGCCGGTGCCGATCACTTTTGAAGCAATGGCCGCCGATACGGACGGCTATTTTTCTGCCGATCATCAGAAAATCGCCATTCGTCAGGGCATGAGTGAGGTGCAGACGGTTTCGGCCACAGTACATGAGATTGCCCACAGCAAGCTCCATGACCCTAAAAAATATGAAATGCTACCGTCATGGAAGGTTGTGCTGGAGAGTGAAGGTGGAACCAAGCATGATTTCAAGCTGGATTTTGCCACAGAAAGAGAAGCTGAACAGTTTGCTTCTGATATGGATTGGCGCTATGTGGACGAAAATCAGTTTGAATGGCGTCTTGCAGTTGAGGAAGATCCAACCGCAGAAAAACAGGCAATCAAAAATCGCCACACGGAGGAAGTGGAGGCTGAAAGCATCTCCTATGCGGTCTGCAAGTATTTTGGCATCGAGACCGGAGAAAACAGCTTCGGCTATATTGCAAGCTGGAGCCAGGGCAAAGAGCTGAAAGAGCTGAGAGCCAGTTTGGAGACCATCAACAAGACCTCCGGCACTTTGATCTCCGACATTGAGCGCCACTATAAGGAAATCTGCAAAGAGCGTGGAATTGACCCTCATGCAAAGGTAGAGCCGGAACCCGCCATGATAGAGCAGCCAGAAGATGCCGCTAAGGTATCTGATAGACAGCAGACCGGCGATCTGACCTACTATGTAGCAGAGTGCATGGAATTTCCAAACCTCGGAGAATACCACGATAATCTGTCTTTGGAGGAAGCAATCCGCATTTATCAGGAGATTCCGACAGAACGAATGAACGGGATCAAGGGCATTGGTTTTGAGCTGAAAGACGGAAGCGACTATGAAGGACCTTTTCCGATTTTGACCGGCCAGACCATTGACCTAGACACCATCCAGGCAATCGACTATTACCGTGATAATCCTCTGGTGCAAAAAGCGGTAAAGGAACTGGCTGCGGCAATGCCGGAAATGGAAGTGCTAGGGGTGGACGCCAATCAGCAGGAGGATTTGTTTCTGATCGACAATGCCACCTATCTTCATATCCAGTCCTGTGACAGTGGCTGGGACTATACCCTTTATGATGCCGCATCCATGAAAGAGACGGATGGAGGTCAGCTGGATATGCCGGAGCTTTCCTGCATGAAGGCAGTTCTCCAGATTTGTGATGACAACGATTTGAGCAGCAATTCAGTAAAGTATGCGCCCCTGTCTATGATTGAGACCTTGCAGGAAGCTGCCTACCAGCAGATGCAGGCAGAGACCAGTCAGATAGCTGCTTCTTCCCAGCTGCCGGAAGCACAAGAGCAGGCACTGGATGAATACCCCATGCCTGATGAGCAGGTATCTGCACCGGATATGCAGGAATACGGCTACTCCTATGATGGGATGCTCCCTGTTACCAGAGAACGGGCGCTGGAACTGGATGCCGCTGGTTTGACCGTCTATGTGCTGCATGAGGACAATACGGAGAGCATGGTGTTTGACCCGCAGGAAATCATGGATCATGGCGGTCTTTTCGGTGTGGACCATGAGGAATGGGAGAAAAGCCCTCAGTTCCACGAAAAGGTCATGGAGCGTCAGGAACATCAGCAGGAACGCGAACAGGCATTTCTCTCTCAGAACAGAGATTGCTTTGCCATCTATCAGGTAAGTCGTGACGATCCGCAGAATGTGCGCTTTATGAATCTGGATTGGTTAAAGTCCCATGACATTTCCATAGACCGCAGCAATTATGACCTCATTTACACAGCTCCTCTGAGGGAGTCTGGCACTGTGCCGGAGCAGCTGGAAAAACTCTATCAGCAATTCAATCTGGAAAAGCCCGTGGACTTTCACAGTCCCTCCATGAGCGTCAGCGACATCGTTGCAATCAGACAGGACGGTAAGGTATCCTGTCATTACTGTGACAGCGTTGGTTTTACCCAGATCCCCGGATTCCTGCCGGAAAACCCGCTGAAAAATGCGGAAATGGGCCTGGAGGACGATTACGGCATGATCGACGGTATCATCAACAATGGCCCAAAAGAGCCGACCGTGGCAGAGCTGGAACAGCAGGCCCGAAGCGGTCAGCCCATTTCCCTGATGGACTTGGCTGATGCCGTTCATCGGAAGGAACGGGAAAAGAAAAAGTCCGTCATGGAGCAGCTGAAAGGCCAGCCCAAGACAGAACACAAAAAGACAGCACCCAAAAAGAGTGCGGAAAGGGAGATTTGATATGGGAAACTTTACCTTTGAGGAAATGAACCTGATGTGCATTTACAATACCGGCAGCCGCACTGGGCTGATTGACAGTCTGCGTGAGATGCGCGGCGAGCTTTCGCCGGAGGAAACGGAACTGAGGGAACTGACCGACAGCGCCCTTACGAAGCTCTGTGCGATGACCGATGAGAAGTTTGCCGAACTGGAGCTGTACCCGGATTTTGACCAGTAAACAACATAACCGCAGGGATGGGGTGGCGATCTGCCACCCCACCTTTTTACCCCAAAACTGAAAGGAGGACAGAACACTATGCCAACCAAAGCTGAACTATATGCGCAGATGGCGGACAAGGTGGCAACACAGCTCACGGGGAGCTGGCAGGAATGGGCAGGGTTTCTCACCACTGCTTCCCGCCTTTACAAGTACCCGTTCCATGAGCAGCTGATGATCTATGCCCAGCGACCGGACGCCACCGCCTGTGCGGAGTACGATTTGTGGAATGAAAAGATGGGCCGTTATGTAAGGCGCGGTTCCAAGGGAATCGCTCTGGTGGATGATTCCGGGGACAGACCTCGCCTGCGTTATGTCTTTGACATTTCTGACACCGGAACCCGTGAACATTCCCGCACTCCCTGGCTGTGGCAGTTGGAGGAGCGCCATCTGGATTCCGTGCAGGCCATGCTGGAGCGCACCTATGATGTTTCCGGTGATGATCTTGCCGGACAGCTCACGGAGGTAGCCGGAAAACTGGCCGAGGAATACTGGACGGAGCATCAGCAGGACTTCTTCTATATCGTTGACGGTTCCTTTTTGGAGGAATATGATGAGTATAACATCGGAGTGCAGTTCAAGGCAGCCGCCACCGTCAGCATCACTTACGCTTTGATGTCCCGCTGCGGACTGGAGCCGGAACGCTACTTCGACCACGAAGATTTCATGGCGATCTTTGATTTCAATACCCCGTCCACCATCGGGGCACTGGGAACAGCGGTCAGCCAGATCAACCAGCAGGTGCTGCGGCAGATCGGCGTTACCGTCCGAAATGCAGAGCGCGAAGCCAACCAAGAAAGGAGCAAACAAGATGAACAATCCCATGACCTATATCCAGAACGGAGACTATCTGATTCCCGACCTGAAGCTGAGCCAGCAGCCGGAGAAACCCCTGGGCAAGTACGGCAGGATGAGGAAAACCTACCTGAAGGAACAGCGTCCCATCCTCTACAACCAGATGTTGCTGAGCGAGAAGCTGTACCCGCACCTTCTGGAGATCGACGAGACCGCCCAGAGCAGACTGGAGCAGATGATGCCCCAGCTGGCGAAGGAAGCGGGAGCCACCGAGGAACTGAAAACCAGCGATCCCATGAAGTGGGTGGGGCTGATGAACACCTGCAAAGCTCAGGCCGAGGAAATCCTGATGGCGGAGCTTATCAACAGCTGACTCTAAACCTGTTCCTCTCCGAAGCGGAACAGATCCAATCCATAGATGAAGCAGAGAATGTAGCGCATACATCCTCTGCTTTTTCTTTTGCCCAAAATGACATTGACCATGTGCTGCGTTTGGGAGGCAATACAGACCGTCAGAGGGAGCGTGTGGTTGCAGCCTTTGAAAAGCAGAAAACCACCGCTGAGATTGCCGAGATACTGAAAATGCTGTACCACGGTGGCAACGGCCTTGGCAGTGTGAGTGCATGGTATGCCGAGGATGGTATCCATCTTTCCCACGGGAAGTCTGTCCGTTATGACAGGTCTGCCCAGGTCATTTCTTGGGAGCGCGCCGCAGAGCGTATCGGGGAGCTTTTGGAAAGTGGTCAGTTTGCCTCCAATGTGGAGCTTGCAGAAGCGGCAGGCTATGAACGCTCCCTCCTCTCGGAAAAGCTCTGGCATCTGTATCACGATCTCAGTGAGGACGCCAGAAAAGCCGGATATTTGTCCTGCCTGTCAGAGATCAAAGGCAATGGATTCCCAGAGGAGACCCGCCGTCTGACGGAGCAGCTGAGTGAACCGGATTTCCGCCAGACCCTCAAGGAAGAATACGCTGCCTTCTGGACTGCCTATCAGCAGGACCGTGACCTGTTGCGTTTTCACTATCATAGACCGAGGGAGATCTGGGGGAACCTGAAGGACCTTGACCTGCCCCGCAGGACCTTTTCTTCAGAGCTTTCCCAAGTGCCAACCGTCCAGCACTTTATTACCGAGGATGAGATCGACGCCGCCATGACCGGCGGAAGTAGTTTCGCCGGAGGAAAAGGCCGTATCTATGCGTTCTTCATGGAAAACCATACGGATAAGGAGAAAGTAAGATTTCTCAAAGACGAGTATGGCATTGGCGGACGCTCTCACGCCTTGTCCGGTGCAACACACAGCGGCGAAGATCACGATGGGAAAGGACTGCACTATAAAAAGCAGGACTGCCCGGATGTTCACTTGAACTGGGAAAAGGTTGCCAAGCGCATTACCTCACTTGTCCAGAAAGACCGCTATCTTACCGAACAGGAACAGGCGCAGTATGACAAAATCCAGGCTGAAAAGGAACTGGCAGAAGAAGATGCCATTCAAACACAGCAGCCGGAGGTGGAGAAAGAAACGCCAAAGCCTATCCTTTGGGAGCAGTTTGAGCAGTATAAGCCTGTGGTGACTGCCGCTATTTCCGAGGATGCCCCATACCGCAATGCCTGCGGGCATTCTGACCGTGAAAATGCTGTCATCGAGGGCAATGCCGCTGTGCGCCGTGCGGTTCTTGGTTCTAAGGATATGGAGCTGATCCGACTCTATTCGGATGTGCCGGAGTTCCGTCAGCGTCTGCACCGGGAAGTGATCGACGAGACCTATCCAAAGCTCCATGAGCTTCTGCGCCCTCTTTCTCAGGAAGATATTGACAAAGCTCTCTGTGTTTGGAACGGCAATATCGAGAGTAAACACGCTGTTGTCCGTTATATGAAAGACCATGCAAGGGAAAAAGATACCGCTGTATGGCTGGCTCAGGAATACGGTGGCAGCAACAGCCCGTTCGTTGTCCGTGCCGGAAGCCCGGAGGAAACACAGCTGCTCTGGCCGAAGGTACAGCGTAGGCTTGCCCAGCTTATTCAGGAGGACCGGTTCTATACCGAAGAAGAACAGGATCGTTTTGACAATATCGACCCTATCGCCATCCGGGAAGCCCTGGAGGAAAGAGGGATCGTCAACGGACAGGTGGCAGACCCGGAAAAACTGGACAATGACCCGTTTATCCAACAGGTGATGTCGGATGTAGAGCAGATCGCAGCTGCCGAGACAGAACAGACTTCCGATGTTTCCATTTCCGATGAGGAATATGATGCAGTTCGCCGCCCGACTCCGCAAAGAACCTCCTATGACCCTGCCGCCCCGGTTTATGCCGTGGGCGATACCGTGTATATCGAGGATGACGCCTATCAGATCACCGAGCTGAGGGATGACACCGTACAGCTTCTGCCCACCGGCATGGTATATCCCATCTATCGGGCAGAGCGCAAAGAACAGTTCGAGCAGCTGCTTCGGGCAGACCGCCGCAATGCTTACTATACCGAGTTTCTTCCTATTGACCCGGACAAGGCAGATCAGGACTTGCGGGATGTATTGGCTCATGGACTGATGGATGAAGCGGATAAAAAGCAGCTTTCCACGTTGCTGCAATCCGGCAGGAGCAACAGTGAGATTGCCTACTGGCTGAGCAGAGCCTATTCCGGTGAGATTGAGACACTGAATCTGGAGACCGGCGATATTGCCGATTACCGCACCACGGCACAGGGCATAGAACTGGAAGTCATGGATGCAGAGGAAAAGCGTCTGGCTATGCTGTATTTCCGCTGGGATGAGGTTGCGCCTTTGCTGTGCGGGATGTATGCCCGTCAGCAGGACGGTTTTGGACAGGAGCAGCCCCAACCGGCTACCGAATCCCCGACCTTCCATTCCGAGACCATGGCCGTCTATCCGGGCGATAAGAACAATCTGCCTTATGATGTGGTGGTGGAACGACTGCATATCGAGGAGCCGGAGCCACCAGCCCCTGTGACTGAGCCGGAGAAAACCTTTGAGGAAGTGTTGGATGAACACCCGGTTTCCATTCAGGTCAATGGCCAGTGGCAGACCTTCCCCAATGCCAAAGCTGCCGAGGAAGCATCTTATGAGGAATATAAGGCTAACCTGCGCCGCAATGCAAAAAACTTCCGCATTACCGATGAGCATTTGGGTGAAGGCGGTCCGAAAGCCAAGTTCCAGGCAAATGTCAATGCCATTCGTTTGCTGAAAGAGCTGGAAGCTGCCGGACAGCAGGCAAGCCCCGAACAGCAGGAGGTTCTTTCTCGATATGTGGGCTGGGGCGGTCTTGCCGACGCCTTTGACCCAGAGAAACCGGCATGGGCTTCCGAGTATACCCAGCTGAAAGAGCTGCTGACCCCGGAGGAATATGCCGCCGCCAGAAGCTCTACCCTCAATGCCCATTACACCAGCCCTACGGTCATCAAAGCGATTTATGATGCTGTGGGCCGTATGGGATTTGAGACCGGAAATATTCTGGAGCCATCTATGGGTGTTGGCAATTTCTTCGGTATGCTGCCGGAGGAAATGAGAAACAGCCGTCTATACGGTGTGGAGCTGGACCCGATTTCCGGGCGCATCGCAAAGCAGCTCTATCCCAAGGCGGACATCACAGTAGGCGGCTTTGAGACCACTGACCGCCGGGACTTCTTTGACCTTGCCATCGGCAATGTGCCTTTCGGTCAGTATCAGGTCAACGACAAAACTTACAACAAGTTAAACTTTAGTATTCACAACTACTTTTTCGCCAAAGCACTGGATCAGGTGCGTCCCGGCGGTGTGGTAGCTTTTGTGACCTCCCGCTATACCATGGACGCCAAGGATTCCACCGTGCGCCGTTATCTTGCCCAGCGTGCCGAGCTGCTGGGAGCGATCCGTCTGCCTAATGACGCGTTCAAAAAGAATGCCGGTGCCGAGGTTGTATCGGACATCATCTTTCTCCAAAAGCGGGACCGTCCGCTGGACATTGCACCAGAGTGGACGCAGACCGGCATTATCAGGGTTCCCGCAAAGTCGCAAGACTTTGTGGGAGAAGGAGGAGCGACGGAGCAAGCGAGCTTTTCGCCGCAAGGCGGAAACGAGCAGGCGCAGTCCGCGACGACGCAGGATGGGTTTGCCATCAACCGGTATTTTATCGACCACCCGGAAATGGTGCTGGGCAGACAGGAGCCGGTAAGCACCGCTCATGGTATGGATTACACCGTGAACCCTATCGAGGGACTGGAGCTTTCCGACCAGCTGCATGATGCTGTGAAGTACATTCATGGCACTTATCAGGAGGCAGAGCTGCCGGAGCTGGGCGAGGGCGAATCCATTGAAACCTCCATTCCTGCCGACCCAAATGTGAAGAACTATTCCTATGCCATTGTAGACGGGCAGGTGTACTACCGGGAAAACAGCTGCATGGTGCGCCCTGATCTCAACGCCACCGCCGAAGCCCGCGTGAAAAGTCTTGTGGGACTGCGTGATTGTGTGCAGGAACTGATCGACCTTCAGATGGATGCAGCGGTTCCAGACAGCACCATTACCCAAAAACAGGCGGAACTGAACCGGCTCTATGACAGCTTTTCTGCCAAATACGGTCTCATCAATGACCGTGCAAACCGCCTGGCCTATGCAGACGATTCTTCCTATTACCTGCTCTGTGCGCTGGAAGTTATTGACGAGGACGGAAAGCTGGAGCGCAAGGCGGATATGTTCACCAAGCGGACCATCAAGCCCCATCAGGCAGTGGCTACTGTGGATACGGCAAGCGAAGCACTGGCGGTGTCTATCTCGGAAAAAGCCTGCGTAGATATGGGCTATATGAGCCAGCTTAGCGGAAAAACAAAAGAAGAACTGGAGGGAGAACTGCAAGGTGTGATCTTCCGTGTACCGGGACAGCTGGAACAGGACGGATCGCCCCATTATGTGACTGCTGATGAATACCTTTCCGGCAATGTACGCCGCAAACTGCGTCAGGCGCAGCGGGCGGCACAGCAGGACCCTTCTTTTGCAGTCAATGTGGAAGCTCTTACCGCCGCCCAGCCCAAAGACCTGGATGCGTCGGAGATCGAGGTGCGTCTGGGCGCTACCTGGATTGACAAGGAGTACATCCAGCAGTTTATGTACGAGACCTTCAACACCCCGTTTTATCTCCAGCGCAGCATTGAGGTCAACTATTCCTCCTTTACTGCTGAATGGCAGATCAAGGGGAAATCTTCTGTATCCTACAACGATGTGGCAGCTTACACTACCTATGGAACCAGCCGTGCCAATGCTTATAAGATTTTGGAGGACAGCCTGAACCTGCGGGATGTCCGTATCTATGACACCATAGAGGACGCAGACGGAAAAGAGCGCCGCGTACTAAACGCCAAGGAGACCACTCTGGCTGCCCAAAAACAGCAGGCTATCCGGGAAGCCTTTAGGGACTGGATCTGGAGAGACCCGGAGCGCCGCCAGACTTTGGTGCGCCAGTATAACGAAGAAATGAACTCTACCCGTCCCCGCGAGTATGATGGCAGCCATATCACTTTTGGCGGCATGAACCCGGCCATTACCCTGCGGGAACACCAGAAAAGTGCCATCGCCCATGTGCTGTATGGCGGAAATACTCTGCTGGCACACGAAGTAGGCGCGGGCAAAACCTTTGAGATGGTGGCCGCTGCGATGGAAGCCAAACGCCTGGGCTTGTGCCAGAAATCTCTCTTTGTGGTTCCCAACCACCTGACTGAGCAGTGGGCATCAGAGTTTCTGCGCCTCTATCCTTCTGCCAACATCTTAGTCACAACCAAAAAGGACTTTGAGACCCATAACCGCAAAAAGTTCTGCGCCCGTATTGCGACCGGTGACTACGACGCCATCATCATGGGACACAGTCAGTTTGAGCGTATCCCCATCAGCCGGGAGCGTCAGGAAAGGCTTCTCTATGAGCAGATCGACGAGATCACCGAGGGCATCGCAGAGGTGCAGGCCAGCGGCGGCGAGCGTTTTACCGTCAAGCAGCTGGAGCGTACCAGAAAGTCTCTGGAAGCCAGACTGGAAAAGCTGCAAGCCGAGGGGCGAAAAGATGATGTGGTAACTTTTGAGCAGCTGGGTGTGGACCGGCTGTTTGTGGACGAGGCCCACAACTACAAGAACCTGTTTTTATACACAAAAATGCGGAATGTGGCTGGTCTCTCCACCAGCGATGCCCAAAAGTCCAGCGATATGTTTGCCAAGTGCCGCTATATGGATGAGATTACCGGAAACCGTGGCGTGATCTTTGCCACCGGAACGCCGGTCAGCAACTCCATGACCGAGCTTTACACCATGCAGCGTTATCTTCAGTATGAACGCCTGCAAGAACTGAACATGACCCACTTCGACTGCTGGGCTTCCCGATTTGGGGAGACCGTCACAGCATTAGAGCTGGCACCGGAGGGAACCGGCTACCGGGCAAGAACGAGATTCAGCAAGTTTTTCAACCTCCCAGAGCTGATGAACCTGTTCAAAGAAGTGGCGGACATCAAGACCGCCGACCAACTGAATCTGCCTACCCCGGAGGTGGAATACCACAATGTTGTGGCGCAGCCCACCGAACATCAGCAGGAAATGGTCAAAGCTCTTTCGGAGCGTGCATCGCTGGTACACAGCGGAACCGTTGACCCGTCTCAGGACAATATGCTCAAGATTACCTCGGATGGCCGCAAGCTGGGGCTTGACCAGAGAATCGTCAACCAGATGCTGCCGGATGAACCTGGCACAAAGGTCAATCAGTGCGTGGACAACATCATGCAGATCTGGCGGGACGGCAAAGCTGACAAGCTGACCCAGCTGGTGTTCTGCGACATTTCTACACCGCAGGCAAAAGCTCCTGCAAGCAAGGCGGCGAAAACGCTGGATAATCCACTGCTTCATGCACTGGAAGATGCTGTGTCTCTGCCAGAGCAGGAACCTGTCTTTACGGTATATGACGATATTCGTCAGAAACTCATTGCTCAGGGAATGCCTGCCGACCAGATCGCTTTTATCCATGAAGCCAACACCGAAGTGCGGAAAAAGGAGTTGTTCTCTAAAGTCCGTACCGGTCAGGTGCGTGTCCTTTTGGGCAGCACCGCCAAGATGGGCGCAGGCACCAATGTGCAGGACCGTCTGGTGGCACTTCATGACCTGGACTGTCCGTGGAGACCGGGAGACCTTGCCCAGCGCAAGGGCCGTATCGAGCGCCAGGGTAACCAGAATCCTCTTGTCCATGTGTACCGCTATGTGACCGAAGGAACCTTTGACGCATACCTCTGGCAGACGGTGGAGAATAAGCAAAAATTTATCAGTCAGATCATGACTTCTAAATCACCGGTGCGTTCCTGCGATGATGTGGACGAAACAGCCCTCAGTTTTGCCGAGATCAAGGCTCTGTGTGCCGGAGATCCCCGCATCAAGGAGCGTATGGATTTGGATGTGGAGGTATCCCGCCTGAAGCTGATGAAAGCTGACCACCAGAGCAAGCAGTACCGTCTGGAGGACCAGCTGCTCAAATACTTCCCGGAGGAGATTGAAAAGCACAAAGGTTTTATCAAGGGCTTTGAATCCGATCTGGAGGTTTTGACAGCTCACCCGCACCCGGAGGACGGTTTTGCTGGTATGGAGATTCGTGGAGACCTGCTGACCGATAAGGAGAACGCCGGTGCAGCCCTTTTGGATGCCTGCAAGGAAGTCAAAACCTCCGATCCGGTGCAGATCGGCAACTACCGGGGTTATGCCATGTCCGTGGAATTTTCCGCTTGGAAACAGGAGTATACGCTCCTGCTGAAAGGACAGATGACCCACCGGGCAACCCTTGGTACAGACCCTCGCGGAAATCTTACCCGTATCGACAATGCCCTCGCCCAGATGCCCCAGCGTCTGGAGGCGGCAAAGGCCCAGCTGGATAACCTCTATCAGCAGCAGGCTGCCGCAAAGGAGGAAGTCGGAAAGCCATTCCTTTATGAAGAAGAACTGAGAAGCAAAAACGCCCGTCTGGTGGAGCTGGATACCCTGCTCAACATCGACGGAAAGGGGCAGGCACACACCGAGTCTGTTGTTGCCAAAAGCACACGGCCTTCGGTGCTGGATCATCTGAAACGCCCGGTGCCGGCCCGCAGTACAGACAAGAAACCAAAACAGCATGAGGAGGTGCGATAACATGAATACTAACGATCTGAATACAGCTCTTTATGAAAAGATGGCTGCCGAACAGGACAAGTTCCGGGACTGGCTGAAAAGCCAGCCCCCGGAAGAAGTCTTAAACCATGCCTATGAGTACACCATCCGCGAGGACATCGTGATGGCAATGGAGGAACTGGAGTTGACCGACACCCAGGCTCAGGCACTTTTGGAATCTCCCTCTCCATTGACGGATGTGTACCGCTATTTTGAAAAGCTGGAGACCGGCTATATGGGTGTGATCCGGGACAGCATTGAAAGCCGTGCCGACGATGTGTGCAGAGCCAAAGAGGAACTGCGAACAACACCGGTCTATCCATATTCTGCTGCCTATGCGTCCGAGCATGGGGAAATGGCACAGTACAACCTCTCATATCAGGCGAACAGCGCCTGCAAAGAAGCCATTGAGCAGACCATCAGCGCCCACTATGCAGAGAATCGGCTGGATACGGAGGCTGCGGTCAAAGATGTGCTGGAAAAGTTCGGGACGGAACGGGTGCAGTTTATTCTTGCCAACACCATCCAGCGCAAGAACTATGATGGGCGTATCTCTCAGGACAATAAAGCATGGGCAAAAACCATTCCTACGCTGGAGGACAGTGGCGCTTCCCGCCACTGTGCCTATCTGGTGGTAGATCAGGTCAATCCCGGTTTGACCGACCTGTTCACCAGACAGTTCCGAAAAGTCGCTCAAGAACAGCAGAAAAGCTCTGTCCTGCAAAAGCTCAAGCAGGAACCGCCTGCCCGCAAGCCTGCCACCCCGAAAAAACGGGAGCCGGAGCGATAACCATGGCAAAGCGCAAGCGGGATGTGCCGGTTTTGTTTTGGGTGTCCGCAGAAGAACTGGAACTGATCCATCAAAAGATGCAGCAATACGGGACAGAGAATTTGAGCGCTTATCTGCGGAAAATGGCGCTGGATGGTTATGTGGTCAAGTTGGAACTGCCAGAGATGAAGGAGTTGGTCTCCCTGATGCGCCGAAGCAGCAACAACTTGAACCAGCTGACCCGCAAAGTGCATGAGACCGGGCGGGTTTATAATGCTGACTTGGAGGATATATCCCAGCGGCAGGAACAACTGTGGGAAGGTGTGAAGGAAATCCTTACCCAACTCTCCAAACTTTCATAACAGGGATAGATACTCCATTTGCGGAGGGAGGAACGGCGTTTCTTCGCCGCACCTTCCTCCGCTTTTTCTTTTTGTCTGTATCCTTGTCTTTTGCCTGTCCGTACCGGATAATATGAGTAGAATAAGAAGCGTAGCAAAGGAGTGAAAACAGATGCTGACCTTTGAAAAGGTGCTGGAGATTTTTGCGGATTACCTAACCGCAGACGAGACCATAGAAGTTTATATCAGCCGCCATGGATGTGTAAGAGTTGAATTTGACCAAGATTTTCACTATTGCTCTGGCGAGGTGTGCCATACTCCCAAGGAACTGTTCGACCTCTTAGCCGATGATTACCGGACTTATCTGGAGATTGAACTGACCAAAGGAAAACGGGAAGTGACGGAAGATGATGAGAGAGAAGCGGATGCCCTATGCAAACAGTATCTGGAGCGTTGGAAGGAGGAACAGAAATGAAGATTTTGAAATGTCTGCTGATGATCGTAACTGCACCGGTCATTTTGGTGTTGACGCTTTTTGTCTGGCTCTGCACGGGGCTGATCTACATATCCGGTCTGGTGCTTGGTCTACTAAGCACGGTAATTGCTCTGCTTGGCGTGGCTGTGCTGATTACCTATTCCCCGCAGAATGGTGTGATTTTGCTGGTTATGGCATTTTTGATTAGCCCGATGGGGCTGCCGCTGGCTGCAATCTGGCTACTGGGAAAGGTGCAGAGTTTGAAATTTGCGATACAGGATTGGGTGTATGGGTAAATGATGTGAATATAATTTGGAATGAAAAAGAAGCAGGACAATGGGAGATGAGACCCAATGCCCTGCTTCTCTGTTTATTCGGAACGAACTGTAATATATTTTTGATTGCGACTTTTAGGTTTATCGGGAATAGTCATTTCTAATTGCCCGGATTCTAAAAGCGGATTGATATGTTTCAAAGTGAAGTTTCTTAAATCTTTGAAGCCGCAAAATACTGCAAGCTCTTTCTTGGATTTTGGTGTTGTGCAAAAAGCCAAAATCTGTTTGGACACCGTTGATAGTTCAATATCTTGGTGGGTAACTTGGTGGATAACTTGGTGGGTGTCATCCTCTAAGTTGTAGTTTACATTTTTCAAGATGACCCTGAAATCTGTTGCTGTTGAGGAAAATTCAGGCTTATATGCCGCTGTATATCCAGGTAGCTTTTCGGTTTCACTGACGATTTTGCGTAGGCCACTTCCACGGCGTTCCATGTACTTCATGCGGTGGAACAGGTCAGCAATCACAGGGTTTCGCCGCATGGAACGGATACTGTAAATATCGTATTCCTGAATTGAGCCGCCGCCAAACATACCGCCAGGAGATGTGATTTCCACCCGATCATCAAACATATCAATATGGATTTCGCTGCCAAGCACAATATAATCACGATGGATAAGCGCATTGACAAGAGCCTCTGTCACAGCTCGTTCAGCATAATCCGGCTTGTCTACACGATACTGTGCCTCTTTGACAAAACGGACTTTGGAATTATTGCGAATAAATTCACTGCCGCTTTTCAGTAGATAAATCAGATTCCCTTCGTATTCTTTATCGTCCAGCGCATCATCAAAGATAGAGCCTTTTTCCAAGCCATTCCACCGGGTACAGAACATACGGGAGTTATAAACCGTGTGCTGATCGGTCATGAGCTTTCCGGCATTGGTCAAGAACCCATTTTTGTCAGCCAAACCGAAGGAGACATAATCGGATGGCTCAAAGCGGAGACCAGTCCGTTCCAGATAGGTTGCTTCCAGAAGTGTAAAGCTGTAATCCTTTTTTACCGCGTCTGTTGTTAGGGTATCAAAGGACTGATTGGTTCCCTTTAAGATCAGTTCATTCACAATGTAATCCGGTGCAATTACGCTTTCATTTCCAACACGGATGTATGCTTCCATTACTCCGTCTGCCTTGTAATAGTATGGGGTGCTGCGGCCAGGAGAAACCTCCAGAGCCAACAGGTTTTTACCATCTTCCTGCAATGGCTTTAAGATAAACTGCGGTAATGGTGTGATACGTTCTTTGATTAAGCGGCTGATCGCTTCAGCATCCTTTTGAACATCGGACAAGCCGATAGGCTCCCGGTCATCGGAGACTCCGAAAAACAGAGTGCCGCCAATTCCATTGGAAAAGGCACTGACACTTTTTAACCAGCTTTTTGGCTTTTTTATTTCGAGAGCAACTTTGAAATCACATTCGGTTGCTTCAGCAATGAGCTGTTCTATCATAAAATCCCTCCTTTGAGGTATTGGTAGTTTCTTTATATTATACCCATAAGGAGAGTTTATTTCAACGATAGGCACAAAGAGTTCAGAGAAAATATTTTGAGAGGAGGGCTTTTTATGGCAACTACAAGAATCATGCCACTTCATGTCGGCAAAGGCCGCACAGAGAGTCGGGCGATCAGTGACATCATCGACTATGTAGCAAATCCACAGAAAACAGATAATGGAAGGCTCATCGCAGGATTTGCGTGTGACAGCAGAACGGTTGATGCGGAGTTTCTTTTAGCGAAAAGGCAGTATATCGTTGCTACCGGACGAGTGCGCGGTGCGGATGATGTGATTGCCTATCATGTGCGCCAGTCCTTCCGCCCTGGCGAGATTACTCCGGAAGAAGCTAACCGGCTGGGTGTGGAATTTGCCAAGCGATTTACTAAAGGCAACCATGCCTTTGTGGTCTGCACTCACATAGACAAGTCGCACATTCATAATCACATTATCTGGTCATCGGTCAGCTTAGAATATGACCGGAAATTCCGAAACTTTTGGGGCAGTACCAAGGCGGTTCGCAGGTTAAGTGATACCATCTGCATTGAAAACGGACTGTCCATTGTAGAGAATCCGAACCCTCATGGAAAGAGCTATAACAAATGGATGGGAGATCAGGCAAAGCCCTCTCACCGAGAGCTGCTTCGTGTGGCGATTGACAACGCATTATCACAAAGTCCTGCTAATTTTGAGGAGCTGCTGAAGCTGCTGCAAGAGTCCGGCTGTGAGGTATCAAAGCGCGGAAAATCGTATCGACTGAAGCTCTCTGGTTGGGAGAAAGCCGCCCGCATGGACAGTCTGGGCGAAGGATATGGATTGGAAGATTTGCGGGCAGTTCTCTCCGGGAAGAAAGCACATACCCCGCGAAAGAAAACAGTCACACAGGCAGAGCCGCCAAAGATCAATCTGCTGGTGGACATTCAGGCAAAATTGCAGGCTGGAAAAGGCGCTGGCTATGCTCGATGGGCTAAGGTGTTCAACCTCAAGCAGATGGCGCAGACCATGAATTACCTGTCAGAGCACAACCTGCTGGAGTATGCGGTTTTGGAAGAAAAGGCTGCGGCTGCCACGGCACATCACAATGAACTTTCGGCGCAGATCAAAGCGGCTGAAAAGCGCATGGCAGAGATCGCTGTTCTGCGTACTCACATCGTAAATTATGCCAAGACCCGTGAGGTCTATGTGGCATACCGCAAGGCGGGTTACTCTAAGAAATTCAGGGAAGAACATGAGGAAGAAATTCTGCTCCACCAGGCTGCTAAGAATGCCTTTGATGAGATGGGCGTCAAGAAGCTGCCCAAGGTCAAAGAGTTGCAGACGGAGTACGCGAAATTGCTGGAAGAAAAGAAAAAGACCTATGCCGAGTACCGGCGTTC
>OGZQ01000389.1_pt1 | contig 33706 bp, 27 predicted proteins | sample 1576841 | NCBI WGS metagenome assembly OGZQ01 (sample SAMEA3541527, study PRJEB24748) | human gut metagenome | biome: human gut; feature: human-associated habitat; material: faeces | place: China | collected 2012
AACCCAAATGTGGATTTATATTTCCTGCATTCGAGGACAGATCCGCAGAGCATGGAAAGATAGATATTTTTTTTGAAAATCCGGAACATCCGGATGAAGGATTTTTAAAGAAAATATTAGGGAGATAAACACCAGAAAAGAAAACTGGAAATCGTATGATTTTATGAATGCGAAAATTATGGAAGAGTTAGAACGATAAAAGTTTAGAATATACTTAAAAATCCGGCTGACTTATTTTATAAAAAGAAAGTTGGTCAGATTTTAATTACACCAGATACAATTCAATTTAGTCATTTCATGCAAGAATGACTAAATTGAATTGTAATATGACTAAATTGATGATAGAGTGAAAACATGAAACAGAGATAATATCAAGTAATAGGAGATACAATGCGAATTTTTAACTTTGAAAAAGAATATAGTAAATTGCATACTCCTGATATTGTGTCATATCTTGTACAGATTCATGAGTATAAAGGTGCATATGCAAATGGAAAGATACAGGATGAATTATTGTCAGAACTGGTGGAAATTGCCCGAATCTAAAGTACGGAAGCATCGAACAGAATTGAAGGCATTATAACAACGGATGAGCGCCTGAGGAAAATTGTCCATGAAAAAACGATGCCAAAGACAAGAAGCGAAAAGGAAATTGCCGGATACAGAGATGTTCTTGCAACAATTCACGAAAATTATGAGTACATTCCTGTCAGTTCAAATATGATTCTGCAGTTACACAGGGACTCATATAAGTTCAACGGAAATGGATATGGTGGAAATTTTAAATCTACAGACAACGTAATAGCAGAAGAACTGCCCGATGGAACGAAAAGAGTAAGATTTGAATCAGTGCCTGTATGGGAAACGGCAGAAACAATTAATAATCTTTGTGATTCATTTAAGAATGCCTGCAATATGCAGACAATGGACGTATTGCTATTGCTTCCGATGTTTATTCTGGATTTTCTCTGCATTCATCCATTTAATGATGATGTTATAATAAGGAAAAAGTTAGAGAACCCCAGTAAAATCAATGGGTTAGCACTAATTTAGTCCTTATTTTTATACCAATTTATCGGTAGGATAAGGCAGCGCTGTTATATCAAAACCGAAAATTCAAGTCAATATCGCAGATGTCCACAATCAGTCTGGGAGTGAATCTGTGTAATCAGATTAAGTACAATTTTATATTGAAACATTTAGTGAGGACTAAATTAGCACTTGTGATGGAACTTTCCATCTGCTGTTTTGGTCCTCTTTTTCTATTGGAAGGAGTGGTCGAATGGGCAAGGTGTTAATTTGGTTCTTAATCATCATTATTACAGTACTCCTGTATAGTCTTGTGAAAGTAAAGGCGGAGAGTGACGAACTGTATGAGGAATTAATGAGAAAGCATTTTTATGGCAGGTCAGATGGTGTTCCTCCATCTGACAAAACAGAGCACTTGGAAGGGGGTGGTTGATTCAATGAAATTGTGTGAAGCAGTAATGCAGGCAATAAGAAAAAGGAGAGATGAAAGCATGAACAACAAATTAGAAGTAGTCGGCATCGATCATAGCTGGTCGATGATGAAAGTTTCTATCTTCTGACACTTGCGGCAGTTGCAAAAGAACTAAAGTGAAGAGGTCTTAAAGAAGCAAAGGTATTCCTTGCGGTGGGACTTCCTCTTACAAGATTTGGTGCAGAGAAGAATGATTTTATCAAGTATTTGACCAAGAATAAAAGAGTGGATTTCAAGTATGAGAATGAACCATATCATATTGAAGTCGATGATGTGGCTGTATTCCCACAGTGCTATGCGGCAGTGGTAGATAAGATTCCGACGATGGCAACAAAAGCAGTGCTTGCTCCGATGAAAACTGTAAAGCATACACTTTTATCAATGGAGCTTCATCTGGATGCATCCATTGATAAGCTGGATAATCTGGTGATGGATGTGCAGATGGATAAGGAAAAGCGTGTGGAAAATGAAAATACTAAGGCACAAGAAAAAAGGCAGATAAGGAAGATATTGAAAAGTTCGAGCCTATAGAGAATAATCCTGAGAGAGTTGAGGCAGAGATTGTCTATGCACCGATGGTGGCAGAAGCACATGAGTACCAATACAATGCAGATGCATTTGAAGCAAGAGACAGTGCAGATATGAAGGTGGAAGCACAGAATGAAGTGCCAATGATTAGGACAGATAAAGTCAGATAGATGTGAGGACGTGGGAGAAAATCCTGCGTCCTTTTTGTGTGCAGAATATCAAAAAAACTTATTGAAACCTGACTTTTGCAGGTAAATTGACAAAAAACACCCGTCAAACCCAATAATTACAGAGCTTGGCGGGTTTTCTGGTTTGTCAGATTTTCATGGTGTTTTTTCTGCTTTTTTGGTCTTTGCCAAAATTTTTTATTTCTCCCAGAGTCCGGATACGTTTTCCAAAATCGATATCCATGTTCTTTCCAATATCTTTTAGAACCTCATCATAATAATCAAACAGATAGTAGTTTTGCTGGATCAGACTACATTCGGCTTTAGACAGAGAGGCCAGAATGGTCCCGATACTGTATTTTCGCTCCAGCTTATTTTCAAGTATCCTTGAAATTGTCAAAGCTATAAAACAGGTCAGGAAATGTGCTTTGATATGTTCTCTTGTCCAAACATATACGGGTCTGGCTTCCAACTCACTTTTAGTTATTTTAAAAGATTCTTCAATACGCCATAATCCCCGGTACATGTCGATGATCTCATCATCAGATGTTTCCATTTCGCTGGTCAACAGCATATAGTAACCGTTCAATGCTTCTTCTTCCCGGATTTTGTCTTTATCAATGTCCAACACAGAGGTGGCAGTAAGGATCTCTCCGGTTTCTTTGTCGTAGTCCACTTTTTTGATGTACTTTGCAGCACCGTAAGATGTGGCTCTTATATAATTTCCGGGATTTTTGGCGAGATCTCTGGCTTTTGTCAGTGCAGCTTCCCTGTCTGCTTTTGCCCTTTTGGCATATTTTTCGCTCCAAAAGACCACCTGCTTTTCATCCACCTGTTTTTTTATTTTTTTCCAGTAACAGAGGTAACCTGTATTGTTCTTGGAGATCTCCGGGATTTTCGTTTATATTCCGTACCAAGCCACTCATAGCCATATTCTTTAAGAACATAGTCTCTGATGCTTTTTTCAGCACCCCGGATGGACATACTGAAAACATATCCATCATGAGTAGGAGTATTGATCGTATACCAGATGTTATCACCCGTCGTCATCCCCTTGTCAGCAATAGAGATCACCCTGCCAAGGTCAAACTGTTTTTTGATACGCCCGAAGTTTGGTCTGTAGGTCAGACAGTCGTTAGTGTTTCCTGGAAAGAGTTCGTAAGTGATAGGAATGCCCTGATTATCCATGAACAGTCCCATCTGTACGATTGGATCTGGACGGTGTTCTTTGGAAACCCCTTTGCGGAGAAAGTCATTCTGCTCGTCTGTTTCGAAATAGTAGTTCGTAACGTCGTAATAGATCAGACTGGTATCCCTTCCATAATTCTTTTTGATCCTGTCATTTATCCAGACCTGCATATTTTCTTTGTGCTTATTCAGAAAAGAAAGACAGCGGTAAGTATCATCCAGGGAGTAATCTGTTTTTTCAAAAAAACGTTCTCTGCCATCATAAGAAGATCTTTTCGATGCAGGAAAAAGGAGCCGGGAATAGACCAGCATCTTCATGATGGCGTTGGCATCGTACTGTTCTTTCGAATGGCGCTGTCGATTGGCCAGAAAGGTATGGATACCAAGTTCGTGATAGATCTGGCTCAGTGCAAGCATAGCCGAAATTTTTCCGCAGATCATCCCCGGGGCATAGCCGGTCAGAGTCATAAAAAGTAAAGTGGATCGGAGCAGTCTTTTCCTGCTTTTCTTTTTTTAACTGCTCAATTCTTTTTTGAAAGTGAGTAATTGGATCATCGTATTCTTTTTCGAGAACATCAAGATATCCCAGAGATTCAATTGTTTTGGAACGGGACATTTTTTTCTGTTTATCATAAAAAGAATCAACAATTGCAAGATAGATGCGTCCGTTATTAGTTTTTGTTTTTCTTAAATGCATAATAGTCACCTCTAAATATAACTATTACCATATATGACTATGTATATCCAGTAAAATATGACAAAAAGTAAAAAATAAAAAAAGCCTGTAAGCCATAAGGGAAAAGGCTTTCAGGCTACAATCGAACATATGTTGCTGCAAAACTGTGGTAAGTTACGAAAGTGAGCAGTGTTGGTTAAATGTATTTTTAAATTCTACCTTGCAAGAGTAAATTCTATACCTGTAGAAATTACTTCTGCATGGATTTTTCCTTCTTCTTTTTATAAAATACTACTGCAGATGATCCCCCTGCCTGTGCAGAAGGAGGATAAAATGAATACAGGAAGACCAAAAGGCAACCAAAAACATCTTGACTTATCTGCACGTATTGTAATCGAACAGCATTTAAATAACGGTGATTCATTTAGAAGTATTGCAATAGAATTAAACAAGGATCCAAGTACCATATCCAAAGAAGTCAGACGTCATTCTATTATCAGGGAAAGAAGTGCAGATGCATTTGCCCCTATTCCCTGTGCAAATAATTATGATAGTTCAAAGCCCCGGACAAATATATGTAATGTCATGCATATGTGCGGTGATAATGAATGCCGGCGCAAATGTATCCTCTGCAGAAAATTCAGATGCAGCGATGTTTGTAAATTTTATAAACCAAGAGAATGTGAGAAATTAAATAAACCGCCTTATGTGTGCAATGGTTGCAGCAAGAGAACGAATTGCATGATGGACAAAAAGATCTATTCTTCAAAATACGCCCAGGACACCTATGAAGCCCTTAGGACCACAAGCAGAGAAGGAATCAATCAGACACCGGAAAGTATACAGAAACTGGACATCCTGTTGTCACCGCTTCTCAAAAAAGGACAATCTATTGCCCACATCTACGCATCTCATGCTGATGAGATTGCCTGTTCCAGAAGAACCATATATTCTTACATAGACCGCGGCGTTTTTCAGGCCAGAAATATAGATCTGCGCCGCAAAGTAGTATACAAGCAGAGAAAAAGAAAAACTGCTGCCAGTCTTAAAGACAGGAGTTTTCGAAAAGACAGGGGCTACAAAGAGTTCCTGGAATATATCGCGGCAAACAAATCTGTTTATATAGTCGAAATGGATACCGTTGAAGGAGCAAAGGGTACCAGCCCCTGCTTTCTGACTATGTTTTTTCGAAACTGCAGCCTTATGCTTATGTTTCTTTTAGAAGAACAGACGCAGAAAGAAGTAACCAGGATTTTTGATCATTTAACAAACTTACTTGGAATTGAACTGTTTCAGAAACTTTTTGAAGTGATACTTACGGACAACGGGCATGAATTTCAGGACCGGCAGAGTCTGGAATATAGCAAAAACGGGGAAGTACGCACACGCATTTATTATTGTGATCCCAACCGTTCTGATCAAAAAGGTGCTCTTGAAAAGAATCATGAATATATAAGGTATGTCCTTCCAAAAGGAACAAGCTTTGAAAAAATGACAGACAAGACAACGCTGCTGTTATTAAATCATATCAACAGTGAAAAACGGGACAGCCTCAATGGACACAGTCCATATGAAGTATCCCGTCTCCTGCTGGATAACAGACTTCATAAAGCATTAGGATTGGCAGAGATACCAGCCGATGAAGTCACATTGATACCAGAATTAATAAAATAAAAATAACAGTACAGGCACAGGCAAGTTTCATTGCATAGAATTTAGTCTTTCCAACAGACATGTGGAATTTAGTCCTGCACACTATTTCCAGATGTCCTTTTATCATGCAAAAAACTATGCTGTTTATGCCGTATAAAAGCATTATATACTAAAAAAATTAAATTGTGTATCTCCGAAAATAGAATTTAATCCCGCATAAAATCAAGGTATGTTAGAATGTAGAATTTACTTTTTCATTCAAGCTCTAACTCATCACGGTGCTTAAATGTATTTTTTAATGCTACCTTGCAAGAGTAAATTCTATACTTGTAGAAATTACTTCTACATGGTTTTTTCATTCTTCTTTTTAAGAGTCCCCCCTTTTATCTACCATGAGTGCAGACATGCACAGTTTACGCTTTCATCTCGGTAATTGAATTGCCGAGGATTCCCGCTTTTTATCCAAAAACATTACATGGTGCTCCGCCTGGATTAGCCTCAAAAAGTGTATTTTCCTGCTCTGATAAGCCATTATCTGTCATATCTATCAAAAGCTCACCTAATGCAATCACATCATACTCTTTCATTTTTCCTCCCGTTTATACAGAATCAATTCTGTTTTACTATTAATTTCTACTTTGCTTTCGGGTACTCAGTACAAAGCAAACGATACGGTTCCTCATCCTCTTCAATTTCCGGGAAACGTCCAATAGGCTCATAAAATCGATTATCGTTTTCATCATCATTACACATAGATACTTCTCCTAAAAGTACATCACCACTTCCTTCTTCCACATGAAAATCATGATACATATATGGATATATGGTAATGCTTTCCCCCGGAGTCAACTTTACCTGTGTCCCAGCCGGAACTGTATATTCATGCCCATCACAATTAACAGTTACATCCGTATCAGCGAACTGTCCATCTTCTGTGGAATTGTAAACAGTAATCAGTACATTTCCACCCCCTCGGTTAATAATGTCTTCCATCTTATTCCAGTGGAAATGCATAGGAGCCATTTGTCCCTCTTTTACTACAAGCAATTTTTCCGCATACGTCTTTGTATATTTATCCATTTTCAGGTTACCATTACGAATGGTAATTAATGAAAATCCAACCTCATCAAATTTCCCCAGTCCATAATCTGTAATATCCCATCCTAACATATTATCTCGGATTTCATCATATTCAGCACCTTTATTATTCCAATCTTCCGGTGTCCACTTACAAAAAGGTGGAATTTCAAATCCATGCTCCTGAATCAGTTCTTCCATGTGTTTAATTTCTGAATTAATTTTTGATCTTTTCATTTTTATATCTCCTCGTTAATTATTACCCAAAAGTAATTGTTCAGCTTCATCTTTTACTTGTTTTAATTCTTCACCTGACAGGAACCTCAGCCTCAACTCTATTTTTTCTTTTTCAAAAGGATCTAACATATGTAAATCCCCTCTCTCCAGGTGGTATTTTTTTCCATAAACACTGGAGTTAGCAGGTTCCAAACCTATTACATAATCACCCGAAGCTACTGATTTCCACTGCATAAAATAGGGAAGGTACTTCTGATTGAATTGTATTTTTAATCCAATTCCAATCCTCTCATTGATAACTGCCGCAAAGGTATTTCCCTCTTTATCTGCAGCAAGCTTATGTAAAAAAACGAATTCCGGTTCATTATCAACAGGTTTTCCCATTCTATTCCACATTCCTACCTGTTTTTCTGCCGCATCATCACGCGGAATTACTTCTGTTGTCGGCAGAATAATCTCGCAGTCTTCATTCAAAAAAGGATAGCCCATATTAAAATGATAGAGAAGCATCATCGTTTCTTCCCGAAAACCTTCATTAGTAATACAATCTTTTATAATAATTTCCGGTACTCCGTAAGTCGTTTCAATACTGCGGCGCAAAGTCATATTTTCACCAAATAATTCTGCCTCTCTCATCTCACCGCTAATGTTTACTTTATATTGGGATTCCTCGCCATCCGTCCAGAATGCGTCAGCTCTGACATGCTCTGCAGGTGTTGTCCGAATTCTTCCGTGCATCGGATATTCCTTCTCATCTACAACGCAGGGTGCGCAAATATTTTCCAGACCACAGGTAAATAACATTCCTCCCATGATACTGCGCTGTGCCTCCGCACCATGGGTATCGTAATGATTTCTTCCTACAAGCCCCGGTTTCGACAAAAAGCTGATATGATAACCTTTCCAGTTCACTTCTGCGATATCCAGACACTTATCTTTCATCACGGAAAAAGACAACCTGTCATTTTTTACTTCATATGCCTGAAGCCCTTCTGCACGTCCTTCCTGATACACAATAGGTCTTACAGACATAAGCTGCTGTACACTTCCCACATAACGCATTAATTCTTTTCTATCCATACACTTATCCTCATGTAAATATATTTACCGTATCTGATACACACTTCTGACCTGCAGTCCCGCTATATCGCCTTTCAGAATTTTTACTGTTTTAGTGTCTGAGTTCAAATCAAAATAGTTATCAGAAAGCACCAGATCCTGGTTTTCATTCTGGATTTCAACACTCTTTGCATAAGCATCCGCCGTCACCGTAATCTCATCATTATTTACTGTAAAACGAAGCTTCGGATCTTCATATTGAAAATACTTTGGATAAGAAAAAATCGTGGTACCCTCTGAAATCTTCTCTCCATCCTCCCATGTTTCATAGCTGACATACTCACAGAAAACATCCAGATCAGGAAGTTCTTCTTTTTCCAACCAGTGACCGGACATCGGAGGTATCACCACCGTCTTTTCCTCTGCCCGCAGAATCTGTGCTTTTGCATTTCTGATTTGCCACTTCACCAGAATCTCTCTTGTCTCCATAGTTTCATTGGCCACATGCAGATGTATAGACTTCGGATAAGAAAAATGCTGACGATTCATGTTCGCTTCTGCTGTCATCCAGCTTTCTTCCTCACAGGAAATCATCACCGGTGCAAAAAATCGTTTTGCATAATAATGAAGTGCCTTCCATCGTCCGCAGTAATCAATGGAGGACCACGAAATCACCGGCCAGCAGTCATTAATCTGCCAGTATACAGCCCCCATGCACCTTCCTCTGTTTCTGCGAAAGTGTTCTACACCATAACGAATGGCATCAGCCTGAAGCAGCTGTGAAGCATAAAGAACCGTTTCAAAATCTCCCGGATATCTGTACATCTGCTGCATATAATTCATAATTTTTCCATTGGCACCATAATTTCTCTGGTGTTTTTCCATCACATAACTGAAAATATTCCAGTCTGCCGGATCATCTGTAAATGTCTCAATTGTTTTTTTACAGGGAAATGACTGGAATCCAAATTCGGATAAATACCTAAAATAGAATTTCCTATATTCAGAAAATGGTCTGTTTCCATGCCATACCTTCCAATAATGAACATCTCCCCTGGCAGGGTCATTTGGCTCATCAAAAGAGCCTCCTGAAGATGGACTTGCAGGCCAGTAAAAGGTTTGAGGATCATGTTCTTTCAGGATTTCCGGAATAATACGTTCATACATCAGAAGATAGTCTCTCACTTCTGTATGCTTTGTCACCCAGCACCGTTCATCCACAAACATTTCCATCTCATTATTGCCGCACCACAAAGCCAGTGATGGATGATGACGGAGACGCTTTATATTATCAATAAATTCATGACGGATATTTGTTTCAAAGGCTTCCGTCAGTTCATACACGGAACAGGCAAACATAAAATCCTGCCATACTGCCAGCCCCAGTTCATCACAAATGTCATAAAACCAGTCATCCGGGTAAAAGCCGCCTCCCCATACACGTATCACGTTGAAATTTGCCCTCTTACAGTCCATAAGAAGCTGCCGTGTCTTTTCTTCACTTCTTCTTCCCAGGAGATGTTCTTCCGGGATATAATCTCCTCCCATGGCAAAAAATGCAACACCGTTAATCTCATGGGCAAAACTTTCTCCCCACTCATCCTTTTCTCTTCTCATCGTCATAGATCGCAGACCAATTCTCCGTCTCCATGTGTCAATTGGAGTTTCCTCCAGCATAAGCACAGCTTCTACCTCATAAAGAGGCTGTTCTCCCAGCCCGTTGACCCACCACAGCAAAGGCTGTTCAATGATGATCTGTCCATGTCCGTCAGCATTTAGTTCTGTTTCCACGATTTGTCCATCAGGAGATTTCACCGTAACTTGTGTACGATAATTCCCCGGCTGCGTAAGTACATACTCACCTTGTAAATCCAGCGTACATCTGCCTTCTTCGTGGTTCTGGCAAATATAAACACTTTCAATTCTTCCTCCTGTTTCTTTACACAGCCACACCGGACGAAAAATTCCGGCATCCGGAAGATGCGCACCCCAGTCCCATCCAAACATATAGTGAGCTTTTCGAAGATGCATAAATCCTTCAAAAGTATCCTCATTTCCAATATTTCCATACTTTTTATAAGCCTCGGCAATATATTTCAGAGGAGAACGAAATATGATGCGAAGTTGGTTCTTTCCTTCACGAAGCAAAGTTTTAACATCATATTTCCAGTTACGATGCATATTTTCAGCATGACCCACATAAATATCATTCAGATAGATATCTGCGATCGTATCCAGACCTTCAAACTCCAGATATATGTCTGCATATCCGTCTGTTCCGCAGTTCAGGAAAGAGCATTCATACTCATAATCTTCTTCCATCAGTTTGCACACAGAATCCTCATTATCTTTCCAATAAGGATCCGGAATCTGATGATTTCTCAGTAAATCTGTATATACACTTCCCGGTACAACAGCAATTAGCCAATCCGAAGGAACTACTCTTTTATTCAGGCACCTCATTCTCCAGTTTTGATTTAATTTTATTTTTTCCATATTCCTCTCCTGTTATGTCATTGCTTACCCACACAGCCTCATGTCCGGCCAGAATGCCTTTTCCATCCTGTACAGCATGAAATAGGTATTGATATTTTTCAATCTTGAATTTATCAGGCAGTACGTAAGGTGTCGAACGATGATTCACGATTACCATACCATTTTCAAATACACCTGTTTCAATCCCCCGCTCACAAATTCCGCTTACCGGAGCCACATAATGATACAGTATATCCTTCACCAGAGTAGTTCCAGACTGAATAATAGGATACATTTCTTTGTTTCCCTGTTCATACGGAACATGCGGAATATTTTTTGCAGCATAAGAAGCACCGATCTGAACGCCGAAAGAATACACTGCTCCCATACCCGGTCTGCATTCTGTGTTCATTTTCTGAGCCAGTTCCACTCCTTCATATTTCGCAACACAACATCCCCCATCATCCACATAGGAAGCAATTTCTTTTCCGCTCTGATACCGGCAGAAAGCCTCTCCCTGGGCAATGATTGTCTTACCATAATGATATGGCTTCTTCTCACATTCCTCTCCCAGGATCCCAAAACAGCTTTCTGCCAGGAGATCCATAGGCCCATGAAGTAACACACCACCTTCACATACCCAGAAACGAATTTTATTCTCCAAGATTGAATGATCAACAGCAAAATAACAGTCATTGGACGGAACAATCAGCACTTTGTATTCTGCCAGCGTTCCTTTCTCTATCTCATGGTTACTGATTATATCTACCTGGTACCCTAAATCGCAGCATAGCTTATACCAGCCAAGTAGATCTAAACGTCTGATTTTATTATTTCCCACCTCGTATGGCTCCAAATGTGCCATTTCCGATGGAAATAAAATGGCGATTTCCTTCTTTTTTTCGCCTTTGCGCAAATGGACCACCTCAGAAAACCAGGCGTTCGCCATTCTGAGAGAATCCAGGAAATGTGTATCCATACGGTTCATCACGCCGCCATCATCCAGCCCATTCATTCCATAACAGGTATATCCATCCATTCCGCATGCCGTCATAGAGCCGATAATCTCTGCCGGAGAAAGCAGCGCATACAGATCATTATAAATATATCTGCCCCAATAAATACCGCCTATGAAAGGTTTGCCCTGATTCATCACCCGCATCATACTATGCTGGCAGGATACAACATAACTATCCGGATATCCATCAGGAGTTACCGGAACCGTAATAAAATGACACGAATCCACATAAGGTGCCAAAGCATAGATATCAATCCCCCGCATTGCCGTATCCCAGAGATCACTGAATTCATTATCAATATCCTGCTGTGTTCTTCCATAAATATTAAGAAAATATCCCCACTGACTCATATCCGGGCACAGTAAAAGTTCAGGATTATTTTCTTTCAACATCGGCCCTATTTTTTCAAAATAAAGAGTAAGCTCATGTATTTTCCACAGAGCATTATCTCTCCACACCCAGAACTTTGACGAACGTTTCTCTACGTCCTCTTCTGTATAAAAAGAATCAGATCCAAATCTTACGCTATACCAGTACTCCTTCGGAGTAAGATCATCAAATTTCTCCAGTTCTATCTCATAATTATGGCTCAAACTCTTAATATCCCCTTGATACAACTCTCGAAGATACTCAAGATATCGTTTTTGTCCCTCCTTATCAAAGCTTGGAGCCACAACCGGATCCCACATACTGCATACAGGAATAACTTCTTTTGCGCCATTATTCACATTCTGACAGTCTTTACCCTGATCAATTTCTCCTGTAAGGCAGCGTTCACATCCTTGTCCATATTTCTTCATAATACGGTCAACATGTTCTTTCATAGATATCTGCGCTTTTTCAGACCAGTACTTGTACCATCTCCCCGGTCTGCCATCAAGATAAACCGTTTCTTCGCCAAAAATCGGAGGGCTAAAACGAATGTGCGGATACAAGTTATCTCCATTTAAATACAGCAAAAGAAAATTATATGCAAGCCCATGTCTATGTGCAGACACTCCCATATATTCCTGCATTTTTACATATTGACTTAATGCTCCTGTCTCGAATCTTTCTTTGAAATCCTCCCAGGCTTTCGTATCAAACATCACACTATTAAATCCCAGACTTCGGATTAACTCCATAGTTTCATCTACAAACTCTTCATTATCATAGGCCGGACTGTAAAAATTCCCAAATATCACATTTATATATGGCCTTTTATCTGTTTTACTTATTAGCTGCATAAATTGCTTCTCCTTCGGTCAGAAAAAGGCTGACACCAGTCAGCCTTTATAATTTGTATGCAAAACTTTTAGGCAATTACTTTTGTTTTGCCGCCAGGAATTCATCAACCTGTGTCTGTGCAGCGTCCATAACTTCCTGCCATCCTGCCTGCATCAGTTCTTCTTTAATCTGAGGAACAACCTCTGCCGGATCCTTTACGCCAGTCATCACTTCACTGCGGTAACGAAGCCAGATCTCACGACAATTTGCAAGCTGATCATTCACTTCTGTTGTATCAAAAGTAAATCCAAGCATTACAGATGATATAGCCTGTTCATTCAGTGCCTTTATCTCACCCCACTGATCATTTGTGTCTGTCTCGATTGGTGTAACTGTAAAGAATGTACCCTGTGTATAACCAGCCATAGACCAGTCCTCATTAATCTTATGAGCTTTCTGAGTACCATCTACATCTACATATTCAAAATTTACACCCTCTTCACCATAATAGAACATATCACGAAGAGTGGTATCTGTATTAACCAGATTCAAAAGCTGCAAACATTTTTCCGGGTATTTACTGTTTGCTGAAATCATATTCAGAGAACCGCGAACTGTTTCATTGGATAAAATAGTATCTCCAACCTTGGCTACTACAACCTCTTTACCCATCTGTGGTCCCCAGGCGGTAGCACCTGCAGATTCCCATCCCTGAGCAATACGCCACATATTATATACACGTCCTTCCGTCAGAGTCGCTGCATCAGGATTAATGATTCCTTTTTGATTCCAGTCATAGAAGGTCTCCAGTGCAGCATAGATATCGGGCTCTTCCAGAGTGAAGCATACTCTTCCTTCCTGGTCGTCATATCTTACACCAAGGATTTGTGTACCGCCTCCAAGCTGATCATACACATCAAAGATAGAATATACACCGTCATTTTTAATATATACCGGATAATCATTCTTCTCCTTTTTCAGCATTTCGAAGACTGGTGTCAGATCTTCAAGATCAGTCAAAGTTTTATAATCAATATTGTATTCTTCTACCAGTTCTTTGTCCCATATTGCATAATTGGAAATAGAACTGTCCTTGTAAGTAGGCACACCGTAAATTCTTCCATCTACCTTAACAGCCTCCCAATATTTTTCGGGCATCAATTCATTAAACTCTTTCATGTTGTCATCAATCAGATCTGTGATGTCCGCATATGCTCCAAGCTTAATATCTGCTATGTAATTATTTCCAGCATCAAAGATGATATCATAAGGCTCATTGGTACTGATGGTGATATTTCTACGGTTATCCCAGTCACCCCACGGAATAACTTCCATCTCCAGATTCACACCAATTTTTTCACCAATGTATTCGTTTACTTTTCCAATCCATGAATCATAATTGGATGGCATTCCATTCCCAATTGTTACCCATTTCAGAGTTACTATTTCCTCACCTTTCTCATTGGAAGCAGTTTCTTTGCTTGCGCTTCCACCACAGCCTGTCAGCATAACTGCTGCCATAATTGCTGCAAGACCTAATGCTGTAATTTTTTTTGCTATCATAGTTTTCTCCTGTTTTACAATAAATTTTATTCTTTTACACCACCGATCGTCAGACCGGAAATAAAATATTTCTGGAAAAACGGATACGTACAAGCGATCGGTACGATAATTACAATTGCAATCGCCATTCGTACTGACTCTGTCGGCATCCCCATTTTGTACTGCTGAAGAGATAATCCGCCATAAGGATTATTTGCAATATATTCAATGTTTTTCTGAATATTATTCAGCAAAGACTGCAGTGTCTGCAGATTCTTATCCTGAATATACAGCGAAGCCTGAAACCAGTCATTCCAGTATCCAAATGCAGCAAACATTCCAATTGTAGCCATAACCGGTTTAGAAATTGGAAGTACAATGCTGGACCATATCCTGAACTGTCCTGCTCCATCAATCTTGGCAGCCTCAATCAATGCATCCGGTACAGTTACTCTGAAAAATGTTCTGCATATCGTAACACTGAAAGATGAACATGCCAGTGGCAGAATCAATGCCCATATGGTATTTCTCAGATTCAAAATATTATTCACTACTACATAAGACGCAAGCATACCACCGTTAAATACCATAGGTATAAAGATAATCCATGTATAAAGCTTTTTTAATTTAAAATTTCTTCTGGATGCCACATATCCCATAGAAGTGGTCAGTATAATTGTAATAACTGTACCAACTACTGTTACCAGTACGGACATACAGAACGCCCTGAGAATCGTGCCGCGTTCATTCCAAAGGAACATATAAGCTGCATTGGATAGCTGCTGCGGAATAATCTGATAGGTACCGCTGCGAAGTGCTTCCTCACTTGTAATTGAAATGGAGAAGACAAACAGCAATGGGAATATACACATCAATCCCAAGAATAAAAAAATGATATTAAATAAAACATTTGTTGAAGTCTTAATCTGATTAAGGGAAGACTGTTCTTTTACCTTTTTACTCACTTTTGCCCACTCCTTTCTTAAATAATTCGGTTTTCATTATCGAGCTTACTTACCACCCAGTTGGCAAGCAGAATCGTTCCGCAGCTACAGATTGCCTGGAAAAAAGATGCTGCTGCTGTCTGCCCGATAGGTGCTGTAGACTGAATTGCGTTGTACACATATGTATCAAATGTAGACACCGTAGTATACAGTGACTGTGGTATTCCTCCTGTCACCTGATAGAAAAGACCAAAATCTGAATTAAAGATCTTTCCACAGTCAAGAATCAGCATCATAATAAATACAGGCTTAATTCCTGGAAGTGTAATATACCTCATCTGCTGCTTTTTTGTGGCTCCATCCATAACGGCCGCCTCATAAAGAGAAGGATCAATACCTGTAATACTTGCCAGATACATTACCATTCCATATCCCATACCTTTCCAGGTATTCAGAATAACCAGGATAAATGGCCAGTATTTTTTCTCTTGATACCACATAACAGGATTTCCACCCAATGCAGTAATGATACCATTCAAATATCCCTTTTCCGGTGTCAATAGAGCATACACAAAATAACTTACTACTACCCATGACATAAAATAGGGCAGGAACATCATAGTCTGATAAACTTTAGAGCCTCTTTTGTTTCGCATATTGCTCAACATCAGCGCACCGCCCACTGCAACTGTAGCACTTATGATAATAAACGCTATGTTGTAGAGAATGGTATTACGCAGCAGCATAAAAAAAGAATTAGATGTAAAGAAATACTTAAAGTTCTTAAATCCTACCCAGTCACTGGCAAACAGATTGTACAGGAATCCATGTCCTCCCGGTGCCAGTTTATACTCTTTAAATGCAATCACGACACCAAACATCGGAAGATAGGAAAAAATCAAGTACCAAAGTAATGTTGGAAGAGACAGCAGTGTTAACTCTGTATCATCTTTCGTCCACCTTTTTCTGCGTACTTTCGCCACTAATCCCGGCGATTTCTTTGTTTCCATATTTCAAAACCTCCCTTTTTATAAAATATATTTTTAACATATCCGCCATTTCCATCATCGAAAACCGGTGAAATATGTATAAATATCACCCTATCTCTCTTCCCTCCTTCCACACATCTACCTGTTTCTGCATCTCATCAATAACTTTTTGGATTCCAGCGTCATTGAGTTTTTCCAGCAGTTTCGGAAGATATTCATCCGGATCCACGCTCCCTGTATAAAGAGCTTTTCCGAATTCATCCAATATATCCCGGAATCCAGCCACCTGGCTGCTTACCGGTTCCAAATTAAAGTCAAATCCGAAAGAAGGGGCTTCCTCTGATGCATCATTAAACTCTTTAAAAGTTGACCACTTATCAATCGGTTCATTCTCCAGAACATAAGTATTAAACAAGCCTCCCTGTACCCAATAATGTACTGAATAATTTCTAAATTTATCTTTTATCAGTTTTACCTTTGTGTCATAAATACAAGGTTTTCCTTTAGCTTTTTTTGCTTCTTCATCCGAAACTTCTACTTTTTCCCAATGTATGCCTTCAATACCATAATTTAAAAGATTTCTCAGATAAACATCTGTATTAATCAGATTTAGCAATTCAATGGCCTTGTCAGGATGTTCACTTTGCGCATTGACTGCAGTCAATGCTCCACGAGCCGATGCATTGGTAATACTGGTTTCCATAATTGGAGAAACCACTACTTCATATCCCAATTCCTTTCCCCATATCAATTCTGCATAAGGCTGTCCATCTCCTTTTGTTACAAAACGCTTCTGTTCTTTATCATCCGATGCTGTTGCCGCATCTTTATTGATATAACCAGCTTCATAGTACTTTCGCATGGTCTTCAATGTGTTTTTCATCCGTTCTGTTTCAAATACATTCTTAACCGTCAATGTTTCATCACCATATTCAATTCCAATTGGATCCTCAATCTTGTCCATATAAGTTGGTGCGGTATAATCCTTAGTAATATACAACGGTATTACATCTGGCTCGTTTTCCCTGATTACTTTTAACCACGGTTCCAAATCTTCTAATGTGTGTAATTCCTCATATGGAATCTCATATTTATCTACATATTCTTTTGTAAATACCCACATTTGCATATTGCCTAATTCTTTTTCACTTGGTACACCATAAATTTTTCCCTGTACCTTAGCCGCCTCCCAGAATCTGGAATCAATCTTTTTATACATCTCTGTATTCTGAACCAAATCATCCAATGCCAAAAATGCGCCCTTATTAGCATTCTGAAGATAATCATTTGCCCATGAACTTGAAAAGCAAAGATCCCACTTACTTCCCGTATTAATGACCACCTGCATCTTTTGAGTATAATCAGTTCCTTCAACATTGACGATGTCCAGCTTTACACCTATTTTTTCCACAAGATAATCATTTACTTTTTCCAGAACTATATCCGTATCCTTTTGCCTTTCTCCAAGCTGATACCATACAAGCTCCACAATGTCTTCCATATCTTCACTTTCTTCTGTTTTTTTATCAGAAAACACAGCCCCTGCTCCAAATACCAATACGCAAATCACTGTAATTATTGTTAATTTCTTTAGCATTTTATTCTTCATGCTATCCCCCTTTGTGTAAAACTACTATATCATTTCTAAATTTTTTCTAAAAGTTGAAAACCTTTAGATTCCTTGTACAAATTCTAGAATTAGAAACATATAAAAAAGCTGCCCGGTACAAATACCGAACAGCCACTTCTTCCACTAATACTTCTTCATTTCTCGTAAAGATACCGGCGCAACTCCATAATACTGCTTGAATTTCCTGTAAAAATAACTGGTATCCGGATATCCTACCTGTTTTGCAATATCACTTATTTTCAAATTGGTATTCAAGATAAGTTCTTTTGCGATCTCAATTTTCTTGCTGCTTAAATACTGTGTGAAAGAACAGCCTACTTCCTTCTGGAAAATTTGCCCCAGATAAGATGCATTCATATGATATTTATATGCCAGTGTCTTCAAATTCATATCTTCTTTGTAATTTTTCTGAACCTCATCCATAATCTGACGTACAACCGGAGTATACTGGGAATCCTCTTCGTGCAAATACCGTATAATTTCATTAATTTCAGAAATAAACAACGCCTTTATACCAAAGATATCATCTGCCTTGTAAATAGTCTCCAGAAGATCCGGAAGATTATGTAACGTTTCATAATTATCCAGTTTATATTCTTTCTTAATCTCCAGCAGGAGCATCGCAATCTGGACAGTCATTTGATACAGGTATTCAAGAGAAACACCGGTTTTCACATTATTAATAAATAGATCTTCTATATAGCGTAAAGCACTTTCATTTTCTTTTTTCAAAATCAGTTTACGAAGCAATGTACGATCAATAACTATGTCTTCACTTGTCCTGTCTTGAACATGCTTTTCATCTACACAGCTGCCAAAACCGTCCACCAGAAGGTATTTCTGAAGCTTCATGGCCGCTCTGTAACATTCTGGGAGTCTCCTGTAATCATCAAAAACAGGCCCAATACTAATATAGGTTAAAATATCAAACTGGCTTTCAATTTCATTCTGAAGCATTTGGAAATATTCCTTTACCTCCTGAGATTTTTCAAATCCGTCAAGCAAAAGCAACAGGCAATCCGGTGGCAAATGAACAACTCGCAATTGTTTTTCAGTATTTTGAAGTGACAAAATCATATCTGTAATTCTGTTTTCTTTTACACTATCTGTACTCCATTTCATCACTGCCGCCCAAAAATAACCGCTTCCCGTGTAAAGCTGAAGTCGCTCACAGTAATATTCATATCCCGTCTCAAATGTTTTACCGGAAAGAAACTGAAGCCACTCTGTTTTTTCATCTATATACCTGATTTTTTTCTTCTCCAGTTCTTCCAGTTTTGTTACAGCTTCTTTTAGTTGTTTCTCCAACTCTTCCTCGTTAATAGGTTTTAATATATAGTTTTCCACTTCCAGACGAATGGCCTCCCTGGCATATTCAAACTCATCATACCCTGTAAGTATAATAAACCTGACAAGTTCTTCTTTACTGCGGATCTTTTTCAGAAGCTCCAGACCACTCATTTCCGGCATTTCTATATCCGTAATAATAATATCAACCGGTTCCTTTTCCCACATTTCTAATGCTTCCTGTCCACTGTGTGCCATATGAACTAATTTCAATTCCAATTCATTCCAATGAACAATATTTTTAATACCCTGCAGAATCAACTCTTCATCTTCAACAATCATTGCTTTTCTCATTCTCATTATCCTCTTCCGGTTTAAATCTCAAAAGAACCCTCAATCCGCCTGTTACAACTTGCTCCATTCTTACACCATACGTATTGCCATACACAGCTTTCACCCTCCGGTTTACGTTGGATATACCAATAGATTTATTTTTTTCCATTACATTTTCTATAAGCTGTCTATTCTTTTCTCTAATGTCTTCTTCCGACATTCCACGACCATTGTCCTCAACAATAATCTCATAATCATCTTCTTTTTTCTCTACCATAATGCGAATAAAATTATCATTATCACGCATTCTGATTCCATGTATAAAGTAATTCTCAATAATGGGCTGAAGTACAAACTTGATAATCGGCACCTGCATATACTCCAACGGACAGTCTACGCTGGACTTGAACTGGTTTGGATAGCGGTATTCAAAAAGCTCCAGATATTTTTTACAATAATGTAATTCCTGGGCAAGTGTAATAATATCGGCCTCTTTTAACTGGCTGCGAAATGTAACAGCCATACTGTAAAGCATTTTTCCCACTTCCGAATCTCCATTGCAAATTGCTTTCATCCGGATTGCTTCTAGGGTATTATACAAAAAATGCGGGTTAATCTGGCTTTGAAGTGCAGCCATTTCTGCATTCTTCTGCTCAATTTCTGCAAGATAGCTTTTCTGTATATGCAAGTCTAATTTCTCACACATTTCATTAAAATGACTTGCAATGACATCCAGCTCATCCCCATTCTTTTCTGCTACAAGACGGACTGTCAAATCTCCCCCCATAACCTGCGTCATACCATCCAGTATCCCGTTTAGCCGTGCAGATACATGTTTCAGATAATAGTGCACCAGAAATTCACTTACAAAAAATACAGCCAGCGCCACACCCGCAATCATTATCATAATCGAAAAAGGTATTTCTGATGCTTTTGCTTTTTTCAGGTAGCAGATAATATGATAACTCTCCAAATTTGTACTCTGGATATACGCATTTAGCTTTTCTTCTAACTCTTCTGCATTTTCTATCTCTTCCACTGTACAGTCCGGGCATGAATCATAAATTAGAGTTCCACTTTCATTATAAACAATCAGCTCTGGCAGATTATAAGCAGCCAAAATATTTCCAAATCTTTTCGCATGAAAAGTGACTATCATAGCGCCAACATTTTGCATGTTTAACGGATCACGAATCTCCTTAAGGAAAGAAAATTCTCCTGACTCTGCTAAATTTCCGTTTTTTATCTGTTCCAGAGCAACACCTCCATCCTCTCTGTGATAAATGCTCTGGCTTCCATTAAAAGAGGTCAGGTCACCCTTGCTGTAGCTTACAAAAGCCAGACGTTTCAATGTTGGATATGCCTCAAATGCCGTTGCTGAAAAATCTTCAATACCATTATAATCAAGCAACTTATACTGAGAATATGTATCAAGACGATATTCCTGATATTTTTCAGGATTATCTGTCAGATAATGAAGCAAATCATTCATTTCCATATTGGATTTATATAACTCTTCATGCAAATATGTTGAAATGTCTCTGCAATCATTGATATATTCTACAGCTTCTTCATGCATTCTGTGTAAATATTCCTGGTTTCTTTCAAGATATCTATTTCTTGTACTATTCCAAAAAGAAAACATCAATGCCAGCACAACACTGGCGATGACTGCTGTATATATAAACAAAAGCTTATTATATAATTGTTTTGAACCTTTTTTCTCCATTTTTCACCACATCTTCAGCTTGGATTTTATATTATCAAGTATAACAAATCTTTTACCCATATGCCAGAAAAAGAGCCAGAACTTACTGACTCTTCTTCTTTATCCAAATGTGCTGATTTCCTTATAATTGAACTAAAATAGTCTTAATTTCATAAGCATGCATTGAAAGATGTATTTCTTTTTCCTGTGATACACTACCAACAGGACGTTCCCTCAAATCACATTCTACCCAGGACTTAAAATGAAATCCCGGACATACTGTCACATTCTGTGCAGAACCTGCAAACTCATGGAATCGGATCACAATATAGTTTCCATCCTCTGATTTTTTCACTGCATCCAGTTCAATCTGATCATTATCAAACCGCACAAAGCTTTCATATCCCAGATTACTGATACCATGCACTACCAACATCGGATCATTTAATGCATAAGCTTCCTGTACCACACGACCTTCAACAAAATCCCCGCCATGAGGAAGTAATGCATAGGTAAACTCATGCATACCCTGATCCTGCAGATGATCGGGATGGGTGGCAGCCTTTAACAGACTCATGCGAATTACATTATCCTTAATGTCATGACCATACTTACAGTCATTCAATAAGCTGACACCATAGTTTCTCTCGGAAAGATCAGCCCATCTGTGTGCCACACTCTCAAATCGTGCCTGATCCCAGCTTGTATTCCAGTGGTTCGGGCGCCTTACATTTCCATATTGCACATCATAAGTTCCATAAGTAGAGCGGATATCCACAGGAAATGCCACCTTTAAAAGCTGATGCTGCTCATGATAATCCACGGTTGTCCTAAAATCAATTCTTCTGGTATTGCTGTAGAGAACCATATCCTGTGCGATAAATGAATTCATATAGTTCCATTCCATATGGATTTTCATCTGCAGAGGACCACATTCAATCGCCTCAAATTTGATCATGTCTGTGATTTCACGCATCTTTTCCTGATAGAAAATATCAATATCCCAGGCATCATTGTCCAACGGCTTATCCTCAAACATCTGGAACACATTTGCCCTCTCTCCTTTTGGCAGAACATCTCTGGCAAATGTTTTATCATACAGACGGGTAATCTGTCCGTATCCGTTCATGGACATGCTGTAATATGGGGTTTCAATGTCTTTTCCACAAATGGTAAACTTTGCCTCAGTCTCTTCTACTTTCTTTTCTTCAAAGATAATGGTTCCTGTTCCCATCGCCGGAATATCTTTCACTTCCACATAGGTAACAGTTCCCACCTGCTGTGCATCCAGCTCATTACCCTGCCCATCCCGGTAGATACCTGCTCTCTCGTTTGGAACTGCCACAATTTCGCTTCTCTTCCATCCGGAGGCATTAAATACCGTATAGCAGTCTTTTTTATCCTCAATAATATGGGACAAAGCATCTTCCTGCACACCTTGTGCCACAGACTGGATATATTCATAATCTTTTCTGGAATCTTCATATACCTCATGAATAGAAGAGCCCGGAATAATATCATGGAACTGATCTGTCAAAATATGTTTCCAGCCTTTTGTCAGTTCTTCCTGTTTGGCATATATAAGCCCTCCCATTTTCAGAGCATTCATAACGGTCAGCCATTCTGTATTACGGTATAGAAGCTCCATTTTTCGATTCATACGCTTATTATATGCCTGACTTGTATAGGTTCCTCTATGGTATTCCAGATACAGTTCTCCATCCCAGGTATGCACATACTGGTCTGTATTTTTCACAGTTTCCTGCAAATCTCTGAAATATTCAGCTGCCGTGGAAGTTTTCAGGTTCGGGAGTCCCGGTATCTTATCAATACGACGTCTGTTTTCCAGCATATCCCGGCTGACCCCGCCGCCACCATCACCAAATCCATACGCAATCAACAGTTCCTTGTTCATCTGCTTTTCACTGTATGCATCCCAGGTCCCTTTGACAGTCTTTGGGATCAGCTTTCCATTGTAGGTATAAAACCAGGATCCCGGCTCATTCCATGGTTCTGGTGTCGTAATAAAATGTGTCAGAACCTCGCTGCCATCAATTCCTTTCCATTTGAAAGTATCATGAGGCATACGGTTATATTGATTCCAACTGATCTTTGTTGTCATAAAAGTATTAATCCCGGCTTTTTTCAGAATCTGTGGAAGTGCCCAGGAATATCCGAACACATCCGGAAGCCACAGGTACTCTACATCTTTACCAAATTCATCCTTGATAAATTTGCTTCCAAGAAGAATCTGCCTTGTAAGAGATTCTCCACTGGTAAGATTACAGTCCGCTTCCACCCACATAGCACCATCTGCTTCCCAGCGGCCTTCCGCTACACGTTCCTTTATTTTTTTATAAATATCCGGAAACTCCTCTTTCATATATTCATATAACTGAGGCTGTGTCTGCAGAAAAATATATTCCGGATATTGTTCCATCAAACGCAGAACCGTGGTAAAAGAACGGGAACATTTCTCACGTGTATGTTTCAGACGCCAGAGCCATGCCACGTCGATATGTGTATGTCCTACACAACGGATATTTATAGATGACTTTTTATCCATACTGTCAATCGACTCGTTCAACAAATGATTTGCCTCATGGACACTCTTATAGAAGGTATCACTTCCCGGATATGCCCAGTCAATACAATGGCAAGCCGTGTCCAATGCCTTGCGAAGATCATGCTGTACCGGATTAAATTCATCCAGTTCCTTAATGGTTTCCCAGACCATAGAAGCCAAATAGTAAAAATCATCCACTTCTTCATCCAGCCAGGCGAGATCTGCTCTGACAATGCGGTGTTCCTGTGGTGCAGGTACTCCGCCACCTTCCAGGCCGGACCAAAGACGGAAGGTCACATTCATGTTTGCACCACAATAGATATCATCAAAAAATACTTCTTTGTGATTGGCATCTACCCCCTGATACATCTCCCCATTCAGATACAGCATGGCCTCAAACCCGGAATTATTACCGGCGCCTGTATTTCCAAAATCAAAAATTCCTACAATTTTCTTTCCTTTCCACACAGCCGGCACCTGAATCTCTCTATGCATCCACAGAAATAGATCACGTCCTTTCCATGTATCACCTACACGCAATGTATCCCATCCTGTAAATATTTCCGGCAATACCGGATTCACAACTCCCTGAGTATCTTCCTGTACTGCAAATTCATTGAGATTAATAATATCTCTATATCGGTATTCTTTCAATTCTGCAATTCGCCGTTCCAACTTTCTATCGGTTAAAAACATCATTTCCTCCTTTTGGCTATGACTCTATTGTTTTAAAATTATTTTACTATGTAACATTTCCGTTCTCAATTTGGAGAATTCTAGATTTGATGTACAAATTTCATATTATCTCTCAATCTTGTATCCGCAATAGTCCATCACAAGTTCACTGAACATGGCATTTGCCCAGGCAAACCATTCCCTGGTATACTGCGTATCATCCTGGGCACAAAATCCTTCATGCATCAGCATTTTTCCTCCGTCTGTAGATGCTGCAAGATTGATCATTTTCTTTTTCTCCTCCCTTGTGGATGATGTTAATCCCTGCATGCACAAGGCAATATGCCAGATATATTCTACCGGTGTATGAGGACTTCCGATTCCTTCTGCCTTGACTCCTTTATAATAGAATGGATTGGCTTCGCTTAAAATCAGATTTCTTGTGTTCTCTGCCACCTGAGGATTCTTTCCCTCATATCCCAAATAATCCATAGAAAGAAGACTTGGAATATTGGCATCATCCATTAGATTAAACTGTCCATAGCCATCCACCTCATAAGCATAGACCTCTCCGTATCCTTCCTTACAGGTAATGGCATAGTTTTCAATCCCATCATAAATCTCTTTTCTCAACTCGGCTGCAGTCTTTTCCAGATCAGAAGATTTCACAATCTGTCGGGCAATCTCTTCCAGATATCCCAATACTACTACAGCAAACATATTGGATGGAACAAGATAACCATAGGTACATGCGTCATCACTAGGCCGAAAGCCTGACCAGGTCATACCGATTCCGGACTTTACATGCGCCCCCTTTCCGTCTCTGGACAGGGTGTCCGTATAATACGTATTTCTGCGGATAAACCGATAGGCAGACTTTTCTTCATGGTACTGCTCCGTGCGAAATACATTAAGAATCTTCCATGCCCCTTTTACAAATGTATGATCAAACTGGTCTGTACGTCCCGTATTTTTCCAGATCAAGTAAGCCAACTGAATGGGATAGCAAAGAGAATCCACTTCGTATTTCCGCTCCCAGAGCCAATCGTTCATCTCTGTCTCATCCTTCTCCCAGCAATCTCCATTAGGCTTCTGATTAAATGCATTTGCATAGGGATCAATGCAGATATACAGGAACTGACGATGCACAACTCCAACCAGAATATCTGCAATATTTTTATCCTCTTTCGCAGGGATAAGATAAGGACGAAGAGATGCTGCTGAATCTCTCAGCCACATGGCAGGAATATCTCCTGTTACAACATAAACTGTATCATCCTCCATTGGATGTACTGCTGTATTCAATGTATTGGTATAACAATTTTTAAATATCTCATAAATTTGGGGATTTTCCGGAAAAAATGCCTTTACCTTGTCCAGGATGTTTCTAATTGATTCCGGTATTTTTTCTATTTGCTTCACAGTATTCCTCCTTAAAAAACAGCAGAAGTAATTGCTCCTGCTGCCGATTATCAATCTGCCGCTAATGTTTTTTCGAGTCCATATACCTGTACTTCATAAATACGTGCTGCTGTATCTGACCCCTGTGTAGGTTTCACAACTGACAGTTTCACATATCTTGTGTTTACTGGTATAAATGTATCCAATGTATCCGCTAATGTATTCTTTGTAACCGATACAACAGGCGTATATTCTGTTCCATCTGTACTTACAGAGATTGTATATGCTTTGGTGTTCATATCCGGACTTTCACCACCAGCCTCAGCGTGAGCGATTGCCACCTTACTGACAGCTACCTCTTCTCCCAGATCAATGATCAGTTCATGAGGAGGCGTTCCTGTCGCACACCATTTTTTAGTCACATCTCCATCTACTGCAAATGGAGGAGCTTCATTTTCATTTACATAAGCAGTTGCCTCTGTTACTTTATCCTGAGACAGCAACAACAATTCGCCATCTTTTTCAAGTTCTGAAGTTACAAACACAAGTCCCTCTACTGTCTTGGTATCTTCACCAGATGAGTTCTTTGCCGTAACTGTAACATCATAAACACCTTCTTTATCATAAGTAACGCTTACAGAATCACCTTCTGCACTCTCTGAACTGGATCCCGGTAATGACCATGTGATTTCTTCTGTATTCTGTGAACAGGCAGCTGAAAAATTCACTGTGCTACCAGGACCTATCAGTGTCTGAGAAGCTTTCAGGTCAGCCTTTGGCAGACTATTATCCGGCCATTCCATAGATACAGAAACACCCTCTCCTTCTTTCAGAAATCTATTTACAGGTACAACTTTAAATTCAGACTTATTTGTTTCATCTGTGCGGGGCAGTGTATTGATATAGAAACATTCCGTATTGGATACCCCCAGAAGAGACTTACTATTATCCTGATTTATTCTGTAAATCTCATAATTGGATATTTCTAAATCACTTTCCCAGGAAAGACGTACCCCTGCATACATACCATCCTCATCAAATTCTGCATCATCCACTGTGAGATTTGTGATCTCGGCAATCTTTTCCTCTGCAGTATCAGCAATAGTAATATTACCAAAATTGAATTGATAGAACGTACTTTGCTCTGTTGGTTTCAATTCATAAGAAATCGCTCTTATATTTTTTCCCGAATATTTGGAAATATCGAAATTAACAGTCGTCCACTGGTTCCCTGCCTTATGATCTCCTTTAATTGACTCCTGGCTTCCATCATCAAATAATAGTATTGCATTCAGTTCTGTTTCTGTATTAGCCATTACAGTGGCAGAGAAGGATGTAGTTTCTTCTACCGGCAAATCTGCACTGTAAAGATGAATTATAGAAGATTTTCCTTCTTCCATATTCCCATAAAGTTTCAGAGAATTACCGCCATACCATGCATTTCCTACATCAAAAGCTGCTGTGAGCGCATTCCCTTCTCCATCATCAATCATCCAACGATAAGTGGGCAGAACATCTCCAAAACTTCTGTTATTCCAATCGAGCTTAGAAATCTGTTCTCCTTCCTTAAAGAAACTGTATCCGCTTCCTGTATTAAAATTCGTAACAAAAGGAGCAGAAATCAATACAGATTTTTCTATGGCAAATGCAGAAACTCCACGCCATTGCACTGCTTTGGAATATTCCATTTTTTCTGATGGATCTGCTTTACTGTTTACCCAGATTGTATTTTCTTTCTGATGGAATTCATCTAATGTAGACGCCGATGCATAGGCCCAACTCGGACAGTAAATTCCAAGAGAAGTGTGTGTACTGTTTTCACCGGACTCAAATAAATCCCAACGAATCGGAGTATTATATCCATTTGCCTGGATATCTATTCCCGCATAAACTTCATAAGGATCAATTCCCATAGTTTCCGCCTTTTCAGCAGACTGTTCCAGAAGTTTCTGATCCGCCAGTTCTTCTTCTGTCCACCAGAAATTTAAAAACATCTCATCGGCAACAGCATTTCCGTTTTCATCCTGCAAGAACATCTCATTCTTATCAGTAAGTGCATTCTGCCAGTCCATTTCACCACCGGCAGTCATGGAATCATAATAAACAATTCTTAATTCCGGAGCATTTTCTTTGAAATATTTAATGAAAAGCTGCATTTTCTCCGCATAATCTTTTGACAAAGGCTGATTTTCCGTTCCTTCGGTCTCCTGATTAATAAACCATCCATCGAATCCATAAATATTTGCTACTTCTATCAGCTTATCCGCTAAAGGAAAGTTTCCAGCCTCTGTTTGCAGAAGAAATGTGTCCAGCCATTCCATTTTTCCGCCAGCTACACCTTGTGGAAAAAATACAGTTCCTATTACCGGCACTCCATTTTTATGTCCTAAATCTGTTACATCCGGACTTGGAGGAACAATCAAACCCTCTCCTGATGAACCACCCCAGTATACAAGTTCATCCACATATTGCCAGTATGTAAAAACATTGCAATTTGCAGAATTCAATCCATGAGGTGCATTACCACTGGTGCTGGAATTCATAATAGAAATCGCCATTACTCTTGTATCTTTGTTCTGCGTTTCATTTACCGGAGTAAGATATTCTTGATCTACCCTCTGAGCCAATGGAATCTTACTGATATTGTAAACTAAATCCTCATCTTCTTCTGGATTCCATTCCAGCAACTCCTCGGGAAACCAATAAGAGGATTCCGGCTGTCGGTTCATTACCAGTTCCTTATTCTCATTTTCTTCCGTAACCTGATAGTTACTGGTCTTTTCTTCCTCAGAAATCATAGCTTTCTCTTTTTGACAGGCACAAAGATTCATGGTAAGTAGGGCTGCTACACTGATTACAGAAACTCTCCTAAGAAATTCTTTTCTTTGCATTCTTTTTCCTCCCCCATATAATTTTATTAATAAATAGTATACCGAAAAGTTTATTAAGAAAAACAGTGTAAAGATACTAGAATTTCTGTACAAATTTCACATTTCGTCATTTCCATCAAGCAGATACTTTCCTTTTTTCTATAATATTTTCTTGTATTACTCCTGACTACCCTCAGAAAACCATCCGACACCGGATACATCCCGCCACCTCCATTCCACACGAAAAAAGCACCAGCCATTTTCAGTGACCGATGCTTTCACATTTTTATTATTACAGCCAGTTCCTTCCCTACCTGTTATACGTCCAGTGATCCAGATACCACCGATGCAGTTCCTCCGCTGTCCTGCAGCAATCTGCAATTTGTCTTCCCTCAGAAATCCACTGACAAGTTTCGTTCCGAAATGTATCAATGTTCAAAGCATAAAACTTATACGTTCCACCACGCATGTGTATGACCTCATCATCACACTGGAACTCAAAATAATCATCCCCATCCAGAATAACCTTTCCCGTCAGGTTCCATATCCCCGACCACGGAGGATCATCCCCAGGAACACAGATGGACAGCCTTCCATCTTCCTGAATAAGAGGAGCCACAGCGATATTTTTCATTCTCGGTATATACGGCTGTTCATACCAGTATGCTTTCTTCTGATCCATTCCTTCACCTTCTTTTTGGTAATCAACAATTCTGCAAACAGGAATTTATGAACTCAATGCCATTACCAGTGATAAATATCTTTCTGTCTTTTTCTTAATATCATCTTCACTAACACCATAATAGATATACAAATCTTTTGAAATTTTCTCAAACTGTTTCATTACTTTCTTGTTTCCATAATAAGATATACCGAATACATTCCAAATATAATCTATCTCCATCTCAAGAGAATCATCACCGATTCTTATTTCATATAGATGAAAGTTCATAGAAATTACATCATCTGGCATTTCGGCGATCATTTCGCTTCGAGTATTTATTTTACAAAAATATTCTCTGACAGATTTTTCATTAGAAATATCCGGATTTGGAATATCCTTCATTTATCCTAAACCATATAATCCCCGCCAACACTGCCGCAATACTACTGACTATGACATTCGTCTGGAAATGCGTTAGATAATAGTAAAATACCACAAAAATCGAATACAAATTTTGTAATAGGTTATGCGCTTAACCTTTGTAAATTTCACATTTATAATGTACCATATAATCATAATATCGCAGAAGAAGGAATGGAAATGACACAGGACAGGATTAGAATCGTAGATGTTGCAGATGCGTTAGGTCTTAGTACTGCTACTATCTCAAAAGTGATTCACGGCAAAACAGAAAAGATTTCAGATGAGACGGTAAAACGCGTCCAGCAGGAACTTGAAAGGTCGGGATATATCCCGAATATGGCTGGCATTTTGCTTGCGAGAAATAATTCAAGAATCATCGGAGTGGTGGTGAATGACCATGAAAAGTATGAGGGCAGGGTTTTAGAGGATGGATTTGTGATGTCATCACTGAATGCTCTTTCCCATGAGGTTAATGAAAAAGGTTATTTTCTGATGATAAAAACGACATCTGATATCAGAGAGATTCCGGTATTTGCATCCATGTGGAATATGGATTGACTGATTCTGATTGGATTTTGTGAAGCTGATTATGAAAACCTTAGAAATCAGTGTTACCGCTGTTTTTGCAGTGTACGATTTTTATGCACTTGAGTTTATGAGATTTTTACAAGGAAAAAACATTCGGATTCCAGAGGATATCCAGATCATCGGCTTTGCTCATTCTTTTGGCTGGAGTATATACCGGATTATATCGTGTTGATGACAGCGTAAAATCTCTTGGAAAGACACTGCTTATCGTATTTGCCTTGTATGCTCCTGTCAAGGTGGAAAATATGATACTTGGCGGAGGCATTATAAGAAGTGGCGGTAACACCAAAATCATTATGATCATTGATATTGTTGGCACATGGTGTATCGGAATTCCTCTGTGTCTGCTTGCAGCATATGTACTCAAGTGGGGAATTGTTGGTGTGTATACATTGCTTACCACGGAGGAATTATTCAGGCTTACTGTATCGTTAATTGTCTTTAAAAGGCGTAAATGGATAATTAGTTTATGCTGATTTACTTCTTGCCGGGATCCTTTCAATCACTGCTTTGCATTTTATCAGGAGGGGCTTGTACCCCTCCTGATAAAAGCAAGTCCCCACCCACTGCTTATTGCTCTTCGCAACCTCCGCAGGGGACTTATTTGATTCGGTTAAATCATATCCTTTATTGTAAAGCATTTTTCAAACACACTCTAATCTCTTGGTGTTAATCCTACATACATATCTTTGTACTGTTTTGCACTCTTTTCCCAGGAAACATCTTTATTCATATCGCGGATTACCATATCATCCCAGGATTTCCTGTTCTCGAAATAGAGAGTCTTTGCTCTGTTAATCGCATCGTAAAGCAGCCCGCTTTCATATCTGTCAAATGTAAAACCGTTTCCTGTATTTTCAAACATATTATAAGGCTGAACTGTATCTTTAAGTCCTCCGGTCTCTCTTACAATCGGAACTGCACCATATCTCATGGCTATAAGCTGTGTAAGTCCACATGGTTCAAATCTTGATGGAACCAGAAGCGCATCACATCCTGCATAAATATTGTGAGCCACATTTTCATTGTAAGCAATATATGCACAGAAATTGCCCTTATATTTATTTTCATAATAACGGAATGTATTCTCATACTGAGAATCACCAGTACCAAGAACAACCACCTGCGTATGTTCATCCATAATTCCCGGGATTACGTCATTTACAAGATCAAGACCTTTCTGGTTGGTGAGACGTGAAATAAGTCCGATTACCATCTTATGCTCATCTACATCCAGCCCCAGAGACTCCTGAAGAGCTTTTTTATTAATCTTTTTATTCTTTATTGCTGACTTCTCATCATAATCAGCAGCTAGCAGCTTATCAGTTGCCGGATTCCAGATATCCGTATCAATACCATTCACAATTCCCAGAATCTTATTGTTGTGATATCTTAAATGCTCTGCAAGTCCCTCGCCATATTCCTCTGTCTGAATCTCCCAGGCATAGGTGTTACTTACGGTTGTAACTTTGTTACTGTAAGCGATACCACCCTTTAACATATTGGCATCCAGCCAGTTCTGAATCATGCAGTCCTTATTAAATACATAATCCGGAAGTCCTGACCAGTATTGAATCATTTTTCTGTCATAAATACCCTGGAACTTCAGATTATGTATTGTGAGTACTGAAATTGCACGTCCTACATCTGTATCCTGGAAACAGGTTCTCAGATAAAGTGGTACTAAAGCTGCCTGCCAGTCATGACAATGTACTACATCAGGAGTCCAATTCAGATAATTAAGGGCAGCAAGGGCAGCTTTTGCAAAATAACAGAATTTCGGAATGTCATCTATGAGATTCGTATATGGATTTCCCCAGGAAAAGAACTCATCATTATCTATAAAATCATAGACAACACCGTCCTCCTGATATTCCATAATTCCCACATAATACTGCTTTCCATCAGAGCAGAGATTCATATCAAAGGAACCCCTGTATTCCATCTTTTCCTGAAATTTCTGAGGAATACATTTATATCTTGGAATAATGACCTTAACATCAATGTTTAATTTTGCCAGACTCTTTGGCAGGGCAGACATTACATCTCCCAATCCACCTGTCTTAACAAATGGATAACATTCTGATCCAATGAAGGCTACACTTCTTCGCGGTCCCAGATCAGGCTGTTTCGTTGGAATGTTCTGTTCATTCTGTTCAACAGCTGGCTCCTGAATAATTGCGGTTTGCTTAACAGAAACATTCTCTGCTGTTGGAGCAACAGTCTTAACAGCTTTTCGAGGACTGTTTTCTGCACTGTTTTTTACGCTGTTTCTTGCATTGCTCTTTGTATTACTTTTTGCATTGCCTTTGGTACTACTTTTTTGAACTGTTTTTTTTCTCATATCATTGATCTCCCTTTTGCATTTTACAAAGTCCGAAATTTATTACGCCTTAACTAAAATGTCCTCCGGTAACTTCCTGATAAACAATCATTTTACAGATATTTATCATTTCCTGTTAATCTCAATTATAACACAAAATGCGCAAAGTAACTATTATTATGTGAAATGCTTCCATCACTTAATTCTTACCTGAGTGATACAAGCAAGTCCCCACCCACTGCTTATTGCTCTTCGCAACCTCCGCAGGGGACTGGCTTCCAGACTTGGACTGGAACTCTATGACAGAAAGAAGCTCGAAGAAGAGGCCAAAAAACTTGGAAAACTTGATATTTCCGATGTAGCAGACATAATCATAAATTATATCAACGCTAAAAAAATATCCGAACAAAAGCACCTGTAGACCAAATAATACTGTAAAAATCAGGCACAAGTTTCCGAAGTATAACTTGTGCCTGATCTGCATCGTTTTCTTTTAATATTTACTGTTTGACTGATGGGATTCATCTATCGGATATCTCTATAAATTCGCAGATAGACTTCTCAAATATACTATACAACGTATCAATATTCCAGGATATATTCCATCTGTCTTTCTTTGGTTTTCATACCCATTTTTTCATAGAATTTTTCGGCCGAAACATTTCCTGCCCATACATTCAGTGTCACTTCATAGCAGCCCATTCGCTTTGCTTCGTTTTTTACATACTCAAACAGACGCTCACCGATATGCTGTCCTCGTGCCTGCTGATCCACACATAGATCATCTATAAAAAGAGACTTAAACGGTACCATATTAGTTGAAAAAGGCTGTTCCTGTAATTGGCAAAATGCATATCCCACACAAACATCTTCCTCGTTTATGAAAAATTAGTTGATTGTCTTGAAAAATGCTTGATTTACGGGCATATTCGCAGGTTTGCAGATTGATTTTACTACTCATTTACTACTTTTAACGA
>OGZQ01000410.1_pt1 | contig 32459 bp, 24 predicted proteins | sample 1576841 | NCBI WGS metagenome assembly OGZQ01 (sample SAMEA3541527, study PRJEB24748) | human gut metagenome | biome: human gut; feature: human-associated habitat; material: faeces | place: China | collected 2012
TTGGAAAGCGTGTTGGTGTAACAGCCTCACGAGTTCGAATCTCGTATTCTCCGCCCGGATTGGAACCCCGGAAACCGTTGGAATCATTCGGTTTCTGGGGTTCCTTCTTTTCCACTCCGTTTTCCGGTTCCTTCCAGATTCCCTCCGAATGCTTCTTTCGTTGGCCTCGGTTTTTTTGAATCGTCCCGTATCGCAAGTCTCGCGTGTACGGGCCGGCATCCAGGAAAGTCCCTGATTGTCATGCTGCGGCTTATTGGCGCCAGTCTGTGGTCTCAATAATGGGATTGTTTGCCCTCATATGTCGATATTTGATTGCGATTCGGTGGGGGAGTTGCGTACATCGTCGTTTTACGCGCACTTTTGCGCTGCGCTACGTTACGCTCGAAATCGTGACGTTGAGAGAAAGAAGCACGACGATGGTTGACAAGACGGCTGCCGGCAGCCAGCAGACTGACCAACGCGATGCTGATACTCGTGACTCTCTGGCGGCGCTTGCCCGACGCCGTTCGAATTCATCGCCAATCGTATTGCAGAGTGATGTGCAGGCCGTTCCGCAGGAAAAGCAGGAAAAACAAGAAAAGCAGAGCGAAGCTGGGTCTGCCTTGCAAACGGGCGAGGATGCGAATGATGACGCGAATCGTGCGGAAGAATCGCAAACCGTGAAAGAAAAAGACGCTGCGGATGGTCCTGATAATACGCAGCAGCCGCAGATGGCATCCATAAGCGCCATCACAACGCAGGTTTTGCCACCAAGCTTTATTCCGACCGCAACCGGTCGTATTCGTCCCGTAACGGGCGCTTTTCCCGCAGTTCAGTCCGCTTCGCAGACGGAACAGGCGCAGCGCAGGCGATCCATCCGCTCGTTGGCCGCGGGGTCGTTGCGTAGAACCAACATCGGCAATGCTGAAAAGGCCGGCGATGTGGGGAGCGCGGGTAGTACCGGACGGACGGCGGGGAATGGCGATACGCCGTCGCCGCGAATCGCCAGCAGTGCTCCCCATTATGCGAATTGACCAGTGGACTGATCAGAACGGCCAACGTAACAAATCAGTGGGAATACTGGACATACACGCGGTTCACGCACGGTACGCGCGCTTCGCGCTGCATTGTACGTCGCTGTACTACGTCATTCCAATTGAATCGCAACAATGCGTATAGCAGATGAAAAGCACATACGAAAAACGCGCATGAAAAAACGGTCCCGATATATTCGAGACCGTTTTTCATGAGTCGATGAAGCAAACGCTGTCCGGCAGCGAGCCGGCTCAGTCTTCGCTGGTTTCGCGCTTATACTGCACGAACGTCTTCATGGCGTAGGCAAGGCCGGCAAGCAGCAGAATGGCTGCGCAGGCAAGGGAAATGCCGATGCCGGTTTGTGCAAGCTGTCCATATTCCGACTTGGTCAGCGCGCCGGTGGACGCGGCGGTTTGATCGCCGGAAGCTGTGACGGATCCAGTTGCAGCACCATTCGCGCCAGTGTCGGCAGCCGTGCGCACAGTGCCAGTGGTGCCGTTGACTCCAGTAACGGTCGTACCGGCATTCGTTCCAGCCGTGATGCCATGCGTGCCGGTAGCAACGGATGAGCCGCCCTGCTGACCCGTCTTGGAGTTCGCGTCCTTCAACGCCGCGATGAACGACTGATGCCACTGGTGGCTGCTCGCCGCGAACGCATCATGCTTGGTTTTAAGCTCGTCGTGAGTCTCTTTCATGTCGGCATGCATCTGGTTCAGATGGGTCTGCGTATCCTGCATATCCTGATGCAGAGTGTCGTGACGCTCCTGACCGCGCTTGACCGCGCCGTCAATCGCATTCTTTATATCCTCGCGGTCCTCCTGGTAGTTCTTCCAGGCCTGCTCGCCGTACTGGCGAAGCGCGTCGGCGTCCTCGTGCGCGTTCTGATGCAGCTGCTCGGCGTGCTGCTTGGCGGTTTCCATATCCGACTTGATCTGCTGATTCGTCTTGTTCAAGTGCTGCACGGCCTCGCACGCCTGATCGGTGCACACGGCCATATCCTGGTCGATCTGCCCACTGATGGTGGTGCTGCCGGCCAGTCCGTCCGCGTTCGGCGCGACTTCATCGGCCGAAGCCACGGATGGCAGTGCGATCATGCCGATGGTTAATATTCCCGCCGCTGCAGCTGCTGCAATACGATTCCTCATGGTGATTCCTCTCCTGCGCACGTTTGCATTCGATCTGTGATTGTGCGCTCGCGTTCGTTCCGTATGCCATAGTAGGAGGGGAATGTGCCTAAATAAACCGGTGGAAAAATGACATTTGTCTAGTTTCTGTGATGCTGCAGCAGTCTTCATAGTTTAAGCGGGAAACCAGAATCCAAACCAGAAGCCGGAACAGCCTGCTCAAAACATGACCAAGCAGGCCCAGCAACGGCTCAGACCGCCCGTACTTATCCCGCCCGTATTGGTTTATCTAGCGGCGGCCCCCAACAAAGATCACTCAACAATAGTGATGAATGGGCTAGCCGGCAGATTAAAGTCGTTGTACAGCATGCTCGCGCACTTCGGATTGCCACTGAACAGGTAACGCACCTGGGTTATACCGCTGAGATTGTCAAGTGGCGTTCCATTGGCCGCGCTGAGCACCACCTGGTTGCCTCTGATGATGGCGTTGGCCGGTACCCATTGCCCGGAAGAGTTGGCAACCTCGAATCCCTGCAATGCCGCAGTCGTTGGGATTACGATATTGCTGATACCGTCAAGAGGGGTCGCTTTCGAATTCTTCGTATAATCGGGTGCGCTCGCGCTTGCGCTCTTCGTATAGTTCGGCTGCATCGCTTTCAGTCCGCTTGCGGTGCCGATTTGGAAAGACAGGGCGATTTTGCCGTCCACAGTATGCCGTGCACGTTCAATAAGCGGTCCGTTAGGTACGCTGACAGCGTTTTTCGTACCGTTTTCCATGGCGAGGTACTGCGCGGCCATACGCGCGCCCAGAATATCCTTGCCGAGTGGATGAATCAGCGCGGATGTGCCTTTATCGGTGTCAAGGGAAACCGTCATCGCCACATTGGAACGGTCTTGCAGATTCGCGTTGTCAAGCGTGGTCCGTTGCGCCTCGCGCACGTTTTGCGTGTACTGATAGTTCGGCCATCGCGCAAGTTGCACGTACAGGAACGGCAGATCCTTCCGTCCGAACACGCTACGGTACTGATTAATCAGCGCGGTCATCTGCGACTCATACTCCGTAGCGGTCGAAAAGTTCATCGCATCATCGCATCCTTGGTACCAGAGCACACCTGCCACATGAAAATCCTTCAACGGTGCAATATGGTTCGCGTAGATATCTCCGCCACGTATATGCCTGCGAATAGGCGTGCCGCCCCACGCGGTCTGGATGATGCCGACTGGTACGTTAGGATGCTTCGCGCGCAACTGAAGGGCGAATTGCTGTGCCAAGTAGCTCAGATGCAGTGAATTCGTGGAATCCGCATTCAGCCACGCGCCAGCGTTCAGATTGACGTTGGCCAGCGGAAAATCAGTGTTCTTCGCATCATGATCCGCAATGACGAATTTTACGTTCTTATCGACGAGCGGTTTCGGCAAATCGCCTGTCGTGATTAGTCCATTGCCAAAATTGTAAGTAGCGTTTTCGTAATACTGCACATAGTTGAGTTCCATATTCGACTGGCCAGCGGCTACGAAGACGTCTCCCACATACACTTTGGCCAGTTTCAGCACGGTTTTGCCGGCGTACTGCACTTGCAGCGAATACGGATTGAGACTTGCCTTTTGCGCGCTCAGCGTGCAGGTGAAACTGCCGTTTTTCGCTACCTTTGCCTTGACGCTCTCGGAGGTTTTGCCTTGCGTAAGTGTCGCTGACAGTTTCGAAACGTCGATGGGGTTGCTTTCCGTGGAGCTGACGTTGCCTTTGACTACGATTGGCTGATCGCGCTGGAACACCATATTGTCCATGTAGTATGAGGGCAGCTGCACATCAACAGTGGCCGCAGTATGGGCGGTGGCGGTGGATTGCGATCCGGTTTTACCGGTTGCCGTTCCGTTGCCCCATTTGGGGCCGCACCCGACGATGATGGCAACGACTATTCCTACGGTTACGATAACGGCAAGTGCCGTTCTTGCCAATCGTTTCGTATTCAATTCTGATTTGCTTCGTTCTTTGTCAACGCCCGCTCGAAGGTTCTGGCCTGTTTGTCATATGCGGCTCGTTCGGTGTTGGCCTTGCTGGTGGTCCCGGACGGGTCGGCTTTGCAGTCAAGCGCCTTCGGCGATTTGACTTCTTCCTGATACAAGGTGCTGAGCTTTTCCAGATCATATGAGGAATCCATGCTGGAGAATGCGTCGACAATCTTTCCCTTGAGCTGGAAATCCTTGGAATATGAAGCGTTCATGGCGGCAACCGCGTCTCTGCAGTCGTTAATGGCATTCAGTTCGCGCATTTTCTGCGATGTTCTCACGCCCATGACGCCGAAGACCACAATGCATACCGCAACGACGATAACGGCTACGATGATGGAACGGCGAATCAAGTTCTTGACATGGTTGTGCACCCAGGTGTCGCCATCTTGCACGCCTTGCGATATGGCGATTTGGAATGGATCTTTGGTGTTTGTTTGATAGGAAACCCCTGATGCGTCTGTTTCAGGCTTTCCGTTACGATTGGTGATGTTAACGGAATTGTCGGGTTTGCTGGTTTCGACGGTCGCGGTACTGCTGAACGTTCGGGGCTTACGGACGCTATTTGTTTGACCGTCAGCTTTGTCCGGCTGCTTTTTGTGCCGTGCCATGCTTTCCTCCAGGAGTCCGCGATACTGTTCTGATGTTGTCTATTGGAGGTGGTCCGACAAGGTCCTCTGTTCTCAAATGACAATACATAAGGTATGTTACCCGTTCCACTTCCGAATGCCAGCACTTCATGTTGTGGCATATTCGGTAAATGTGAAGTTTGGTTTGGAATCCATCTGCTTTATTTTGAGTGGGGACATCTCAGAATACACTTAAGTTTTGCGTGTGCAATTGCGTCAACGCGTGAAATGCGTTTTGTGAGAGAGGCTGACGATGATATCGCCGAAAAGCTTGATGAAGATTGCGACCACCGCTTCCGTGGTTGCAATGACGGTTTCCGTTGCCGTGGTGCCGGCTTACGCCATGCAGGATATTGCGATTGAGGATGCGCCAAGTTCTTTTGCCGCAACTGTGGATGATGCGCAGAATTCGTCAAACAGCATGCCGGACAATCCGAACGCGACGCTGCCGGAAACGGTAAGCGAAAACATTTCGGACGATTCCACTGTGGTTTCGGAGAACCTTGCGGTTACGCCGGAAGGTGATGTACAGAACATTGAGACCGGCGAAACCGTGACGGACGCTCAGCTGGTCGGTACGCAATCGCAGCAACCTGATCCACTGGCCAAAACGGATGGCGAATCATTCATTCCGGTGAGTGCCTCGGATGTGAAAGATGCTGTGGAACAACCTGTGAAACAGTCTGCGGAGCAGTCGTCCTTGAAGGGTGGCTCGACTGTCCGGCTCGCTAAATTCGAGAGCAACGAATACGGAGCACACTGGGGAACCTACAACGGAACAAAGGCGTTTTTCGATTATAGGAACAACCTGTTCGTTCAACAGGCCAAGGGCGTGATTGATGTTTCCTCATGGCAGGGTGACGTCGATTGGGCCAAGGCGAAAGCCGACGGCGTGGAAGGCGCAATCATTCGTTTGGGCTATGGCTGGGGCAACTATGCCGATGCCAAAGCGCAACGTAACATCAACGAATGCAAACGTCTTGGTATTCCTTTTGGTATCTACTGGTATTCGTATGCATACGATGCGAACTGCGCACGTGCGGAAGGCAATGATGTGGCTGCCAAACTCCGCCAGATGGGCGTGAGCCCGAACGATCTGAAATACCCTGTGTATTACGACCTTGAAAAGTGGACGTGGGCTGGTCATACCCCGCCGACCAATCCGAATGTTTATAGCGGTATGGCCGACGCCTGGTATGGCGCACTGCAGTCCGCCGGATACAAGAATCTCGGTGTGTATTCGTATACGAGCTACCTGCAAGGCCCGTTGAACAATTCGAACATCTACGCAAAGACCCGTTGGGTGGCGCAGTATGGTGCTCAAATGGGATACAACGCCTTCGGTGCCAACGACCGCGGCTGGCAATACACCAGTTCCGGCCATATCAACGGTATCAGTGGTTCCGTGGACATGAATGCTTTTGGCAGCAAGAATTATGCCCAGGACTCGTCCGTCATTGATGTGCGCAAGATGCCTGTGGTGAGTGTTCCTGATGGTAATTATTTCATCAATGTACGTTTCAAGGTGGCTTCTAGCGTGGATATTTCAGGCGCCAGCACGTCTGATTCCACGACTATTCAGCTCTACTCCGGCAATGGGTCCAAAGCGCAACAATTTAAATTCTCTAAACAATCAGATGGCAGCTATGTGATTACCAATGTGAATTCCGATAAAGCCTTGGATGTTCGAGGAGCGGCAGCGGGTAATAATTCTGTGGTGCAACAGTATGCAATTAATGGAACGAATGCACAGCGGTGGTTCATTCGTGATTCCGGTGCGGGATATTATCTGCAGTCGGCTTTGGGTAATTGGGTGCTTGATTTGAGCGGTGGCAACACCTCTAACGGTACTGCGATTCGTCTTTATGCGCCAAACGGTACTCAGGCTCAACGATTCGTTGTTTCCTCTAGCGAAGTTAGTGTACCGGTAAATGCTGCGGTGAACATCAAATCCGCAGGGAAATCCAATCTTGTATTTGATGTGCCAGGAGCTTCTACCGCAAACAGCGCTAGAATTCAGCTGTATGCGGCTAATGGAACGAACGCACAGAAATTCCGTTTCCAGCAGATTGGCAATGGAACCTACAACATTGTCAATGTGAATTCCGGCAAGGTACTGGATGTTTATGGCGCTTCTGCGTCCAATGGTGCGGTTCTACAGCAATATGACAGTAACGGTACGGTTGCTCAACAATGGACTGTTCGCAACTATGGCGATGGGAAAATCTCATTGATGTCAGTGAACGCGAATAAAGCTATTGATGTACCGGGCGCGAATTATTCGTCCAACGTCGCATTGCAGCTGTATTCGCCAAATGATACCGCTGCCCAGCAATGGATCATCGAGAAGTCTAAAACCATGCGCGACCGTTTGAATGAGCAGGCGGCAAAGCATAGGCAGGATTTGCCTGATGGCACATATTCTTTCGGTTCAAAGCTAAAGACGAACATGAAGATGGACGTATATGGTGCGTCCCGTTTGGACTGCGCCAATGTGCAACTTTGGACTGGGAATGGCACGAATGCTCAAAGATGGAGAGTATCGCACGATGACAACGGTTATGTGACACTAACCAGTGCGAATTCAGACAAAGCTCTGGACGTTTATGGTGCGAGCACTGCCAACGGTGCCAACGCGCAGCAATATGCCTCGAACGGCACATACGCCCAGAAGTGGATCGCCATCAAAAACTCCGATGGCTCATACACGTTCCAGTCGGCGCTCGCGGAAAACAAAGTCCTTGATGTTTCGGGTGCTTCTACCTCGAATGGTGCCAATGTGCAGCTGTATGCCGCAAATGGCACGAATGCCCAAAAGTGGGTGAAATAGCAGACAGATTAACCAATAAAATATGGCTGAGGACAAGTATCTTTTTGCTCTCAGCCATATTTGGAATCTGTGCTATTTCTGGCGCCGCATCATGGCGAATTGATTGGCGTCGATGATGAATGCTTTGCGGTCGTTCTTGGCCATGACATCGAGGATGATGCCGGTGATGAACAATAGCAGTCCGGCAATGACGAGCATGACCGCGCCGATAAGCGTGGGGAATCGCGCCACCACGCCAGTGTGCCAGAAGTCCACGGTCACGCTGCCGCACAGCACGATGCCGATGATGCCGAGGATGACGCCAAGTCCGCCGAAGAACGGCAGTGGCTTGTATTCGCGAATCATGCGGAAGATGGTGCTCATCACCTTGATGCCGTCGCCCACGGTGTCAAGCTTGCTGACGGAACCTTCCGGACGGTCGCGGTACTGAATCGGCATCTCGAACAGACGTAGATTGTTGTTTAACGAGTGAATGGTCATCTCGGTTTCTACTTCGAAGCCGCGTGACAATACCGGATAGGTTTTGACGAACGTGAACGAGAAGGCGCGGTAGCCGGTCATGATATCGGTGACGTTCGCGTGGAACAAGCCATTGATGGAATCACGCACGAGACGGTTGCCGAAGTTGTGGAACGGACGCTTGTTCTCTTGGAAGTAGGTGGAGCTCAGTCGATCGCCGATCACCATGTCGTAGCCTTCGAGAACCTTATCCACCATGGCGGGGGCTGCGTCCGCGGGATAGGTGTCGTCACCATCCGCCATGACGTACACGTCGGCGTCGATGTCTTCGAACATGGCGCGAATCACGTTGCCTTTGCCCTGGCGCGGTTCCTTGCGGACGATTGCGCCCTCGCTGGCCGCGATTTCCGCCGTGCGGTCGGTGGAGTTGTTGTCATACACGTAAATGTCGGCGCTCGGCAATGCTGTCTTGAAATCACGCACTACCTTGCCGATGGTGACTTCCTCGTTATAGCAAGGCAGCAGTACGGCAACGGAGGGGCTTGTATTCTTCTCGAGCATGTAGAACACTATAGCCTTTGCTGTGGTCGGAGCGAGGCGTCCTGCGGATTCAATTATGATTGCTGTCTTCTTGGCAAAGGTTATGAGAGAATGGCGTGAGACGTGATATAAGCTAGGATGATAAATTGCGCGGATACGACAGGGGCGTTCTGTGAAGAACAAGATCTTTGCGTTCGAATTCGTTGGTTTGTGTCTGGTGAATGAGTTTAATAAGGAGTAAGTGTGGATTGTAAAAGACAAGTCAGATTAAAGTTTTTTATTCCGTTAGCGGTGGTTTTTCTCCTTGAAACTTTTCTTTTCAATTTCGCTTTTTGGGAGGCTCTGACATTTCCTGAGCAGCAGCAGATTTCGGTATCCTCTCTGAACAATATTGTAAGAGAGGGAAATGAGTATAGGGTTACTGGTTCCGACACTCCGTACATTGAGTATGCTGTAGATGGGCCTACAGAGATAGACAATTTGGATATTGATCTGGTCGCTAGTGATTCCGATGCCGTAGTTGGCGGGACGTATAGTTTGAGTCCATATGTGCTTGACGAAGGTAATACTAACGGGTATATATCTCTTGGCACGGCACATGTTTCCGAGAACTTAACTGAATCGCATTATATCCGGATTCATCCTGCGGGAAAAGTTACGGGTCTTAGACTAAAGCTGAATATGCAAGAAGGCGACAAGATTGTTATTGACTCTGTTTCCATAAATGCTCAGAGACCTTTTTCGTTCTCTTTTTTGAGGTTCCTCATAATGCTGCTTGTCTCCTATTTGGTGTTCTGCTTTTGGACATCTCGTGACATGTATCAGTGGAATCTAGATTTGAAAGTACGGCGGCAGAAAATTCTTTTATCCATCTTTGTCTTCATACAAATCATGGTTTTACTTGCTGTGACACAGCTTATTCATCCCGCTCAGTATTTTGATTCAACTCGTGAATTAAACGGCGGAGCTTTTATAGGCGATGAGAATCAGTATAATTACTTAGCTAATGCCATCATAAATGGCCATACTTATTTGGATCTCCCTGTTCCGGAATGGATGCAGAAGATGACAAATCCTTATGATGCATCTGCGAGAGCGCAATTATCTTTCAAAACCGGCGAGCCTACGTACTGGGATTATGCTTTTTATAATGGAAAATATTATTGCTATTTTGGAGCATTGCCTGCATTGTCGCTCTTCGTCCCCTTTAAACTCATAACTGGACATGATTTGAGGACTGATTATGCTGTTGCTTTGATGACAGTATTTTTAGTGCTTGCGGCGGTATTCTTTTTGTACTCATTCATGAAAAAATACATCAAGCCATCCTTCGGGCTATTCCTAGTGTCCTTGCTCTTGCTCGTGACTGGAAGCGGTGTCCTGACACAAGCGTTTTATCCGATGATCTATTCTTTACCAATCCTTTTTTCTTTGGTTTTAACTTTAACAGGACTTGGCTTATGGATTAATGCAAGAAAAGATACTGGTGAGCTGTCTAAGCTACATCTTTTGATTGGTGCGATTTGTATAGCATTAAATCTTGGATGTAGACCTCAATTTGTTCTGGTGGTCTTCGTCGCTTTTCCGATATTCTGGTCTGAAATCAGAGAGAGGTTTTTCTTCTCTGTGAGAGGTATTTGGAACACGCTTGCCGTTATAGTGCCTTTTCTTCTTGTGGGTGGGGTAACTATGGCGTATAATTATGTCCGGTTTGATTCTTTCTTTGATTTTGGCGCTACGTATAATCTAACTGGTTTTGATATGGTTCATCGATCCTATGCCTTGTCGAGGATTCCATGGGGATTGTGGATGTATCTTTTTCAGCCAATTAACATAAGCCCAAATTATCCATTTATGAAACAGTTAGATGTGCCGTCTGGCTTCATGGGGCAAACCATTATGGAACCTAACTTTGGTGGTTTTTTTGCCTTTGTTCCGGCAGCCTTGTTTGCATTTTTGCTTTGCACAGTAAGAAAAGAGGCTAAAGCAAGTGGTATTTGGGGAATTAACCTCTTTTTCGTTGGCTTTGCTGCTGTTCTTTTGGTGGTTGATACTGAGATTGTCGGTATCTCGACAAGATATTACAGTGAATTCGGCTGGTTGTTGATAATTGGTGCGATATCCACAGTGACTCTTTATGCAAAGAAATATTCGAGCGAAAGGATTTCGAATCTCTGCCTCAACGTATTTGTCCTACTGACGTTAGTGGGTGTATTCTTGAGCTATCTGAATCTCCTATCAGATGGGAGATATGGATGTTTAAGCAGCTCCAATGATGCTCTATATCGTGTGATTGAATCTTGGTTCAGTTTTCTAAGCTGATTTTTAGGAGAGATTTTTAGGAGAGGTGAGCAACCACCTCTCCTAAAAATCATTTTATAAAGTATGAGAGTATCTTGTCCGTGAGGGGATGGACGAATAGAGTATCTATTATTTTTGCAATGCAGCTCAGAACTAAGAACGCGATGATGACGATGAAGAATGCTGAGACAATTCTGAGTAGCAAACTGTCGGGCGCATAGCAAAATTTAGACACATATTCCCACAAGATCCTGAATCCGAAGATGTTCTCATGAAGAAGATAGATTCCAAACGTCGTGGAAGAAATTCCTACTATCGTTTTACTGATAAGTTTTGGGATTCTGTCGAAATTAATGCGTGAGATGATGATGAAGACGAATGCTCCTATCGCTACTGGGAATAGTACTATTCCGTTGTGAATTTGGTTTGTCCAGCCGAGTGCACTGCTAATGGGTGATGATGACGATGCGAAATAATTAAATAGTAGCATTAACAGTGTCATGAAGACGATGCCTGCAAGCATGGGGGCTGTGCGCATTCGCTTCGAAATCTCTGTATTGTTCTTTTTGATAAAAGCGCCAATCAGATAACCGAAAATGGCATATGTCAAATTGTTCCAGTTGGAAACTCGTCCAAAGATGAGGATCTGGATGCTTAAAAAAGAAAAAAGAACGAGCAGACTTAGATTAGCGCGCTTGGAAAGTGATTGACATAAGGAATTGATGAACGGCGCACATAGAAGCATGAGTATGTATGCGCTGATGAACCAGTAGCTCCCATAGAAGAATGGGAAAAAGCTAGCGGCTATAGTTCGGAATAGCTCGCTCCCTTGCATTAGCGGTTGTATGACTGTCGGGTATTTATAGAATACCCCAATGATTAAAAGTGTTATAAAAAACCCGCTTGAGTAACAAAACATCTGAAACCATGTTTTGAAAATACGTCTTCTTTTAAAAGTCTTATCTACTAGGAAATAGCCGGAGATTATAAAGAAGATAGATACGCCAACTTGTCCATATTGCACAATCAAGAACTTGAGAGCGTTCGTCCATCCTGGTTCCTGGATGAGCATTAAATCATAATGATGTGTATTCCAGTTGAAATGAATGATGAAATGGCATGCGACAATCAGCAGCATGGCGATTATCCGAAGAAGCTCAATTGATACATTTCTCTTATTGGATGATGTGTTCACTTTTTATCAGGTCCTGTGTCTTGTGTGGTGTATTTATCGTAGCAAGACAAGCGGATGGTTGATTGTGTGCTGAGGATTTTGCGAAGAAAACGGTAGGGGCATTATCTTGGGGTCGTAAGTCGATAGACTTGTCAGTCGTGAATACATTTGTGAAGAGGATTCAAGAGCGCTACCACTATTCGCTGGTAGTGTTGAAAGAGCTTGTCAAGACGGATTTTAAGCTCCGCTATCAGGGGTCGTTTCTTGGAGTTGCATGGTCCGTTCTGCGTCCATTGATGCTTTTTTGCGTGATGTACGTAGTGTTTGCGAAGTTCTTACGCATGTCGGACGGAACACCGACGTATCCAGTTGTTCTGCTACTTGGAATTAGTACGTGGCAGTTTTTCGGAGAAGCCACAGCAACTGGTTTGAGAGCGGTTGTGGATCGTGGTGACTTGCTTCGGAAGATACATTTCCCGAACTATATCGTGGTTGTCTCTGCCACTATTGGTGCATTGATCAGTTTGGGTATCAATCTTTTAGTGGTTGTGATTTTTGCCATCTTCTCCAAGATTCAGTTCACTTGGAGAGTTTTGCTATTGCCCTTAAATTTCATTGAATTGTATGTGTTGGCACTGGGCGCAGCTCTATTGATGGCAACGATGTATGTCTATTTCCGCGATATCGCTCACCTATGGGAAGTTCTGCAGCAGGTACTGTTCTATTCGATTCCGGTTATTTATCCGCTTTCCATGGTGATGGATAACGATTCTTTGGGCAAATGGGGCTTGATTATTGCGAAAATACAGCTCCTCAATCCGATTGCGCAGACGATTCAAGATATTCGGCACAATCTGATTGCCCCAGAAACGCAGCCTACCGTGTGGACGCTTGTAGGAAATCCTTTGATTGCGGTCATTCCTGTTATTCTCGCGTTCCTGCTGCTTGCACTGGGCGTGCATGTGTTCCGGAAGCATAATCGTAAATTCGCGGAGGTCATGTGATGCTTAATACACAGTCTCAATCTGCTTCCATCAAGGAAGTGGATCGTCCGGTTGTCCTTTCAGTTGAGCATGTTGGCAAATACTTCAAACTTCCAACAGAGCAAGCGAGCGGTTTGAAGCAGGCCTTCATTAATTGGACCAGAGGCATCAAAGGCTACAAAGAACAGCATGTGCTTCGAGACATCAATTTTGAAGTCCACCAAGGTGACTTCTTTGGAATTGTAGGCCGTAACGGCAGTGGCAAGTCAACGTTGTTGAAACTGATTTCCGGCATATATGTTCCGGATTCCGGAAGTATTGAGGTAAAGGGTAAGCTCGTTCCTTTCATCGAGCTTGGGGTCGGCTTTAATCCTGAGTTGACCGGTCGAGAGAATGTTTTTCTCAACGGAGCTTTGCTTGGTTTTACCCGTGAAGAAATCGAGGACATGTACGACGACATCGTCGAGTTTGCTGAGCTTGAAGAATTCATGGATCAGAAGCTAAAGAACTATTCATCTGGTATGCAAGTTCGTTTAGCGTTTTCTGTGGCTATCCAAGCTAAGGGCGACATTCTGGTTCTGGATGAGGTTCTTGCTGTCGGTGATGAAGCATTCCAGCGTAAGTGCGATAACTATTTCGCGAAGGTGAAAAAAGATTCGACAAAGACCGTTATTTTAGTGACGCATGATATGGGCGCAGTGAAAAAATACTGCAATAAGGCGGTTCTTATTAAAGATGGCGAAGTCATCGTTAACGGAAACAAAGATGATGTTGCTAACCGCTATACCTTGGAAAATATGCGTGCTGATAAACGTGACACGGATAATGACAAAGCGGATGAATATCCAACAGGTTTGAACGCCAGAGTCCCAATGTTGCGGATTAATGCGCTTAGTAAGCAAATTCTGACGTGCGATGATACGTTCCAGTTTGAAGTGGAATACCAGTATGACGAGCCAAATTCGTATTATCTTGCAATTGCTATGCACGACATAAGGCGTGGCGGAGTCACTTACGATACTGGAGCCAATGTGATTAAGCTGAACCAGCATGGTCATTGCAAGGTGAAGTTTGAAGTGCCGTTGGCCCTTTTTAACAACGGAGAATTCAAACTTGTTGCGTCCCTGCGTACCCAAAACGTAGAGAATCCTAAACTCACGGATATGGTTGCCTTCACGAATGACGACAACTCTTGTATTTTTGCAGTGCGAGACGAAAACAATCGTGAATATGCATTATTGAATGATAATGCATTACAGATAAAACGGATTAGATAAGTCAATAGGGGTGTGAATAAATGCATATTTTGCTCACACCCCTCATTCGTCTATTTGCCGAGATAGTGATGCATGGAATTCTGCACTGCCTCTGAATTCAAATAATCATTGGCAACATGTTCGTGTGAATTGATGTCTTTTGGAATTTTAAAGTAGTTGCCATAATGACGAGTGAGATATGTGTTCCATGCAGAGCACGCCATCACAGAGAAGTCTCGATACTTCATGTCCTGCGTCGGTATCCAATCATTGATTGGGTAGGGTCCAGTGGAATGTAGCTCATCTATGTTCTCTATGCCGCGGGTCAGTCCTGTGGCATCTTCGAAGGATGAAACGTAGTTAATGTCGTCATGCAATGAAGCTACATGTTCACGATAGAGTCTTTCTATGTTCTTGGTAATCGGATGAGTTGTTGGTAGGTAAGGTATGCTTTCCCATTCGGTACCTTGGAATTCGTTCCGAATATCTTTAACGAAAGACGCTCTTTCCTCTAAAACGCGATTCCATGCGTATTCTGGATCGGAACTAGTCAGATCCAGTGGAAATAAGTCGATGAATGCAGGATTGTTCGTGTCTTGAAGACAGAATCGAATTTGCTTACAGGGAACATACCAATCCCAGAGTGTGGTTATCCTGTATGTGCAATCGGATTCGAGAAGTTCCTGCAGCTGTGCTATCTGACTGCGTGTCATAAAAACATCTATGTCGTCATCCCACGGGATGATGTCTTCATAAAGATATGCTCCAAGAAGGGTCCCAGATCCTACCCAATATACAATCCCGTTGTTGCGGCAAATGCTATCAAATTCCTTGAATAGTTTAATTTGGTTATCTTGGAGAAGCTGAAGATTGCCTTTTGCCTTGGGAAGGGATCGGAAGAATCTTTTCTTAGCTGCGATGGGCGATTCAGAAGGTTTTTGGTATTCTGCCCAGAACAACATCATGTCACGTTGCTGTTCATAAGCATGCTCAGCTTGTATCTGGTTGACTTGTTCTGTAATCTGGGTGAGCTGATCGGACATGTAGGCAAGTTGTTGCATGAGTGAGGCATTCTCGAGACGTAATTGGCGCATCTCGGAATTGGCGTTCGTCTCAAATGCGTGGAAGGAACGTGACGACGGCGGCAAAAGATGCTGTTTGATTCTTTGTAATAGGGACATACTTCTCCTTACCGAACGTTTTATCTAGAAAGAATCATACGTCTTCTGAAAGTATGGCATGCTGATTTCTTCGACCAAGGGGCAGACTCGGACATTATGTGTTGAAGCGAGCTGAAATGATCTTTAATAGTAAAAGTGGACTACGCTGTTGCTTATGCGACATTTTTTTCAGGTTGATGAGAAGGACGCTGCGCAGATAGAAAATCTTAGCAAGCGTATGCAAAGGCTGGTTTATGGTGCGGTGGATTATAATTCACTGATCCAACCGGGGAGAACTCTGACATATAAGCTGTATATGGGCGAAAAATGGCAGTATCCGCGTTTAACAGATACCTCTACTCTTAGTGGGGACATTACCGAACAAATGGGGCTTGTTCCATTTATGGTTTTTAAGGCTACTTCTGTCAGCAGAAATCAAACTGATTTCTCTCCCCACTATTTTGTAGGTGACGATCAGATTCTTGATCATAATGTCCGTCATATCTTGTTGACGCCGGATGATGCGACGGACAGAGATGTCGAGCTAAATCATCCAGTCAACAGTAAGGCTGTCAAACTTTATAATACTTTGGAATCATCCGTGCCTACGGCCTTCGACGTATTCCGAGATGCTAAACGTACGATACGTGAGCATGTTGGGAAAAAGCCAATCCCAATGACCATGGCTCGAAGTGCGGATAACGTTAATAAAGCCGGAAAAGTTCAACATCCGTGGGTTGAAGTTACACCGGGGAGGGCTCCAAAAGGAAGTCCTCGAGCGGTAGTTGTTGCTATGCATTGGTTCCAAGCTGGCGGGGCGGAACGTTGGGCTCTGGAGACAGTGAAGCTTGTTCGTGATGCAGGCTTCATCCCAATTGTTATCACTGATCGTGATGGGCACCAGCCATGGATTGCTGATCCGGCATTTGATGATGCTATTTTGTTGCCTATGACTATGCCGGTACAAGAGCGTCCGGGGGATTCTCCAGTATTGCGTGCTTTGTTCGAACAGTTTGATATTGCTGGTATTTTGATTCATCATTGCCAGTGGATGTACGACAACGCATGGTGGGTTAAGACGCATTTCCCTCAGACTAGAATCGTCGATTCATTGCATATTGTGGAGTATTACTTCCACGGTGGGTTCCCCAAAGAATCCGTAGCTCATGATGAGTGGATTGACCTGCACCATGTCATTTCCCCCCAACTCGAACATTGGTTAATCAACGATCATCAGATTGCTCCAGAGAAAGTCGTAGATGCTCCTTTGGTTGGCCTGACTGCTGATGCTAAGACTCCAAGTTTTAAAGAGCGAGATAAGACGAAGCCTTTTACTGTGGCTTACATTGGTCGCATGGTTCGTCAGAAACGACCTGAGGCGTTCATTCTTGCGGCTAAAGCTGTGAATGCGGCTTATCCTGGAAAAGTTCGTTTCATCATGCAAGGAAATGGAGATATGGATGCTTTTTCCGACATGATGATCAAACGATATGGGTTGGAAGAAGTAATAGAGCGCCGAGCGCTGGATGCTCCTGTCGCTCAGACATATCGGGATGCGGATGCGTTACTCATCTCGTCAATTAACGAAGGCATCACCTTGACGAGTATTGAAGCCATTAGTGCTGGAGTGCCCGTTCTCTCAGCTAATGTTGGTTCTCAAGAAACATTAATTCCTCCAAAGGGTTTGTGCCGTCGTATGACTTCAAACTTTGTACATGACGCAAAATCCGCACTGTCTCATATTTTGAATAATGAAGAAGATCGCAGGAAGCTTTGGGAGAGTGAACTTACTCGTCTTCAGAAGTTCTCTGAGCTTGAATCTGCTGAGGCATATTTCAAGAAGATGTTGAAGGAGTGGCACGACTGATGTCAACAGACGTGAGAAAAGTAGCGGCCGTTGTCGTAACATATAACCGTCTTGAGAAGTTGAAAAAAGTTTTGGCTTCGCTTGAATCGCAGACGAGACTTCCACAGATGTTGGTCATTGTTAACAATGCTGCAACGGATGGAACTGCGGAGTATTTGCAGGAGTATGCTCAGCGATTTGCCTTGTCGGATTCCATGCAGTTGGATATTGTCACGCTTGAGAAAAATGAGGGTGGTGCAGGCGGCTTTTCTGCTGGCATGCGTCGCTCCTATGAGCTGGGCGCTGATTACGCTTGGATTTTTGATGATGACGGTTATCCGGAACCTGATGCTCTAGATAAGTTGGTGCTCGGGTACGATAGCGCAGTAGCGGAGCTGGGGCCTGACGTACCTTTTGCCTGTTCCATGGTGAAGTTTATTGACGGAACTATCTCGGAAATGAATAATCCGATTCCGACATGGGATTGGGGAAGGTTGAAAGCTAAAGGACTTGACATTGTCATGGTTTCCCGATGCTCCTTCGTTTCTGTCTTAATCCCACGTTGGGTGATGGAAGCTTTTGGCTTGCCGTATAAGGAATACTTCATTTGGTTCGATGATGCTGAGTACACGCTTCGTATAACGAAGTCTTGCCCTGGCGTGCAGGTACTTGACAGTGTCGTTCTCCATGATATGGGTGTTAATCGGGGAGTTAACTTCTCCATGATTGATGAGAAAAACGCTTGGAAGTTCTCTTACGGAGTTCGTAATGAGGCTTCCTATCACTTGCATCATGAAGGTTTTTATCAGTATTTGCGTTTTTGCGCGCTGGTCTGGAACGGTATGCGACATGGAAATGTTGCAAAGCCGTTGAGAAAAAAGATGTACAAAAAGATGATTGAAGCGTGGAAGTTCAATCCGAGAGTTGATTATCCACAAGTAGCTGCAAAGTAAAAACAGCGAGTGGCGGTACACGTCGAGAACCGACTCTGATGTACCGCCACTCACTGCTTTTATTTACTTGAGTGATTGAAAATTCGTTGCCAAGTATTTATGCTGCAGAAATCGCTCTCTCGATAAAGGCGAGAAAGCTTGTTCCACTGCTTCAAGATATTGGCCGCTAGATGTACGCAGCGGAAAAGCTCCTTGCGGTACAACTTGCTGTCTCGCTTGAACCAGGCCGCTCCGTTTCCGTCAGCAGTAGTTACAAGTGCCGACGATACTTTGTTAAAAGCCGGCCAGATTGCATCCTTGGACATGATGGACACTTGAGGGTGAGCGTCTTTTATTCCGCTCGATTGAGAAAAGAATGCAGAAATAACGGATTTGAGTCCTATCTTCGTGACGGTTTTGGGATCCGACGGAATGAATGTCGGTTCATAGTCTGCAAGTGCCGCTGGAAAATCGTCGAGATTATGCAGAACAAGACTATCTGTGAAACCTTCTCTTGCTTTACGAACTTCTGCTAGTTTCTGCGGGAGGCATCTGACGATATATTCCGGCCCCTCGGTCAAATCGCGAAGTGCCATATGGTTTAACTTCATGGCAGAATAAAGAAGCTTTGTTCCTAGATGAGCATCTTCATAAAGCATTCGGAAAGCAAACTTTTTGCTTGGTGCGGGGAAATGCATAAGAGTGCAGAGCCAACGATTCCTTTGAGCGAAATACTCCTCCCAAGTTCTGGAAATATCCTTATCATGCCATGCTTGGTGCCATACGGCGACACCGGGAAGACATATAGTCGGAATGTTGTTTTCTTTGGCACGCAAGCCGAATTCCACATCGTCATATTTAATGAAAACCGGCATGGAAAGACCAATTTTCTTCAAGACTTCCGTGGGGATGAGGCATAGCCACCAGCCGTTGAAGTCAGGATTGATTCTCTTATGCAGTTCAGGAGTATCCCTTAGCGGATTTACAGCAAAATCATGATTGTAATGTGTGCCGGTGGCTGGTGCTGGCATTGCAGAGCTTGCGTCAAAGCGCTCGCCGGAAGAGTACAGTACAGTCCTATTGTCCAGATGCAGCATTCCACCACCAACGAGAACTGGTCTGGTAGCGTAATCGGAAAACTGAAGAGCTCTTAATATAGCTTCAGGTTCGGTGATTGCGTCATCATCAAGAAGTAAAACATATGCACTTTTCTGGGCTTTGACTGTTTCATACATCCCTCGTGAGAAACCGCCAGATCCGCCTAAATTGTCTTGCAGGATATATGTTAGCTGTTGCCCTAGGAGTTCTCTCGTTTGCTGAAAATCGGGTTGATCTTGTACTCGATCTGTTCCTTGATCGACGCAATAAATTGTATCTAAATGATCTCGTAAGTTTTTTTCAGCGGCAATGGTTTGAAGTTGATTCAAACAGTATGACGGTCTATTGAATGTGGTGATCGCAATTGAAAGAGACGAGTTGTGAGGGGCGCGCCTTTCTTGGGTGGGGACCTGCCATTGGGCGTCAGTAACGGTCAAAGAGTCATTCGAAGCAGATTCCATATCAGCCCAAATGAATCCGCCATCCATGAAGCCAGATAAGCTAATGTCGGCTTCGACGAATTCATCTTCTTGTGCCACAGGAATTGTGGTAACAGTAGAGGGGATTCCTCGGGCGGATGATTTCATGACGACGATACGTCCGACGCCGCCAACTTTCGCAATAAAACGTACATTGGTAACTTTGGTCCAGCGTTGCCAGTAACTTGCCGGAAATGCGTTAAAGAAAGTGCACAATGAGACGTGCTGACCTGCTGCCAACTCAATTGAAGTTCGAGACTTAATTAAAACTGATCCCGCGGGAAGCTCTGTTTTACTTGCTTCTTGTGCTGAAAAGATCCCATTCCTGAGGGTCCCCGAGAGCTGTCGTTTACTTAAACTTGAGAAAGCGACTTTTTCCAGAGATTCTCGGGCATCAAATAGAGCTGGATCTGGGTGCGACGGTGTCCAATTGACAACGTAGAGAGGAAGCGTGCTTTCCGCGTCTGTAGTTGGGAAAACAATTCTATTAACTGCTTCCCATTCTTGGTTTTCTTCTAGTGCAGACATAACATTAGTATACGTTCTTGTTTTTCCTCCAGAGCATTCTGGCTGCCGTTTCCTTTTTATGGCACTCGATTAAACCAGTTTTCGCTGAGATATCCTTTTCCTGCGGTCTGGTCATACTGGACCAGACGATAATCCTCCAGTAGATGTTTTGCTTCTGATGATAGAGTCTTCTTTTTTATTAACTGTCCAGAAGAATCCAGATAGCTAGTTGACCCAGTACCCCAATCGGCATCGGTCGAGGCGAATCTGCTGACTGCTGGTACAGATTGATGTACTTCTGTAAGCAGAGCTAGGAAAGGCGTGACTTTCGCATCCATGTGTTCTGCGGCGCTAGCCATAAAGAAGTTCGAAGACGAGTAATCGCTTTCTTCGGGCGATAGCTTTGAACCAGCGCTCGAAGAAGAAGAGTTAGACCATATGAAATAATCGCTTTCGTGTAAAGTGAGTTGATTTTCTTTGTACTTTGCTGCTGATGCGTAGATGCCAGGAAGATGGTCTCCGTAGAAAATGACAGTAATTGGTTGTTCTATCATATTTAGTTGATCGAGGAATGTGGCCGTGGCCTGATCGGTATAACTGATGCCTTTTGCATAGGTATCAATCTGAACTTTTTCGTTTTCATCGAGACCTGTTGAAGTATCTGCCTCTTTAAATTCATTGTTGGTGTAGTAGTCCCCGTATGGCAAATGGTTTTGCATGGTTACCAACTGAATAAACTGGGATTCTCCGTCAGATTGATTAAGCTGGTCGATCACATTTTGATATGCCGATGCGTCGCTGACATAGCCAGCGTCAATGTGATCCTGATATTTCAACGCCGGTTCGCTGTCGATTGTACGGAAGTATTTGAAACCGAATTTTTTATAATTCGAATCTCGAAGATAAAAATTCTTCAAATAGGGATGAAAAGCGTATGAGCATTGCACCTGGCATGCATCATTCCAAATTTGATTGAAGGTGTATACGTTTTTTTGACTGGGCACAAGTTGTTGATAAGGAGAAATAAGCTGATCGTTAAAATTAGCGAGATTCATTCCAGTTAGAGACTGGTACTCGATGTTAGCTGTGCCGCCACCATAGCCTGGCGATAGCATAAGTCCTGAGGTGGTGACATCTTTCAAAGTTCGAATGTTAGGCATCGGATCGATATCGAAGGAGATGCCAGGAACACGCAGGGGATCGGAAAAAGACTCGGATAAAATGAGAATCACAGTGCTATCTGTGAGGATGTTTGCCCGTGATGTATTAATTTTATTTGCTTCTTTAGTATAGCGAGCGGCTATCTCTTCCATAGTTTTTTTACTGTACCCGCTCGGCTTATCCATTGCCTTAACTCTTACGAGACTTTGAAATGTAGTGGCTGGGCCGTTTGATTTGGCATCTTCATAGGTATTCCACGGGACGGGCTTGTATCCTAAGTTGGTTGCCAGAGTATAGGACCAAGCTCCAGGAATATTGAGATTCCATGTGTAGGAAACCAGAAGAACGATGCTGAGAATTGCAGCAAGTGCGCGAGATGATGTCCCAATTATATTTTTAGCATTCGAAGAGGGGTGTTTCCAAGAGCAGTGAATAAAGCAGCGTCTTCCATCAAGAACGAAAAGAAGAAGACAGGCACAGGAGAACCAGATTAATACGGTGATTGCTCCATTAACGAGAGCTTGCTGGTCTTTCGGTATGAAAGAAAGGAGGTTCCCGCCATTGCCATTTGATACAAAGCTAAGATCTGAAGGGAGAATAGGTTCGTTACGAAGTCCCGTCTTGATGCTGTTCGCTACGCCGTAGGCAGTCATAGCGGCACCGAAAATAACGGTCGCTATCCAAAAGCGATTTAATACAAAAACTAATGCAAGGTAAATAAGCCCTATGCCAATGAAATTAAGGAGAAACTGATACTTTTGTTCAAGCCAAATCTGGCTGACGAATTTGGTGACTTGCCCTGCGACACTGTTCAGGATTTTAGTTGTCTGATCAACTTCGTCGCTTTTATCGTATGTTGGTTCGGTATACATGCCCCACTGAAGAAAAATGACTTCGGCAGAAGTCAATAAGGTGAAGACAATGGTGTAGAACGCATAGGAGAACCTCATACGTTTTTTCCACAGGCCGTGCGCCTTCTGGAAGAACTTGATGATGGGTTGAATAGCTTTGAAGTTGGTGAAAGTTTGCCATGCGGTCTTTACCGCTGTGGCGGCGGTATGGATGGCGTGGCCGGTGGTTTTGGCAGCTTTTGCAACTGCATGTCCTGCGGTGGAGAGTGCTTTTGCCGTGGTATGTATGGCTTGTTTGCAGACCTCGACAGCCTGCATCAGAGGATGCTCGTTAGCTTGCGCGAGTTGAATTTCGGTAGACGGGGGGGCTGAATGGGTACTGTCGTTCGCAGCTTCGTTAATGGCTTCGTCAATGGACTTGTCGTCAGTCGTTTTTGGCAGATGGGGCGCATCGACTTTGGGAATGAAAACGCTTGCGTTATCGGAGATGGCGTGAATTGCTGATTTCTGCGTGTATAGTTTTGAACCGTAGTGGCCTGAAAGGGCGGATGGGGCGCAAGCGTTGCTGTCTTCGTCATTCGCAAAAGGGCGATATGTTCCGCCCGCAATCGGCTGCTTAGTAAGTTTTACGTATGAAGGTGCACAAGCGTGACGGTCGGGCGAGAAAATAGGCATCGTTGCATCCTTCAAAAAGATAGCCCCCTTATAATTGGAGGCTCTGTACAATTAAACCAGGTACATTTTAGTGTTCAGCTGTGGACGAACGAGTATCTAGCGGATGTCTGAAAGGTGGCTGGAAGGTTAACTGGGTGACGGGCAGCAAACAGATGTGTTCAAGGTGGACAACATATGCGCGCGCAAGTGTTGGGCGTCATTCGCTGGTAGTGCACCAAAAAGCGCTGTCTGCATGAAGCCTTCTACAGCAGTCCCGCCATGTAGATCGGCAGCTTGACCACGTCATTTTCCACGACCAGCGGTTTCGGATGCAGCACGTATGTGTTTCTGCAAGTTGGCGTCCACAGTATGGGCACTATTTTTCGGCAGCATAGGCGGCTGGTTTCCAGCGGAAACTGCGCCGTCGGAACCCGCCGCCCCTTTTTCCTTGGCTGTCTGGTCATGAGGGCGTGCTCGCTGCGGTAGGAGCCTCCCTCGAATCCGGCGAGCCTGCCGTGGTGCACGGTGCGGTCGATCAACGCGGCGGCCATGTTCTTGTCGCCGAGCACGCGTCCCCAGCCGGAGAACTCGATGTTCGTGGTGTAGACCACGCTCCGGGTCTCGTAGGAATCCGATATGACCTGGAACAGGAGCCTGGAACCCTCCTCGTCGATCGGCATGTAGCCGAACTCGTCGATGACCGGGAGCCTCGCCTTGGCGATCTGCCGGAGCTCCGTGTCGAGCCGGTCCTCGCGCTTCGCGCGGCGCAGCCGCATGAGCAGCCCGGTCGCGGTGAAGAACCTGACAGGTATCGCGCGCATGCACGCGAGCCTGCCCAACGCGACCGCAAGATGGGTCTTGCCGGTGCCGACGGGTCCGTAGAGCACGAGGTCCTCGCAACGGTCGACGAAGTCGAGCGTTGCGAGCTGCGCGCGCCCCCAGTCGGCGGTGTTTGTGTTCAATAAGGAATTAATGATTTAGTCACGAAATTTTTTCGGGTTTAGGCAAAGAGCATGCCGACCACCCGCAGGCCTTAACTGGATGGTGCTTCGTATCTCCACCAGAAAGGGCCGGAAAGGCAAATGATCAGCATGCCCCAGATACAGTCTATCCGCCGTATGAGAAGGAACGGCGAATCCATAGCGGCGATAGCGCGCAAGCAGCACGTGAGCGAGCCCACCGTGCGCAAGTACCTCAGGATGGACGACCTGTCCGAGAAACCGCCCGTCAGGAGGACGCGCGGGTCGGTGATCGACCCGTACCTTCCCCTGGTCGAGCAATGGCTCGCCGAGGACCGCGCCAGCTGGCGCAAGCAGCGTCACACCGCGACCAGGATATGGGAGCGGCTGCGCGACGAGCACGGCGCCGAAGTGTCGTTGTCGGCCGTGACCCGGGCCGTGGCCAGGCTCAGGCGCGAGTCGGCCGTGGAGCCGGGCGGCGCGTTCATGGACCTGGTATGGCATCCGGGCGAGGCCCAGGCCGATTTCGGCGAGGTCGACGTGCTTTACAGGGGCGCGCCCCAGCGCATGCGCCACTTCGTTCTGGACTTCCCGTACTCGAACGTCGGTCTGGCCCAGCTCATGCCCGGCGAGAAACGCGGAGTGCACGTGCCAGGCGCTGCTGGACCTGTTCGAATGGCTCGGCGGCGTGCCCGAACGCATCGTGTTCGACAACGCCGCTGGCGTGGGACGCAGGACCGGCGGGGGCGGCGTCCGCTGGACCCGCCTGTTCCAGGCGTTCCAGGCGTTCCAGGCGCATTATGGGTTCGACTGCTCCCTGTGCTCGCCGTACGCGGGCCACGAGAAGGGCGCGGTCGAGGCGAAGGTCGGCATGGTCCGCCGCAAGCTGTTCGTGCCCAGGCCGTCCGTGTGGAGCCTGGAGAACTTCAACTCCAGGCTGCCGGACAGGTGCCTGGAGCTCGGCGGGAAGCCCCACCACGCCAAGGACGAGGAGGAGGCCGTCCTGTTCGACGAGGACCGCGGGGCCCTGCTGCCCCTGCCCGCCAAGCGCTTCGACGTGGTCACGTGGAAGCGCATGAGGACCGACAAGTACGGCGTGGTCACGCTCGACGGCAGGCACCGCTACTCCACGGACGGGTCGCACGCGCGGCGCGACGTGCTCGTCGGCCTGCGCGCCCTCGAGATAGAGATCCTCGACGCGGAGGGAACCCGGCTGGCCGCGCATCCGAGGGCGTACGGCCAGGCCAGCACCAGCAGCGAGGACCCGTCCATGCAACTGGCGATGCTCTGTAACAGGCCGAACGCGTGGCGCAACAGCCTCGTGCGCGACATGCTGCCCGACCCGTTGCGCGAATGGCTCGACCGGCAGGACGAGACGGCGAGGCGCGGCGCGTTGCAGACCCTCAAACGCGTGGACAGGGAATCCGGCTGGGCCAACGCGGTCGAGGCGATGCTCGCGACGCTCGAATCGACCGGCGGGGTCGACAGAGCCGACGTCACGCTCCTCGCGGCCAGGCTCGCCGAGGGCGTGGAACGCGTCGAATACGAGGACGACCGTCCCGACCTGAGTGAATACGACATCGCGTTCACCGCCACGGACGCGGAAGGAGCGCAATGATGGCCGCGAGGAACGACGAGGGGCTCTACGCGAAGGCGCGGAGCCTGTTCATATCCAGGGAGACGATGGACGATTTCGCCGGCTGGGCCACGCCGCGGCAGACCGAGGCGGTGTCCAGGCTGTTCGACACGGAACTGGCCAACAGGGAACGCTCGAAGCGAGAGCGGCTCCTGCGCCGCGCCAGGTTCCCCGTCGTCAAGGGCCTGGACGTCTACGACTTCTCGAACGTGAGGCTCCCGGACGGATACGCGCTCGACGGGCTGCTGGACCTGGACTTCGTGCCCCGCGCGCAGGACCTGGTGTTCTACGGCAAGACCGGCAGGGGCAAGACCCACCTCGCGATCGGGTTGGGCATGAGGGCCGTGGAACGGGGACTGAGCGTGCGGTTCCACCAGACCGCGGAACTCGTGCTCCAGCTCGGCAAGGCCAAACGCGACGGGAACCTCGACGCGATGCTCAGGGACATCGGCAGGGCCGACCTGATCATCCTGGACGAGTTCGGCTACGTGCCGTTCGACATCGACGGGGCCCGTCTGCTCTACCAGATCATCGCGGGCAGCTACGAGAGGCGGAGCATCGTGTCCGCCACGAACATCGAGTCCGGCAAATGGGGCACGATCTTCGCGGACGACAAGCTCGCTGCCGCGATCATCGACAGGATCGTGCACCACGGACGCCTGCTCGAGTTCACCGGACAGAGCCACCGCGTCAGCGAGGCGCTCATGTTCGGCAGGACTCCCGCGGGGACCGCGTCCGGGTCCAAGGAGAAGACAAAGGAACAGGCCGGAGCGCTCCTTGACTAAAACCGAAAATTTTTCGTGACTAATCACGAAACGCCAACTTGACTAAATACACGGCGGGCATGCGCAGGTTCGACCAGTCGTATCCCTCGATGTCCTTCGCGTTCGGGAATCCCGCGGCCTTGAGGAGCCTGGCGCGTTTCGACCGTTCCCTGGACTCGATCTCCGCGTCGAGCCAGCCTTGGATTGGCAACGGTGTGTTGGACGGTTTCCTAGAGGACGAGTCCCTGTTCGGTGAATTCCTTCGGACTCCGGTATCCAAGGGTGGAGTGGAGCCGCTGGTCGTCGGACCACCACACGTAGCCGTCGGGGTCGCGCCTCGGCTGCCCGACCGTGGCGTAGTGGTTCCGGTACACGAGCTCCTTCTTCAGCAGCCTGTCCGTCGATTCGACCACGGCGTTGTCGTAGGGGCTACCCTTGCGCGGCAGCGATCCTTTGACGTCGAACACGTCGAGCGGCTCGTCGATCCTCGTGTTGTCGAACTCGCCGCCCCGGTCGGTGCGGAACACCTGGACGTCCGTCAGCGGGAAGTCGAGGGTGGCGAACGCGCCCAATACCAGGCTCGCGTCCCGGGTCCGCCCGGCGGAATGGCCGACGATGCCCCTGTCCGCCAGGCCGGCCGGCAGGCACGCGTACGCCCAGTCTCCGCCGACGCGGACATAGGTAAGATCGCCCGCCGGACGCGTGTGCGGGGCGTAGCCGTCGGACCCGCGGGGCCGGCAGGTTCGCGGGCCTGGCCTCGTCGGCCCGCGTCCCGTGCGGTTCGGACCGTCCGCGCGCGTACGCGCCCGTCATGCCCTGTTCGCGCATGATGTTGCCGATGCGTCTCCTGGACGCGGTGACACCCCTTCCTTTCCAGGGCGGCCTTGATCTTCCTGGCGCCGTGGCGTTCGCGGCCGTCGCGCCGGACCGCGCGCACGTCGCCGGCGATCGGATCCGCACGCTCCGTCCCGGGACGCCCGGTCATCCAGTAGCAGGTGGAGCGGGGAACGTCCGGTATCCCGCATCGCGCCGATATCGGGCAGCGGGCGGCGTCGACCCGTATCACGCCTGCCTTCGTGCGAATACCGGCGCCGCTTGTTCTGAAACGTCCACCTCCATCTCCAACTGCCTGTTGCGCCTCCCCGGCTCGACCGGCTCGTTCCGCCCGGGCGTGCGGTTGTCCGCGGCCCGGGTGGAGCCGCTGTCGCGGATGCCCCGGACCCGGCGCCGCGGGGTCGATCGCGCGATGTCGTGCCCGGCCCTGATCTCCCGGGATGGCTTGCCGCTCTCGCACGACTGCACGATCTGCCGTTTGAACGCCTCGTCGTGGTGGCGGGGATGTTTCGGGTCGGCCATCGTCGGCCTCCAATCCCACGTCATTCGTCCCTCATCGGAGGGTCTAATACATTGTAGCCAATCCACCCGTGATCGACTGCTACGACGGGCTTTCCGTCGCGTGGACGATCGGCACCAGCCCGAACGCGGCGTTGGCCAACGGCATGCTCGCCGCGTGTGCTCCACGCTCAAGGACGGGGAGAAACCAATCATCCATTCCGACCGTGGCTGCCACTACCGGTGGCCCGAGTGGATCCGCATCTGCAAGGAGCATGGTCTGACGCGTTCGATGAGCGCGAAAGGCTGTTCTCCGGACAACGCGGCCGCGGAGGGGTTCTTCGGCCGTCTCAAGCAGGAGTTCTTCCATGAACGGAGCTTCGCGGGCGTCTCGATGGACGGGTTCGTCGACATGCTCGACGGCTACATGGTCTGGTACCGGGACAAGCGCATCAAGACGGAGTTCGGACACGGGCATCATGGACCGTCGACGCGGGCTCGGTCTTGTGGCATGATTGGTGGTGATGGAATCAATGACGAGTCCAACAAAATGTCACCGGCCCCAAGTGGCTGGTGGGTATCTGACTGGTGAATGGAACCAAGGCGGTCTCTTAAGCGCAGTCAAATAGTTATGCGATAGTGGCGGTATGAAGGGAAAGAAGCTTTTTCGATGCATGCCAGTGTTGGTGGCGTTGTGTGTGCTGCTTGAGGGCATGTTTTTCATGGCTGTTACCAAGCCTGGCCATGTGCCGGATATTTGGACGCATGTTTATCGAATTGACTCCATACTCAACGGGGATGTAATCGCACGGCCAGTCACTTCGAGAAGTATGCTGCATAATACTGAGACAGGGGTAGTCGGTGGCGCGGTCGATCGCAGTTGGATGCAGTATTCCTTAGATCAGTATGACGGATATGATCCAGGAATTGTGATTGCGGAATCCGTTGCTGACAATGGATCATCGACAACGGTTGACCTGCCTTTTAACAACACGGCAACAAATTCTCCGGTCGTATATGCTCCACAATTACTGGGCTTCAGAATCGGACGAGTTTTTAATTTCAGTTCTGGAATGACATACCGCTTGGCAGAAGCGTGCATGTTGATCATTTATGTGTTGTTCATGTATGGTGCAGTACGCGCATTGCCGCGATGGCGTATCCCAGTTGGAATACTTTTATGCTTTCCTTTGATGGTGTTTCGTTACTCATTCGCTATTTCTGCGGATTCGCTGACACAAGCTGTGATGATTCTGTTCTCCTGTTTGCTGTTCCGGGGAATTATTGGTAAACGATCACAACGTGGAGCAGTGGCGCTTGCGGTAACGAGCGTGCTATTGGCAATGTGCAAGTTTGTGTACATGCCATTGGTTTTGCTGGTTATTCCGTTGATGTTTGATCGAGTTTCCGGTCGCTGGCGTGTGAATCGTGGTCGGGCTGTGCCATTGTTGATAGGCGTGGTTGCGTCTGGTATATGGACCATATTCTGGTTGAGCGTCAATGCTTGGTATACGAATTGTCCGATGCTGGTTTCGTACAAACAAATGAGCGAGCGCAAGCATGCATTGTTGACGGATCCCGTTGCCATGTTGGATGCTGTGAAGAACATTGCATGGGCGATAATGCATGCTCAATCGAATATGAATAACAGGACGGACAACATCATGATTGCCGCGTGTTGGTTGGCAATTGTGGTTTCCGTAGTCGTGTTGGCTGTGACCAGTGTGGTGAATGCTTGTGTCAAAAGTCGCCGAAAGAATCCGGTTAGGACTGCCAATGGTTCTATAAATGCATGCGGTGTGCTTTCCTTACCATACGCATGGTTGATCGCGGTGGTCTGTATCGGAGATATCCTACTGATTTACCTTGCCTTGTGGCTGCAATACGATGCGGATGGGCTAATCGGAGTCGACGGTATGCAATTCAGGTATTTCCTTCCTTATGCGCCTTTGTTTGCATTCGTAATGTTGGAATCGGGAAGGCGGTTGCTGAAACAGTGAGCGAACAGGGATTCAAACCGAAACATATTCTGGTGACGGGCGGATGCGGGTTCATCGGCGCCAATTTCGTGCGGTACGTGGCGCGCAATCATCCGGACGTGTGCATCACCGTGCTGGACAAGCTGACGTATGCGGGCAATCCGGCGAACATCGACGGGCTGCCGCAATCGCAGGTCGAACTTGTCATCGGCGATATCTGCGATGCGTCGCTGCTGGAACGCATTGTGCCCGGCTGCGACGCCATCGTGCATTTCGCGGCGGAATCACATAACGACAATTCCATCTTCGACCCGGAACCGTTCATCCGCACGAACGTGGAGGGCACGATGCGGCTGTTGGAGGCCGCGTGTAAATACGACGTGCGATTCCACCACATCAGCACCGACGAAGTATACGGCGACCTGGCGTTGGACGATCCGGCGCGATTCGACGAAAACTCGCCGTACCGCCCGTCAAGCCCGTACAGCGCGTCGAAAGCCGCGTCCGACCATCTGGTGCGCGCGTGGACGCGCACATACGGCCTGCGCGCCACCATTTCCAACTGTTCCAACAATTACGGGCCATACCAGCATGTGGAAAAATTCATTCCACGGCAGATCACATCCATTCTGGAAGGCGCGCGGCCGAAACTGTACGGCACCGGCGAGAACGTGCGCGACTGGATTCATACGGAAGACCACTCTTCGGCGGTATGGGAGATTCTGACGCGCGGTCGCATCGGCGAAACGTATCTGATCGGCGCGGACGGCGAGAAAAGCAACATCGCCGTGCTGCGCATGATAATGCGGTTGATGGGGCAGCCGGAAGACGCGTTCGATTGGGTGCGCGACCGGCCGGGGCACGACCGCCGGTATGCGATCGACTCGTCCAAGCTGCGTGCCGAATTGGGTTGGAAGCCGGCGCATACGGATTTCGAAAACGGCTTGCACGACGTGGTCGACTGGTATGCGACGCACCGCGATTGGTGGGAGCCGGCCAAAGCCTCCACCGAAGCACGCTACCGGGCACAAGGGCTGTGATCGTTGTGGACGCGGGCGCGCGATAGGTGTGGCGGGCGCGACAGGAAGAGGGGTGGTGGCGAGTGCGAGCTGAAGGGCTTATGCTGGTAGGAGAAACGTTTTACAGGGGGTAGCTGATGGCGCGAAGGGCAACGCTGAAGGATGTGGCTGCGGCGGCGGGAGTGTCCGTGACCACGGTGTCGCTGGTGCTGAATGATCGGCCGGCGCGTGTTTCCACGGAGAAACGCGAGGCGATCGCGCGGGCGGTGAAACAGTTGAACTACGTGCCCAATCAGAACGCGAGGAGCCTCGTCACCAAACAATCCAAGCTCGTGGCGCTCATCGTGCCCGACATCGAAAACCTGTTCTTCGCGGCGCTCGCCAAATGCGTGGAGGATGAGTGTGCGGCGCAGGGGTATTCGCTGATTGTGGCCAATTCGGATGATTCGCGTGAGTCGGAACAGGCTTTGCTGCGCAGGCTGACGTCACGTGGGGTGGATGGCGTGCTGCTGATTCCCGCGCGCGAATCCTGCGCGGCCGGTGCCGGCGCCGCGTTGCGTGAGGATGTGGAACGCGTCACCTGCCCGGTGGTGCTCATCGACCGACTGACGCAATGCGGTTGGTGTGACGCGGTCGGCTTCGACAACTATCTCGGCGGTCGGCTTGCGGCGCAGTACCTGCTGGAAGGCGGGCATAAGCGCATCGGCATCGTGACCGGCGATGTGGCGGAGTCGAGCGCGGCAGACCGTCGCCGTGGTTTCGTGGATGCGATCGAGCAGGCGGAGGAGCGGTTCGATTCCGCGTTGTGCGTGTCCGGCGATTACCGTTTCGACGGCGGCTATCATGCTGCCGACCGGATCATCGACGGCGGTGCGACCGCCGTGTTCTGCTGCAACGACGTGATGGCGCTCGGCTTCCGTCAGCGTATGGCGGAGCGCGGGCTGCACGTCACCGAAGACATGCAGGTGATTGGATACGACAACATTCTCAGACGATTCGGATTGGGTTTGCGCATGACCACCGTCGAACAGAGCGTGGTCGATTTGGCCGCCGCCGGCTGGGGCATGCTGGGCAGTCGAATCGACGCCGTGGTGCGTGGCGATGGCGATTCCGGTGCGGGCCGTCCGTGGCTCGCCTCGCCGCAGGTGAAGGTGTTGACGCCGAAACTGGTGCAGGCCGCTTGCGCATAACGCGCATAGCGCGTGCGATGCGTGTATTGCGTATTACGCGTGTAACGCGGGGCGCGTATCGGAGAAAGGGGCGGTTTTCCGCCGCGATACGCACGTCGAAAGGATGATTTGGAAATCTTGATAAAACGTTTTATTGTGATGTTGTGAGGTGATACAGAGACCGTACTCAACACCACACAACAATCGCATAAAACATCGCACAAAAAAAGAACACAACAAAGGCGGCAGCCGCGCGGACGCGAACGGCCGTCACAGCCAATCAACGAGGAAGGCACAATCATGAAGAAGCTCATTCTTGATCTCGATACCGGCGTCGACGACGCGCTCGCCATCTCCTACGCGCTGGGCAGCCCGGAAGTCGAACTCATCGGCATCACCGGCACCTACGGCAACGTGCTCGTGGAACAGGGCGTACGCAACGCGCTCGCCGTCACCGACCTGCTCGGCCACCCGGAAGTCAAGGTCTACCAAGGCCTGCCGCACTCCAGCACCACCGACCACTTCGAAGTGCTGCCCGTCTCCGCGTTCATCCACGGCGACAACGGCATCGGCGACGTGGACATCCCCGACTC
>OGZQ01000424.1_pt1 | contig 31498 bp, 19 predicted proteins | sample 1576841 | NCBI WGS metagenome assembly OGZQ01 (sample SAMEA3541527, study PRJEB24748) | human gut metagenome | biome: human gut; feature: human-associated habitat; material: faeces | place: China | collected 2012
CCGAATGGTCCAACTTCATGGAATGGCGTAAGGATCCGCTCGGTTCCAAGGTGCTTGAAATCCTGCGTGCCGAGGGCGAAGCCGGCCGCATGCCGGTGGTGCCCGACAACGACATGACCCGCCTGTTCCTCGATTCCATGCCGATCAACAGCATGTCGGTGCTGATGGGCGCCGATGGCAAGCAGATCTTCGAATACATGCTTGAGAAGTACGCTGAACTCACCAAGTAGTTTCGTAGGATTCAAGGCTTAAGGCCGAGGGATTCGATCCGTTAACGCTGAACCGGTGCGGATCTGATTCCTCGGCCTTTTTGTCGCGGACGATGAGATGCGCGACACGCTGATCGTTGCATGTACAACAGTTGTATATGCAACGGTTTAGCATGTGTGGTGTGACAGAAGTGACGAATGAACAATACAAGGAACCGTCAGGTTCACGACTTGCCGAAGTCTGGGAAAGTGGCCTGACCAAGCCTCCCAGCGTGGCCATTCGCTCGCTGCACAACGTGGTCAACCGGTATTTGCGCGTCACCCGTCCCGAAGAGGCGGAAGACGTCAGCAACGGCAACGTTGACATCATCGTGTACTTGGCAAGACATGATAACGAGGAGATCTTCCCTCAAGACATCGAGCAACGTTTCGGCGTGACCCGATCCACATCATGCCGAGTGTTGGGACTGATGGAGCAGAAGGGGCTGATCGCCCGCGAGTCGGTGAAGCGTGACGCACGTCTGAAAAAGATCGTATTGACGGACAAATCGAGGCATATTGCCGAAGTGCTGCACGACAATGCGAAAAACATGGAACGAATCCTGTTGGAAGGTCTTGATGACGACCAGATCCGCCAATTCATGCACATGCTTGACGTCATGCAGACGAATCTGGTGAAAACAGGTTTGATCGGAGACGAAAGCCGATATTCAAGCTTGGAAATACAGGAACAGGATTTTGGCGAATCGCAGGTTTCGCAAAAGCCGCAGGTTTCGCAAGAATCGCAAGAATCATGCGATGGGCGGAATCCGCATAATCGCGATTCTCATGATGAATACGTTTCGCGCATACTGCGAATGTCGCAGGAAATGGCGATCGCAAACAACCTCAGGTAACACACGCAAGCAAGTAAGTACGAAAAAGAAAGGACAAGGAGTGACAGCGGCAAACGCAACGACGTCCACAACGTCAAAACCAAAGCAACACGTCATTCGCACACTGGGCAAATCCCTGCGCGAATACAAAAAAGCCAGCCTGCTCTCCCCGGTATTCGTAGCCGTGGAAAGCGTGCTGGAAATCCTTATTCCGACTGTCATGGCATCGCTGATTGATGAGGGCATCAGCGGTGGCAGCATGCCGGCGATTTTGAAATTCGGCTTGATTCTGCTGATTTGTTCGGCGGTTTCGCTGACATCCGGCTTTTTGGCCGGAAAGTTCTCGGCCATTGCGGGCGCAGGATTCGCCAAAAACCTGCGTCACGACCAGTTTGAGAAGGTGCAGGGCTACAGCTTCACCAATATCGACCGTTTCTCCACCGGTTCGATCATCACGCGACTGACCACTGATGTGACCAACCTGCAGAACGCATATTCAATGATCATCCGCATGGGTGTGCGCGCTCCGATCATGGTGATTGTGGCGTGGATCTTCTCTTTCCGCATCAGCCCATCCATCTCTTTGGTGTTTCTCGCCTGCATTCCGGTGCTTGCCATCGGCTTGTGCGGCTTGGCGGTGCTGGTGCATCCGGTGTTCGAGCGTGTGTTCCACACGTACGACAAGCTCAACAACGTGGTCGACGAGAACCTGCAGGGCATCCGCGTGGTCAAGTCCTACAATCGCGAAAACCACGAAACCGAAAAGTTCAACCGCATTTCGCAGCGCATTTTCAAGGACTTCACCAAGGCCGAACGCATTATGAGCTTCAACAATCCACTCATGATGCTGTGCGTGTACGTGTCCATGCTGCTTATCGCCTGGATGGGTGCCCAGCAGATCGTGGCATCCGGCAACAATGCGGCCCTTGGATTGACCGCCGGCGATCTGACCGCATTGGTCACCTACGCCATGCAGATTCTCATGGCCATGATGATGCTGTCCATGATTTTCGTGATGTGCATTATTTCGCAGGCCTCCGCCGAACGCATCTGCCAGGTGCTGAACGAGGAAAGCACGGTTACGAATCCGGAAAATCCGGTTATGGAAGTGAAGAATGGTGAGATTGATTTCAACCATGTCACCTTCCGTTATTCCGCCACTTCCGAAAAGCCGGTGCTTGACGATATTGATTTGAAGATCCGTTCCGGTATGACCGTCGGCATCGTCGGCGGCACCGGTTCCGCAAAGTCCAGTTTGGTGCAGCTTGTGCCACGTTTGTATGACGTGACCGAAGGCTCGCTGAAGGTCGGCGGCGTGGATGTGCGCGATTACGATTTGGAAGTATTGCGCGATCAGGTCGCCATGGTATTGCAGAAGAACGTGCTGTTCTCCGGAACCATTGCCGAAAACCTGCGTTGGGGCAATCCGAACGCCACTGATGAAGAGATTCGTCACGCATGCCAGCTTGCGCAGGCCGACGGCTTCATTCAGGAATTCCCCGACAAGTACGATACGTACATCGAACAGGGCGGTACCAACGTTTCCGGCGGTCAGCGCCAGCGTTTGTGCATTGCGCGTGCGCTGCTGAAAAAGCCGAAGATCCTTATTCTCGACGATTCCACGTCCGCGGTCGACACCAAAACCGATCAGCTGATTCGCGCCGCATTCCATCATGAGATTCCCGACACCACGAAGATCATCATCGCCCAGCGTGTGGCCTCCGTGCAGGAATCCGACATGATTCTCGTCATGGATCATGGCCGCATCATGGCGGCCGGCACGCATGACGAACTGCTGGAAACCTGCGACGAATATCGCTCCATCTATGAATCGCAAACCAAGAATCAGGCCCAGCCTGAGGAACTGCAGTGAAAGGAGGGCAAAAATGACTGAACAAACTTCCGCATTGGAATCCAAGGAAAACAACAACGCGGCTGGCAACCAGACAAAGCAGGCGAAGCGGCGGAAGCCGCAAAATCAGATGCAGCAATCGCATGGCAAACCGCCGGTGCAGAAAGCCGCACCCGGCACCACCAAGCGTATCTTCGGCTACGTCTTCCAATACAAGTGGCGTGTGGCGCTCGTGGTGGTGTGCATTCTCGTCGGTGCCGCGGCGCAGGCCGGATCGTCGCTGTTCCTGCAGTCGTTGATCGACACGTACATTCTGCCCATGGTCGGCGCCTCCGATCCTGATTGGATGCCGCTGCTGCGCGCGTTGACGCTCATGGCGTGCCTGTATGCGGCCGGCATTTTCTGCAGTTGGCTGTGGCAGTGGGTCATCGTCACCGTGGAGCAGGGCACGTTGAAGAAGATCCGCGACGACATGTTCGCCCACCAGCAGACCCTGCCGATCCGCTACTTCGACACCAACGAACACGGCGATATCATGAGCCGCTACACCAACGACACCGACACGTTGCGCCAGGCCATCAGCCAATCGTTCCCGCAAATGTTCTCGTCCGCGGTGTCCGCAATCGCCGCGCTCGTGTCGATGCTGTGGCTGTCGGTGCCCGTCACCATTTTCGTGCTCGCATTCACCATGATCCTGTTTGTGGTGGTACGCAAGGTCGTTTCCCGCTCCGGACGTTACTTCGTCAAGCAGCAGATCGCCATCGGCGACGTGAACGCATTCGTGGAGGAAGCGGTCAACGGCCAGAAGGTCATCAAGGTCTTCAACCATGAAGACGCCACCCAAACCACCTTCGACAAGAAGAACGAAGAACTGTTCGAAGCTTCCGCCGAAGCGAACACGTGGGGCAACGTGACCATGCCAATCGTAGGCAACATGGGTTACCTGCTGTACATTCTGCTGGCTATTTTCGGCGGATCCGCAGCGATTTCCGGACTTGGCAACTTCGGATTGTCCGGTGCTGGCCCGCTCACCCTGGGTACGCTGATCTCGCTGTTGACGTTGTCTCGTTCCTTTGTGAACCCGCTTGGCCAGGTGTCCATGCAGTTCAACATGGTGATGATGGCGCTTGCAGGCGCATCCCGTATCTTCGCGCTTATGGACGAGCAGCCGGAGGACGACGGCGGTTCCGTGACCTTGGTGAACGTGGAACTCGGCGAAGATGGACGCACCATGACCGAAGTTGACCATGAAACCGGTCACTGGGCGTGGAAGCGCGAGGAAGGCGATGACGGCACCCGTTCGCTCAAGGCCGCGCAATCCTTGAGCCCGCGTGCCGCCGAAGTGGCCATGAAAGCCCGTGAAACCGCCATTACCTCACCGGACGGTCGCCTCACCCTCCTGCAGGGCGATGTGCGCTTCACTGACGTGAACTTCGGCTATAACCCCGACAAACCGGTGCTGCACGACATCACCTGGTTCGCCAAGCCCGGACAGAAGATCGCATTGGTGGGCGCAACCGGTGCTGGCAAAACCACCGTCACCAATCTGATCAACCGTTTCTACGACATTCAGGACGGCATGATCCTGTATGACGGCATTTCCGTCAAGGGCATCCGCAAGCCGGATCTGCGTCGTTCGCTGGGTGTGGTGCTGCAGGACGTGAACCTGTTCACCGGTACGGTGATGGACAACATCCGCTACGGTCGCCTCGACGCCACCGATGAGGAATGCATCGCCGCCGCGAAGCTCACGAACGCCGACGGCTTCATCCGCATGCTGCCCAACGGCTACCAGACCGTGCTCGAAGGCGACGGCTCCGGTCTGTCCCAAGGCCAGCGCCAGCTGATCTCCATCGCACGCGCCGCAGTGGCAGACCCGCCGGCCATGATCCTTGATGAGGCCACCTCATCCATCGACACCCGCACCGAGGAAGTGGTGCAGGCCGGCATGGACAACCTCATGAAGGGTCGTACCGTGTTCGTGATCGCCCACCGCCTCTCCACGGTGCGCAACTCCGACGTGATCATGGTGCTCGACCATGGCCGCATCATCGAACGCGGCTCGCATGACGAGCTCATCGCGCAGAAGGGCGAGTACTATCAGCTCTACACAGGTGCCGTAGAACTCGAATAATCTAATAGTCTCCTGAATTGGAGCGATGCGAGCACACGCTAGCGTTCTACACTAGCCGCGCTTCGATCCCTGTCGGCTGATACCGCCCTTATGGCCGGTGGCTTTGAACGGCACGGATCCTCTGGAAAATCCCTTGCTTTGAAATTGCGATTTTGAAGCAAGGGATTTCTTATTGTCTTTGCCATGCATGGTATTCGGCTGCGGCCAGCCCGCCTTCCGTGAAGGCGGTTCCGTCATACGTTCATGAGACTGCTGCATGAGCAGCGATTATAATTGGCTTGCGTAATCGTTGCATAAATCTCGCTTGGTTTGTCGTTATGTCAATAATAGGTTATCCTTTCATGGGTAAACGATTTACTAAATTGGAGAGCGAGACATGGCGACGATTAAAGAGATTGCGCAACGTACCGGGTTTTCTCAGGCTACGGTGTCTCGACTTCTGAACGGGGATCCCACCCTATCGGTGCGTGAAGAGACTCGTCGCAAGATCATTCAGGCGAGCGAGGACCTCGGCTATAGCGTGCAGACCAAGCGCATCGTCATCCCTCATGAGGTTGCATTGCTTGACAATGAAAAGTCCGACGAGGCGTTGCGGGACTCCTATTTCACCGATTTGCGTTCAGCGCTCGAATGCAATGCGGAACAGCAACGCATGGAAATGACGGTGTTCCACAATCTCGACGATATGATCGCTCGCAGTTCCAAATTCGACGGGTTCATGGCGATCGGCGCCGACCAGATCAGCGAGGAAGACTTGGAGCGGCTGCATAGGGCCATGCCGTATGGCGTGTTCATTGACGTGAATCCGGCGCCGAATCTGTTCGATTCCGTGCAGCCTGATTTGCAGCAGACCATGCATGATGCGGTCGCGGCCTGTGCTGCCAAGGGCATGAAGCGCGTTGGATTCATCGGAGGCAAGGGCTGCCTGATGAACTTTTATGAGGTCGATGAGGAGAATCGCGCCACATATTTCCGTCGTGAGGCAAGGCGTTTCGGTATTCAATCCGACGGATTGGTGTATTCCGACGGCTTGTTCACCGTGAGCAACGGCCGTGCGTTGGGGGAGCAATTCGTGCGCGACCATAATGGCGTGCTGCCTGATGCCGTGATCGTAGCTGCCGATGTGATTGCGGTTGGCGTGCTGCAGGCGTTCAATGCGGTTGGCGTGCTGGTGCCGCGCGATATCAGCGTGATCAGCATTAACAATCAAACGATTTCGCAGTTGACCTCGCCGCCGTTGAGCACATTCTCCATCGATCAGAACGAGCTTGCGCGTGTGGCGACGCTGATGTTGGGTGATGCCATTTCCGGCAAACGCACGATTCGTCAGCATGCGTACCTGTCGACGTCGCTGGTGGTGCGCGATAGTTTTGTGCCGGCAAAATAGCGGTTATTTCTTTACTTCTGTATAGTAATCGGGCTATTTCCAGATTGGCTTGGTTTCGTTTCGACGTGGAAGCTTTTGCATATCGTAAATATCGATTTTGGTAAAAGCTGCCACAAGATAATGCGACAGTTTGCCTATTTTGTTGTGTAAATGGCGAAAAAATAACGTTTTTGGCTATCTTTCGAACAGAAGCTCACAAAATATGACACGCCGATAGGCGATATGTTCAGTGATAAATTTTACTAACTTTAGGTAAGGGGATATACTGATAGTTAGGTCAAGGAAGGACCTGTATCTGACTTCTAAGGAGAAGCAAAGATGGGAAATGGCAACAACGGTTCCAAAGGCGGGAACCTCTTGTCTCGCGTGGCGTACTCGTTCGGTAACGTCGGCCAGTCCGCGTTCTACAACGCACTGAGCACCTATTTCATCGTCTACGTGACGAGCTCGCTGTTCTCTGGCGTCGATAAGAGCGTCGCCACCAAGCTGATTGGCATCATCACCGGCCTGGTCGTGGTGATTCGTATCGCAGAAATCTTCATCGACCCGCTGCTGGGCAACATCATCGACAACACCAACACCAAGTGGGGTCGCTTCAAGCCGTGGCAGCTCATCGGTGGTACCGTTTCCGCCATCCTGCTGGTGCTCGTCTACACTGGTCTGTTCGGTCTGGTGAACGTGAATACTACCCTGTTCATCGTGCTGTTCATCATCACCTTCATTGTGCTCGACGTGTTCTACTCGCTGCGTGACATTTCCTACTGGGGTATGATCCCGGCATTGAGCTCCGACTCCCACGAGCGCTCCACCTACACCGCACTCGGCTCCTTCGGCGGCTCCATCGGCTACAACGGTCTGACCATCGTGGTCATCCCGATCGTCACCTACTTCAGCTGGGTGTTCACCGGCAAGTACGTCGAAAGCCAGTCCGGCTGGACCTGCTTCGCCATCATCGTGGCCATCCTCGGCATCCTCACCGTGTGCTCCGTGGCGTTCGGCACCAAGGAAAGCACCACCACGCTGCGTGCCAAGGCCGAAGACAACGGCGGCCCGCTGCAGGCCTTCAAGGCTCTGGCCCAGAACGATCAGCTGCTGTGGGTTGCCTTGAGCTACCTGCTGTACGCCATCGCCAACGTGGCCACCACCGGCGTGCTCATGTACCTGTTCAAGTACATCCTCGACAACACCGCCGCATACTCCATCGTGGGCGTCATCCCGGTCATCACCGGCTTGGTTATGGCTCCGCTGTACCCGATCCTGAACAAGCGCATTCCGCGCCGCTACCTGTACTTGGGTGGCATGGTGCTCATGATCGTCGGCTACCTGCTGTTCGCCGTCGGTTCCAGCAATCTGGCAATGGTCATCGTCGGTCTGGTCTTCTTCTACCTGCCGCAGACTTTCATTCAGATGACCGCCATCCTGTCGCTGACCGACTCCATCGAATATGGTCAGCTCAAGAACGGCAAGCGTAACGAGGCCGTCACCCTGTCCGTCCGCCCGATGCTCGACAAGATCGCAGGCGCATGCTCCAACGGTATCGTCGGCTTCATCGCCGTAGCCGCAGGCATGATCGGTGACGCAACTGCCGCGGATATGACCGCCGCGAACATCGGCATGTTCAAGGTCTGCGCATTCTACGTGCCGCTGGGCATCATCGTGCTGAGCCTGCTCGTGTTCCTCTTCAAGGTGAAGATCACCGAGAAGATGCACGACGAGATTGTCGAAGAGCTCGAAGCCAAGCTTGCTTCCGGTGAAATCTCCGAATGATCGAACATAGTATGTTCTAAAAATACATATTGAAAATACGATTACAATGCCGATACTGATGGGCTGTCAGTATCGGCATTTCTGTTGTATGTAATCCTACATAAGAGCTATTGTGAATCGTCATGAAACCTATTGTGAAATAGTCCATAATCATGCAAAACAAGCGAAAATAGTTCGCGCTGCATGCTATAGTGACAACCGAAATGCGAGCGATGATCCGTTATCAGCGGGGAGCTTCCGGAAGAACGGTCGCGTGAGCGACTTATTAGACCCGGCGGGAAGGCCCGAATAGCCGAACATACAAGCGGTCGCACGTATATTTGAAAGTGCGGCAAACGAGGTGGTACCGCGGTGGCGGCGTCCAGCAGACGTTACGGCCATCGTCCTCGTAGGAGATAGATAGCAAGAACCTACGAGGAGATACGGTGAGCGAAAACAACGTGTATCCGAAGGCAGCTGCGGGTGAGCAGAGCGCCAATGTAGCGCCGAACCCCAGTTTTCCGAAGCTGGAAGAATCCGTCCTTGATTATTGGGAGAAGGACGACACTTTCCAGAAGTCCATTGAACGCCGTCCTTCCGGCGATCACAGCCAGAACGAATTCGTCTTCTTCGACGGACCGCCGTTCGCCAACGGCCTGCCGCACTACGGCCACCTGCTGACCGGCTACGCCAAGGATGTGATTCCGCGCTACCAGACCATGAAGGGCCACAAGGTCAATCGTGTGTTCGGCTGGGATACGCACGGTCTGCCGGCCGAGCTTGAAGCCCAGAAGGAACTGGGCATCGACTCGGTCGATCAGGTCAAGGAAATGGGCATCGACAAGTTCAACGACGCTTGCCGCGCCTCCGTGCTCAAGTACACCAACGAGTGGAAGGACTACGTGCACCGTCAGGCACGTTGGGTCGATTTCGAGCATGGCTACAAGACGCTGAACATCCCATACATGGAATCCGTGATGTGGGCGTTCAAGCAGCTGTACGACAAGGGCCTCGCATATCAGGGCTACCGCGTGCTGCCGTACTGTCCGAAGGATCAGACGCCGCTTTCCGCGCACGAGCTGCGCATGGACGCCGACGTGTATCAGGATCGTCAGGACACCACCGTGTCCGTGGCCGTGAAGCTGCGCGACGAGGAAGACGCCTACGCGGTGTTCTGGACCACCACGCCGTGGACCGTTCCCACCAACTTCGCCATCGTGGTCGGCGCAGACATCGACTATGTGGAAGTACGCCCGACCGAAGGCAAGTTCGCGGGCAAGAAGTTCTACCTGGGCAAGCCACTGCTCGGCTCCTACGCCAAGGAACTTGGCGACAACTATGAGATCGTGCGCGAACTCAAGGGTGCCGAGATGGAAGGCTGGCGCTACTACCCGGTGTTCCCGTACTTCGCAGGCGACGAGAACGCCGTCGAGGGCAAGGTTCCGGGTCCGGAAGGCTATCAGATCTTCACCGCCGACTACGTCGATACCGTTGAAGGTACCGGCCTCGTGCATCAGGCTCCGTACGGTGAAGACGATATGAATACGCTCAATGCCAAGGGCATCAAGAGTGTTGATGTGCTCGACGCGGGCTGCAAGTTCACTTCGCTGTGCCCGGATTACGAGGGTATGTACGTGTTCGATGCGAACAAGCCGATTCTGCGTAACCTGCGTGCCGGCGACGGCCCGCTGGAGCGCATTCCGGAAGATCAGCGCGCGATCCTCTTCCAGGAGAAGAGCTACGTACACTCTTACCCACACTGCTGGCGTTGCGCCACGCCGCTCATCTACAAGCCGGTGAGCTCGTGGTTCGTGTCCGTCACCAAGATCAAGGATCGTCTGCTCGAACTGAACCAGGAAATCAACTGGATTCCGGGCAATGTGAAGGACGGCCAGTTCGGCAAGTGGCTGGCCAACGCCCGTGACTGGTCGATCTCCCGCAACCGTTTCTGGGGTTCGCCGATTCCGGTGTGGGTTTCCGATGATCCGAAGTATCCACGCGTTGACGTGTACGGTTCGTTGGACGAGCTGAAGGCTGATTTTGGCGATTATCCGCGCGACCATGAGGGCAATGTCAACATGCACCGCCCGTACATCGACGAGCTGACCCGCGTCAACCCGGACGATCCGACCGGCAAGAGCCACATGCACCGCATCACCGACGTGATGGACTGCTGGTTCGAATCCGGTTCCATGAGCTTCGCCCAGTACCATTACCCGTTTGAGAACAAGGAAACGTTCGAACAGCATTTCCCGTGCGATTACATCGTGGAATACATCGGCCAGACCCGTGGCTGGTTCTACGTGCTGCACATCATGGCGACCGCACTGTTCGACAAGCCGGCGTTCAAGAACGTGATCTGCCATGGCATCGTGCTCGGTTCCGATGGTCAGAAGATGTCGAAGCACTTGCGCAACTACCCGGATGTGAACGGTGTGTTCAACGATTTCGGCTCCGACGCCATGCGTTGGTTCCTCATGAGCTCGCCGATCCTGCGCGGCGGTAACCTGATTGTGACCGCCGATGGCATTCGCGACACCGTGCGTCAGGTCATGCTGCCAGTGTGGAGTTCGTACTACTTCTTCACCCTGTATGCGAACGCCGCCAATAATGGTGCCGGTTTCGATGCTCGTGCGTTGCGTGCCGATGAGGTCGCCGCACTGCCGGAAATGGACCGCTACCTGCTGGCACGTACCCGCCGTCTGATCGAAAAGACGCAAAGCTCGCTGGATGACTTCCTGATCTCCGACGCTTGCGAAGCAGTGTCTGATTTCATCGACATGCTCACCAACTGGTATATCCGCAACAATCGTGACCGTTTCTGGAATGAGGATGCGAACGCGTTCAACACGCTGTACACCGTGCTTGAAGCATTCATGCGCGTGATCGCACCGCTCGCTCCGATGGAAGCGGAAGCCGTGTGGCGTGGTCTGACCGGTGGCGAATCCGTGCATCTGGCCGACTGGCCGTTCCTTGCCGACGAACAGACCGGCGAAGCGACCGAACTGGGCCGTGTGCTCGTTGACGATCCGGCTCTGGTTGACGCGATGGAGAAGGTGCGTGAGGTCGTGTCCGGCACCCTGTCGATGCGTAAGACGAAGCAGATCCGCGTGCGCCAGCCACTGCATAAGCTGACCGTGGTGGTGGAAAACACTGATGCCGTGGCCGCATACGACGAGATTCTGAAATCCGAACTGAACGTGAAGAACGTTGAACTGTGCACGCTTGAGGATGCCGAAGCCCAAGGCTTGAAGATTATCAACGAGCTGCGCGTGAACGCTCGCGTGGCAGGCAAGCGCCTGCGCAAGGACGTACAGTTCGCCATCAAGGCCTCCAAGTCCGGCGCATGGCATGTGAACGCAGACGGCGCTCCGGTATGCGAGACGCCGAACGGCGAGATCGTGCTTGAGGAAGGCGAATACGAGCTGATTAACAGCGTGGAGGAGAAGAACGCCGAAGAGGCCGCCAACTCCGTTTCCGCCGCGCTGCCGACCGGTGGCTTCGTGATCCTCGACACCGAGCTGAACGATGATCTGATCGCCGAAGGCTACGCCCGCGACGTGATCCGCGCCGTGCAGGACGCCCGTAAGGCCGCCGATCTGCAAATCTCCGACCGCATCGCGCTGGTGCTGACCGTGCCGGCCGATGACGTGGCGAAGGTCGAGCAGTTCAAGGATCTCATCGCTTCCGAGACGCTCGCCACCTCTTTTGAAGTGACTGCCGGCGATGAGTTGAACGTCGAGGTCGCCAAAGCCTGAATGGGCTGACAGGTGGCTTGGCTGATGGCTGACAGCTGAACGGTCGCTAGCATAATAGGTCCCGAATCCGATAGATTATTCCGGAAGGTTCGGGACCTTTTTAAATGGTCTTTTGGTGGTCTTCTATCGGTATTTTTGTCTGTCTTTTGGCGGAACTGAACAATCGACCATGAAATGTTCAAACATGAAGCTACAGTGAACCCGTGGCTTCAAGCCTTGCAGACTTGATCTGTATCCGTAAGCATATAATTTATGTCGGCGCGCACTTTACATATGTGATCGCATTGCGCGTACGACTCGCATGTGGAAACAGATCGTTACGCGAATGGTTCTCAGTACCATCCATATGAGTCAAGCACACATTTGAGAAGCAGTCGCACACCGGGAATCGCGCTCGCGCGGTTCCCGTTTTTCGCTCGTTTTCCTCACCGCAATATGCATACGCGTGTTTCTTTTTGTGATTTGTGGATATACACAGCAATCCGTAGGGGTTGATTTGCTAGCATGCGGTATATTGCATGTCATGATAAGCGCGCACGATTGTTTTGCGGAGTCGTGCTGTGGAAAACGAGGATGTTATGTGTGATGGAGAAATAGAACTATCTGACCGTGCAAAATCGCTTTGGGGCAAAACAAATCGAGTGGATGATACTGAATGGTTGCCCCTATATGTCCACATGGCGGATTCGGCTGCGATGGCAGCGAGAATTTGGGACACTTGGGTTCCTTATGGAACGAAATCAATAATATCCCGTGACCTTGGTAATGATGACGATTTAGCAAGAAAACTAATGATTTTCCTTGCCGGTGTGCATGACATCGGCAAGGCGACGCCTGTGTTTCAGGCGAAACCCATTTCATTCGGTCCCGATGCGGAAAGCCTTGTCTGGAAGCCGGAGCAAGCAGGGCTTCCTATGATTGCGGGACTTAGGGACACCAGTCATCCCACTCATCCTATTGCCGGGCAGGTCATTCTCGAAAGGTATTTTTCGCTGGTTCATAAATGGGGTGGAAGAGAGTCGAGGCAATACGCTTGCGTTGTGGGAGGCCATCACGGAACTCCGCCGGATAAAAGCAAGCTTGAAAGCGCGAGATTGGGGAAAACGGAATCCGGTCTGGACTCAGAAGTATGGAAGACAACTCAGAATGAGCTTATAGAATTCATTGCCGGAACCGTTGGCATGGGGGATGAAGAGTGGGAATTGCTCTCTAAGAAGAGATTCAGCGCTCAGTCCGCTGTTCTTGCAACAGGCTTGGTCATTATGGCCGATTGGATTGCCAGTGACAGTGATGCTGATATGTTCCCCCTAGTGCGAGTGCATCCTCTGTGGGAAGATGAGGAGTCATTCGGCATGACGGAGCGAGAATACGATGATATTCAGTCATGGTCAGGGCTGAAAAGAAGAGCAGAACGCGCATGGGCGTGTGTGCAATTGCCTCATGCGTGGGAGCCGGCAGATATACCGTCATCCTGCCAAGATCTTTTCTCGACTAGATTCAGACTGCCCGAAGGGGCGCATCCGCGTCCTGTTCAAGAACAAGCCGTTCGTGTTGCTCGTAATACGGATACTCCAGGATTGCTGATAATCGAAGCGCCCATGGGCGAAGGGAAGACTGAGGCCGCCCTCGCCGCTGCAGAAATCCTAGCGCAGCGTACAGGCAGGGGCGGCATATGCGTAGCGTTGCCGACGATGGCTACCACGGATGCCATGTTCTCACGAGTGCATCGGTGGCTGGATGCTTTGCCGTCCCGTGATTCTACGGATGAGAAAACGGTTTGGTTGGCACACGGCAAAGCGAAACTTAATGACGATTTCCAAGGCATTATCGCAGCTTCACGTCGACATTTCTCTTCGCTCAGTCAGGATGATACCGATGAACCTTATTCAAGGAAACATGGTGAGATTCCTCCTGAAACCGTTATCTCCGATTGGCTATGGGGGCGCAAGAAAGGAGCGCTCGCTAATTTTCTTGTGTGCACAGTCGATCAAGTGTTGATGGGCGCTCTGCAAATGAAGCATGTGGTGCTGCGTCAACTTGCGATGGCAAACAAGGTTGTCATCGTAGATGAATGCCATGCTTACGATGCATATATGCGCGAGTATCTCAAGATGGCACTGGAATGGCTTGGTAGTACCCGAACTCCGGTCATTTTGTTGTCTGCAACATTGCCGGAGAGCCAGCGTGAGGAAATGGCGGAGGCATACTTGAAAGGATGGAAGAACAGCAAGCTTGAGCTTCCGTCGGAAGCAAAGCATGGAGGAATTCGGGAACTCAAAAGAAGGCAGCTTGCGGCGAAGACTGAGAAGATATGCGTCAACGCACCTAAATTGGTTCAAGAAAAGGAAAATTCATCTGCCCGCAATGTCTCGTCTGCGTATCCGGTGTTGACATATACTTCTGATACTGAAATCAAACACATGGATGTGAAACCCTCTGGCAGATCAATGAACGTGCGTTGCCAGATCGTTGATGACAGCGATGAAGCGCTGATTAGCTTACTTGATCGTCTGCTTGAAAATGGCGGTTGTGTGGGAGTGATTTGCGATACGGTCGGTAGGGCGCAACATGCGGCGAAACTGCTAGGTGATTATTTCGGTAGTGAGTATGTGAAGCTGACGCATTCGCGGTTCATGGATATTGACCGTATGTCCAATGAAGCCGAACTGCGTCAGCTGCTAGGGCCGGATAGCACTGTGGGGAATGGCGGGCGTCCTCAGCGCATGATCGTAGTTGGGACACAAGTGCTGGAACAGTCGTTGGATATCGATTTCGACGCGCTGGTGACGGATATCGCGCCGGTTGATTTAATTATGCAGCGTCTTGGAAGGGTACATCGTCACAGGCGTGGTGACAACGAGTTCGACCGTCCAAGTCTCTTGCGGGGAGCGGCGTGCTATATCCGAGGCATTGCATTCTGGAATGACAATGGTCCCGAGTTCGCTAAGGGGGTGGATGCGGTATATGACGTGGCTTCTCTGATGGAATCGCTTGCGGTTCTAGAATTGACTGGTTCTTCCGCTTTCTGCACGCAATGTTTGCCGAAGGACATAGCTCGTACCGTAAGGAATGCATACGGCGATGACGCTCGGAGTCTCGTGCCTACGGCGTGGAATATGCAATATGACAAAGGCTGCGAGGAGCGAGTGAACAAGCAGGAGAAGAAGAGAGCAGATGCTCACAGCTATCTCATTCAATCGGTAGCTGTCATGAATCGGAAACGCTCGCTGGTGGACTGGTTTTCTCCTCAGATCGATGAGGCTGATGATGACAAGGGACAACGTGCCGTAAGAGATACGCAGGATACTGTGGAAGTGATATTGCTCTGCAAGCGTGATGGTGAGGCGTGTTTGCTGCCTTGGATCGGTGATAAGCGTAACGGCATAGAACGAGGAGCAGTTATTCCTGTCGATACAGTTCCTTGTGATGATGTGGCTAAGGTTGCAGCACAATGCTCCGTGAGATTGCCTGTGGCGTTGTGTGCGCACGGGCGAATTGATACGTTGATTGCTGCTCTGGAGAAAGGCTGCGAGACTGAGGCTGTGTATTGGCAGGAATCGCCTTGGCTTGCGGGAAAGCTTGCTTTGTTCCTTCATGAGGATGTGGAAAAGCACTTGTCCTCAGATGAGTTGTGCGGGTATACGATTTCGTATTCGCGTGGTGGTGGATTGACATATGCGAAGAAAGAGGATAATTGAAATGTCCTCATTTGGGGATGATCCCATAAAAGACTTGGGATTCGTAGTGTTCCCCGCATCTGCGGGGTTGGATCAACGGGATTGCCTATTTTGTGCTTTCTCGTTGCATCTTTGGAAAATACAAAAACAAAATCTTTTATGTTGACATTTGTAGATTCTGAGTATATGCTCTAAAAAGAACCTGCGATCAAGGCTGATATGTAAAGGAGACGGGGGAATGGACGGAAACTTCTCATTGCTCGATGATAGGTGGATTCCGGTTTCCTATGTAGATGGGCATCCTGATGAAGTGTCGCTCCGGCAGCTTTTTGAGGATGCTCAGAAGATTAAGGGAATACGAGGCGATATTCCTCAGCAGGCGATGACTATGCTTCGGTTAGCACTTGGCATCCTGTATCGCGCATATTGCGTTGAAGATCCCAGCGAGGAACAGATGCGGGATATGTGGGCGGATGTGTTCCTCGCGGGGCACTTCGATATGGATATCTTGGATGGCTATTTCAACGAATGGAAAGATAGATTCTTCCTGTTCGGGGACAGGCCTTTCTTCCAGGTTCCTGAACTGGAATATGTTGGGCAGAAAGAATATGATCCCGTTTCCGAAATGATTGCGGACATGCCTAAGCCCGAAAAATATCTGTTTGCGATGCGTGGTTTGGGGACTACGGACACGCTTTCTCTGCCGGAGGCTGCACGGTGGCTGGTGTTTTTGCAGTCGTTTGATACGGCGGGCATTAAGACTCCGGTGAAGGGAAACACCCATATTAATAAGGGGAAGATATACCCTCTCAAGGGCTTCCTGGGTACCGGTTGGCTTGGTGGTATCGGCGGTGTGTATGCGGAGGGGGCGAACCTCTTCGAGACGTTGATGCTCAATTGGGTCCTGTATGACGACCGCTATGACTTGGAATATTATCGTTTGTTTGGCAATGTGAACGATATTCCGGTATGGGAGAAGGACGAGGTTCCTTCTGCGGACATGGATGATCAAAGCAGCTTTGCCGGTCCTGTTCAGGCAATGACTTGGCAGTCGCGTCGTATTCGATTGGTACCGAATGAAGAGCGCACAAGGGTTATCGGTGTCGTGAACTGTTATGGGGATGCCGTAACCCTATACAACACCGATGGTTTTGAAAAGATGACTGCATGGAGGAGGAGCATTCCGCAGCAGAAGAAGCTAGGGCTTCCCACTCCTCCGCATATGCCCGTTACCCATGATGCAAGCAAAGCGTTGTGGCGCGGCTTGGAACCTATCCTGTGTGTGGGGGATGATGGCGATTTCCGTCCTGGAATCATCAGATGGCTGGAAGAAATTCGTACTGAGGTGCTTGGCTCGGAAGAGCATGTGCTGAATATGGTGACGATTCATGCTCAGGGCATGACCTACGGTACGCAAAGCAGTTTTTTTGAAACCGGTATCGATGACAATCTGTCTCTAAGCATGATGATGTTCCGACATGATTATGCAGGTATTGCTGCAGTGGTGGATGTGGTTAAGCGCACGGACAAGGCCGTGACGGTTTTGACTACGTTTGTCCGAAATCTGCGGTCGGCGGCAGGCGAACATAGTGGGAAAACCCAAGAGATAGCTGACCAGATTCGTGAAAGTGCATATGCGGATCTTGACATGCTTTTCCGTGACAGATTGGCAAACTTCGATGAGTCTCAAAATCCCGTGGCGTACTCCAATGCGTGGTTGGATGAAGTCCATCGGATGTTGCTGATGATGGGACGGGATTACCTGAGTCAGTCGCCAGTGCCGGTTTTCGAAGAACACGAATCCGGAAGGTTCGGCGTAATGAGCGCCCCTCTTGCACAATTGTTGTTCCGCGGATCGCTGAACAAGGAACTTGGTCGTATCTCAGACTAGGGTTTTGACCGCACTTGACCAAAGGAGGAAATGACTATGGCGTCGTTATCAAGATACGATAAGGTGAAAGCTGTTGGGAAATATGCTGCCAGTCTGGTTTATGACGTGCAGCGTGATTATGTCTCAGGCAGCGGCAGCAACGCGAGGGGTAGGGCTAGGCTCTCGAGATTGCACAGGGACCTGGATGGGGCATCCCCGTCTTGGATGCTGATTGGCGACGAACTGTTTTCGAATTGGCCGACCGAGCTTGATGAGCCAGCGGATAATTCACCTGAATTCGAGCGCCAGAGCAACGCAATCAGAGCTGCGCTGGGGTTATATGCAGTGCATCAGCGTTCGAAAAAACAGGGAGTCGCGCAAAAGTTTCAGAGCGATCCAAGCCTACGTATGACTTTTGGGCGTGCGTGCAGAAGGATTGAACCTGATACGGACAGTGCGAAAGGTATTCTGCGACGATTGAGAGTCGCGGAGAATGCACCCGATTTCAACGGAATCGTTTGCAGTATGCGCGCTCTTATCATGCTGATGCGCAACACTGATATTCAGGTTGATTATGGTTCCTTGGCTAGCGATCTGTATTTGTTGCAGTTCTCTGATAGCCGTGGGTCCGTGTTCCAACGATGGGGCAGGGATTACTACTCCAAGTTCCCGTCAGCGCAAAGTGGTCAAAAGGCCGACAAGTAATCATCATTCATTTTCAAAAACATCTTCACAATAAACCGATTAGGAGAAAAATCATGTTCGTAGATATCCATTGCCTTCAGCAGGTGCCGCCGAGCAATATCAACCGAGATGATACCGGTAGCCCGAAAACCGCATACGTTGGTGGAGCGCTGAGAGCTCGTGTGTCCAGTCAGTCTTGGAAGCGTGCCATGCGCGAGATGTTCGGTAGCAAGCTGGACAGCAGCAAGATGGGGAAGCGTACTAAGAGCGCGGTGGCGCTGATCAGTAATGCTATTGCTGAGAAAAGGCTGGATTTGGCTGAAGAAGCCAATAATTTGGCAGAGAAAGTGCTGACTGCTACGGGCGTCAAGGTTAAGGCATCCGATCGCGCTGGAGCAGACAAGGGGTCAGCTGCTACAGAGTATTTGATTTTCATCGCTAACCGTGAAGTTGAACAGCTGGCTGATATCGCGATTGCCGCATTCGATGAGGGGAAGGATCCCTCGAAGTTGAAGAAGGAGGTGGCTGCAGTGTTCCATGGTAAGCAGGCTATCGATATCGCTTGCTTTGGCCGCATGCTGGCTGATGCTCCAGATTTGAATACGGATGCCTCGGCTCAGGTTGCCCATGCGTTCTCCATCGATCAGATTACGCCTGAATATGATTACTTCACTGCTGTTGATGATTGTGCATCGGACGACAATGCCGGTGCTGCCATGATCGATACTGTTGGTTTCAACTCCTCGACCTTGTATCGGTACGCGACGTTGAACGTTGATGCGTTGAGGGATCAGCTGCAGGATGCTGATGCAATGGTGGAAGGAGTTTCCGCCTTCGTGGAAGCCTTTGTCAAGTCTATGCCCTCCGGCAAGCAGAATACGTTCGCCAACCACACACTTCCTGAGGATATTGTGATCGTGCTTCGTGATTCACAGCCGATTAGCGCAGCTGACGCCTTTGAGAATCCCATCAAGAGGAAGGATGGGATTTCGGTCTCCAGACAAGGCATCGAACGACTGGGCGACAGGTTGAACGAGATTCGTATCAACTACGGCGAGGAACCGGTGAAGGCTTGGCATGTTGTGTCCGGTGGTTCTGTGCCCAGTCTGGATGAATGGAGTGAACAGGTTACGCTGCCGGAGCTTGAGCAGAGCTTGCGAGAAACGCTGAGCGCCGCGTATTCCGCGTGATGCTCGGAAGGAGTTGAAATGAGCGTTCTATTATTGCAATTGGCCGGACCATTGCAGTCATGGGGCGATTCTTCGCGATTCGTTCGGCGTGAGACTCGTAACGAGCCAACCAAAAGCGGTGTGATCGGCATGCTGGCTTCGGCGCAGGGACGTACCCGGGAGGATTCCATCGAGGATTTACTAGGTATATCGTTTGGTGTGCGTGTCGAGCAACGCGGTAGGGTAATCCGTGATTTTCAGACCGAAAAATCCCTGACAAGGAAACGTAATTCCAGGAAGTTCGATAAGGAGATGTCGCCGACTTATCGGTATTATCTGGCGGACGCCTGTTTTCTGGTCGCGCTGGGTGCTGATCATTCGGTGTTGGAAACGTTGGATAATGCGATTCATTCGCCGAAATGGCCGCTTTATCTAGGTAGGCGTTCGTGCCCGCCGAATTATCCGTTGTCGTTGGGCATCCACGATGAGTATGAAGATATTCGCCAGGCTCTGAATTCCGAGGTGTGGCACGCTTCGGAATGGTATCGGAGACGTTACAAGTATCCGGATTTGGAAATCGTCTGCGATGCTGAAGAAGTCGAAAACGTAACGACGCAATCGGATTTGCCGCTAAGTTTCAGCCGGGAGGGGCGACGCTATGCGAATCGTGCGGTGCATCATTACCGCATTCCTAACCCGGATAAGCCCGTGGATGAAGGCGAGAAGGACGATACTCGGCCTCCTTCCTTTGAATCTACCGGTGAATCGGATCCGATGAACTTCATCTAGGTAGGAAAGAACGATGTTTATCTCGAGAATAGCCTTGAACAAGGCGCGTTACGGGGCTCGGCAGCTTATTAGTTCGCCATATAAGCTGCATGCGGCAGTGGAATGCGCATTCCCTCCCAATGCAGTTCGAAACAACGATGAAGGACGTATCCTGTGGAGGCTGGACACGTCTGTGGCCGATAACGGTGTTTGGCTCTATGTGGTGAGTCCGGAGAAACCTGACTTCATGCATATCGTCGAACAGGCTGGTTGGCCGATGCATGCGGAGTGGGAAACGAAGAATTATGAGCCGTTGCTTGAGCGTATCGCTAAAGGACAACGGTGGCATTTCAAACTTCGCGCGAATCCAGTCCGAAAGGCAAAAGAAGATAGGGGGCGGAGGCGCAGGAACGGCGGAATCGTTGGCAAGGTGCAAGGCCACGTTACCGTTGATCAGCAGTTGCAGTGGCTGATCGATCGTTCGGCGTCCCATGGTTTCGCTATTCTGTGCGACCAGAATGATCGACCTGACGTGGTGGTGAGGGAACGCCATAAGGAGAACTTCAAACGTGCTGATGCAACCGTTACTTTGGTCACAGTGGTTTTTGAAGGATGCTTGGAGGTCACCGATGCGGAACTGTTCTGCAAGACTCTTTGCCAAGGCATAGGAAGGGCGAAAGGTTTCGGATGTGGATTGTTGACAATTGCTCCGGATCTGAACAATTAAGGGCGAATGATGAATGCGCAAACGACAGATGGCGACAAGCTTACAGACGATTATATTGAGGCGGCGGAGCGTCAGCCGAGGAAAAACGGGCACTCTCACATGGGTACTCCGCCACCGGAGATTAGTGAACTTGTCCGTGCGGAAGACCGTCTGTCGTTTGCGTATTTCGAACATTGTACCATCGGGCGTGATGACAATGCCATTACCGCAACGGATAGTACCGGCGTTACCCACATTCCTGCAGCGACGCTGAGCGTGTTGATGCTGGGGCCTGGAACGCGCGTGACACATCAGGCGATGACGGTCATAGGGGAGAACGGCGCGACTGTGATTTGGGTAGGGGAGCGTGGCGTTCGTATGTATGCCTTCGGCAAACCATTGACGCATTCTTCTGTACTGCTGCAAAGACAGGCGGCTCTCGTGTCTAACACGAGGAAGAGATTGAATGTTGCGCGCCAGATGTACCAAATGCGTTTCCCAGGCGAAGATGTGAGTGGCCTGACCATGCAGCAACTTCGGGGTCGCGAGGGAGCGCGTATACGGCGGGTGTACCGTGAGTGTTCCGCTCGTACCGGAGTGGAGTGGGACAAAAGAACGTATGATCATGATGATTTCATGGCTGGCTCGGAGATTAACAAAGCCTTGTCTGCTGCCCATACATGTCTGTATGGTCTGGCGCATGCCGCAATAGTGGCGCTAGGTTGCTCTCCGGGGTTAGGTTTCGTACATGTAGGTCATGAGCGGTCGTTCGTCTACGATATAGCCGATCTTTATAAGGCTGAATTGTCGATTCCGGTTGCGTTCGAAACGGCGGCAACTCAGCCAGAGGATATTGGATCGGCAGTACGGCATAACGTTCGCGATGCAATATACGATCTTAGTTTGCTGAAACGAATGGTGAAAGACATTCGCACGTTATTGGGAGAATCTTCCTCCGATGATGTTCAGAGCGTTGGGGATCATGTCGGACTGTGGGATGAACGGCTGGGAGAAGTATCTGCAGGAAAATCCTATGCCGATGATGAGTGGGGATATGAGGAATGGCAGTTATTGTATTAACGGCATGCCCGGTGGGTTTACGCGGTGACCTTACTCGATGGCTATTGGAAATATCGCCAGGCGTGTTTGTGGGGCATTTGGATGCACGTGTTCGTGAAAAACTGTGGGAGCGAATCGTTGAACTCTCAAAGAACGGTCGTGCCATTATGGTTTATTCGGCTCGAAATGAGCAGCATCTTGCTTTTAAAGTGCATGGAGCTGAGTGGTCTCCGACAGACTGTGAAGGCTTGGAGCTTGTAAAACGTCCTTCTGGTCCAAAGGAAGTGTCGTTTGGTAGTGCTCTTCACCGTGGATGGAGTAATGCCAGTAAGTATCGGCAGGCGAAGAAGTATTCAAACTAAATGAAAAACGAATGACATGAATTTAGAAACCACGAAATTGCTATAATCTCTTAGTGTGTTCCCCGCATACGCGGGGATGATCCCGGCGCGAGGTGCATTCACCGCCTCAGACCTCTGTGTTCCCCGCATACGCGGGGATGATCCCGTCACCCAGAAGGACAAGACACTACAGAAGGTGTGTTCCCCGCATACGCGGGGATGATCCCATGTGTGTATGGCATGTTGTAAACAAGGGTGCAGTGTTCCCCGCATACGCGGGGATGATCCCTTCGAGATGAACGTGGACACCACCACGCTCATGTGTTCCCCGCATACGCGGGGATGATCCCGTGCCCGCGCGATACCACACGACACGCCAAAAGTGTTCCCCGCATACGCGGGGATGATCCCCATACGCCACGACTCGACGTTATCCGACATGCGTGTTCCCCGCATACGCGGGGATGATCCCATGTGCGCGAAGCCCGCCACGTCACGGCAGATGTGTTCCCCGCATACGCGGGGATGATCCCGCGAACACGATTCGCTCATGGCGCAAGCGCGGGTGTTCCCCGCATACGCGGGGATGATCCTGCATCGGAGCATCCATTCCAAGCAGGGCTTCGGTGTTCCCCGCATACGCGGGGATGATCCCTGCTTGAGGACGGTAGTTACCGTTTTCGCAAGGTGTTCCCCGCATACGCGGGGATGATCCTTCCCTCAGACTCGTATAGACGATTTTCGCAAAGTGTTCCCCGCATACGCGGGGATGATCCCTATGAGGTGATCATATACAAGCACGTGCGAGGGTGTTCCCCGCATACGCGGGGATGATCCCTGCAAGCTTACCATGACTGACACTCAACTGCTGTGTTCCCCGCATACGCGGGGATGATCCCCATTCGCTAGGCGCATCCCGCCACAATTCACACGTGTTCCCCGCATACGCGGGGATGATCCCTACCTTGGTATCGACAATTCAACTACGGAAAAGGTGTTCCCCGCATACGCGGGGATGATCCCCACAAGTCCGAGCTCGGACACCGTTTCGGCGGGTGTTCCCCGCATACGCGGGGATGATCCCTCAAGCGGATCATACGCGTGCGTATGTCCGTGGTGTTCCCCGCATACGCGGGGATGATCCCCCGTAGCGAAACGACGCAAACTATTACGGCAGGTGTTCCCCGCATACGCGGGGATGATCCCTCCTCACTATCGGACTCGGCACCGAGCCACCAGTGTTCCCCGCATACGCGGGGATGATCCCAGTGAGCAGATTCAGATGCTCAAGGGCATTCTGTGTTCCCCGCATACGCGGGGATGATCCCGCACGTCCGGTCGTGGTCATCATCAGCGCCGTGTGTTCCCCGCATACGCGGGGATGATCCCCATTTCCTTAACCGCACTCCGGCCGCGAACGGGTGTTCCCCGCATACGCGGGGATGATCCCCCGTGGAATCGTGCGACATACATCCAACCGAAGTGTTCCCCGCATACGCGGGGATGATCCCGCCTACGCCCGTCGCAAGCTCATGGATGTCTGGTGTTCCCCGCATACGCGGGGATGATCCCAAAACGTCGGCGGCATGGTGGATCGAGAACCGGTGTTCCCCGCATACGCGGGGATGATCCCTGGCGTAAAGCATGGTTCGCCATCATCAGCAAGTGTTCCCCGCATACGCGGGGATGATCCCATGATTTTGACGTTGCGGCGTGCATTGATCCAGTGTTCCCCGCATACGCGGGGATGATCCCCGTTTGACGGCCGCCAAGAAGGCCGCGGACAAGTGTTCCCCGCATACGCGGGGATGATCCCGTTTGCCTCCTTTGGATTGATGTCGTGCCGGGGTGTTCCCCGCATACGCGGGGATGATCCCATCGTCGAGCTGTGCGGTTCGGGCACGACCGGGTGTTCCCCGCATACGCGGGGATGATCCCTGGTTGACGGCAAGGCCGGCACGGCTCATATTGTGTTCCCCGCATACGCGGGGATGATCCCGCGCCAACCAGCACGGCCAGAGCGTTCAACGTGTGTTCCCCGCATACGCGGGGATGATCCCGTCGAAGTCAAAATCCCGGAATCGATTTTCACGTGTTCCCCGCATACGCGGGGATGATCCCACAAGGGCACGCGCCCAGCCATGTGGACCTGCGTGTTCCCCGCATACGCGGGGATGATCCTCGGGGTTGCGGTAGAAGATCCACACGTCCTTAGTGTTCCCCGCATACGCGGGGATGATCCCGTCGTCTGATCGGCATCTGCCCGGAATGCCATGTGTTCCCCGCATACGCGGGGATGATCCCGGACTGTTCTGCCTGAGCGTGCGCACCGCCAAGTGTTCCCCGCATACGCGGGGATGATCCCAGTTCCATCGCCGTTTCCGGTGCTCGATGCTGGTGTTCCCCGCATACGCGGGGATGATCCCCAGCTAGTAGAGATATGACCACGTGGGCATTGGTGTTCCCCGCATACGCGGGGATGATCCCGGAAAGAGAACGAATTGAGCATCGCGGACGATGTGTTCCCCGCATACGCGGGGATGATCCTGGTCTCACGACCGTCATAGAACGTCTTCAACGGTGTTCCCCGCATACGCGGGGATGATCCCAGGCGAGGGCACGCAGCAAGAGCGGCAATTTCGTGTTCCCCGCATACGCGGGGATGATCCCGACACTCCGGCGCACGCCGCCTGACCGCCGGCGTGTTCCCCGCGTATGCGGGGATGATCCCCAAGTCGGGTCCCCGTTCTCCTCGACAACAGTGTGTTCCCCGCATACGCGGGGATGATCCCTGCCCACCTGCTGTGCCGCCGCGGCTGGATACGTGTTCCCCGCATACGCGGGGATGATCCTTCACCAGAGCACGATAAAGGCCTCAATGTCACCAAATGGTGTCAATGAGACCTTTATCAGCATCAATCATAACACAGCCAAGGCTGTGTTCCCCGCATACGCGGGGATGATCCCCCGCAGTTCGACCTCGGCTTCATCACCCGGCTGTGTTCCCCGCATACGCGGGGATGATCCCCGAGGCATGAAAAACCGGAAGCAAGCCCGCGCGAATCGGCTGTTATCTCAAGTCTGCACGGGGACTTCCGGCAATGCAAAATCATACCCCACAACCGAGAAAAGCAAGGCAACATGGCTGGATACCGAAGCAGACCAACGGAGCCGCCTGTAGGTGTTCCCCGCATACGTGGGGATGATTTTAATTAAAACTTCGACCTGCATATAGCTTTCTGTCGAGCATAATGAGGGGCGCGCTTGCGATTACCGGTTGTATCTCGCTTCGGTGATCCGGATTCCTGGTGTTCGGAGCGTTGATGACGAGTCCACGGTTGGATGCAGAAAGCATAAGCGGATGGCGGTCGATGAAATGCCGGACGACAAGAAAACCTACGACATTAATTCGTGCGCGGTCAGCATGCCGACGGCGCACGACGGGAGGGGTCCGTCCTGGAGTCAAAGATCGAGCCAGTTCCCCAGCTCTTGACTGGCGATTATGTCTATTGGATAGTGTACCTCGCTTATGTATGGCAGGTGTACGTGCGAAAAGCGCCAAAACATGCCCCCTAAGTGGCTTTTCTCGAAGGGCATGTGCCATATATAAGCGAGAAACTTCAGGTCAAGATGCCAAATCTGCCATATATAAGCCAGATATCGCGGTTCAGTTCAGATGAACTGGGTGTATGTCCATAAATTTCGACGATTAGGGTGTATCAAGAGTTCCGAGTTGGTTTCAATGACAATCCGAGGGGGTGAAAACGAGTTTATGGGCACGCGTGCGGAGTCTCAGATGCGCAGAACTCCTCACGCGGCACATATCACAATCCCAGCCAGGCGCGTAGGTCACGAATTTCCTGATCGCAGATGCCGTGGCCCATTCCCGGATATTCGAAATACGTGAGATTGCCGGTTTGCGCAAGTTTGTTGTGCGCGCACTGTTGGTCGGCTAAAGGAATTGTGCGGTCTTCGCTGCCGTAGCAGAGTGCGAATCGCGTGCGTCCGGTCGCGGGCAAAGGCTCAGCGGTTTCGCCTTTGAATGATGGGCTCATCAGAATCGCCCTGTCGAACGCATCGGGATGTTCCGCAACCATGCGATACGACAGGTATCCGCCCTGCGAAAACCCGATCAGTACCTTGCGGAAATGCGCGTATGCGGGCGAATCCAGCAATCGTACGACAGCGTCGCCTACGGCACTGCACTCACGTCGACGCTCTTCTACGGAACATCCATCTGGATACCAGTAGTAGCTTCCGATGTAAGGACGTTCGTACGTGCCTTGGAACGACAGATAATTCGGATGCTGGGCAGGAGCAATGGAGTTGTCCGTTGAAGATGCGTCTTGCTTCGGAACATCATAAATCGCATCAATAATGCGGATCATCTCATTTTCATCATTGCTGAATCCATGAAATCCCAAGAACAGCAGATCATCGCCGGCTATTTCGCAGGCGGCCGTCTCAATGCTGGTACTCACGTTCAAACGCATGTCATCCTCCCATCGCATGTCGATAGTATGCAGATTTCCAGCGGCACCATAACGGTGGACAGCGAAGTGGGGAAGGGCACGACGTTCACCGTTATGCTGCCGTTGGTTGAGGAAAACACTGAATATGTAGCGAAGCCTACAATAATCCGTCGGCGTGCAATGCGTTGAACATGCGGTCCAGGCATTCGACCAGCAGCGGATACGGCATTGCTATGTTCACGCGCACGCATCCGGCACCGGTCTCGCCGCATGAACGCCCGTCGGTCAACGCCACTTGCGCCTTCTCAAGGAAGTATGCGGCCGGATCGTCGATGCCAAGCGGCGAGAAATCAAGCCATGCGATATATGTGCCCTGCGGTTTGATATAGCCGACGCCGGCGAACCTTTCACGCATCTGCTCGTCGAACAACGCCAAATTCCTGCGCACATAGGCAAACGCATCCTGGAACCACAGGTCGCCTTCGTTATATGCGGTGGTGGTGGCGATTGCGCCGATGGTGGCGGTCTGATGTTCGCTCCACTCCGCCTTGACCGCCCACATGTCACGATCCGCAGGATTGGTAAGCAGCACCTGCGCGCACTTCGTGCCCGGAATATTGAACGATTTCGACGCGCTGGTAGCGGTCATCGACTGTAATGCGGCCTGCTCGCTGATGGTGGGGAACGGAATGTGCTTGCCCTCAAACACGAACGGCGCATGAATCTCATCATTGAAAATACGCACGTCATACTGTGCCGCAAGATCGCTCAGACGCAGCTCCTCCTCCAAGGTGAGCACTTTGCCGATCGGGTTGTGCGGGTTGCAGAGCACGAACGCATGGCATCCGGCCGCAAACGCGCGTTCGATGGCGTCGAAGTCGAACACCCATTGCGCCTCTCCGGTTTCGGCGTCGCCGCTTTGCAGCATTTCGATTTCGATCACGTCAACGTCGTACAGTTTCGGAACGCTCAAAAACGGCATGTAGGCAGGCGTCGGCACGATCACGCTGTTGCCCGCACCGACCAGTTCACGCAGGAAAAGCTCATAAGCTTCGAGTACGTCGGGAACCACGCGAATAATGCTCGGATCGACATCCCATCCGTAATGCGAGCGTTGCCATCCTGCGCATGCTGCTGCCACGCGCTGTTTCCAGGGTTCGGGAATGTAGCCGAGTTTGCAATGGTCGCAGGCGTTGTCGATGGCTTCTTGGATGCAGGGAGCCAGGCCGTAGTCCATTTCGGCGATGAACGCGCCGATGCAGCCGGGGTAGCGTGTCCACTTGTCGGAGCCGACTGCGGCAAGATCGGCTGCGGTGGTGTGGTCGATGGCGTCGGCGTCAAAGCCGGAACCGGTACGATGCTTCATTTCCATGATTTCTTCCATGGTTCCAGCATGACGTACCGATGCTTGCACGAACAGTGTGTTCTTGTACTGAAAGCAAAGACTGTTATGAAGTTTTCTTATATCAGATGCTTTTGCTATTCAATTATTAATCTGATTATGATGATATAGCAAAATACTGGAAACAATTGTTTGCTGCAGTATTCCGCGATTGCGAATAAGCACGGATATCAAACGATGAATCAAATGTTTTCCAAATACTGGTGTGACGCCCTTTCGATTTCGTCTTTGACGCGGGCCACTGCCGGTCGGTCGTCCACTTTTCTTGTGACGAAACAGACTGTGCGGAATGCGTTGTTGTCGGCGATTGGCAGTGCGGCCAAATCGGGTTGGATTCCAGCGGTTGTGGCTAAGCGAGATATGATCGAGACGCCCATGCCAACTTCCACCAGATTCTGCGTGGCCCAAAAATCGTCGGTCGAATGTGTGATTTCCGGTGTGAAGCCGGCGGCACGCGCCAACGACACCAGATTCGCCTGGCAGGTTTCGCAGCCGGCGATCCACTGTTCGCTGCGTGCCGAAACCAATTGGACCGGCAGGTGCGAGCTTTCGTACTGGCGCGCGATCGCATTGTTCGCGCCGATCAGCAGCATCAGCGGATCGACGCCGAAAGGAGCGACTTCCAAATCGTCCGGTCCGGCCAAAGCGGGGAGTGAATTGTATTGGAAGATGATCGCGCAATCGGCAAGCCCCTGTTCCAACGCCTCCATGGCCTCAGGCGGCTCCATCTGCATGAGGCTCACGCGAATGTCGGACGTTTTGCTGATATGCACGAGCACGCGTGCCACGAACGACGAACATACCGATGGAGGAGCGACCAAACGAATATGCGTCGATCCGTTGCGCTGGTACTCTTCCACATCTTTGACGGCTTGGGTGACGCGATTGTCGATGAGCTGCCCGTGGCGTGCCAGAATACGGCCGATCGGAGTCAATTCCACGCCATGCGACGTGCGCTGCACGAGTTTTGCGTCAAGTTCGCGTTCGACCTTGCGGATCTGTTGGCTGATGGCCGGTTGCGACCAGCCGGTTTCGCGCGCGACCGCGGAGAACGAACCCAAACGTTCCACATTCCACAAGGTCACGAGAATCTGCGGGTTCAGTGTTTTCGTGCTGAATCCCGTGGCATTCGCGGTGATGCTGATGTCGGTGTTCGTGTTGGCGTTTTCACGCGTGTTGCTATCGGCTGGAGTGTTCATATGAGGGTAGTGCTCAGCTTTTTAGGAATGCGGGGATGGCCTCGGCCGCAGCATAGCCCGCGCGGTACATGCGTTCCAAACCTTCGAACGACTTGCTCAACGTGTTCAGGCCGTACAGGCTTTCCGGTGCGAGGATGAGCACGCGGCCGTCCTGCTCGTATTCCTTGGCCAGCGCCACTTCGTCGTTGTACGTCTGGTAGCGGTTGAGCAGTTTTTCCGCGGCTTGTGGATGCGTGCGCCTCAAAATCCTGGCGGGGCCGATGTCCCTCTTCTGTTCGCGTACGGTGTCTTTCGGACGGGTGAGTATCACCACGATGCGGTCGTGGCCGTCATCGATGGCCTTCTGCACCGGAATCGGATCGGCGATGCCGCCATCGTAATAGGGGACGCCATCGATCGCATACGGTTCGCAAGCTACCGGCACCGCTGATGACGCCTTCAGGATGTCGAAATTGTCGTAGCCCACGTCGGATTTGCCGAAATACTTCGTGGAGCCGTCTTCGGCGTTGCACGCAACCACGGTGAAACCGGTCGGGTTGGCTTCGAAAGCCGCGTAGTCAACCGGATTTTCGCCATCATGATTGCTGAGCGTGCTATACACGTAATCGAGGTTGGCGAAATTATGGTTCTTGACATAGCTGTCGAAGCTCGCGTATTCCTTGCGGAACGCGTACTGCGTGTAGAACGTGTGGTTGCGCCCATGCTGCTTCGCGATGAACGAAACCATGTTGGCGCTGCCGGCGGAAACACCATAGCAGTGGTCGACGCTGATGCCGTCCTCAAGCATGCGGTCCATCACGCCCGCACCGTAGATCGCGCGGAAACCGCCGCCGACGTCGATCATTGCCGTCCTGTGAGCCATATGCGCCCCGTCCTTTCGCCGTCCGTCTCTTTTGCGGGTTCAATTGACTTTACGCGGTCTAATTGACGTATTTCTGCGTGTTCGGTCATTTCTTATCGAAGGACGACGTAAGATATCTGCGAATAATCAATAAAAATGGAGTGGAGAAGATATCAATGAACGAAGCTGCACTGCCTCAGTCGACGGTCCACATCGCCCAAGCTGATCCGGACGGGATTCTGCTGGTGATTCACGCGGGTGCCGGCAATCGTGGCAAAAAGGATACGCCGGAACGTCGTGCCCAGGTGGAGCAGGATTTGAACAGGGCTCTTGAAGCTGGCTATGCGCTGCTGGAGCAGGGGGCGCCGGCGGAGGATGCCGTGTGCGCGGCTATCCGTGTTATGGAGGATGCTCCGGAGTTCAACGCTGGTCGTGGCGCTGCATTGACGAGCGAAGGCATCGTATCCATGGATTCCTGCCTGATGACCGGTGTCGATGGCGAGGTCGGTTCCGCGTGCGGTCTGACCACGTCTAAGAATCCGATCAACGTAGCGCGTGCCATCAAGGAAAAGACCAAGCATGTCATGTTTGCCAAGCCCGGTAATGATTTGCTTAAGGAGTGGGGAATCGAACTGTGCGACAGTGATTATTTCATCACTCCGGCACGTCAGGAATCCTTGCGCGAGGCGCAATCCAACGGCGATGAGTGGGAGAAGCATGGCACCATCGGCGCTGTCGCCCGTGACTCGTCCGGCAACATCGCTGCCGGCACCTCCACCGGTGGCATCACCAACCAGATGCCGGGACGCGTCGGCGATTCGCCTCTGCCGGGCTGTGGTACCTATGCCAACAACGATTCCGTCGCGATCTCCTGCACCGGCATCGGTGAGGCGTTCGTCAAGGAAGTCGCTGCGCATCAGGTTTCCGATCGTGTTCTGTACGCCAAGGAGGAGCCGATCGAGGCTGCGAAGGCGGCGCTGGATGGTGTCGCCCGTCATCATGGCGATGGCGGTATGATCGTCGTTCCGGCTCATGGTGAAGGCGCAATGGTGTTCAATAGCGAGATGATGAACTGCGGTTGGAAGTCTCCGAAGGGCAGCTACGTGCAGAGTTGATGCTGTAGTGGCAAACCGGCAAAACAAGCCACAAAAGTACAGTGGGGTTCGAATCCATGAAGGATTCGAACCCCACTGTACTTGAGCTCCCTATATGGCCGGCGAATCGTTCGTCCGCCGGCCAGAAACATCACTTAGTGATGGTGTTGTAGGTAGGCAGATTGGTGTAATCGAACGATACGTTCTTCACGTTCGTCGCGGACGCGGCGGCGACGTTGTCGTTCCACAGCGGAA
>OGZQ01000451.1_pt1 | contig 30306 bp, 19 predicted proteins | sample 1576841 | NCBI WGS metagenome assembly OGZQ01 (sample SAMEA3541527, study PRJEB24748) | human gut metagenome | biome: human gut; feature: human-associated habitat; material: faeces | place: China | collected 2012
TCAATCATCCGAATAACAGGTGTGTGTTTCAGATACCCCGGATGGGTATCTCCAAAACCGCATATCATCCGATTGGGAAATAAATACTGGGGAGTAGCCGCAACGGCTGTGGGAAGTACCGGCAACTCTTTTGTCAAGTCGCAATGCAGGTTACGGTCAAAGAGATTGGTAAAGTTGGCATAGTCATTCATCACCACACCGCTATAACCGGGACATTCCGCCCAAATGCCCGTATGAGGGTCATATCCGTAGTCGGCAAGTTTTTTCAAGCTCCATTGCCGGATACTGGATTGATTGAGTACATAATCTATATAGTATCCGCGTCCTTTACCGTCGGCATAATGATTATCATCTTCAAGTATCATGCCGATGTCCATTACATAACGCGCCTGCATCAGATTCCAATTATTATGGGGGACTCCGTTAGCAATGATATTATCCGCCCATTTCTTAAAAGCCCCGGCATAAATATTCATTTTATCGGCATAATGGGCAACCAGATATCCATGTAGGAAATCGTACAGAGGAACAATATCATAAAGTATATCTTCATGGATTACCTCAAACGAACTCATACCGACCAATGTTTGCTGATGGCCGTGATTTAAGTCGACGGGGACATTGCGATAATAGATACCTTGCATATAGGTATCGAAAACACCAGCTGCCAGGCGGGCATATTGTTCTTCATCGGTCAACCAGTAAAGGAAAGCCGCGTCACGGGCGATTCCCATAATCTCACGGTTCAGACTTTCGATGTTACGTCCTGTTTTGGCGGGATGAACTTTTTCCAAAGGCCGGCCGGGAAGGGAATTGTTATGAAAGGTAACATTACCGTCCTTATCATCATCGTATGGAATGATATCTGCCAGCTTGGGACGTCCGTGAGTAGCGAATGTACCGCGTGTTCCGGTATAGCGCACCGTTGGCACGGGAGCCTTCGCTCCGCCGGCGTGGTCGAAACTTTCACCTTTTATATACACATCGGTAGCATGAGAATCCCAGTACATGGCAAGACGCGACAAGAGCCAGTCCGGTTGCGCCTCTGTCAGGCGGGTATAGGCATCAGTCTTTGCTTTCAGCTTACCGAATACATCTTTTGCCCATGATTCATTTTCGATTAAATCACGCGTATCCTGCTTCCCATCTGCATTCGTCAGATAACGGGGATGCGATTGGGGAAGTTGCAGGGTACGGATATCGATTTGCGCTTGCAATGCCGTAACTGCCGATAACAGTAAAAGTAATATAGCTTTTCTCATCTCTTAATTCGTTTTGAAAAGGAATACGTACAACCTGCCTCTCACACTCAACCGTCAAGGTATTTTTAGTATCCTTCCGTTCTCAAAATGATATTATCGGTGCTGGTTCATATACTCTTTCGGCGACATTCCATATTTCTCGCGGAAAGAGCTGGAAAAATGAGACAGGTTGGTATATCCTGTGGCGTAAGCAATCTCAGAGACGGTAAGTTTATGGTCTTGCGCCAATAAAGTTGCAGCCTGTTGCAAACGGATGTTCTTAATAAAATCGCGAGTGGAAAGGTTAGTCAATTCCTTCAGCTTACGATGAACGTGCACGCGACTTAATCCAACTTCGGAAGCGAGCATCTCAACGTTCAGAGCAGGGTCATCCAGATGCTCATTCACCACTTTCATAATCTTCCCCATCAATATCTCGTCACCGGACTTCATAGTAATTTTTTCTATTTTATCCTCTTGCTGTTGTGCACCACTGAATTTGTTACGCAACAGCCTGCGATTGGCTATCAGATTGGCAATAGTCCTTTTCAGTAATTCCGTATTGAAAGGTTTCACCATATAAGCATCGGCACCGGTTTCCATTCCCTCCAAAGTATCCTCCGGTTTGGATTTGGCTGTCAATAAGATTATAGGAACATGATTTACATTGGTATTCTGCTTTATCTTACGACATAAAGCCAGTCCATCCATTTCGGGCATCATAACATCCGAAATAACCAAATCGGGAGTATCACGCAAAATCAAATCATATGCTTCCTTACCATTATTGCAAGTCTCTACCTTGTACTCATCCGACAGTTCCGATTTCAGATAGGCTTTGATTTCAATTTCATCTTCCACTACCAAAATCCGTAAACGCGTCTTTGCTTTAGTACCGGTTTGGGGCTCTTCCTCTTCCATCATGAGTTCTTCTTCCAGTTTCGCTAAAACAGGTTTATCGACTGTGTGGAACATAACAGTATCCGCATCCACAGTTTCCAATTCATCGGTACGCAAGTGTGCCGAACCCAACGGTATACGTATGATGAAGCGGCTTCCGGGAGCATCTTCTCTGTTTTCAGCAAAAATAATTCCATGATGCAGCTGTACCAGCGAACGGGACAGATGCAAACCGATACCTGTACCGAAATTGGATTTCGTTACATCATTATCTATCTGATAAAAGCGTTCGAAAATGCGTTCTATCTTATTCCGGTCAATACCGATACCGCTATCCGTTATCACAATCTCAAAATAGTCACGCAACGCATCCCGGCGTGTTATATCCCGGCCTGTTGACAAACTAACCTGTACCTCACCCCCATCCGGAGTATATTTAAAAGCATTGGACAGAATATTCATCAGTACTTTATCAAAGTTATTCAAATCTATCCATACTTTCAATTGAGGCATTTCGTGCTTAAAAACAAAACGGATATTCTTTTTACGCGCCATATACTCAAATGTCTGCATCAAGTCGGCAATGAATCCTACCATATCCGTTTCACGGAACTTCATGAACATCTGTCCCTTATCCAGCTTACGAACGTCCATCAACTGATTAATCAAACGCAAAATGCGTTGTGCGTTGCGATAAATCATCAGATACGTTTTATGTAACTCCCCATCTCTTTTATCCGCCAGCAGTTTCTCCAAGGGATTAATGATAAGCGTCATCGGCGTACGTATCTCATGGGATATATTGATAAAGAACTGTAACTTCGCTTCATTCAGTTGTTCGGCATGTTCCCGCTTCATGATTTCACGACGATGCCGCATACGCGACAGGATATAATTGACAATACCCAACACCAACAGTCCGGCTAAAGTAATGTAAACGCAATATGCCCACCAAGTCTGATACCAAGGGGGAGTAATCAAAATCTTGACGGTACGCGTTTCTGAGTAATTGCCGTAATTGAGGGCGCGCACCTGAAAAGTGTATTGACCTGGCGGCAAATTGTTATAAGTCACACGGTTTACCCCCGGCTCGGTACTGAGCCACTGGGAACCTAATTCGTCCACTTTATATTGATAGGAAATCTGCTCGGGATTATTGTATTGTAATGTGGAGAAAACGATACTGAATGTATTGTCTTTATATGATAGCCGAAACTGATTGGCGTCTTGTACCGATGTATCAATTACGGATTCTCCGCCCGAAAGGCTGTTTTTATGTATCGGATGATTGAATACGTAAAAGTCCGTAACCCACACATTCGTTTCTTTAGAAACACTTCCTATACTCTCCGGAGAAAAATAGGTAACGCCATTAATACCGCCGAAATATATCTTTCCTTTCTTATCTTTATAGAAAGCTCCGTGCGTAAATTCATTGCCTTGCAATCCATCTCCCGAGTAGTAATTGACAAAACGGTTATTCTTGACATCATACTTGCTGATACCCATATAGGTACTGAGCCATATATCATGCCGGGAATCTTCACAGAGACCGCAAATAACATTATTGGAGAGTCCGTCTGCCGTTGTAAATCGCTTCAGTTCTTCCGTCTTTTTGTTGAAACAGTAAAGTCCGTCTGTCGTGCCCGCCCAAATATTACCGGAATAATCCTCTTGAATGGCATATCCCACGCAGCCTGAAATCAAAGTATTCACCTGCCGATAGTTTATAAAGCTCCCGGTCAAAGGATTGAAACAACTTACTCCTTTATAATGCCCCAACCAGATAAATCCTTCACTATCACAGAATATATAGTTAATCCAGTCGTTAACCAATTCATTTCTTTTTAAATCACCGGTTTCATCCTTAGCAGATTCATAATGTTTCAAACTACCGGTCTGTAAATTATACTGATAAAAACCGGAGCCCAGTGTACCGATATATAAGTTTTTCTGTTTATCCTCGGTTATAGAAAGTATCTTTTCATTGTCGACAGGCAGAGAGTAATCACATACTCCGGTTTTTCTGTTCAATTTCGCAATACCGCGTGTATAAGAACCAAGCCATAGGTTCTTTTCCGAATCCTCATATATGCACATTATCGTATTAGCCACAGAATGAGAGGAACTTCCCGGCTGGTAATGTCTCAGACAGCCGCCTTCAGCATCCAGTTCATAGATACCTTCATTATCAGCGCCTATCCATAGGTGTTGATTGCTATCCTGAAAAATAGACATGACGCATCCCTGCCCTATAGGATTATAATAGGTGGATTTGCTGCCATAGTACTCAAAGGGGTTACTCTGTTTCGGTATCAGGACAATGCCCTTTTGAAACAAACCCAACCATAAGTTTTTATCCTTGTCTTCCAATATTGTATGTATCTTCCCTTCCGAGAAATCTATCGGAGCAGAATTGATGGTATAATCTTCCAATTGCTTCTTGACGGGATTGTACAACTTCAACCCCTGGCCGTCGGTACCGACCAAAAGTTGCCCGTCTACTAATGCCATGCAATAAACAGACAAAGCGCCATTTCCTACATAAGGAACAGGTGTAAAAGTGTTCTTCTTCCTGTTATAGCATGACAACCCCCTCTTTTGCGTTCCAACGAAAAGATTGCCTTGTTTATCTTCTATAATAGCTGCTATATTATTATCATTGAGAGTGGGGTATTTGAACACACGCACTTCTTTTGTAGCGGGCATATAACAAATCAATCCGTTACCATAAGTTCCTATCCAAAGATTGTAATAAGAATCTTCATAAAAACAAGATTGAAAATTATAATTGGATTGTCGCAAAAGCTCATCCACCGAAACGGCTTGTTTCCGTTGTTCATCCAACCGGAACATTCCCTGTCCGGTAGTAGTCATCCATATTTCACCATTATGCAGTTCCTGCATCTGTGTAACGTGCGGAAAAACCTGCTTGCCGGCACGTATCATCGGTATTTCAGAAAAGGTATTCGTCTCACGGTCATATCTCATCAGACCGTCAATGCATCCTATCAGCAGGTTTTGCCGGCTATCTTCAAACAACGTACGTACATAGTTATTCTTTATGGAAGTAGAATCGCCCGATACGTGCCAGTAATTTGCAAAACGCAAGCCGTCAAAACTGTTCAGCCCGTATTCCGTCGCTGTCCACATGAACCCTTTACTGTCTTGAAAGAAATGGTTGATTAGGCTGCTGGATAATCCTCCGTCTGTGGTATAAAATCTCCCGGTCTGCGCATAAGCAGTAAAAGAAGAAATAACATATATCACAAATGGAAATAATATTTTGAATGATGTTTTCATACTACAGAATTAAAAGTCAAAACAAAAGTATGAAAAATAATAGATAGCTTTGTATGCCATATAACATAAATGTAACATCTGAAGTATATTTTGTTACGCACAGAAAAATGATGTTACATGAATATGTAACACCGGAAACATTCCAAACAGATGTTTCATGGATAACATTATAAATTTGTATCAGACAAAAAAAACAATGTTTAATCATTAATTCAATGAAACAAATGAGTACTTAAAGAAAAGCACACTAAAAGTTCACCTTATTTATATATAACATAAGGAGAATTAAGAAATGAGAGTATAAAAGTTATCCACTAAATTAATTTCATTATGAAATGCACAAATCGTTTTATTAAGTATTTAGGATTTATCCTTCTTCTGTTTTTGTTGCCTATTACGCTTCAGGCACAGAATATCACTGTAAAAGGAACAGTAAAAGACGCATTTGGCCCGGTTATTGGTGCCAGTATAGTACAAAAAGGAACAACAAACGGCGTTGTTACTGACATTGATGGAAATTTTACTCTATCACTTCCATCAAACGGTATTATTGTCATATCTTTTATCGGTTATAAAACACAAGAAATACCTGTATCCGGAAAAAAACAGGTTGAGATTATCTTAAAAGAAGATACAGAAATGCTGGATGAAGTCGTAGTCGTTGGTTATGGCCAAATGAAACGTTCGGATTTAACAGGTTCAGTAGTTTCAGTAAATGACCAAGCCATAAAGAAGTCAGTTCCAACTTCTATCGATCAAGTCTTGCAAGGTCGTGCAGCTGGTGTACAAATCCAAGCGAACTCCGGTACGCCTGGCGCTTCAACTTCTATACAGATTCGTGGTATTAATTCACTAAATGCTACTAATCAGCCTATTTTTGTAATTGACGGCGTAGTAGTAGATTCCGCAACAGATGATGAAAACAGTAACCCTTTGTCAAGCATCAACCCATCGGATATCGTATCAATGGATGTATTAAAAGATGCCTCGGCAACAGCGATCTACGGTTCGCGAGCATCTAACGGAGTCATCATGATTACGACCAAACGCGGACAAGCAGGTGAAGCAACTATCACTTATGACGGTTATGCAGGCTGGCAAGAAATGCCAAAACAATTAGACATGCTGAATCTACAGGAATATGCCCAACATCATAATGCGCGAGCTGCGCTTGGACTCGTAGATCAAAGCAGTTCTTTTATTCGTCCCGATATGCTTGGACAAGGTACCAATTGGCAAGATGAATTATTCCAAAAAGCTTTTATGAACAGCCATAACTTGTCTGTAAGTGGTGGTAATGAAAAGACAACTTACGCTTTCAGTGGAGGTTATCTTGACCAAAATGGTATAGCGATAAATTCCAGTTTCCGTCGTCTGTCATTACGTTCCAATATTGATACACAGATCAAATCATGGCTCCGTGGTGGAGTAAACTTTTCATTTTCAGAATCAAAACAAAAAGTTGGAACTGATAATAATACCATTATCAGCGCTTTGATTCAACAACCTACCGTTGCTGTTACATCTCCTGACGGCACATATGATGGTCCTGATGATACATGGATGCCTGAAAACCCGGTAGGTCTTGCATCCATCCGTACAAATGAGAATCGTAAAACGAATTTTCGTCTCAACACTTATTTAGAAGCAACCATTCTGAAAGGTCTGACTTTCAAAACAGAAATATCAACAGATTGGAATTACAACAACTACTATTATTACCAACCCGACTATCAATTTGGTATTAAAACAAGTGATACACGTACTTCTAAATGGACTAAAACAAATACTAAATATTGGTCATGGCGTAATATCTTAACGTATAATAATACATTCGCAGAAAAGCATAACATTAATGTTATGATAGGCCAAGAAATGTCACACTACAATTATGAAACTCAGGTTGGTACAGCTACCGGATTTCTAACAAATACAACTCCCGACTTAAGTGCCGGTGACGTTACATCATCTACCACAACAGGTTCCCGTATTGTTAATTCCCTTGCATCATTCTTCGGACGTGCATTTTATTCTTTCGATGAACGCTACCTGCTCACCGCTACCATCCGTCGTGACGGTTCATCCAAATTTGCCAAAGGTAATAAGTGGGGCTGGTTCCCATCAGTAGCTTTAGCATGGCGCACCTCTCAAGAAAGTTTCCTGCGTGACAACCCTGTCATTAATAATCTGAAAGTACGTGCAGGTTGGGGAGCTACAGGTAACCAAAACGTTAGTGATTACGCCTACATGGCATTACTCTCTTATAAGACAACGCCATGGGGTACCGGCGTACTGACCGGAAACACTGCCAATCCCGATTTAACTTGGGAAACAACCAATTCTTATAATTTAGGTATTGACCTCGGTTTATTCCAAAATCGTATTGAGCTTATCGCTGATGTATACTATAAAAAGACAAAGAACCTGTTACTCCAGCTTCCACTTCCTTCATATTTGGGTTCAAGTGGGCAAGGTGCCGCATCCAATCCTTGGGGAAATGTGGGTTCATTGGAGAATAAAGGATTTGAACTGACACTGAATACCACTAATATCATCAAAAAAGACTTCCAGTGGACATCAAATATTATTTTCTCCTTAAACCGTAACAAAGTAGTGCAACTCGATACTGATAATTCATCCATCGAAAAAAGTTATCAACCCAGTTCCACATCCTACATTGTAACCAAGACAACTGTAGGCCAACCTATCGGACAGTTTTGGGGTTACAAAGTTATCGGACGCTTTAATGAGCCAACCGACTTCTACTATAAGGATGCTAACGGTAATGTAAAACAAGTTGCCATTCCTGAAGGTAATACCATAGCCAAGAACAGTACATGGATTGGTGATTATATTTACGAAGATATTAACGGTGACGGTGTAATTAACAGTGAAGACTGTACGTTTATCGGTAATCCCAGTCCCAAGTTTACTTATGGTATAGGTAACACTTTTTCTTACAAAGGGTTTGACCTCACTATATTTTTCTCCGGCTCTTATGGAAATAAAGCACTGAATCTGACTCGTATGCGCATTGAAGATCCACGTTCTAACGGTAATATTCTGAAATCATCGCTAAACTATGCACAGGTAGATTTAATAGATCCCAACGGTTCCGACAGCGATTACCGTAACCTCCACGTAGTTAATGGCGCATCCACTACAATGCCGGCTTTACAAGCATCAGATGCCAACCAAAACTTCACGCGCATCAGTGATATGCTTATAGAAGACGCCTCATATCTCAGACTACAAAATATATCTATCGGCTATACATTCCCCAAGAAGTTAATCAATAAGATACATCTCAGTAACTTGAAACTTTATGCCAATATACAAAACGTATGTACTTGGAGTAAATATAGCGGACTTGATCCGGAAGTGGGTGCAATGTATGGTGATGCACTGATGACAGGAGTCGATTACGGACGTTATCCTTCACCGCGTATCTATACATTCGGATTAAATGTATCTTTCTAAATCACTCTTAAAATGAATTACACAATGAAAAATAAAATATTTACCCTGACAGTACTTGCCGGTTCACTGTTTATTTCTTCGTGTGAAGACTTCCTGACACACGAAAACACAACCAATGCCAATCAGGAAACATTCTTCGACAGCGAAGAAGCGTTAGAAACGGCCACGGCTCCACTTTATAACTATGTATGGAACAGTTTTAACGACAAAGCATATTATAGTATGGGAGACGGGCGAGCCAATAATATTACCGCTCGTTGGTCCGACTATATTTATCCGTACACTAATTTCACAGAAACAGCATTAAGTCCGGGATTGGAAGATGCATGGGGTTCTTTTTATTCTGTCATAGCACAGGCTAACTATACCATTAACAACATCAAAGATTATTCAAGTCCTCAGATTAGTGAAGAAGCCAAAACACAAGCCTTTGCCGAAGCACGCTTCATGCGTGGGCTTGCCTACTGGTATATCGGATCTCTATGGGGAAAAGGTATTATCTATGAAAATACAGCCGAATTAGTCAGCAATTCCGTTGTGCCCGCCAATCGAGGAGTAGATGTAATAGAATTTGCAATCCGAGATCTTGAATATGCAGCAGTCAATCTTTCAAAAACAGCCTCTAATGAAGGAAGAGTCACCTGTTATAGCGCTTACGCTTTTTTGTCGCGTATATACCTGTCTATGGCAGGGCTCACTACTGACGGTCAATATGACGGAAGCAACATTGCTACCGATTTCAACCGAGGTACCCGCAACAGTTATTATCTTGAGCTGGCACGTAAAGCAGCCATGAAAGTTATAGAAGAAGGCCCCTACCAATTACTCGAGAATTATGGTGATCTCTTCGCCGTTGCTACAACCAATAACAATAGTGAATCTATTTTTCAGCTGCAATGGTTAAGCGGTAGCACTGATGCAATAGGCTGGGGATGCAACAACTCCATGACCACTTATTTTGGCTGGTCTACCATGGTAGGTGAGCAGAACTGGGGCAATGCTACGTATGCTTCGTATGACCTTGTCCGCACCTACGACCCGCAGGACCGTATTCGTCGCCATTACACTATTGCGACTGTGGGAGAATACTATCCTGACCTCAATACAAAAAATGGCGGATATACATACAATGTAACTGAAACCGGTTATGAAAATAAATGCAATTTTAAAAAGTATGTAATCGGTAAGATCGATGACAATGGACAAAGTTATTCACAGAGTAGTGGTTTAAACACCTATATGATGCGCTTGGCTGAAGTTTATTTAAACCTAGCAGAAGCAATTATGGGTAATAACACTTCTACCAGTGATGCTATTGCTTTAGAGTACTTTAATAAAGTGCGCAGACGTGCCGGAATGCCTGAAGTAAATACTATTACATACGATGCTATCCACTACGAACGCCGTATAGAATTTGCTCTCGAAGGACAATACTGGTACGACCTCTTACGACGCTCTTACTATCAGCAACAGGAAGTTGTAAACTACCTCAACAATCAAGAGCGCAACGCCAGTTACAAATGGGATGAGACAGAAGATTGCCAATATGCCAAGACAGACGACGGCACTAGTGTGGCAACAGCTACTGTCAGTAACCTCACTCTACCTATATCCGACGTGGATAGTGGTCGTAATCCGCTGCTAAACCAAGAACCCGAAGCCTATACGTTTGGTGAAAGGGAAGTTTCAGAAGAAGATTTGTTCAATTGATTAAGCCAGACAGATATGAAAAGTACAAAATATATTAAGTTATTGTGCATGTTATTACTACCTACAGTTTTCATTTCATGTAATAAAGATGACGAATACTTTGATGAGAAATATCAAAGTACCCCGATAACCGTAACCCAAGTTTATTTGGAAGACTATGAATCTTCCGTACCCGACCGACCTATTACCTATGCACGTCTCGGACAACTGATTCGCATAGAAGGAAGTGGATTCTATGGTATGAAAAAAGTCTATATCAACGGATACGACACATACTTCAACCGTGCTTACGTTACAGACAACTCTATGTTGGTTTCCATTAATAGTGATACCCCCGTATCTGATGCAGAACCCGAAGAGCGTAACATTATACGTTTCGTCAAAAACAGCACGGAATTATCCTACAAATTCACGATACGCGCCGCTTCCCCCACCATCACAAGTATCAGCAATACACTGCCTGCAGCAGGTGAAAAAGTTACGGTATACGGTACCGGATTGGAAGAGACTTCCAAAGTAACCCTGCCCGGCAGTATAGAAATAACAACCGGTATAGAAAGCGATGAAGATGGAGAATGGTATTCCTTTGCTATGCCTTCGGGAGTGACTACCGGGGGAAGTATCTATTCGGAAGGAGCCAATGGTCAAGCTGCCACTCCTGCCTACTTCAATAACGCAGATTGTATGATACTTAATTTCGACGGTAGCGGCACTCAAGGTTTTTGGAGTTGGAGCGAAACCGGATCTATGATTAATGCAGATGACTTGGTTACCGACCCGGTTTCCGGCAGCAATCGAGGCAAATGCCTGCAATTAATTCCCGAACGACTGATTGCAGTAGGTGGAATCATGTCAGGTAAACCTCGGGCATCCGAATGTTGGACTGCCGGTAATGATGACGCTGCCGATGACTGGAGCCGGATGTATCAATACATACCGAAAGAAACCCCTCTTACGGAAGTCGCATTGCAATTTGATATCTATGTAGCGGAAAACGAACCCTGGAGTAATTGCGGACATATACAAATCAACCTGTTCAATAACTTCAACTTTGCAGGAATCGGTTCAGATGACGACGGTTCTTCCAACCAGGTGGCTTTCTATGTACCTTATATACAAGACGGAGAAATCGTACCATTCTATACAGAAGGCTGGCAAACAGTTACAATCCCATTCAGTGAATTTAATAAATATGCCACATTAATAGCTGATAAGGAGACACCTACCTTTGAAGACGTGGTAACAGACCGGAATTCTGCCAGCTACCGGAACTTCGGTATCGGATTTGTTAATACAGATTTTACTTACAAGGATGTTACTGTGGAATCCAACACCTTTGCAACCCACATCTATCTTGATAATTGGCGCGTAGTACCTTGCAAAGACATTATAATCTCCGACTATCCGGAAGACGAAGAAGAGACTGAATAAATCAAATAGAAAAACATTAAAGATTATTGATTATGAAACGAAATAGGATTATTCTTTCGTTAATAGCTTGCACGCTTACGTTGACGGGCTGTGACGACCAGATAATGGAATGGCAAAAAGCGGACGGGAATATCAACAGTTCGGAAATACCTTTGGAACTGAATGAAAAGATAGCTTTATATAGCAGTATCAAAACGTATGCAGGGCAATTTACACCAAATATGACCATTGGTCTAGGATTGGGTGCTGACTTATATATCAACGATGAAGCTTACAGGAAAGTTGCAGATGATAATTTTCAAATGTTTACCACCGGTAATGCCATGAAACATGACGCCATAGTAAAAAGTGACGGTACGCTGGATTTCACTACAATGGATAACTTTATTAATATTGTTCCGGCAGATATAAAAATGTATGGTCACAACTTTATTTGGCATACACAACAAAAACAAGATTACCTAAGAAAATTAATCGCACCAACAATGCATATTGAAAGCGACGGAAATATCGCTAATGTATTAAGTGGTGACAATTCTAATTTCAATGGTGGTACACTCGGCGGTTGGGGTAGCTGGGGAAGTAACAAGGAGAGTCAAAATGTAGAAAATAATTCCGGACCTGACGGTTCTGCTTGTATGGTTTTAAAAAACAAAGATGATGGTCAAGCTTATTCAGCACAATGCGCCTACGAGTTTACTGATTACCTAGAAACAAACAAAACATATATCATAAAATTCAAAGCAAAATCCTCATCCAATTCCGGAGAATTACAATTCCAATATCAAAACTCAAGTTCTGGAAACCAAGGTGGATATCAAACATTTGATGTAGAGACAGAATGGAATACTTTCGAATACGAATTCACTGTAAACGAGACCCATACAGATGTGACCCGTATTATACTGAATTTTGGAAAAGTAAATGCAACTTATTACGTTGATGACATTGAATTTGGTCTCAAAATAACAGAAAATTCTAAACAGCGTAATGCTATCCGTAGCAGCATTACTTACACTTTTAAAACTCCCGAAGAGAAAAAAGCAGCCTTGGAAACCGCTATGGAAGCATGGATAAAAGGTATGCTGGAACACATTAAAAATGACAACCGCTTCGTAGCCTGGGATGTCATCAACGAACCCATCGCCGACGGTAGCAACGAATGGCGAGGTATCAATAACGTATTTGGTGGTACAGACGGTGACGGTAACCCGGATACGGAACCCGTAGAAGATCCTGAAAACGGATTATTATTGAATTGGGCAGACAACCATTTTTACTGGGGATACTATCTTGGTAAAGGATATGCCACCAAAGCTTTCGAACTGGCACGCCAATATGCCCCGGCCAATATGAAGCTTTATGTCAACGATTACAACTTAGAAACAAGTCCCAATAAATTAGCAGCCCTAATTGACTTTGTAAAATACATTGATGAAAACAATGCAACTGGTCAGCCTATCGTCGATGGTATCGGCACACAAATGCACGTAACCGCAAGCAGTATCACCCGTGAACAGATAGATGCCATGTTTCAAACAATGGCCGCTACAGGCAAGTTAGTCCGCGTCACCGAACTTGATGTCGCATTAGGAACAGCTTCACCGTCCGCCGAACAATTGGAACTTCAGGCAAATGTATATCAAATGATTTTCGAATCATACAAGGCAAATGTTCCCGAAGCACAACAGTCAGGTATCACCATCTGGACATTAAGCGATAATGCAGCCGAACATGAATACTGGCTGCCCGATGAATCGCCCAACCTGTTTGACGGCAATTACAACCGTAAACATGCTTACAAAGGCGTATGCGATGGAATTGCAGGGAAAGATCTAAGTGAAGAATTCAGTGGGGATGATTGGAAGAACATCTCTTCAGAAGAAGAAAGTACTTCTGAAGAATAAATAAAATCACCCTATACATCATCTATCGACGCAAATAAGACTACATCATATTCTTATCATTCGATAGATGATGTATAATCCCCCTAAAAAGGCATCCTAAAACCGATTGTTACATAAGCAACATTTTATGTAACATCCGGCAAACAGTATGTAACAAAAACAAAGCATTGTACAATAGCAACGAAAGCCCCTTTATAAATTACCCGTTATCTTTGTAACATGAAAAGCATATTCAAAACATATCGGCAAAACATCGGAACATATTTCCATAACCTCGAAGCTTATCCGCAAAAGATAGGAGGATATTTAGTTCTACTTTTTATCATCCATTTCTTTACTGTTGAACCGGCTGTCGCTCAAAAAAGTTTCTTGCAGTCACAAGGCACTGCCACCCAACTTATCGTAGACGGTAAACCTTTCCTCATATTAGGCGGCGAGCTCGGTAATTCATCCGCCTCATCCGTACAAGACATCGAACGGATTTTTCCTAAATTACAAAGAATGGGATTAAATACCGTCCTCGTTCCTGCATACTGGGATTTAACAGAACCAACCGAAGGTCACTTCGATTTTACACTTACCGACAAAGTCCTGCAACAAGCACGCCGGAACAATCTGAAAGTCGTCTTCTTATGGTTCGGAGCCTGGAAAAACTCCATGAGTTGTTATGCTCCTCTCTGGTTCAAAGAAAACCATAAGAAATATCCCCGCGCTTACACGCAAACAGGTAAACCGTTGGAAATAGCCAGCGCTTTCTCCGAAAATGTCTATCAAGCAGACAATCGTGCCTTTTCAGCATGGCTACAACACATCGCTGCAATTGACAAAGAAGAAGGTACCGTCATCATGGTACAAATAGAAAATGAGATAGGCATGCTGGAAGATGCGCGCGACTACTCTCAAGAAGCTGACAAAGCGTTCCGTGCTCCTGTTCCCACAGAATTAATGAACTATCTGCAAAAAAACAAAAAGACGCTGCATTCCCAAATGATAAAAAAATGGGAGAGCCAAGGCTGCAAGAAACAAGGCACATGGCAAGAAGTATTCGGTGCAGACATCTATACCGACGAAATTTTCATGGCATGGCACTACGCCCGCTACGTAGAACGAATGGCACAAACCGCCCGTTCCATCTATAACGTACCTTTATACGTCAACGCCGCCATGAACAGTCGCGGACGTAAACCGGGTGAATATCCTTCGGCAGGTCCGTTGGCACATCTTATCGACGTGTGGCGCTGCGGAGCACCCAATATCGACATCTTAGCGCCAGACCTATACGACGACGGTTTCACCAATTGGGTAGCACAGTACAAACTGCATAACAACCCTCTTTTTATCCCAGAAATCCGTCTGACAGATAATAACGGAGTACGAGCTTTCTATATTTTCGGCGAACATGACGCCATCGGTATCAGCCCGTTCTCCATAGAGGATGGTTCCGACTCTTCCGATTCTCCTTTAGTTCAAAGTTATGCCAGACTAAAGGAACTAATGCCTTTACTCACTGAATATCAAGGCAAAGGTATGATGAAAGGACTTCTTTTCAACCAAAAAGACAAAGAGCGTATCATTACGGATGATGACTTATCAATAACCTGCCGACACTATTTCACACTACCATGGGACCCACGCGCCACAGATGGCAGCGCATGGCCCGAAGGTGGCGGCCTCATCCTAAAACTATCCAAGAACGAATATATTGTAGCCGGTAGCGGTATCGTTTTGGAATTTACCAAGGCCTCGGAGAAACCTGGTTCCGAGATACGGAAACAACTGGGTGAAGACGGATTCGCCTTAAGTAACGAACAGATAAAGACAAAAAAAGAAAGGTTTCAAGGAATGCGTTGCGGCATCGGCCATGTGGATGAAGTAGAGGTGGACAAAGAAGGAAAGTTCCGTTATATCCGCCGATTGAACGGCGACCAAGACCATCAGGGGCGCCACGTACGAATATCGGTAGGAGAATTCAAGATACTGCATGTACGATTGTACGAATATCAATAAAATTGATAAGTATATACCATAAAAGGATTTGAAATATGAAATATTTGATTCATGATAAGATTAGGTTAGGAGTAGCAGTGCTGCTTTGCTTTTGCACCGCCTTACAAACGGATGCAAAGGTGAAGCTGCCTGCTTTGATTTCGGACGGGATGGTATTGCAGCGTGAACAGCCTGTAAAAGTATGGGGAACTGCTGACGCAGGCGAAAGGGTCAGTGTAACATTCATGAAAAAGAAGTATGCCGCCACCGCTGACAACAACGGACACTGGAACGTAACACTACCGCCAATGAAAGCAGGCGGTCCGTATCTAATGCAAATCAACGACATCAAACTGAACGATATATTGATAGGCGACGTATGGCTCTGTTCAGGGCAGTCGAATATGGAACTGCCTGTCAGCCGGGTGACAGATATGTTCGCCGCAGAGATTAGCGAATACAGCAATGAAAGAATCCGGCAGATTATCGTACCTAAAGTCTACAACTTCCATGCACCGCAAGAAACACTTTCCGCTACAAGCTGGAAACCGATGACGCAAGAAAACGTAATGAACTTCTCCGCCCTCGCCTGCTTCTTTGCCAAAGAGATGTATGAGAAAACCGAAGTGCCCGTAGGTATTATCAACTCCAGTTGGGGCGGTACCCCCATAGAAGCTTGGATCAGCGAAGAGGGATTAAAGGAATTTCCCATCTACATCAACGATAAACGCCTGTATGAAGATGATATCTATTGCGCACATATCAAGAAGCTGGAAGGCGAAAGTTTCTATCGCTGGAACTCATCACTTTATCGCAGCGATGCCGGGCTACACGAACGGACTCCCTGGTATGCCTCAAACTATGATGATAGCGATTGGCAAACAGTGAACATGTTTTCCCGTACATGGAGCAATAACGGATTGAACCCCATTGCCGGCTCACACTGGCTGCGCCAAAACGTGGAAATACCGCAAACCTGGAGCGACAAAGAAGTCACTCTGCGGTTAGGTTGCATCATAGATGCGGATTCCGTATACGTAAACGGTACATTTGTAGGAACTACCGGCTATCAATATCCGCCCCGTATCTACCGTATTCCGGCCGGGACACTGAAACCGGGAGTTAACAATATCACCGTACGCATCATCAGCAACGGCGGACAACCGGGATTTGTACAGGAAAAGCCGTACAAGCTCATCTGCGATAATGAGAGCATCGATCTGAAAGAAGAATGGAAATACCGTTTGGGAACCCCTATGCCGTCGGCTCCGAACATGATGTTTTTCTGTTACAAGCCTGTATGTCTGTACAATGCCATGATAGCTCCTTTGCAACATTACACGTTGCGAGGCACAGTATGGTATCAGGGCGAATCAAACGTATCACGACGGAATGAATACGCTACTCTCCTTACAACCATGATTACCGACTGGAGGCGTACTTTCGGTCAACCGGAATTGCCTTTTTATATAGTGGAACTGGCAGACTATCTATCCAAAGAAGACATCGGCGGCCGCAAGGCATGGGCAGAAATGCGTTTAGAACAGGCAAAAGCGGCCCAAGCCACTCCTAATGCTTTTCTTATACATAACAGCGATTTAGGAGAATGGAACGATATTCATCCGCTCGACAAGAAGACATTGGGCAAACGCGTAGCAGACAAAGTATTGGAAACATTGCCTATTAAAAAAGTGAAATCAAAGAACTAATAATAATCTGATATTATGGAAACGTCAATAAAAACGAATGAAGAGTCTAAAGGTTTTTACAAACTGTCATGGCTTCAACGAATCGGGTTTGGTTCGGGCGATCTGGCACAAAACCTTATCTACCAGACAGTATGTATGTACCTGCTGATATTCTATACGAATGTATACGGGTTGGAACCGTCGGCAGCCGCATTCATGTTCCTCATAGTCCGGGTAGTAGACGTGCTGTGGGACCCCTTGGTAGGCGCATTCGTAGACAAACACAACCCCAAACTCGGTAAATACCGTTCTTATCTGATATTGGCGGGAATCCCTCTCACCGGCTTCGCCATACTTTGCTTTTGGAACGGATTCTCCGGTTCGCTGGTCTATGCATACTTTACCTATGTAGGTTTGTCTATGCTTTACACGCTGATTAACGTTCCCTATGGCGCACTGAACGCATCGCTCACACGTGACACGGACGAAATAACCACACTGACCAGCGTACGTATGTTTCTTGCCAATACAGGCGGACTGGCGGTAGCCTATGGTATTCCTAAGCTGGTGGCAAGTCTGTCGCCCGACGGAATGACTAATACGGCAGAAAGCGCCGATGCCTGGTTTTATACCATGGCGATTTATGCGATTGCCGGACTGCTTTTACTGGTGTTCTGTTTTACACAATGCAAAGAACGCGTCGTTATGGATGCCAAAGAAACTGAAAAAGTACAGGTGTCAGACCTCTGGGTGGAGTTCAAGCGCAACAGACCCTTGCGTATTCTTGCGTTCTTCTTCATTACAGCATTTGCCATGATGGCTGTGGGTAATTCGGCAGGGTCTTATTATATGTTGTACAATGTACACGGCACCAGCGACCAAATGGCGAACTTTATGGCGCTCGGCTCAATCCCGGCATTTATCTTCATGCCATTAGTCCCGTGGATTAAGAGGAAGATAGGCAAACGTGCCATGTTCAATGTATTTCTGTCCATAGCAATCGTAGGCATGGCTCTACTCTATATCATATCGATGATACCGTCATTAAAGAGCCAGATATGGCTTGTTTATGTGGCGCAATTTATAAAATCCACCGGAGTTATCGTCGCTACAGGCTATATGTGGGCCTTAGTTCCGGAAGTTATCTCCTATGGCGAATACACCACCGGAAAACGAATTTCAGGTATTGTAAATGCTCTTACCGGTATATTCTATAAAGCAGGGATGGCATTGGGCGGTGTAGTGCCGGGACTGGTACTTGCCTATGTGGGATTCGATAAGAACAACGCCGTCAGCCAATCTTCATTTGCCGAACAAGGCATTCTCTGGTTAGTAGCCATCATCCCTGCCATATTATTGATAGTTGCCATGCTTATCATCTCAAAATATGAGTTGGACGATGAACGGATTGACGAAATCAACAAAGAAATAGAAAGTAGAAACAGATAGTAATTAACAATTAATAAGCAAGAGAGTATGAGAATGAGAAGAATTATACTGCCCACACTGGTTGCAATTCTATTGTTGGTGGGTTGCAGTGCGAAAGAGGCGACTCCCCGGAAAATGTCCCTCAAAGAAGTATTCGGTGATAAATTCCTTATAGGAGTAGCGTTGAATACTCGGCAGGTAGCAGGAAAAGACAGTGCGGCAACAAAACTCATAAAGCGGCATTTCAACTCTATCGTCGCAGAGGACTGCATGAAAAGCGTAAACATTCACCCTGAGGAAGACAGATATAATTTCGGCGCTGCCGATTCCATAGTAGAATATGGTGAAAAGAACGGTATGGCTGTTATCGGTCACTGCCTCGTATGGCATTCCCAGCTAGCCCCTTGGTTCTGCATAGATAAAGAGGGTAAAAATGTTTCACCTGAAGTATTGAAACAGCGGTTGAAAGACCATATCACAACTGTTGTAGGCCGCTATAAAGGACGCATTAAAGGCTGGGACGTGGTGAATGAAGCGATAGAGAGCGACGGTTCTTACCGTAAGAGTAAATTCTATGAAATTCTGGGTGAAGAATATGTTCCTCTCGCATTTCAATATGCCCATGAAGCCGACCCCGATGCCGAACTCTACTATAACGATTTTGGCATGCACCATCCGGGACGACGCGACGGAGTAGTGAGATTAGTAAAATCACTGAAAGAAAAAGGTCTGCGCATAGACGCCGTGGGCTTACAAGGGCATATGGGGATGGACTATCCCAGCGTGGAAGAGTTTGAAAAGAGTATGCTTGCCTTCGCTTCTACCGGTGTAAAGGTGATGATTACCGAATGGGAGATGAGCGCATTGCCTACCGTACACGACGGAGCCAACATCAGTGATACCGTTGCGTTTAAAGAAGCAATGAATCCCTATCCCGATGCTTTGCCGGACTCAGTATCCAAAATCTGGAATGCCCGCATGAAAACGTTCTTCGACCTGTTCGTGAAACATGCCGACATTATGGACCGCGTAACTGTTTGGGGAGTAAGCGACGGAGATTCATGGAAAAATGATTTTCCCGTGAAAGGTCGCAAGGAATATCCCTTGCTCTTCGACCGCAACCACCAACCCAAACCATTCATACGGGAATTACTGTCACCCAAAACCGCCACATTCGATGATTTTACATATTCAGTTGAAGGTAAAACTGTAAAAGGTGAAGACTCCATACAGAATACTTATGCGGACAACTCTCAACCAATCAATCCCCTGCTTCCCGGTTGTTATCCCGATCCCAGCATCTGCCGTGCAGGAAATGACTACTATCTGGTGAACTCATCATTTGCATTCTATCCCGGAATTCCCATCTGGCACAGCACCAATCTTAAAGACTGGACACAACTGGGCTATGTATTGAACCGTCCCTCGCAATTACCGCTGAAAGACGGTTTGCGCATCAGCGGAGGCATATATGCTCCGGATATCAAATACAATCCGCACAACAAGCTCTTCTACGTGATTACTACCGCAGTAGACGGTGGCGGTAACTTCTTCGTAACAACCAATGATCCTAAAAAAGGAGAATGGAGCGATCCGGTCTTTCTACCCGAAGTAGGCGGTATAGACCCCGGATTCTTGTTTGATGAAGATGGTAAAGCCTATATTGTAAACAACGACGCCCCGGCCGGAAAACCGGAATACAGCGGGCACCGCGCTATCTGGATACGCGAATTCGACTGGAAAAATAACCGTACCGCAGGAGAACAAAAAGTGATTATAGACGGCGGTGTAGACAAATCGCAACATCCCAGTTGGATAGAAGGCCCGCACCTTTACCATATCAACGGTACTTACTACCTGATGGCAGCCGAAGGCGGTACAGGTCCCAATCATTGCGAGGTCATCTTCTCGGCTTCCTCTCCTTTCGGGCCTTTCAAGCCGTGCGGTACCAACCCGATATTGACACAACGTGATCTGCCCCAAGACCGTCCTAATCCTGTCACTTGTACTGGCCATGCCGATTTGGTGCAAACTCCTGCAGGTGATTGGTATGCCGTATTCCTTGCTGTACGCCCCTATCGCGACGGACACGATGTAATGGGGCGCGAAACATACCTCCTCCCTGTCGATTGGAAAGACGGACAACCTATTATTCTTCCTGCGGGTGAAACCCTCCATTACACCAATCGTTCCCTAGCTCCCACTCCGCTTTGGACAAGTAACGGGCTGGCTGATGAAGCATTCTTCATCCGCACCCCACAGAGTTCTTATTATGAGATAGGTAAAGACGGAAAACTGACCTTGACAGCCCGCAGTATAGGAATCAACGACCGTAGACAGCCGTCGGTCATCGGCCGCTGGATTACCAATAACGAGTTCGATGCGCAAACAGCCGTCAACTTCTTACCCACGGCTCCGGAAGACTTTGCGGGCATCATCCTGTTCCATAATGATGAATGTAATATCCGTTTCGGCAAGGCGCTGGACGAACAAGGCAAGCCTTGCTTGAAGCTGATTGCTTACAGTATGGACAAGCTCAATACGGAAACTGAAATTCCTTTGCGAGAATCGGATGCCGATAAAAAGATTTACCTGAAAGTAACCGGTAATGAACCGCAAACGGCAGGCGAAAGCGTTTATTATACTTTCTCCTACTCCTTCAGCCCCAAAACAGATTGGGTACAGGCAGGCGAAGCCGTTTCCGCCGATTTACTCAGCACTCAAACTGCCGGTGGCTTTACAGGCACTATGGTCGGTATATATGCCACAGGGGATTACAATGAACAGGGAGATTACAGCAATATGAAAAAAGGAAAATAATGATTCAAATCCTATAAACGAATAATTCAATAACTTATCACTAATTTTGCTTCACCATGAAAAAAGAAATGAGATACCTGGTTCCGGGAGATTATATGGCAGACCCTGCCGTACATATTTTCAACGATAGAGTTTACATCTACCCCAGCCACGATTGGGAGAGCGGCATCGGAGAAAACGATAATGGCGATCACTTCAACATGAAAGACTATCATGTTTTTTCCACCGACGACATTATGAACGGTGAAATCAAAGACCACGGAGTAGTTCTTCAGGTAGAGGACATTCCTTGGGCCGGTCGCCAACTATGGGATTGCGACGTAGTTCTGAAAGACGGAAGATACTATATGTATTTCCCTCTGAAAGACCAAAATGATATTTTCCGCATCGGTGTGGCTATCAGCGACAAACCCGAAGGACCGTTCATACCGCAAGCCAATCCGATGAAAGGCAGTTATAGTATCGACCCTGCTGTTTTTGATAACGGAGACGGCGATTTCTACATCTATTTCGGTGGCCTATGGGGCGGACAATTGCAACGCTATCGCGACAACAAGGCATTGGAATGCGCAGTCTTGCCCGAAGGCGATGAACAAGCTTTGCCCGCTCGTGTAGCCAAGCTCAGCAAAGACATGCTGGAATTCGCAGAAGAGCCGAAAGCCCTAATCATTCTGGATGAAAACGGTAAACCGCTGACCGCGGGCGATAACGGGCGCCGTTTCTTCGAAGCCAGCTGGATGCATAAGTATAACGGTAAATATTATTTTTCCTACTCCACCGGTGATACGCATCGTCTGTGCTACGCCATTGGCGATAATCCTTACGGACCTTTCACTTATCAAGGCGTTATCCTTACTCCGGTTGTGGGCTGGACTACACACCATGCCATCGTAGAATATAAAGGAAAGTGGTATCTGTTCCACCACGACTGTGTACCTTCCAACGGAAAGACCTGGCTCCGCAGTCTGAAAGTTTGCGAACTGGAATACGATACCGATGGAAAGATAATCACTATTGACGGACAATAAACCCGGATATAACATGAAATACAGAATATTTTCGCTTTTCTATATCGCAATAGTATTCGTTACCCAAATGGCTGCCGAAGACGGTAGCCATTTGTGGCTTCGACTGCCGGCCGATGCCCGTGCACAAGTTTCGGCTCCCTACCAATCGCCTACATTAAACATCGCCGTCGAAGAACTGCAGGAAGCATGGCAAGGAGCTCCCGTCCGACTTGTCATGCAAAAGGACAAGCAGTTGCAGCCCGAAGGTTTCCGCATCCGCTGCAAAGACAATACAGTCATTCTCTCCGCCCCCACCGAGAGAGGATTGCTCTATGCCGCCTATCACCTGCTCAGATTGCAGCAAACCGCCAATTTTCCACTCTCGGATTCCAACACTCAATTAACGGAGAACCCGGCCTACAATCTCCGTATCCTCAACCATTGGGATAATATGGATCGTACCATAGAGCGCGGTTATGCAGGACAGTCACTTTGGAATTGGGAAGAACTGCCAAACACCCTTTCCGACAGATACAAAGCATACGCCCGGGCCAATGCTTCCATCGGCATCAACGGTACGGTACTGAACAATGTAAACGCTTCTCCCAAAATTCTTTCCGCCGAATATCTGCAAAAGGTAAAAGCGTTGGCAGACGTTTTCCGTCCATACGGGCTGCGTGTTTATCTTTCCGTCAATTTCGCATCTCCTATGGCGCTCGACAGTTTAAGCACCGCCGACCCTCTCAACAAAGAAGTCATCCGCTGGTGGAAAAACAAAGCCAAAGAAATCTACCGTATCATTCCCGACTTCGGGGGTTTTCTGGTAAAGGCCAATTCCGAAGGGCAGCCCGGTCCTTGTGACTTCGGACGCACTCATGCCGAAGGCGCCAACATGCTGGCGGATGCACTGAAGCCTTACAAGGGTATCGTCATGTGGCGCGCTTTCGTGTATAGTCCTTCCGATGCCGACCGCGCCAAACAGGCATATCTGGAGTTCAAGCCTTTAGACGGACAGTTTCGGGACAATGTCATTGTTCAGGTAAAGAACGGGCCGATAGATTTCCAGCCCCGCGAACCGTACAGCCCGCTGTTCGGCGCTATGCGGCACACCCCCTTGATGGCAGAGTTTCAAGTGACACAAGAATATCTGGGACATTCCAATCATCTTGCTTATCTGGCTCCGATGTGGAAAGAATTCTTCGGTTTTGTCGCCCCCACTTCCCTAAAAGCGATAGCCGGTGTCGCCAATATAGGTACGGACGCGAACTGGTGCGGACATACTTTCGCACAAGCCAACTGGTATGCTTTCGGGCGACTGGCATGGCAACCGGCCTTATCGGCTGAAGAAATTGCTGATGAGTGGCTAAAACAAACTTTTGATTCGATACTTCCCGGCTCTCAACCTTCAACGCCCGACTTTCAACTCAAAAAGATGATGCTCGACAGTCATGAAGCGGTTGTAAATTACATGATGCCGCTCGGTTTGCATCATATTTTTGCATGGGGACATCATTATGGCCCCGAACCGTGGTGCAGTATTCCCGGTGCCCGTCCCGACTGGCTTCCGTCCTACTATCACAAAGCCGATAAACGAGGAATAGGCTTCGACCGCAGCAGTAAAGGCAGTAATGCCGTTGCACAGTATCCCGAAGCTTTGGCCCGACAATATGACAATATCGAAACCTGTCCCGAAAAATATCTCCTGTGGTTTCACCATGTTCCCTGGACACATCGCATGAAAAGCGGCCGCAACCTATGGGATGAGCTCTGTTATCGTTATGACCAAGGTGTCCGGCAAGTCAGAGACTTCCAAAAGACATGGGATGCAGCGGAGAAATATATCGACGCGGAGCGTTTTCACGAAGTACAGTCTCACTTAAAGTTACAAGTCCGCGATGCTGTTTGGTGGAAAGACGCCTGCCTGCTTTACTTCCAGAAATTCTCCGGCATGCCCATTCCTTTCGATATTGAGCGACCCGTACACGAATTAAAGGATTTGCAGAAAGTACATCTTCCCATCAGTAACTTTGAATGTCCTACGAAAGAACTGCTGAATAAAAACAGATAATATATTAAAGCTCACTTATACCCACAACGCTTTTAGCTTTACCGGCAGCTCTAAAAAGTTTCATAAGAGAGCTCTAAAAAGTTTCACACCGAGGAACAAAGTGTTTTGCATCAGGAAACAGTTTGTTTCCCGGTGTGGAACAAACTGTTTCAACAGGGGAAACTAAAAGTTTCCCGTAGAAAAACAAAATATTTCGATGTAACTCTCTGAAGATAAGATAAATATGGAGAGTGTAAAAGATGCAGGTAACGATTTGGATATGGAAGTCCTGCTTCGGGTTACACTGCTTTGCATAGTTTCAAATAACTCACATACAAAAGTAGGCAAAATTTGGAATATAACAAAATATTTTCTTGTTTATTTTTTGTATTATTCTGATTGTTAAAGCGTTAATGGTAAAATGTGTACCTATTGATGCTTGCTTGTCGTAAAATAGCCGGGAACAGTGCCTCCCGGCTATTTTTTTGTCCCGACTTGTCGTTTCCTGTCTTTTTTTGGCGGTTGCTCAACGGTTGAGTAACCAATGGCCTTATAATATCTCCGTAATATTGCACCGTAACAATAAAAATAAGGTCATTATGAACAACAGAAGAACTGCACCGGGTGGGCAGATGACGCACATGCTCAGTGTCATACTCGCCAAAGTAACCAACATTGAGAAGTTATTGACTCCTGCCATACATAACTTGCCCGACAGCGAGATACTGGATTCAAAAGGCGTGCGCCTGCTTACCAAGATGTCCGACAGGACACTTTTAAGACGCCGCAATGACGGTTCGTTGCCTTTCCACCGTGACAAGGGGAAGATTTACTACCGCCGTTCGGACGTGCTGCGTGCCATGCTGCTGGAAAAAGAAGAACACTCTAAAAATAAAAGATTATGAAAAAGATGATTAAGGTTGAAAGCGGCTCGTTCGCCGCACTCGTGAGAAGTTACAAGAAGTCCCTCAACATGCTGGCCGTGCTGCAACATATCTGCGAGGACAACAGTGTCGAGCTCTCCATGCTGCCCGATGAGGTTTGTGAACTGATAAACCTCGACCCGGCAGAGATTGAGAAACAGCGTCTGAGCGGGCGTCTGCGTTTTGCGGAAGAGGAGAACGGGACCAGGCATTATTCGATTGTGGATATAATCAATCTGAAGGATTCCATTGACTGGAAGGTTATTAACAGACAGGTGGAGAGCCTTTCCTTTGAGGAAGAGGAATGACGGAATGGCTTTCTTCCCTTTACAGACAAGGGTATGGCCGGCAGGCCGGATTTATCCGGATGCCGGCCATACCTTTGTCCTTTCCTGAAAAGCGGCTCTTTGCGGCAGACTTAGGATATTTTTTTCAGCCCGTTTGACGGGGCGGCAATTTTCATTGGGGGGACGTGCCTTGCTTTCTGTGACTGTTCCGGTCCGTCATCCGTTCCGTCTTCATGCCCGCCTGCCGGCTTTATGGCAAGCTGTATTTTCCGGTTCAGCGTGGCAAGTTCTTCATTCAGCCGTTTGATTTCCGCATCCTTGGGCCATGAGGCCGCCACAATCTCCCGAAGGACCGGGATGTCCTTCGACAGCTCCGCGTTCTCCTTCTCCCGTTTCTCTATCATGGCGGGAATGCGTTCCAGCGCATTGATGAAGTTCGTGACGGCCAGTTTCGGGTCTTTGGCAATATAACCGTTGTTGTAGGTATATTTGATGCCGTCCAGCCCCTCGACCATGAACTTGTTCTGCAAAGCCTGCATGTCCCCCTCACAGGTCCTTTCGGTACGGACAAGGATACGGAAATCGAAGAGGGTCCCGATTTTCATATAGTCATCCTCCGTCCGGGCATTCCGGTTGATTGCGGCAAGCCGGTTGCCGAGTACCTCGATATTGTCCGAGTCCACACCGTCCAGTTTCAGGGGATTGGGACGGAGTCCGGTTTTCGCATCTGCGGGGGCCATCTTGTTGAAATATTCCCAGTCCCTGGTGAAACGCCCGATAAAGGCATTGTTTTTTTCTATTCCCGAAGTCCTTTCATTCAGCTTGCCTTTCGCGTTTCCCTTGTTACGGTGGAATGCCTGCCTCTCGCTTTCGAGGACCGCCAGTTTCTTGTCCAGCTTCGCCTTTTCCAGCAGGTCGTCGTTGCCTGAAAGGATGGCCACGTATTCGCTGAAACTGCCGCCTCCGTTTTCGTCAATCGCCCCCTCGTCAATGGTACGGGCGGCCAGATTGCGGCTTTTGAGCTGGTTGATGAACACCTGCTTGTTTTGCAGTAGGTTGAACTTGTAGCTGTCCAGTGACTTCTCCACCGCATAGATATAGCAGTCCACCTTGTTGCCGGCGTACTGCTTGGCGATGATATTGCCTTTTCTCACCGCACGTCCGTTGCGCTGCTCCAGATCGGACGGCCTTCAGGGTATGTCCAGATGATGGATGGCCACGGCACGTTCCTGCGCGTTGACACCCGTACCCAGTTTCTGTGTGGAACCGAAAAGGAAACGGATGCGGCCCGAGTTCATGTCCCTGAACAGTTCCTTGCGTGCGTTGTCGCTGTTCGCCTCCTGGATGAACCTTATCTGTTTCTCCGGGATATTATGGTCTTCCACGAGCTTGCGCCTTATTTCACTGTAGATGTTCCACTGGTCCGGCTTATAAGTGCTCAGGTCCGAGAATACGAACTGTGTGCCTTTCTGGTCAAGATATTTATAGTAATACTCCGCAATCTTAGCCGCGCAATGGGACGCCTTGTTTCCCGGACTGTCGCCGTATTCAGGGTCTATCAGCCGCATGTCAAGCGACATCTTGTTCGAGTAGTTGGTGGCGATCAGCATCTATGCCTTCTCCTCCGCCTCGGACAGAGGCTCCCTGTCTATGTAGGTCGCATCCCCGGTTTCGGCGAACTTTATCAGTTTCCGGATGAAAATCTCCTGCTGGGGAGTAGGCGGTATATGATACAGTTGTTCGTTGAGTTCCGGCCTGTCAACCCCCACGTCTTCAGCGGTCTTGTAATCGGTTATCTCCGCATAGAAATTGGCGAGTTCCGGCACCTTGATAAAATAGCGGAAACGCTCTTTCTGCACCACCTGGTTGGTCACCGAAAATTCAAAGTCCGTGCTTTTTTTCGCATAGACTGCGGCCCAGCCGTCAAAGCAGGTAATCCCCTGCCGTTCCATTTCCTTCGGACGGAGATACTTGAAAAGGAGATAGAGTTCGGTCAGGCTGTTGGAGATGGTCGTGCCGGAGAGGAAAGTGGCCCCCAAGTCCCTGCCCGTACGCTCCTGGATGGTGCGGATGGCGAAAAGCATGTTCATGGCCTTCATGCTTCCCTCGGGATTGCCCAGGCCGGAAACCCTCGCATGGCGTGTGTTGAACATCAGGTTCTTGAAATTGTGCGATTCGTCAACGAAGAGGTGGTCGATGCCCATCTGCCTGAAATCGGTCACGTCGTCCGTCCGGTCCTTTATATCCTGTTCCAGCTTTTCAAGTTTGGCCTCCAGATTCTCCTTCCTTCTTTCCAGCCCTTTCTTTATCCAGCCGGTCACTTCATTGCCCTGCTGCTCGAATACGGCAAGGTTCTCTTCGATACTCTCAATTTCCTGCGTATATATCTCCTGCTGTATTTCGGGGGACTGGGGTATTTTTCCGAACTGGTCGTGCGTCAGGATGATGCAGTCCCAGTTGTTGTTCTTGATGTCATGGAATATTCCGACGCGTTTCTCTGGCGTGAAGTCCTCCCTGCCCGGATACAGTACCCTGGCATTCGGATAGGCTCTCCTGAACGTGTCGGCTATGTCATGCACATTGCTCTTGAGTCCGATAATCATCGGCTTTTTCGCCAGTCCGAGACGCTTCATCTCAAAGGCGGCCACGCACATGATGAGGGTCTTGCCCGTACCACAGGCTAAGCGCAAAGCGCCTTGCCGTCCTTTCGGACGGTAGGTTTCTAAACGCTCGCCACCGAACCGTACGTACACGTCTCCATGTATACGGCTCTCCATGGTTGTTTTCAGTCTATTTCTTTTCATGAATCTTACGATAACAATTTTCACATACTGCTATTGTTTTTCTCTGTCTGGCAATCATGAAGCGTTCCCACTCCTGTTTGCCTTTCAGGTCTTTTAGCTTGCGGACATGCACCATTCTAAGGTTGTCCTCCGCTCCGCAATATTCACATTCACGGGCTTTCAACCGAGCCATAAGGCTGGTACTTTCAGTCCCGCGATAACTGGGCATGATATGCGCATTGTCAATACGCGCGTCTTTTCTCTGCTTGAACCCTCCATGATAAATAGTACGTTCCAACATTTCGCCCTTGTTGTTTTCATACCTTACTGTAAAGACTTTATTCCGGCAATATTTACGGATTATTTTCCTTACGGTTGATTCATACTTGGATGATAATGTTTTATACATACTCTCTTTCATGTAGTAATAGAAACTATTGAGAATGTTGACATTGTTTGCAATACAGTAGTAGTTATAGATTCCCCGAATTTCCGAATTGTATCGGTTGAGTATTTCAAGGTCATCATTACTACGGAGATACGGGCGTGAGGTCGATTCCCATGCTTCCTTGCCATTCTTGATTATTATGCGCATCGCATTATAGTCAAGCAGTTTCTTTCTCATAACCTCATAAGGCAGGAGAAGAACCACTTTATGGTCAAGTGAGCGTATGGGGATTCCTCTGAAATCCTTTCTCGTCTTGTCCGTACTGCGGACTGTAACATCAAAGCCGAGAAATTTGGCTGCGTCGTGTGAGTTGGTGATTAACGTCTTTTCATCCGAAAGTTCGAGTTTCAACGTATCTTGCAGAAAGGTCTTAATGTCCCCCTTTGCTTTTACACAGTCCTCTTTACTTCCGATTACGCAAATCAGAAAATCATCGGCATAGCGTACATACCTCATGCGTTTGAAGTTTTCGTCCATGTCAAGAGTTGCAGGAAGTTGTTGCATCTCACGGTGGAGAATGGCTATCTCCCTGCGCAATGCTTCTTTCTTCTGCTCGTCTGTTTCATTCTTCAGTTTCTTTACACGTTTGTCCTTACGATTTGCAACCCTTTTATATTCGGGGTTGCGTACACGTGCTTTACCTTTATTGAAGACGTTTATGTAGTTCCGCATAAATTTATCGAGTTTGTCAAGATAAATATTCGCCAAAATCGGACTTATTATGCCTCCCTGCGGTGTTCCGATATAGGAATTTTTGTACTCCCATTGTTCCATGTAGCCTGCTGTAGCTAACACTTGAAAAGGGACCCGGGTAGCATTTGAAAAGTGTACCACCCGATAGGTTTTGCAAAGTTAATTAAACTTGTTTATTTATCATATCTTGTGTTTCTTTCATTCTGTACGATTTTCCCGTCATG
>OGZQ01000464.1_pt1 | contig 29761 bp, 28 predicted proteins | sample 1576841 | NCBI WGS metagenome assembly OGZQ01 (sample SAMEA3541527, study PRJEB24748) | human gut metagenome | biome: human gut; feature: human-associated habitat; material: faeces | place: China | collected 2012
CAGAGCCTGCAGCATGCCGTAGCTCGAACCGATCTTATCCACCTGGTTCACAAGGTCGAAGAAGAGGAAAAGACCGATCAGCGCCATCAGCACGAGACTCGTCGATAGGATGATCTGAGAGGTCAGATGTCGTGTAATAACCCGCATAATTTTTTCCTCACTCCATCCGATCGCGCCAGTAGCCGATTGTCAGTTCCCGCGGTAGCCAGCGCTGAAGCCAGATTCTCCGGATGAACAGGAAGGCGGTCAGAAGCAGCACGGATCCGTGAAGCGCGATCAGGCCCGACCACCATTGCCACCGTCCTTCCGTAATCCAGCTTTCCATAATGTTGATGAAGTTCAGGTAGAGAATAAAGACGAGAACCGCCACCACCACATTGAGAGACTTGCCGGCTCTCGGATTCGTGAATGACAGAGGAATGGCAAAAAGCACCAGGTTAAGCGCCATCAGCGGCCACGAGAGCCGCCAGAAGAACTGACCAAGATTCTTCGGACTCGGGTCATTCAGGAGATAGCTGGTCGGAAGCGAATGCGCCTTGTCAGGCGACAGAATCTGGTCCGGCTTGATATCCAGACGGATCCCATAGGTTCCGAAACCCGTCACCCGATAGGACTTGGCGTCAGGAGCGATTTCGTACCGCTTCCCATCCGTCAGCTCCACGTAGCGGTCACCTTCCTTATTGATACGGAGACGGCCTTCGGTCGACGACACAACGGTTGCTTTCCCGTTCCGATTCAGTTCAGAAACGAAGATGCCTTTGACGTTCTGCGTATCCTCGCTCACCTGCTGAATAAAGAACACACGGCGGCCGGAACTCGACTCGATGAACTGTCCGGAGGCAATACGGCTCGTGTCGTCACGCTGCGAAAACTGCGCCTTGCTCACATCCATCTGACCGCGGGCCCAGGGCGTGATCGCAAGCGCCACCACCGCAGTGAGGAGCACCACGGGAAGCGAAAAGCGAAGCACCGGACGGATCCAGGAGAGGAGCGACAGACCGCCTGACGAGAACCAGACAATCATTTCGTTCTGCTGCCAGCTGCGGATCAGCGCCATCAGAATCGCGAGGAAAAGCGACAGAGCGAGCAGAGGCGCCAAGGTTGTGAGTGACGTGTAAAGCACCATCTGGAGGATGGCCCCGGCGTCAGACTTACCGACCGCCACCTGGCTCATCACCCGCACGATGCCCACCGTAAGAACGATAGAAAACAGCACGGTAAAAACACCGCCTGCTGTATTCATGAATTCTGAGATGAGCGAGCGCCTGAAAATCATAAAAATGGATCCCAAAGCTCCCCGGCAGATGGGGAGAAAAGCGGCCATGAAAAGACAAACTTACATTTTACGGCATGAAGGAAGAATCTTTGCGGAAAGGCCTTTTTGGTTCAAAAATTCTTGCAACAGATTCTTACTAAGTTCTACTAAAATAGGGAAATTCACCAAGTGGATCTTACCCCTCAAATCCAGAAGTCTATAAAAGCAATAAGAGCAGCCTTCCACGGTGGATGCCTTTCCTGTTTATCTACTTTCGGAAAATGAAAAAATCTGACTTCGGTGTTATCGCCGTCCTCTATCTAGTAGGAATCGCGTTCCTGGTCATGACGCTTAAGCTGCCCACGGGAGCCATGCGTTATCCCCTTTTTCTCACGGTCGTCTTTCTGGCGCTGGTCTCGATTTATCTGATTCAGCAGGTCCTGCACTACATCAAGACCCGCGAGATCGTTGATGACCTGAAGCAGAAATTCCAGGACTTCCAGGCTGTCCAGTTTTTCGGCGTCTGCGCGTTCTGCGTGATTTATCTCATCCTGATTCAGAAGCTCGGCTACTACCTCTCCAGTGTGCTCTTTATGCTGGGCTGCATGCTGTTCCTCCGCGTGAAGCCGCTCTTCGTGGTCCTCTCCACCGCGATCCTGATGGGCATCATCTATGGTGTCTTTACCGTCTTCCTCAAAGTCCCGCTTCCCGTGGGACTTATTTTTGGCTAGGCCCCGCGGAGATTAACCAATGCAAGAAACTCTGAGTCTCATGGGGCTTGGCTTTGTCAATGCCGTTACCCCGATCAATCTTCTCATCATGTTCCTGTCGACCGCCATGGGTATCACCATCGGCTGTCTGCCGGGACTTTCCGCCGCCATGGGTGTCGCGCTGCTCCTGCCGATCACGTTCGGCATGGATCCGGCTTCCGGCCTCATCACGCTCGGCGGTATTTACTGCGGCGCTATTTTCGGCGGCTCAATCAGCGCCATTCTGATTCATACGCCTGGCACGCCGGCCTCTGCCGCAACGGCTATTGAAGGCTATGAGCTTACGAAGAAGGGACAGGCCGCAAAGGCTCTGACCGTCGCCTGTGTGGCTTCCTTTATCGGCGGTCTTCTCTCCTGCATCTCGCTCTACTTCTTCTCTCCGCTTCTCGCGCAGCTCGCGCTGCAGTTCAAGAGCCCTGAATACTTCTGGCTCTCGCTCTTCGGCCTCACGATCATTGCCGGTGTCTCGAATAAGTCTCTCCTGAAGGGCCTGATCTCAGGCGTCCTCGGTCTGCTGATCTCCACGATCGGTATGGATCCGATGGAAGGTGTCGAGCGCTTCATGTTCGATCAGAGCGAACTCTATAACGGCATCAACGTGACCTGCGCCCTGATCGGCCTCTTCTCAATGTCACAGGTTCTGGTGCTCGCGGAAGGAAAGATCAAGGAGCGCGGACGTCTCCCGCAGAAGATCGGCCGCTTCGGTCTCTCTAAAGCTGAAATGAAGCAGATCGCTCCGACCACGATCCGCTCCTGGATCATCGGCAACATCGTCGGTATTCTGCCGGGCGCGGGCGCTACGATCGCGAGCTTCATTGGTTACAACGAAGCGCGTCAGTTCTCTAAGCATAAGGAAGAGTTCGGTCATCTGACTGGCATGGAGGAAAGCTTAAAAAAGCAGTATCAAAATGCCTCGAATATCTCTGCCCGCATCAATCTTCACCGCCTTTATTCCCAAAATAAACAGGGATGGTTTCCATGGATTCTGGAAAACTGCCATCTGGCGCCAGGAATGAATATTTTGGAAACTGGCTGCGGTGACGGCACGCTCTGGTGTGAGGCAAAGAAACAGTTTTCCCAGAATAATTGTCCAGATCACACCAAAGCTCATAATCAGCAGCCAGATCTTCTTAAAACTTGCTCAATTATGCTGACTGATATCTCAGAGGGAATGCTTCGTGATGCAAGACGTGCAATAGGCGATGGCGATGAATTTTCATTTCGTGAATGCTTCTGTGAGGCACTTCCGTTTGCAGATGAATCATTTGACCTTGTTTTGGCAAACCATGTTCTTTTTTACTGCAGTGATGTGACACAGGCGTGCCGCGAGGCCGCTAGAGTATTAAAGCCCGGCGGACGATTCTTATGCAGCACATATGGTGCAGACCACATGAAAGAAATCAGTCGTCTCGTGTCTGACTTTGACTCGCGCATTGTGCTGTCGGCAGATTGTCTTTACGAGCGATTCGGGCGCGAAAATGGAGCCGAGATTCTAGCGCCATATTTTAATGATGTGAAATGGCTCTCCTACGAGGACTCACTTCTTGTGCCAGATGCCGAGCCTCTGATTCTCTACATCCTTTCCTGCCACGGCAACCAGAATCAATATTTGCTTGACCACTTTGCAGAATTTCGAAGCTTCGTCAAGAAAAAGACAGATGCTGGATTCTCGGTCACAAAGGATGCTGGAGTGTTTTGCTGCACGAAATAGCTGCCATGGAACCACTGGCTCTTGTGCACTTTTCACAAACTTTGATTTTCTCAAAAAAAGTGCTTGAAGGTGACGTTACGTCACCTTATATACTGTGCGTGTCAAAGAAAAAATGTTTTGACACGCGACATCATGTATATACGAAATTTGATTTTATTTTTGAACCACTAGGGACAGATAAAAAGCCATCATCCCTGTCCCCATTAGAAAGGAGATTATTATGACCATTATCGTTACCGGCGGAGCCGGATTTATCGGAAGCAACTTTATTTTCCATATGTTAAATACTTACCCGGATTACCGCATTGTATGTTTAGACTGCCTGACCTACGCTGGAAATCTTTCCACTCTGGCACCGGTTATGGACAACCCGAATTTCCGTTTTGTTAAGGAAAGCATCACTGACCGTGAGGCTGTTTACAAACTGTTTGAGGAGGAGCACCCAGACATCGTTGTTAACTTCGCAGCTGAGAGTCATGTTGACCGTTCCATCGAGAATCCAGAAGTTTTCTTAAACACCAACATCCTTGGAACTGCTGTTTTAATGGACGCATGCCGCAAGTATGGTATCAAGCGTTATCATCAGGTTTCCACTGATGAGGTTTACGGTGATCTGCCGCTTGACCGCCCAGACCTGTTCTTCACTGAGGAGACTCCAATCCACACAAGCAGCCCGTACAGCTCTTCTAAGGCTGGCGCTGACTTATTAGTTCTTGCTTATCACAGAACCTATGGTCTGCCTGTTACCATCAGCCGCTGCTCAAATAACTACGGTCCATATCACTTCCCGGAGAAGCTGATTCCGCTTATGATCGCTAACGCATTAAACGACAAGCCGCTTCCAGTTTATGGTACTGGTGAGAATGTTCGTGACTGGCTGTATGTTGAGGATCACTGCCGTGCAATTGATCTGATCATCCACAAGGGACGCGTTGGTGAGGTTTACAACGTTGGTGGACACAACGAGATGAAGAACATCGACATCGTTAAGATCATCTGCAAGGAGCTTGGAAAGCCAGAGAGTTTGATCACTTTCGTTGGTGACCGTAAGGGTCATGACATGCGCTACGCAATCGATCCGACCAAGATCCACAATGAGTTAGGCTGGCTGCCAGAGACTAAGTTTGCTGACGGTATCAAGAAGACCATTCAGTGGTACTTAGACAATAAGGAGTGGTGGGAGACCATCATCTCTGGTGAGTATCAGAACTACTACGAGAAGATGTACGCAAACCGCTAATGGAGGTCGTTATGAAAGTATTTGTTACTGGAGTTGCCGGTCAGCTCGGACATGATGTAATGAATGAACTGGCTAAGCGCGGCTATGAGGGAATCGGAACTGATATTGCACCAGAGTATTCTGGCGTTGCTGACGGTACTGCTGTTGTTTCTATGCCATATGTTTCTTTAGATATCACTGATGCTGATGCTGTTGATCGTGTTATCTGCGAGATGAAGCCGGATGTTGTCGTTCACTGCGCTGCATGGACAGCTGTTGATCTGGCTGAGGATGAGGACAAAAAGGATAAGGTGCACGCAATCAATGCGGATGGTACTGCAAACATCGCAAAGGCCTGCAAGAAGACTGGCAGCAAGATGGTTTACATCAGCACCGACTATGTATTTGACGGTCAGGGTACTACTCCATGGACACCAGATTGCAAGGATTATAAGCCACTTAATGTTTATGGTCAGTCTAAGCTTGACGGTGAGCTTGCTGTTTCTAGTACTCTTGACAACTACTTTATCGTGCGTATCGCATGGGTATTTGGCAAGAACGGAAAGAACTTTATCAAGACAATGTTAAACGTTGCCAAGACACACAGTACCTTAAAGGTAGTTAATGACCAGATCGGTACGCCGACATATACCTTTGATTTAGCAAGACTGCTCGTTGATATGATTGAAACCAACAAATACGGCTACTATCATGTAACAAATGAGGGCGGCTACATCAGCTGGTATGATTTCACAAAGGAAATCTTCCGTCAGGCTACCCTTCTTGGACGCACTGAGTACAGCGAGGATAACGTTACTGTTCTTCCTGTTACTACTGCTGAGTATGGTCTTTCAAAGGCTGCAAGACCATTCAACAGCCGTCTGGATAAGTCCAAGCTTGTTGAGAACGGTTTTACTCCACTTCCGACATGGCAGGATGCAGTTGCAAGATATTTAAAAGAAATTGAATTTTAATAAAGAACAGGAAATGGGATGGAGTTTTGTGGCTCCATCCCATACTTCATAGCTTATAATCCCTTGCGCATCTTTCTAATCCGTCAATTACGCTGCTAAATTCCACGCCATACTTTCTTGCTTTGCTGCAGTCCATCCACAAATTGTGTCTTGCGGGTGCATCCTTGACAATAATCTTTTTTCCAAGCATATCAAGAAACTTATTTGTTACCTCATATATGGACTCTGTCGTTTCACTGCCAAAATTATACGCACCGCCTGGAAGTAAAATTACCTTGTCCATATTTTCAGCAACTTCCTTTAAATAAGTAATGCCACGAAATTGCTTTGAGCTGAAAGAAACACTATCTTGTGTATGAATTGCATTTAATATCATCATCAAATAGTTGGATCTTTTTTCATAATAATCGTACATCCATTCTGCTCTTAACATGACTGCCGACGGCAGAATATCAAGCACACGTTTTTCCATCTCAAGCTTATGAACAGCGTATGTATTTCCTGGCTTCACATTTTCTTCTGTATATGGTCCATCATCCTCACACGCACTATACACCTGATCTGAGCTGAAGCATATCAGCTTTCTATTACTATCTTTACACGCATTCGCCAGATACATAGGAATCTGCACATTTGCAAAATACGACGCTTCTGGATCTGCCTCGCAAGTGCCTATATCAGAAATTGCTGCTGTGTGGACAACAACATCTGCATTGCTTTCTTTAATCATACGATTCACAATTTCCTGTGTCACGTTCCGAAGAGACGGTGACGCTGCTGTATCCTTGCATAGTTCCATGAGCTTATGCCCAACAAATCCATTTGCCCCTGTAATTAAAATCATTTTCCCCTCCCTGATATTTAAGCTGTAACTGCTAAAAGCAGCGTTCCTGCCGTAATAAGTAAAACACCGACTGCCGATTTCTTTGTCAGTTTTTCATGAAATACAATCCATGAGAATGCAATCGTTACCAACATACTAAGCTTATCAATCGGCACTACTACACTTGCTGGTCCTTCTTGTAACGCCCGATAATAAAAGAGCCACGACGCTCCAGTTGCCAGCCCTGACAAACAAATAAAGCATAATTCTTTCTTCTCTATCTTATTTATTTCTTTCTGTTTTTGTGTAACAAACACCATGAGCCATGCCATAAGCAGCACTACTGTTGTGCGGATTGCTGTGCCGAGATTAGAATCAATACCTTCAATTCCAATCTTCCCCAAAATAGAAGTCAGACTTGCAAATATTGCTGACAGCACCGCATAGATCAGCCATCCTCCACTCTTTTTTTCAGAATCTGTTTTTATGTCTTTTTTGGTAATCATCATCATGGTTCCTATTCCAATAAGCAGCACAAATATTATCTTTTTCCCAGAAATACCTTCATGAAGGAAAATGAATGCCAGAAGAATAGACAACACGGTACTTGATTTATCAATGGGAACAACCTTGTTGATATCCCCTTTTTGAAGGGCATGAAAATAGCATAACCACGATGCACCTGTAGCTAATCCTGATAAAATCAGAAATAGAAGCGTCCTGCCGTCAATCTGTCTTATTCCTCCCCATGTTCCTGTAATCAATACCATGAGCCATGAAAACAACAATACAACTACAGTTCGTATTGCTGTTGCCACATTCGAATCTGTCTTTTTAATTCCGCATTTTGCAAGGATCGCTGTTATTCCTGCAAAAAATGACGATCCCATTGCATAAAATATCCACATTTCCTTAATCCCCCTTCTGCTAAGGTTATTGGAGTTAAAAGTCACTCTTTATTTGCCTCATTATACTGTTTTTCACCACGCATGTCCACCAGTTTTTGTGAAGCTTTTTGTGTTCCAAAAAGCGAAACTGTCTTCGGCAGAGAAAAAGTCTCCTTATCTGAATTTTTCTTGCTTGATATTTTGATTATACTTCATAGTCAAACATATAAAAATTCAAAATAAGGAAACTATTGATTCTGGTTACGACTTAAAGCCTATTTATTGCATTCACTGCCAGTGTATATCTTTCTCCTTTTTCACTATCTGATGTTTTTCACTAATATCGCTATCAATTCATTCACATCGATTGGCTTTGCTATATGACCATTCATCCCAGCTGCAACAGCCTCTCTCTTATCTTCTTCAAAGGCACTTGCTGTCATTGCAATGATAGGTATACATGCCTTATCCTTATCTGGCAGATGCCTAATTTCTTGTGTTGCTTTATAGCCATCCATTTTAGGCATCTGAATATCCATTAGTATCATATCATATGTGCCCACTGGCATTTTCGCTACTTTGTTTACACACTGGACTCCATCTTCAACACGTTCTATTTTTAGACCAGCACGCTCAAGTATTGCTTCTGCAATCTCAGCATTTAAATCATTGTCCTCTGCTAAAAGGATATGTCTGCCATTAAGAATTTCGCTGCCTGTCCCCAGCTCTTCATCGTGCTTTTTTGCATAGCAGCTTTCATCCACTATCCTATGCTTTAATGTAACTGAAAAAGTGCTGCCCTTTCCTAGCTCACTCTCTACATTTATTGTTCCACCAAGCAGCTCAACATATTTCTTTACTATCGACATTCCAAGTCCGGTTCCTGCTATTTTGCTCTTTGTGGTGTTCTGCTCACGTGTGAATGCATCGAAAATTTTTGTCAAATATTCCTGACTCATGCCTATTCCCGTATCGCTAACACTAGTCCTCACCATCATATATCCAGGCTCATTGCATGGCAATTCATCTACATTTACCATAACAGAACCGCCAGCTGGCGTATATTTTATGGCATTACTAAGGATATTTACAAGGATTTCTTTTACCTTGGTAATATCTATCAGTACATGATTATGCTCTACATTCATCTTGTAATTAAATGCAATATTCTTTTTCTTTGCTTCATCATCAAATATTTCAAACAAATCTTGCAGAATATATTCAATCTGAGTATAGCTCTCATCAATCTCCATCCTTCCACTCTCAATCCGAGCCATATCAAGTACATTATTTATGATTGACAAAAGAAGGTTTCCAGATTGCTGCAGTTTTTCCAGATGTTCTAATGTTTCAGGCATCCCTTTTCCTTTTAGTTCATCCTTCATGAGCTGTGCATAGCCTAGAACTGCATTCATAGGTGTACGGATGTCATGCGACATATTGTGAAGGAAACTTGTCTTTGAAAGACTTGCATCCTCTGCTTTTTTCAGAGCGACTTCCAGCTTGTCATTGAGTTTTTGTGTATCTTTCGCTGCAACCTTTGCAGCTGCCTCTGCCTTCCTTGCCTTTCTTAAAAGTACAAGAATGATGCCAATTATTCCAAGTGCAAAAAGACTTGTCGTGACAAAAACAGTAAGCAAATTATCTTTTATAAAGTCCAAAAAAGTCACTTTATCTGCCGTGCTGTCATAAATAGCAAGTGCGCTGGTAAGCATATCAGACGGCATGGTCTTCAACGTTTTATTCAGTATTGACAAAAGATTTCCCTCTCCGCGTCTTACTGCAAAGCACGCCTCCATTGTTTTTGTAAGTGGAATACTCTTGAAATCTTTATTATTATCATATTTTATCACCTGACTTGTTCCCATGATAAAACAGTCTGCATTTTCTTTAATGACCATATCTGCTGCATCATTAAATGAGTCATAATCTACAAGCTTCCATTGTGGATAATTGAAAGCAATATGCTGTTTTAAGGCTTCTTTTTCCTTTGGCACAGCTACTGTATGTACTTCATTCTCATTAAAATACTTCTCATCAGTTACCGCCATCAAGCTATATGTCCAAGCCGTATTTGTAAATGCGTAGCCGTTTTCTTCTGCAAAATTAGGATTTCTTCCAGCATAAAAAATCATGTCAATTTCACAATCCTGCAATGCCTGAATCATTTCGTCATAGTCATCATATGACTGAATATTGAATTTCAGTATCTGATTTCCCAGACAGTCTTTAGCATAGGCGATATACTCCGCCATCATACCAGTAATTTTTCCAGTCTCTTCGTCCATGAAAAAGACAGCAGGATCATTATTCAAAAAACCTATCCGGATAGTTCCCTGTTCTTCCATCCATGACTTTTCTTGACCTGTAAGAATCTGACTATAATCAAGAGTAAAATATTTCTTATACAGATCTGCCTTAAAAAACGGACTGTCTTTGTCCAACTGGCGCATAGCAAAGTCTAGCTCCTTTTTGATATCGCTACGCTCTTTGTTTATTGCAAAATATATACCTGATTTACCAATACTGGTAACAGATGATATTCCCAGTTCAGACCAGATAGCTTCCTCCAGAGATACAAAACAGTCTATCTCATTATCAGCTAATTTCTTTTTGACATCGTCATTATCATATACATTTACATGCTCTGTATGTATGCCATTCTTCTTCTCCCATTCTGTCAGCATACTTTCAGGCTCTGTACCTAGAAGCACACCTACACGTTTCCCGTCCATAGACGTAAAATCAGACGTCCCTATGTCCGTATTCGACATATCTGCATAAAGAATATATTTTTCCTCACCCATCGGTTCCTCTGAAAAAAGCATCTCTTGTGTGCGCTCGTCTGTGTAAGAGATGTCACCAATGACATCAATCTCACCGTTTTCAAGCTTATCAAAGCAGTTGGACCAGTCACATTTTACGTACTCGAATTTCCATCCTGCATAGCCGGCAAGAGCCTGCATGAGTTCGTAGCCAAATCCTCGTCTGACACCATTTTCATCGACATAATTGAAAGTATCCTCAAAAGAACCGACACGGATGACCTTACATTCATTCGTCTGCGTGCCTGACTTTTTTGTTTCCTGTTTCGTTGAATCATTTGATGCGTTATCTGTCATAACAATATGATCATCTATTGTTTCTGCTTTTACAGGAACACAAAATGATAACGGCAGGCATAGTATAAACATGCTCAAAAATAAACAGCTAATTGTCTTTATGATATGATTCGTTTTATTGAATGCCTTCTGAGATATCCCTTTTAGTTCTCGATCAGCTTTTGTTTTCATATGTATTTACCCCCAACTACGAAAACTTTATTTTTAAGTTTCCCGTTTTATTTTTAGCTTATAACAGACTTATAATAGTTCCCAAAATCAGCCAATGCATCAATGATTGGCATCATTTCCTTGCCCAGTTCCGTTAATCCGTATTCCACTCTTGGAGGCATTTCATGATAATCGTGCCGATAAGCAAGCCCATCGTCAATCATCTGTCTAAGGCTGTCTGTAAGCACCTTTTGCGATATACCTTCTAAGTCTCTTTGAAGTTCGTTAAATCTCCATGGCCGTATTTTCAGATTTCGTAAAATGAGAAGTTTCCATTTTCCTCCAATCAGTGCTACTGCTGTTGCAACAGGACATTCAGGAAGCTCTTCCTTTGTTTTCATTTTGCTTCACCTCCAAGCTCAGTTTAACACATTCTTTTTTATATGTACAGTTACAAAAAAGTGCGTACTTGTTTTTAAATGTGTCATTTCGTATTCTATAAACAAGCAATACAAAATTGCAAATATAAATCGGAGGTATCTATCATGGCAAATTATGCAAAAACAAACATTGGAAACGAAGGAAGAGTCGAGCTTCACGAAAAACTTTCTTTAACTGGAGCTGAAATCAGCATTAACCAACTTCCAGCCGGAGCAAGCGTTCCGTTTGTTCACTCTCACAAGAACAACGAAGAAATCTATGGCATTCTCTCTGGAAAAGGAAAAGTTGTCATCGACAATGAGACAATTGAGCTCACAGCTGGTGATTGGCTGAGAATTTCTCCGGCTGCTAAACGTCAGTTTTTTGCTTCTCAAGAGTCCGACATAACCTATGTCTGCATCCAGGTTAAGGAAAATTCTCTCGGTGGTTTCACCGCTGATGATGCGGTGCTGCACTAAATTATATTGCACCATCTTGATACAATGGGGACAGGTAAAAAGTCATTTCAATGTCATTAAGATAAGACATTGAAATGACTTTTTACTGTCCCCTTGGTTTTATCCTATAATTAAAACATATGGATCAAATAACTGCTCATGAAGCTCATCCATTGCAGCATCGGGCATCGTGATGTCTGAGAGCCAAAGCGAATAATCGTACTGGCAGAAACCAGAAAGATCCATTTTAAAATTCGTTTCCCAGTTATTATTCATAATCCAAGAATATAGCGGTCGCGCATTGTTTTCTGCATTTTTGTCACAGAGCTTGATTGGATGATGATTCATACTGCCCATGTAGACAAGCGGTACATCGCGCGCGGCAATAAGTACGCTGTTTTGCGCATCAACACTAGCCACACCATCGTCTGACATGTAAAATTCCATGCAAGATCCCGGCAGCTGATCCACGCCTGGCCTAAATGCTTCACTCCCACCCTTACGAAGCACAGTATCACTTCCGGCGCGGTTCAAATTGAATGACATAAATACGCTTTCCACATCTTCTGAAATTGTTTTGCCAAGTTCGAGCGTGAAATCAATACGCGGAATATCCTCATACAGTTTAATAAGTACATCAGCCTTGACCGTACCCTCTAGTTTATATTTCAGCCGCAGTTGAGTAAATACTGGACCATGCTCCATACAGCTTACTTCCATTAGCTGACCTATATATGTTTCAGCATGTTTGCCACGTATGTTTCGTCCTAGAGCGCGACGTTCCTCATACGAAGCAAACTGGGTATCTGTATGCAATGGTGTGCGCTGATAAACAGGCGTAAAAAATGGGATTGATTTTTTGACCATCTCGGTGCCGGTGCGCTTATCAACAAACGATGTAATGCCCACACCTGGTTGATAACCGATATGGAAAAACTTCGTGTCTGCCTCATATGGCAATCGGTAAGTAACTGGGTCATACTCATTTACTATGTCGCGCACTTTCTCTGCGCCCACATAACATTTACGGCTGTTCAACTTATCGCTTGGCTTTTGCACAGCTGTGTAGGTATACTCCTTTTCTTCGCCGTAAACTAGCGTATCAATAAAGCTGATTTTTTTACCGCGTGGGTGTGGTGACACCTGACATGTATATTCGCGGCCTGTCGTATCCAACACCTTGATGGCATCTAGTGAAAGGGTTTCGACATAAAATTCAACAAGCTGTGGCTGCTTTGTATGACTTACTCCAATAGCACGCACGATGCCTGTAGTATTGTAGTAACGCATCAAATCTCCTTTTTGTTCTGCAATCAAACAAAGCATGAGTGATGCGGCCTCATGTGCCTTTGACGCGTAGCTGTTCTTGCGCATGTCAAGATTCAAAACCATTGTATCATAAGGGTTTGTGATCGTTGATGAATGACCCCAGGTGTGCTCAGCATATAGAAGCAGGTTATCCTGAGCTGTCTTAATCAGCTCTGGATAATTGATATCAGCATTGGCATCTAACCGCTTAGCCAACTGGTAGCGGTGATCGGCATCCTTATAGTGCTTGACAGCGTACGGCGTGCTGCCTACACCGTTAGCCCACCAGTCAGTCCAGTCTCCGCGATATACAGGTACATTTGTAAGCTTTGGCGCTATTGAAGCATAAAGTTCCTGCAAAGAAACCATTTCTATGCGGACTTTTTCGCCATACTTATTGTTGTAAGCGCGAATAGTCTCAATAATTTCTGCTGATGGCGGTGCATTATCACTGAAAACACCAGACACGGCCGTTACGATAAAGTCATATGGATACCCTTCGCTCTCACACTCACTCAGGTAGCTGTCCAAGTTGTCGTGCAGTTGCTCTACAAAAGCAGATGATACTTCGATGTTATCGCCCAAACGATTGCGCATCATCCAGTTAACTGCATGATTTGGCTGGATACCCAGCACGTTGCCGAGGTTATAATGCTCGCCGTTCCATACCAGCAAGCGTTTTCCAGCATCATTTTCCCAGAAAAAAGCATTCTGGTTTTGATATAATGGATACATGCCATGGTGACAATGGACATTTGTGAATAAGAACTCAACTCCATTTTCCAACATTGCATCACGATATCCCATAGAGAATCCGTTCACATCAGCAGCCATCGCCGTACATATCGGAAGACGATGTTCCCACTCAGCCAGACGCTCGCTGTAGATCTTGGTGTCAACCAGATCATTAAAATTTAGATAATTGGCAGAAATTCCAATTTTGCCTTCTTTAACAAACTTAGCAAAATCAGCTCGATCCTCCTCACTGGCATAATGCCAAAATTCTTCAACGCAATAAAGCGTCTCACAATTCCAGCGAAAGTCATCATACTCAGGCTTTCGCATCATATCCAGCACAGTTTTTATGTAATTAACCTGAATAGCGATAACTCGTTCCTGCAGATCGGTATATCCGATGTCCGTATGTGAATGGTGAATGACATATACGTTTTTAATTGAAGATTTCATATTTGTTTTCCTCCTTTTTAATTGCGGACGCAGGCCATAATGACCTTGATTTCATCTCCGTCTGGACTTGTAATTTCGTATTCACCTGCCGCTTGTGGAACTATGCAAGTCTCAGCATAGTGCAGCTGCATCGGTTCAAAGCTTTCATTTTTGCTTCGCAACACAGCGCAGGCTCCATCGACCAAATTTAGCATATGCACGCTTCCATTGCGCTGCACAGTCAAAGCAGATGATGTAGTGAATCTGAAAGTATCAAGAAATTCTCTATCATGCAGACCAGTGCGCACTACTGTGCCATTCTCTCCTGCATAAATTTCATGCTGCTTGTTAATGAGATTCTTATACACCCACTCAGTATCTCGATCCCACTGGATATTAGCCGCACCGTGTTTTAAATGGATTGGACGTGGCTTGCCATCAAGATCAACTCGCCCCCAGTCCCATAGCTTGAATGTGAAAATATACGGCGTAGCACTGATTTCCAGTACCATCGTATCAGCACCAGAACAATGTACCGTACCGCTAGGAATCAGCACATGATCATGCTTTTTTACTGGAATGCGATTAACAAATTTATCTGCTTGGAAAGCCTCACCGCCTTCCTGAGCCATCTGCAGCGCGTCTAACATTTCTTCCGGCTTCGTACCAGTCTTGATACCAAGATAAACACAGGGATCATTCCCCGCAACATCTAGGAAGTAGTAGCTCTCATCCTGAGTATAATGCATATGGAAATGGCTCTGAATGTACTCAGTCAGTGGGTGCACCTGCAAAGACAAATTTTGCCCGTGCATTGTATCCAACATATCAAACCGTATAGGAAATTCTTTTCCAAACCTCGCATGAACACGATCACCCAAAAGTTCTCGTGGGTGAGTATAGACAAGATTCAGCGCAGGCGTCTCAACTATACAGCCTCCGAAATCCAAAAGGATACTATTTTCCTCTGGTACACCATCAAAGCTCCATGCGTAGTTGCTGCCATTCTCAGGCAAAGAAAAATGACTCTTCATCCAGTCACCTCCCCATACACCAGGGTCAAAATAAGGCACCATTCGAAATGGCTGCACTGCTGCTTTTGCTAACGCTTTGCGGTAGTCGTCGCCTGATACAATAGCAGGTTCTCCCTGCGTCGACGCATCAATATAATAGTCAAAATCACTTAAAAGCTCGTCTTTAACCTGATCCCCCCAGCGCCATTCAGCAAAATAACCACGTTTGTATTTAGCTCGCTGCGGCAAACCATGGCGTGCTGTGTGCCAGTTGTCCTGACCTTTACGGAAACGCAGCTGCACCTCCCACCTAGTCAGGTCGGCATATATAAGCACATCACCACGAGTGACAAGTGATGCACCAACACCATATACAATAACAAGTCCGCTTTCGACAGCGTTTATTTTTTTCTGCGCAGCACACAGAGCTTCGCTTGGGTAAAAATCCAAAAGCCGCCAGGTCGTCATGATACCAAATACATTGTCATCCGTCAGCTCATGCTCGATTTTCGCGTCCAGCTCTGCTGGAGCTATAGCCAGCTCATCAGCATGAATAATAAGCGCGGCTTTTGGGAAGAGTGACAAGATTTCAGCATCATTGACACCTGGATAGCACTCAATTGTAATGATGCTCTTGTCACGTTCTAAACACAAGTCATGCAACTTATTCTTTACAGCGTCAGTTCCTCGTACAGCCCTAGAAGTAGGCTCGGCCTGTATTGTTGGGAAACGACGGTAAGGGTATAAATTTTTCGACATAGAATACACCTGCTTTCTGTTTTCTCTACGCTCAGAATACACGCGTCAAGGCAATTTGTCAATACATATTTTAATAGCATTAAAATTAGTCATTACATATTTACAAAACTATAACATCGTGCTATACTACTAACAACAAATTCATGCATGGAGGACCTACATTCTATGACACAGCCATTGTATTTACAAATTGCCCAACATCTGCGAGAGCATATCATAAACGGAGACTACCCACTGAATACTCGCATTCCAACTGAGAAGGAACTAGCCGCCGCGCTTGATGTCAGCCGCCCAACTGTGCGGCAGGCTTTAACTTTGCTTGAGCAGGAGGGTCGTCTAATCCGTGTAAAGGGCAGCGGCACTTTCGTAACTGAGCCAAAAATCTTGCACGAATCAACGCACTTTATCATCGGCTACAAAGAGGAAAGCCGCGAACACAATTATCGTCTGCGTACACGCGTGCTTGAATTGCAAAAAGAAAAGCCAGACCAAATTCCTTTTAAGGCTCTTGGTCTGGCAGAAGGCGAGCGTGTGACTCGCATGACACGTTTGCGCTGGCTAGAAGGACAGTATAACGATAAACCTATAATGTACACAACAGTTTATGTGCCAGTGCGACTCTTTCCTGAAATGGATGAACAAAATTTTACTGATACATCATTTTATGAAATGTTGGACAGCCGCGGGCTGACTGTCATGCGAACATCCAAGCAGCTTGACGTGATAATGCCGCCTTCCGATATCGCAGTTGAACTTGAAATTTCCCCATTTGAGCCTACAATTCGCATTGCATCAACAGGCTACACACAAAATGGCATGGCAGTCGAATATAGTGAAAGCTATTACCCTGCTAGCCGCAGCAGCTTTAAAATTGAGATAAACCGCTAAAGGAGTTAACAATGCACGAAGTATATTTATGTCTGGATGTAGGCGGAACAGAGATAAAGGCAGCACCGCTAGATGCCAACGGAAAAATGCTTTCAAAAATACAATATTTTCCTGCAATGGCTTGTGCTGATAAGAAGACTCTGCTTGAACACTTTGCACATATTTTTGCATCCATCTGTCCTGCAGACAAAGTACCAATTGAAATTGATCTGGCATTTCCAGGACCGTTTGACTATGAGAACGGCATCTGCCTGCTTCAAGGACTTGAAAAATACGATGCACTTTATGGCTGTAACCTGCGCCATGCTTTTGCCGCTTTAAGCGGATTGCCGCAAAAGCGCATCCAATTTATCAATGATGCGGCAGCTTTTGCGCTTGGCGAATTAACATTTGGCAGTTCACGTCAGGCGCACAAAACACTGTTTACAGTTATTGGCACTGGCTGCGGCAGTGCCTTCGGAGTGGACGGATTTTTAGCAGCAAAAGGGACACTCGGTGTACCTCCTCACGGCTATTTTTATAATGCACCATTTATGGACAGCTGTGTTGATGATTATATCTCTCGCCGTGGGCTGGAAAAGCTTACAAAGGATCTGCTCGGTACGCCACTAGATGGCCGCGCTCTGGCAGCTCGCGTTGCCGCAGGTGATACACAGGCTGCTTCATGCTTTTTGCAATTCGGTGTGCTGCTTCGCGATGCGCTGTCCCCACAGATAGAAGCGTTTAATCCAGATATGATTTGTCTGGGAGGACAAATTATGCGCAGTGCACCACTTTTCTTATCACCGCTTGAAGCACTCTGCAATGAGAAAAATATTAAGTTATCTGTAACACAAGATACCTCAATGCGCACGATGCAAGGCCTGACCCGTGCAAATAGCAGATACAATGTGGACAGGTAATTGGCATCACTATAAGAACTTTCATTTCGTTAAGCATTTTAGTTCAAATCCTTAGTTTCCACATTGTAAATCGAGAGAAATGCAAAGATTAAGGAAAGTATCATAAGTACAATAGGAAGAATGGCATTATCCGCCAAAGAAAAATCGCCAACATTAGCCTGTGTCAAAAAGATCAGCAGGAAAGATGATATGATGGTAGCTTTTGAGGACTTCATAGCCATACCAATAAACAAAGCGATAAAACTCATTGTTACAATGACAACGGACTTTAAGAGTAACTGAATATAGAACCCCATACTTGCCATGTTGTAGTCCAGAGGGAATGAGGAAACCATGAATTGTGAACCAAGTAAAATGCAGCCGTAAATCAATAGTTTTGTCAGAACCAAAGCCACGAAATTGAAAATCCATACAGCTAACATTTGAGAAACGAGAATTTTCTGTCGCTTAATTGGATACGAAAACATTAAGTTCATGGTTTTGTTTTTATAGGCGCTCACAATGTATGTGGACAACATGACACTGGTAAACACCAGAAAAGCCATGCTTGTAAACAGCTCGATGGAGGAAGAAATCGCACTATTACCCGGTGCCGCATCGGGAACACCCGTATCAGGATCATTGGCAATTCCCAAATAGCAAAGAGCAAATATGAACAGGCAGATCAGAGCCGACATGATAACCACATTGCGAATGTACTTGCCTACATTATTCTTTTTCCATTCCAGTCTAATGAGTTTAAGCATGATATTTCACCTCCCCGGTCAGCTTCAAGAAGTAGTCCTCCAGCGTTTCAGATTTCTTTCCAATGTTCAAAACTTCGACATCATTCAGAGCCAGTGTTTTCGTCAACTGCTGGGTAGACGCTGCATGGTCATATATGCGAATTTTACCGCTGTCAAGAATCTTAAAATTTTGCAGTCCCAACTTGTCAGTCAAGACATAGGCAGCCCACTTTTCATTCGTGACAGAAATTTCTACATAATTGAGGTTCATTTCCTCAATATCTTGCATACGAATTTCTTTCATCATTTTTCCGTGATGGATAATACCAATGGTATCCGCAATACTCTCCACTTCAGATAAAATGTGACTTGAAATCATAACGGTAATGCCGTACTCTGAACAAAGTGTTTTTAATAAATCACGAATTTGTTTCATCCCTGCTGGATCAAGGCCGTTTGTGGGTTCGTCAAGAATAAGCAGTTCCGGCTTGCACATAATGGCTCTTGCAATTCCGAGGCGTTCTTTCATACCGAGGGAATAGCTCTTGACCGGCTGATCGGCGGCTGCGGTTAAGTCCAGCATTTGTAGCGCACTTTCAACACTGTCAACATTGTAATATCCCATATACTCACAATGAAGCTGTAAATTCTCGCGCCCGGTCATGTGGTCATAAAAGGTGGGAAACTCGATGATACTTCCCATTCTTTTTAAGACTTCATAGGATTTTGGTGTCAATACCTCTCCAAACACCTCAATCGTACCACTGGTAGGTTTCCAAATGTTAGTAATCATCTTCATTACCGTGGTTTTACCAACTCCGTTAGGACCGAGAAAACCATAAATTTCCCCTTTGGGAATATGAATATTAACATCTGTGACAAGTGCCTTACTACCAATCTTTTTAGTAAGCCCGTTTGTTTGTAAAATAAATGGCATTGTTTTGCCCTCCTTTCTACTGACATTATAGAGAGTTCGATTTTCAAAACTCTTGAATAATTCTTACAAATTTCTTTCTTGAAAAAATGACCTATGTTTTAATAGGCCATTTTCTTGAGCATAATAGTGAAAACCGTTTTCTGGTGTGGCTGACTTTCTAAAGTAATATCGCCACCCAACTGCAAGGCAAGGTTTTTTGCAATCGTCAGTCCAAGACCATTTCCTTGCATGGCGCTATTTCGAGAATCTTACATTGTAAACAGTCGGTCAAAAACAGACGCAGCAAATTCTTTTTCAATTCCACGGCCTCTGTCCACAATGTCTATATAGATATGTGCCTGATCTGCCCACAGAAACATACCTAAATATTTTCCATCGCCGCCATAGCGAATTGCATTGGAAATTAAATTGAACATAATTCTTTGTAGCGCATCTTTATTAGCATTTGCATACAACGCTTGATCGGGTATGTCGAGTTCAACTTGAAAGTCTTTTTGTGAAAGGAGTTCATAGAAATCCAAAATATTTTCCCGGCAGGCTTCGTTCACATTCAAACGCTCTAATGGCATATCTGTATCGCCAGCCTCTAATTTAGCAAGCGTAAAGAATTGTGTAATCAATCCCATTACCCGGTGGGCAGTGCTTTCTATCTTTTGCAACATTTCATTACTTTGGGCTCCGTTTAGACGCATAATCTCCAAATAGCCAAGAATCACTGTCATGGGAGTTTTAATGTCGTGGGAAATGTTAGATAACATCTTTTTGGATGCCATTTCAGTCCGCCGATACTCCACTTTTACTTTCTGCCGATCTTACAACATTCGATTGATTTGTGTCGCAAGTTCTATCAGTGCCTTATTGTCAGTAAAGGCTGTCACTTTTTCGTCGCTACCGGTGTCAAGAAGTTCCTCCAATTTGCTGCTGATCTCATGTATCTTTGCTTTTGTTCCGTTATGAAATACAAACTGCTGGTACACAATGATACAGACCAAAATCACAATACAAATGGTCAATAAAAAGATAATTGTCGCATTGCTCATTTCTGTTCTCCCAGTTTATAGCCAATCCCCCATACGGTTATAACAACTTGCGGCTTTCGTGGATCATCCTCAATTTTCGTTCGTAAACGGCTGATATGGACATTGACGGCATTTTCATCCCCCATATAGGCGTCGTTCCAGATCAAAGAATAGATTTGAGCCTTTGTATAGACCCTTCGGGGATTTTCCATCAGCAGCCGTAAAATATCAAACTCTTTTGCGGTTAGTTCGATAATTTCGCCTGATTTTGTGACGGTGTGATTTTCCAAGTTCATAACCAATGTTCCCCACACAAGTTTCGCTTGCTCTGGCTGTACGGCAGCATATTCGGTATTTCTTCGTATGTTTGCTTTAATACGCGCCATAACCTCTGTTATGGAAAACGGTTTTGTAATATAATCATCTGCGCCAAGACCCAAGCCTAAAGTTTTGTCGGAATCCGAATCCTTTGCAGAAATGATGATAATTGGCACCGTACTTTTTTGACGAATATACTTCATTACATTCATACCTGTAATTTTGGGAATCATCAAATCCAATAAGACGATACTATAAGAACCAATGTCGAAAGCCTCACATGCCTTTTGTCCATCAGTAGCACAGACAACTTCAAAATTTTCTGCTATAAGATAGCTACATAACATTTCACTTATTTCTATATCATCTTCAATTAAGAGAATTTTCATTATTCTTTTTTCCTTCCTTTCTACGCCTATCAAGCGGCTTTTCCGCAGTTTTCGGGATCAGCCAAACACCAGCCATTTTCACAGCGCCGGGGATACGCCCTCCGGCACAATAATAATTTACCCTACGAGGTGTCACGCCTCACTTTTCGGCGGCCTCTTTTAATGTCATATAGTCCATTTCGCACCTCCACAGGATATATTATAGTTCTCTACCTCGAATAATACAAGTTAGAGCCTACACGGATGCGAAATAAAATACTACTTAATGTAAAATCTCATTACATTCTCATAATTTAACCCGAAATGTAGAATGATATAGGGTGATATGAGAATGAACCAAGATGAAAGAAGGTTTGACTTTCACGGCCTCGGTGCAGCTCTCAAACGAGCCAGAGAAGAAAAGGGCTGGACACAAGCCTATGTTGCGGAATTAGTAGACCGTGACTCCCGTACCATTATGAATATTGAGAACAAGGGGCAGTATCCCAGCTTCGACCTTTTTGTTAAACTCATTACTATGTTTGACGTCTCAGTTGACCAGTTTATTCATGCGGATGGAGGGGCAAGGTCAAGCTCTTGCAGAAAGCACATTGATGTACTTCTAAACTCCATGAATGAAAAAGAGCTTGTCGTGATAGAAGCCACAGCCGAGGGCATTAAGAAAGCCAGAGAAACGGAGGTTCCAGAATAAGGGCCTCTGTTTTTTTGCGCCATTTTAGGGACTGCCGCTAAGTGGCAAGCAATGCCTCTGTGGCCACAAGTGGCACAAAGGCGGCTTGTTGGGGCTCGCCCCAAACCCGTATCTTCGGGCCAACATGGCCCGAAGTGTCAGCGTCGCTTTGCTCCTTATTTTCATAACCTTAACGCTCCTTTTCCTGCTTTCGTCCTGGATCGGTGTAGCCCATCAGAGTGTCAATATTCGCCTTGATCGTGACGATCTCCTGCATATCCCGTCGTGCCTTCTGGTATTCTCCATAGAGCTGTTTTTTCTTTGCTGTGAGCTTGCGGCCTTCCTCCTTCAGCACATTCATTTTAGGGAGCTTCGTCCCGCCCAGCAGAGAGCGCATTTCCGCTTGTGCAACCCAGTACAGTTCAAGGTCGGCCTCATGCTCTGCAAGGAATTTCCGGCTGTACTTCGTCGCCTTAAGAGCCAATGGGGACAGGTAAAATGGCTTTCAATGTCATTTTACCTGTCCCCCTGGTTCCCATTTGTTTACAGCCGGTGTTGTCACGCCTAATCTGTTTGCCATCTCCTATAAAATTCAAAAGCTTTTGTATACTCAGCATATCAGATTCATATAGATTGCACAATTGAGTAGTGTTCAATTTCCATTCAATTTAATTAACCAATAAGAAATATTGTATGATTAATCTGCTGTCTTGGCTGCTTTGATACTTCTTAGGTTGACGGCTAGATACGCATTAGAGATGTCTCCATCCAAATGCTGTTCTAGCAGGGGATTTTTCCCTTGAACCCATCATTTATGATATATGGTGGCGCTTTCTGCCCCCACTCAGGATATGTTGCTAAAATACTGTTTAGATTTATCATACATACAAACTGGAATTGGTAATTACATTCCATACATATTGGCATTTTTTACAATTACTTTATCGCCTTTTTCTAATTGTTCCTTGGAAATTCCTCGTAACCCAAGTCCAACATGCTCTGTTTTATATCCACAACCATTTGCTTTTCGTTCTTTTGTATGTACATCGACAGTAGTAATTCTGGATTCTAAGATATCTCCATTTGCTTTATAAATACACGCATTTTCCCCTTCTCTGCACATCCCTATTAATATGTTTCCTGTGGCAACTGTTCCAACCCCCATAATTGTAAATGCATCATCAATAATCAATTCAAAATTTTCTTTTAAACACGATGGAACATCTAATTTGTTCATGTATTCTTTTTCTCGTTCTTTTTTGCTTTTACCAAATAATCCCATAGTATTTCTCCTTTAAAACTTCCGATTTTCTTAATTCTACAAACTTTAATTTTACTTAGTAACTATGACTTTTCCTTCAGAATCCAGAAGAGGTGTAATACCAGCCCCGTATCCAGATTTCCAACAAAGATAATTAACTCCAGTATCCTTATCTACAAGAATTTGGCGAACCCCTTCATCCTTAAGCGAACTTCCAGCTCTAAATATGGTTTCAAATCTTTCTTCTTTTTTTGCTATGTTTATTCCTCCTAGTTAAGCGTTAAACTTCGATTGTTCGAGCTTTTCAAATACTAACGTACTTAATTCTGTTCAATAAGTGATTTATAGTAGTTACCAAAGTCAGCAAGTGAATTAACAATTGGAAGCATTTTTGTTCCGAGTTCCGTTAAGCCGTATTCAACTCTCGGTGGCTGCTCATGGTAATCGTGGCGATATGCCAGCCCATCACTCATCATTTGTCTTAAACTATCTGTCAAAACCTTTTGTGAAATACCATCTATACTTCGTTGTAGCTCATTGAATCTCCATGGACGCTCTTTCAAGTTACGCAAAATCAGCAGTTTCCATTTTCCTCCGATAAGAGATACTGCTGTTGCAACTGGGCATTCCGGTAATTCTTCTTTTGCTCGCATAATTCTCACCTCCGAGTCTATTTTAACACATTCATTTTTGAGTGTACAGTTACAAAAAGGTGCGTACTTGTTTTTGTATGTGTCTCACACTATACTAATACCAAGCAACCAGAAACTACAAATTAACTATGGAGGTATTATTATGGCAAATTACACAAAAACAACTATTGGAAAGGAAAACCGAATTGAGCTGCATGAAAAGTTGTCTTTAACAGGTGCAGAAATCAGTTTAAACGAACTACCTGCAGGAGCAAATGTCCCATTTGTTCATTCTCATAAAGAAAATGAAGAAATCTATGGAATTCTTTCAGGTAACGGCAAAGCCATAATTGATGGAGAAGAAATTAGCCTTTCAACTGGAGACTGGCTAAAAATCGCACCTGCTGCAAAGCGTCAGTTTTTTGCATCCGATATTTCTGGAATTACTTATATCTGCATTCAGGTAAAAGAAAATTCTCTGGAACATTTTACAGCAGAGGATGCCGTAATCGGCTAATTAAAAGTATTTATTTACAAAAATGCACAGTTCACGATAAGCTAAGAACTGTGCATTTCTTTTTTGTTCAATATTACGTTTTCTCAATTTTTCAAACAAGAATTTGTTTAACCTCTTAAATTCTTTTTCTTTACAAACATGGAAATTAACTCTACTACAATTCCTAAGAGCAAATATCCCAACGCATATAAAATAAATGCCTTTTCTCCCATACTAAAGAACAGCCATGTCCCAAGCAAAAAGAATAGCGCTATGATAATTGGTAGTGTCCAAAATATTTTTATGTCCTTGCCGGCGTATGCTCCGGAGCAAATTGCATAAATAGGATTCACTGCAAAAAACAGAATGAAGCAAACTGCCATGCCGCCATCACCTTTTATGAATGTAACCGCAAGCCATGGAAACACCAACATAATTACTGCTGTCGCTAATATCCAAGGTATCATTTTTTTCATGTAATCCACCCCTTAAGCAAATTCTAATTTATCATTTTCTTTCAGTATATCATAATTATAATCTTTCCACAAAACAAAAAATTTTAATTCCTACGGATTTTTCTACAAAGCATATAACCACATATTATTACACTTCATCAAAAAAACTTTCTCACCCTATATTGAAAAATCGTAACTGAATATCCGACATTCTATCCATCAATAGTTTCTCTTTAACAAATATCATCTTAGTACGGTATCCTGTTCCATCTGGTGTAAGTTTTACTACACTTATTATAACTTCAAAAGCAAACGCCCAAACTGCTTTCTTATTAAAAAAACTTAGAAGAGACATTCTCCTCTAAGCCTTTATACTTTATCATAGAATACTTTTTACTTTTATATTTCCTCATGGTCACGATGCTTTTTTCGCTTAAATCCTACCTTTTGAACACAGGATATTACATGTAAAGATTTTACCCCCACTAAAGACTCTTACCTCACCTCATAAACAACCTTCACAAAAACGCCTCTTTTGTTACATCTATATGTAAAGAACTATCTGCTTTTTTACATTTAAAACACGCTATACCAAATTGTAAAGATTTTACTTTCAAATTTATTTATAAAAAAAGCTGTAAGATTCCACTATTAGAATTCTTACAGCTTTCATTCTCATCATGTCACATCCCTAAATTATAATTATTTATCTTGTAACACTCACACAAAAATCTATGGGTTATTTTCGGGTTATTTCTTCCACACAAATACCTTCCAAGTATTGATTTTACTGACTTTTTAAGGAGTTCTTCAAAGAGTGCCGTGGCAGATAAAGAGCACTTTTATCATTGTTGCATAACCTCGCATTTCTTAGTTTTTCTTGGTATTTCGGGCTTTGTGAGCCTTTGTAAATTTTTGCTTTCTGGCATAACTTTGTTTATTTTCGCATAATATTGTCCGCAAAAGGTGTAAAATAAGGTGTATGTTTTTCCATTTTACACCTTGCTATTTTCAATTAAAAATCGTAATTACACAACCTGAATCCGAGCAATTTCTTCCCTGGCATCCTCAAGATTTACATGCGTATATGTATTCAGCGTTACGCTGATCTCTGAGTGGCCCATCAAATATTGCAATGCTTTTGGATTCATTCCGGATTTTGCCATATTTGAGCAATAGGTGTGCCGGCATACATGCGGTGTAATGACAGGCATCTGTACTTTATAAGTATTATTAAGAATTTCTGCATAGCTGCGTAATCCCATTTCTTCGTGCTTATCCACGAAAGAATAGACATCATCAGTAAAGTTCCTGACCAGCCTAGAATAATTCACATAAGGCATTTGTATAGGATGCTCTGGTGTCCCGTCATTCTCCTTGTCGATGATCCACATACCCTTTTCATCATCGGGAAACTCCAGCAAATACTTAGTTAGGCTCTCATACACGACATTCACCTCGCTTTTACATCAATTCGACCTTCAATTGATTCTTTATCTTTTTTCTTCTGTCTGAAACAAATTGCAAAAACTCATCATAGCCATATTGCATATCCGGCAGATAATTTATCTTGCGGTACTGGATTTTATCTGTATCTGTTGGGCATATCTCTGCAAACCATTCTTCAAAATCCTTGTCCTGTTTTTCAATATTTGGAATTGCCGCTAAGAGCTGAAGGTTACTAATATCATTCACATGATTCATGTATTCTTCGACTTTATCCTGTGCAATTCCTTTCTTCAGCAGAGATGTCTTAGTAAACTTGCTCTTGGGATAGATGTGGTCTATATGGAACTTGTTGTTGTAATCCAAAGAAGGATACAGCATCATCAAAACCATCAACGTATCTGCTCGCCCATATTGAAGCTCTAACAGAGCCTCGATATCATCATCCGTAAATACAATTGTTTTACTGGTTCCACGCAGTCTGTTGATAATCTCATCCAGGGGAAATTCATTGTTACCATTCGCTTTGATGACCTCACGCAGAGGACGAAGAATGCTGTCTGCCTGTCCGCCAAATGTCCTCTTTATCAGAGACATTGTTAGCCATTTCTTGATTTTCTTCCTGTTATTAACCGTATTAGAAGAAACTTCAAAATTGCCCGGATTGCCAATCGTCATAAGATAATACGCAATCGGAATAACAGCATTATTGGATTTTAAGCTATCTCTTGAAAATCCAAAGCTTGAAACAAGCAAAAATGCCTGAGTAATAGACGTTTTTATCGTTTGCCAGTTCTGCTCAATCTTGAGCATGTTTTGTTTGTTGAAATTATCGACCTTAAAAGCGATATCGCTAAACCCAGTCAACACCAAGGAGGCCTTCAGAATAAAATCCTTGTTCACATTAAAGCCTGAACCTATCGTGTTGATGTAATCGACAAACTCTGTGATTTCTTTCCTTGCATCTAAAGATTCCCACTGTGCTGTGGCAATCGATAATAACAAATCCGAGTAACTCAGTACTGTACCACCGCTATTGACACGAATGAAAATTTGCAGAACTTTGTCCAGTTCCTCGGATTTTACTTTGTAATAGCTGATGCTTGGCTGAGTATGGATCACCTTAAAAAGTTGCGATAATGTCGCATTTGCAAAGATGCACTGATCCTGTGTGTAAACACCAGAAAAAGCTATATTTTGCATCAGATAATTCATGACATCTCCTAATTCTGTCATGTCAAGTATCTTTCCGACTTCAAACCAGTAATGATCTGCATCGTTCTTCACTTCGTCAGCAGTGAGAAATGAAAATTCATATTTATCCGTTTCGTCCTTCGCCTGTTCAACAATATTCAAATATAGCTTTCTCTCCGGGAATGCAGAGTTGTTCTTCCATTGTTTAAACGGCATTTTGTACGCATAAGTTCCCTTTAAGCCAATATAAATGGATGTCAATCTTTGCTGACCATCCAAAACAGCCATAACGTTGTCATTTCCAGTTAAGTTTACCTTCGGATTATGCCGCGCAGTTTTCTCATGGTAATTCTGCAAAAAGGAATAGAAATCATAGAGAGTATTTTGATCCTTAGACAGTTCCCAAAACAGAAATGCTCCAAATGGATAATCCTGCATTACGCTGTCAAAGAGCTTTTCTATTTGAGAAGTACTCCACACAAACTCTCTCTGTATGGAGGGAAGCACATATTTATTCGCAGATATATCCTTTACGACATCGGCAATTGTTAATGGTGATTCGTATGCCACAGTCTCACACCTCCTCTTTCTTTACATAATGCAGTTCTATGTCGTATCCCAATGCATCCAACATCTCTACAAAGGTTTTATTGATAATACCATCACCTTTTTTGATGATACGGTTAACGTACTGTCCTGTAGTTCCTATTGCCTCACCAAGCTGAGCCTGCGTTTTCCCGGCTTCTATACATTTTATTTTCACATCAACTTCTATATTATTTTTCAGCATTTGTAACACCTCGTTTGAACGTTGATAAAGCAACACTATTTGGATAATAATATAACACAGTTTTTGATCACATTCAATCCCATCAAAACGCAAAAGGGCACCCAAGCCTTTCGACCTGAGTGCCTCGCTGCCAATCTGTTTATTCTGCTTTTATCTCCGTGCCATCCTTGAACACCACCGTCACATCTGTCTTGCTTTTCACCACCAGCTTCTCGACCAGGCTACTCCATAGCCCTTCGTCAAATTTGGTGAGCACTCCGTTCTGTTCCTTCAGCACTGTGATGAACCTTCCCATCTGCTCGTTCCTGGCATCGTTGTCAGAAATCAAGGTGCAGACCTCATCGTACTCGGCTTTCAGCTTATCGTAGCGTTCTACCAAAGCATTGTACCTTTTATTGTAGTCTTCCTGGTTTTGGGCTACCCTTGCATTCTCTGCCACAATGCTCTGCGTCATCTCGACCGTTACCTCGATTTCGCCCTGCAGGGCATCCCGCTTTGCAATCAGGTCACCATTATCGGTAAGTATCTGCCGTATCAGTTCCACATTGGCAATAACTTCTTTTTTATCGGTAATGAGTCGGTTCATCGCTTTGATGAAGTATTCCTTGATCTCATATTCTGTCAAATGCGGCGTCTGGCAGCCGGTTTTCTTTCGGAACTTGTTGTTGCACTGGTAGATAATGCGGCGGTACTTGTCGTTGGAGTGCCAAACCTTGGAGCCGTACCAGCCGCCGCACTCTGCGCATTGAACCTTGGTGGAGAAAATGCTGATGCCACTGTAGCGTTCCTTGCCCTTATTCCGTCTGCTGATTTCTGCCTGTACCAATTCAAAAATCTGCGGCTCGATGATTGCCTCATGGTTATCTTCCACATAATATTGCGGTACCTCGCCCTCGTTGGTTTTGTGTTTCTTTGTCAGAAAGTCCACCGTATAAGACTTCTGCAGAAGGGCATCGCCCTTGTACTTCTCGTTCGTTAAGATGCTCTTCACCGTAGACTGACTCCATTTATCCTTACCGCCCGGTGTCTTGATGCCTCTCTTCGTTAGCTCATCTGCGATGGTATGCATCGTCAGCCCATCAAGGAAAAGTTTGTAGATGAGTTTTACCGTCTTGGCCTGTTCTTGATTTACCACCAGTGTGCCATCCGGCCCTTTGTCATAACCGAGAAATCGGCTGTAGGCAAGGCTGACCTTGCCGTCTGCAAAACGCTTCCAGTGTCCCCATGTGACATTCTCCGAAATAGAGCGGCTCTCCTCCTGCGCAAGGGAACTCATGATGGTGAGCAGTAACTCGCCTTTACTGTCAAAGGTCCAGATATTTTCCTTTCGAAGAGTGAAAAGTAATCGCAATTCGTTTCAATTCATCCATATTAAACGCAGGATGAAACTTAGGGTCACAAATTGTTTCATATACTTTTTTGCAATGTTCTTCTTTGGTATCGTAACCCAAATAATCTGCAATCACTTCAACCCGCTTTACGAAAACAGATATATCCTCTTGCTTTATGCACTCATCCAAAAGGCTAAGAGATTTTTTTATGTAATTCACTAAAACTTCCCACACCGATGTGGTGTGTTGAACCTTGAAAATTCAATATTTCA
>OGZQ01000471.1_pt1 | contig 29608 bp, 19 predicted proteins | sample 1576841 | NCBI WGS metagenome assembly OGZQ01 (sample SAMEA3541527, study PRJEB24748) | human gut metagenome | biome: human gut; feature: human-associated habitat; material: faeces | place: China | collected 2012
CGATGCAGTTCTACGGCAAGGTGGTGCGCTGCGACAACCCGGACTGCGCCCTGCCGGTGTTCCGCCAGATAGCGGGCAGGACGCTCACCGACACGGAAATGACCGACCTGCTGGCGAAAGGGAGGACGGGTGTCCTCAGCGGCTTCAAGAGCAAACAGGGCAAGCCGTTCAGCGCGACGGTCGCCTTCGATGCGGATTTCAACACGAAATTCGTGTTCCCCGAAACCAATTCTGCAAGAAAATCCGCAAACAAGAGAGGAGGAAGAAAATAAATGTATAAATTTGCCACTGATTCATGTTATAATCTGTTTCAATCCGTTGATACTGTTTATTTACATGGATTTAGTGGCGGCACTCGGAGGGATACCGGGTGCCTTTTTTCTTCTCCTTTATCCAATCAATATCCAATTTTTTCACCACTAAATCCATAAAAAGATGAAACAGAACAAGAAAACCGTTCCGGCGGAACTGTCCTATTACGGGCTGTACCTGCTGGACTACCTGAGAAAATACCATCCCGACAAAGCATCGGATACCGGTTTCATTGCCGGACGAGAGGAAGCCGCCACCGCCACTTTCGAGAAGGAAAGGCTGGCGGGCGGCACGGTGGAGGACGCCCACGAGGAAGCCATGCGCGTGCTGCTCGAAGGGCTGCACTTCTCTCCCTACGCCCTGCTGACGGAGGTCGTGGAGAGGGAGTTTGCCGACGAGGTGGCGGAACAGGAGCGTGAACCGTTCTGCCGCAGGCTCTACCCCCACCTGAACAACCTGTTTGCCGGTTACGACACGTCGGATGACACCTTCGCCCTGTCACCCGCGCATGACCTGCTCTACACGGAGCTGGTAGGAACCGTCATGCTTTATCTGGAGTCCTATGGCGTTCAATAGAAAACAGAAGCTGAGGGACAACATCGAGGCGGTACGCACGGCGTTCACGCTTGACCGGGAACGGCGCACCCCGACGGAAAGGGAACGTGCGCTGCTGGAGCGGTACTGCGGCTTCGGAGGGCTGAAGTGCATCCTGAACCCGGCAAAGGAACTGGCGGATGCCGTGCATTGGGTGAAGTCCGACCTCGAACTGTTCGCCCCGACGGTGGAACTGCACCGTATCATCAGGGAGAACAGCCGGGACGAAACGGAGTACAAGCGGTATGTGGACTCGCTGAAAGCCTCGGTGCTGACGGCGTTCTACACGCCGCAAGCCATCACGGACACCATCGTGGATGTGCTCCACGACAAGAAGGTGCGCCCGAAGCTCGTGCTGGAGCCGTCGGCGGGCATGGGCGCGTTCATCGCCCCGGTACTGTCGGACAATCCGCAGGCGGAGGTCATGGCTTTCGAGAAAGACCTGCTGACGGGCAAGATGCTCGGACACCTGTACCCGCAGCAGAAGATACGCACGGAAGGCTTCGAGAAGATAGAAAAGCCGTTCCTGAACCGCTTTGACCTTGCGGTTTCCAACATCCCTTTCGGGGATATAGCGGTGTTCGACCCGGAATACACCAATGGCTCGGTATTCAAAAAGATAGCGGCAAGGAAGGTGCATACCTATTTCTTTCTGAAAGGGCTGGACGCGGTGCGTGACGGCGGTATCGTGGCATTCATCACCTCGCAGGGCGTGCTGGATACTGAGGGCAACGGCGGCACACGCTACATGATGATGAGAAAGGCGGATCTGGTGTCCGCCATCCGCCTGCCGAACAACCTGTTCACGGACAATGCCAACACGGAGGTGGGATGCGACCTGATAATCCTGCAAAAGAACGAAGGCAAGGAAGAGCTTTCCGAAGAAGACAAGAGGTTGGGCGATGTCGTAAAGAACAACCATACGGGAATTTCCACCAACGGGTATTTTTTTGACCACCCGGAATACATCATCCACACCGACGCGAAAAGGGATACCGACCCCTACGGCAAGCCGGCTATGGTATATACGCACAGCGGCGGCGTGGAGGGCATCGCCACGGACTTGTACCGGATATTGTCGGCGGACCTGTCGGCACGGCTGGATTTGGAACGCTACAATGGCGTCAAGGCTGAAAAGCGTGAAACACAGACGATTTCCGTCCAGCCGCAAGTTCAGGAAGTACAACAGCCGAAGGTGGAAATAGAAGAAAAAACGGTACATCCAAATGCAGAAGCGGTAAAATCCGCACCGCAGGTCGTGGAAACGAAACAGCACGAAGCTCCTGTAATGGACTTGTATGACCTGTTCGGCTACACGCAGGAAGAGCGCAGATTGGCGGAACGGGGACTGAAACCGGACAGGAAGAAAGGAACCAAGTCCAAACGCCGGAAGCCGGTGCAACCGTCATTGTTCCCGATGCCTGCTGACTGGCAGGGGGTAACGGCGAAAAAAGAAAATGAAGCGGCAAGAGGCAGAAGCGCGGAAACGGCTCCTGCCATCAGCCCCGAAGAGGTACGGGAGATGGAGGAAATCATCCGTCAAGGGGCGAGCGGAATGCCGGAAAACCGGCACGAAGAGCCAGTACCCATGCACGGAAAGACCGAAGGTGCTACCGCCCCAGCCGAAGACGATGACCCGGAGGATGCCGTTTACCGCAGTCTGGACTGGGAAACGAACCCGCCCATCAACGGCTTCTATGAAATGATGATGTCGCTCACGCCGGAGAAACGTGCCGAACTGCGCCGGATGGGAAAGGAAAAAATGGATGCCAATGCCGCTAAGCAAGCGGATACAGTCCGACCGCAATCCATACATCCGGCCTATCCGGTAGAGAACGGCTTTGAGGCAGAGGGAAGAAGACGGATTGAGCGTGTGGAAAGGGAGATGCGCGAGGAGGAAGCAACCCTGACACCGGAAGAACGGCAGCGCAGGAAGGAGGAAGCGATGATGCCCCGTCCGTTCAAGGGCATTATGGAGCCGCACCTGAAGGAAGGTTCGATGGTATGGGAACATACCGGCGGCGTCCGTTTCCAAATCGGGGTGCTGAAGGATGTCACCAAGTACGGGGCGACCTTCCAGCCGCTCGACATGGAGGGGATGCAGGCGCAGAAGGCACAGCTCTACATCGACCTGCGCAACACCTACGAGCGGCTCTACACCCACGAAGCGGAAAACCACGAGGAAAACGCCTTGCTGCGCCGCAACCTGAACACCTACTACGACGAGTTCGTGATGCGTTACGGCTGCCTGAACGCCAAGCAGAACGTGAAGCTGCTGATGATGGATGCTTCGGGGCGCAACATGCTGGCACTGGAACGCAGCGAGGGCGGCACGATGGTGAAGGCGGACATATTCGACCATCCCGTTTCCTTTTCGCAGGAAACGGCAGTCGCCGCGGAATCGCCGGAAGAAGCCCTGTCCGCCTCGCTCAACCGCTACGGCGGGGTGAACCTGCCGTACATGGAATCCATCTGCGACATGCCGCAGGAGGACATGCTGGAAGCACTGAAAGGCAGGGTGTACTACAACCCGATAGCGGGGAACTACGAGATAGCCGACCGCTTCATCGCCGGTAACGTGGTGGTGAAAGCGAGGGAGGTGGAGGAATGGATAAAGGGACACGAGGGGCACGGGATGATGCCGCAGGCACGGGAGTCTTTGGCGGCTTTGCACGAGAACATCCCCGAACAGATCCCGTTTGAGGACCTGGACTTCAACTTCGGGGAACGATGGATACCCACAGGCGTATATGCTGCCTACATGAGCCGTCTGTTTGACACGGACGTGCGGATAAGCTACTCGGAGAGCCTTGATGAGTATTCGGTGGCGTGCAGTCACAGGACGATGAAAATCACCGACGAGTTTCTGGTAAAAGGGTACTACCGCCACTATGACGGGATGCACCTGCTGAAACACGCTCTGCACAACACCTGCCCCGACATGATGAAGAAGGTCGGCGAGGACGAGAACGGAAACGACATCAAGGCACGTGACAGCGAGGGCATCCAGCTCGCCAATGCGAAGATTGACGAAATCCGTAACGGCTTTACTGAGTGGCTGGATGAACAGTCGCCGGAATTCAAGAAACGGCTGACAGATATGTATAACAACAAGTTCAACTGCTTCGTGCGCCCGAAGTACGACGGCTCGCACCAGACCTTTCCCGGACTTGACCTGAAAGGGCTGGGAATCACCGACCTGTATCCCAGCCAGAAGGACTGCATCTGGATGCTGAAACAGAATGGTGGGGGTATCGCGGACCATGAGGTGGGAACCGGCAAGACGCTGATAATGTGCGTGTCGGCATACGAAATGAAGCGGCTGGGACTGGTACACAAGCCGATGATAATCGGGCTGAAAGCCAACGTGCGCGAGATAGCGGAGACCTACCGCAAGGCATACCCGAATGCCCGCGTGCTGTACGCATCGGAGAAGGACTTTGAGGCGGCAAACCGCGTGCGATTCTTCAACGATATACGGAACAACGACTGGGACTGTGTCATCATGTCGCACGACCAGTTCGGAAAAATCCCGCAGTCGCCGGAGCTGCAACAGCGGATATTGCAGGCGGAGCTGGACACGGTGGAGGAAAATCTGGAAGTGCTCCGCTCGCAGGGCAAGGACGTGTCGCGGGCAATGTTGAGGGGACTGGAGAAGCGCAAGTTCAACCTGCAAGCCAAGCTGGACAAGGTGGAACACGCTATAAAGTCGAGGACGGACGATGTGGCAGACTTCAGGCAGATGGGCATCGACCACATCTTCGTGGATGAGTCGCACCAGTTCAAGAACCTTACGTTCAACACCCGGCATGACCGTGTGGCGGGTCTGGGCAACTCGGAAGGCAGCCAGAAGGCACTGAACCTGCTGTTTGCCATCCGCACCATTCAGGAGCGGACGGGAAAGGATCTGGGGGCGACGTTCCTGTCGGGCACGACCATCAGCAACTCGCTGACGGAGCTGTACCTGCTTTTCAAGTACCTGCGTCCGAAGGAGCTGGAAAGGCAGGACATCCGATGCTTTGACGCATGGGCGGCAATTTTCGCCAAAAAAACGACGGATTTTGAGTTCAATGTGACGAACAACATCGTGCAGAAGGAACGCTTCCGCTACTTCATCAAGGTGCCGGAGCTGGCGGCGTTCTACAACGAGATAACGGACTATCGCACGGCAGAGGATGTGGGCGTGGACCGTCCGCACAAGAACGAGATACTGCATAACATACCGCCCACGCCCGACCAGGAGTATTTCATCAAGCAGCTGATGGAATTTGCCAAGACAGGCGACGCCACACTGCTGGGACGCGGAAAGCTGTCGGAAACGGAGGAGAAGGCGAAGATGCTCATCGCCACGGACTACGCAAGGAAGATGGCACTGGACATGCGCATGATAGACCCGGCGTATGAAGACCACCCGGACAACAAGGCGAGCCACTGCGCAAGGATGATAGCGGAATACTACCGCAGGTATGACGCACAGAAAGGAACGCAGTTCGTGTTTTCGGACTTGGGTACTTACCAGCCGGGGCAATGGAACGTATATACCGAAATCAAGCGCAAGCTGGTGGAGGACTACGGCATACCCGCCCATGAAATCCGCTTCATTCAGGAATGCAAAAGCGAGAAGTCAAGGAAAGCGGTGATAGAGGCGATGAACGAGGGATATGTGCGCGTGCTGTTCGGCTCGACCTCGATGCTCGGCACGGGGGTGAACGCACAGCGCAGGGCGGTGGCCATTCACCACCTCGATACGCCGTGGGTGCGACATGAAGTCGCATAGATAATTGTTGGAATGATACTTACGGGTATCAGCTTTAACCCGCTGTTCCGTCAGCGGTAGCCTACCGACCGATGCACCTTAATGTTGTATTAAGCGGTCGGGACGAAGTACACTTTCGCAAGACAAGACAGAACCGTGAGGGGAAGTCAAGTACGGTTAGTATCATACCGTAGAGTGGCGAGGCTGGATAGTATGGTTAGCGCAAGCGAACTGTTAGTAAACTTCGTAATGTCACGAAAGAGTGTAAGATACTGGCACACTCTACCCAAAAGGGAAGCGGTCGGTTAATCCTCTCCATGGTAGGATTACACGGATATAAGCACCGCCGGAGGATGAGACAGAACCTAACCTATCCGTTAGTTATCTATGTGGAACATGGTAAGCCTGTATATCTCCTGTCATGTAAAAATGACAGGTAAGCTGACAGCAATGAAAGCCGAATGGTGTGCAGGTATAAGATAACAGAAAAAGCGAATGCCGTTCTGTAATGGAGCGGATACGGATTGAACCGACATCACGGGCTGATGTGGGCGACATCATCCGACACGAAAGTGGGCAGACTTCTGTGACGACATTAGGTAGGCAATCAAACCGAATGTTGTCAAATGGTGATTCTTTACAATTAACTTTTAGAACTTTCAAAAGGAGGAAAGCAAATGAACGAAAACAAGACATCGTGTGCGCCTGCTGACAATCAGCAAACACTTTGGGACAGAATAGACTGGACTAAAGCGGAGTTGGCTGTCAGAAAGCTACAAGCACGAATTGTAAAGGCTCAGAAGGAAGGCAGATACAACAAGGTGAAAGCCTTGCAGTGGACGCTGACCCACTCTTTTTACGCAAAAGCCTTAGCCGTAAAGAGAGTTACTTCTAACGGAGGTGGCAACACCCCCGGAGTGGACATGGAAACATGGGAAAAACCCGAAGCAAAAGCACAAGCGATAAGCGAACTCAAACGCAGAGGCTACCAGCCGAAGCCGCTGAGAAGAGTCCACATCAAGAAGAGTAATGGCAAACTGCGACCGTTGGGAATACCGACGATGAAAGACAGAGCCATGCAAGCACTCTACCTCATGGCATTGGAACCCGTGTCGGAAACAACAGCCGACACACGTTCATACGGTTTCCGCAAGGAACGCCGCTGTATGGATGCGGTACAACAATGTCATAACATTCTCCGAAAAGGCTATTCTCCCGAATGGATTTTGGAGGGCGACATAAAGGGGTGCTTCGACCATATCAGCCATGAATGGTTGCTTGCCAACATCCCTATGGACAAGGCAATACTCCGAAAATGGTTGAAATGCGGCTATATCTTCAACAAACAGATGTTCCCGACAGAGGAGGGAACGCCACAAGGTGGCATTATCTCTCCCACGCTTGCCAATATGACATTAGACGGATTGCAGAAAATCCTTGCAGAGAAATATAAACGAGTTAGAATTAAAGGCAAGTTATATTCGCCAATGGTGAATCTTGTCCGCTACGCTGATGACTTTATAATTACCTGCGAGAACCGTGAAACACTTGAAAAGGAAATCAAGCCATTGGTAGCCGACTTTATGTCTGAAAGAGGTCTGACCTTATCAGAAGAAAAGACGGTGATAACCAATATCCGTGACGGTTTCGATTTTCTCGGTTTCAACATCCGCAAATTCGGCAATGAAATATTGACCAAGCCGACCAAGAAAGCCGAAAAACGCTTTATGGAGAATATCCGTAAGGTGACAAAAGGTCATAAGGGTTGCAAGCAGGAATCATTAATCAGGATGTTGAATGCTAAAATTCGAGGATGGGGAGCATATTATCAGCATGGGGCGACACGTGATTCTTTTCACAGAATCGACCATCAGATATTTCTCGCCTTGTGGCAATGGGCTAAACGCCGTCATTCCAAGAAAGGGAAACAGTGGATAAAAGACCGCTATTGGCACAATATCCGAGGGAACAGCTGGACTTTTGCGGCTAAGTTCAAGAAATCAAACGGCAAAGAAGACCAACTTACCTTGTTGAAACTGGCATCTTCGTTTCCTTTTCTGCAATATACGCAGATAAAGGGGGACATGAATCCGTTTGACGCAGACTGCCGCCTGTACTTCAATAAAAGAATGAAGTCAAAGATGCTTGTGACGCTGAAAGGACGTAAATCCCTGCTTTACCTATGGGAAAAGCAAGGTCGGAAATGTCCGATATGTGGTGAACCGATTGACACGCATAAGGCATGGAATGTAATGCCGACCGTACAAGACGGACGGAAATGCAATCTGTTGGTTCATGATGAATGTTTCAAATTATCCCGTAAAAACAATGGAAACAAGAAGTAGGATGAGCCGGTCTCTGCACACGAACAGAGACTTTGAAAAGCTTGAGCCGTATGAGGGGAAACCCTCACGTACGGTTCTGAGGGGGGAAGAGGGCAGTAATGCCCTTGACCTACCCGATAGACCGTCGGACCTTCAGCAGAGGGACGGGCGTGCCGTAAGAAAAGGCAACGAGATAGCCAAGCTGTATGCCGACAACAAGGTGGATGTGATTATCTATGCCGTGGAGAAATCGCTCGACAGCTACAAATTCAATCTGTTGCATTGTAAGCAGACATTCATCAACCAGCTCAAAAGCGGAGCGATGGGCGCAAGGACTATCGACGAGGGTGCTATGGACGAGAAGAACGGAATGAACTTCTCCGAATATATGGCTATTCTTTCCGGCAATACTGACCTTTTGGACAAAGCCAAACTGGAGAAGAAGATTGCAGCGTTGGAAGGAGAAAGAAAATCGTTTGCCAAAGCGAGGAACGAGGCCGAGGGCAAGCTGAATGAAAAGACGACACAATTCGCCAATAATAGGGTAATCATCGAGAAGATGACGGAGGACTACAATACGCTGCTTTCCCGTGCAGAAACCGACAAGGACGGACATAAAATCAACCGCATCAGGTTGGACGGGCTGGAGAGTACGGACGAAAAGAGAATCGGTACAAGGTTGCAGGAAATAGCCAAGAACGCCACAACAGGAGGGTTATACACCCGTATCGGCGAGGTCTATGGTTTCCCGATATATGTCATCAGCGAGACTGCTTTGAAAGACGGTGTTTCCGCTATCCAAAACCGCTTTGTCGTGGAGGGACATTACAAATACAACTACAACAACGGGCAGTTGGCTATGGCTGACACGAAAGCGGCAGCGATGAACTTCCTGAACGCTCTGGAGCGCATACCCAATATAGTGGAGCAGTACAAGGCGAAAAATGAGGCTTTGGAAAAGGACTTGCCGATATTGCAGGAGGTAGCGGGCAAGACATGGAAAAAGGAGGACGAATTGAAACAACTGAAATCCGAACTTGCCGCCCTTGATCGGAAGATACAGTTGGAACTGACTCTGAAACATGAGGGAATACCTGATAACGGGCAGGAACAGGGCGGTCAAACCATGCCAAAGGCAGAGAACGTGCCGAAGCCGGACGATACAACCCATGACTACATCCCTAATCCTATTATAATAGACAGGCCGGAGATGGAACATAGGGAACTCCGTGGAGTGAAAATGTAAGTGAGTGCAGATGGTAGAATGTTAAATTCGCCATCTGCTATTTATATAAGAGCTATAAGCCATTCTTCAATCAACTTTGTAAAGTCTTCATTTGGTATATATGTTATTTTCATTAAAGCTGAATAACCTGAATCCCAGATAATTCTTACTGCGGAACACATACGTGCCGCCCATTACTTGCATAAATACATCCGTTTCTCGAACCGGAAATATTCCTCCTTATACACTTCTGAATCTTGTCCTGATTCTGGGGCTACATGGTATTTGCAGAAAAATTCCACAATGTGGAAACCGCATTTGTTCACGTAGAAGTGAATATTGCGTTTTTCGAAATAAGGTGTGACCAATTCCCACACTTCTGTTTCAGGATACATCCCTTCAATCATTTTCCATGCATGATATCCCAATCCCCGACCGTGAAACTCCGGATAAAGATAAAACAAATCCATGGAGTTGCGGTGGGTGACATCGTTTATGCGCAAAGCGACTCCTCCGGCTTTTTCGCCATTGGCGTAAATGTTGTAAACCGTTGCCTCTGGGTTGCGGAGAATCTCCATTACTTCTGCATCGGTAATAACTTCGCCATTTTCCGGTATGCCAAACTGTTCCACCACTGCTATGGATAATACGGCTTTGACATCGTTACAGAAGTTCTGTAACTCTTGCCCGGTTATGGATTGAAAAGAAATGTGCATAATTCTATTTCCGTTTTTAGTTCAACATTATCATTCGATAAGCAAAGTTAATGCTAAGTATGAGTAAATCATATGCAATATCCGGTAAAACGATAAAAAACAAGTCTAAAATGTCTTATTCCCAAACTGAAACGGAATACATACAGACGTTTCAGCCCTGCTTTTTGACGCTTTAAGCCTGATTTAGAAGTTTTCATGCCGCCGGCATTTGGTGGAAATGGCAAAAGACGTTTATTTTGTAACCAAAAAAATGAGCAAAACGCGATACGACCATATACGCAACCGGTTGCCATTGGTGGGAGTGGTATTTATCCTTACGTATCTCTTGTTCCTGCTGATAGACAAGAGTTACGCAGCATGGCTTCTTCAAAGCGATACTACGTTGGCAGATTATGTGATGGATGCGACTTGTACTTTGTTGGCCAGTTTCATATTGGTAGAATTGTCTGTTTTCTATAGCAGTTGGTCGTTCCGGCATTTGCCTTTTACACTGGCATCTTACAAAAAATTGATAGCCAATTCTTTCCTGTTGCTTTTGTTTAATAATCTGACGGCTTGGCTTTTCACTTCACTTGGGGTATGGCTTGGCGATGAAAATTCGTTTTTTCCTCAAGGACTTTACATCACCAGTGTCATCGCTACGTTTGTTTCTTTCCTTTATACAAACGCACGCTATCTGGAATCGTTTATCCTTGTGGAGAAACAGAAAAAAGAACTGGAGATAAATCTGCTCAGAGAAAAGGAACATGCGGCGCAAATGCAGTTTGAAGTATTGAAAGCTCAAATCAATCCGCATTTCATGTTCAATAACTTCAGTGTGCTTTCCGAATTGATTATGGAAGATCCGCTTCTGGCAGACAAGTTTCTGGAGAACCTTTCCAAGGTCTATCGCTATGTCATTCAAAACCTGAAACATGACATCGTGGACTTGCGGGACGAAATCAAGCTCCTTTATTCTTATATTTACCTGATAAAAATACGTTACGAGGATGCTATACATATTGATATAGATGAAACGCTGGAACAGACGGACGGGCAGATTCCGCCTATGTCTTTGCAACTGTTGGTAGAGAATGCCATCAAGCACAACCAATTCTCTGCCGACCATCCCTTGTCCATACATATTTTCCATGAAGAGCGCTACATTGTGGTGGAGAACGAGTTGCGGCCTTTGGCCTCAGAATTGGCATCAACCGGCATCGGGCATCACAACCTGACGGAGCGTTATTTCCTCCTGTGCAGGGCAACGCCGGTCATAGAGAAACGTGAAGATACTTATATCGTCAAACTCCCTATCATACACGACATACATCATGAACATATTGATTATAGAAGATGAGAAAAGAAACTACAATCGTCTGAAACGCTTGTTGGAGGAAATAGAACGCGGCTTTCCACATAGAAGGACCGTTGGCCAGCATTACCGAGTCTGTGGAGTGGTTGCAGACCCATCCCGCACCAGACTTGATATTGGCAGACATCCGCCTGTCCGACGGATTGAGTTTTGATGCTTTGCGGCAAACGGCTGTGTCTTCCCCCGTCATTTTCACCACGGCCTATGACGAATACGCTATACAGGCTTTCAAATTCAACAGTTTCGATTACCTGCTGAAACCCGTCAAAGGCGACGAACTGGCTTCTGCCATTGATAAAGTACGCCGCCAATACCTGACTGCGACCGGAGGAGAAGAGTTACGCCAACTGCTGGAATATATGCGACGGAACAATTACCGCTACCGGGAACGCTTCTTGCTGCCATACCGTGACGGTTATGTTTCGGTACAGGTAAAGGACATCAGCCACATTGCATTAGTCGAGCACAACACACAGCTGTATATGAACAACGGCACAGTGGAAACAGTGCGGTATTCATTGGACGAACTGGAAAAGCAGCTTAACCCCGATGAGTTTTTCCGCGCCAACCGACAGTTCCTCATCCGCATAGACAGTATATTGAGCGTAAACAACTGGTTTAACTCCAAGTTGAAGGTACACCTGAAAAAATATCCCGATGCGGAAATCATTGTAAGTCGCGAACGGGCAGCGGCACTGAAGGAGTGGCTGGACAGGTGAGAGCAAGCGGAATAAATAATCATTCCGTAGCCTCTCTTCGTTCCCGGTAATCTTTGTATTGCTCCTTGCTGAGGATGCGTTTCAATGCATCTTCGTATTCCTTACAGGCGGCTTCATATCTTGCTCTTTCCTCATCAGACATCCAGTCCTCATAACAGCACCCACCGTCATAATGGCGGCTGTCGTAATAGTCGGAACAGCACCCGTGGCGATGCCATTTTCTGCCGTATCTGCCTCTATGCCGGTACGTTTCGTGATGATAAGGGTAGTCGCCGCATTCAAGCAGCCAGACTTCATTGGCTTTTTGTAATTCCCTTTCTTGTTCATCTGTCAGCCCGTATTCGTAGGCCATACGGGATGCCATACGTTCCGCCCGCGCTTTTACCCATTTTTCCTGATGGGCAAAGCAGTTCTCCTGCGCCGTCAATGTTCCGGTTCCGAACAACAGGAAGGTTAAGATCAAAATCATTATAATTCTCATAATGCTTATGGTTAAAATGTGATTATCATCGAGTAAAGTTAGCCAGAAGAGATTTCAAGCGCAATATCGGAATGCGTGAACCGGTAAAAACGCTGTGCGGAATGCAGTTTCGAAAGGATGAAGCGTGCCAAACAGAGATGCCTGTTCTCGCAAGACACATCGGGCTACAGCTTAAACGCACCTTTTCACACTTCAAGAGCATTTTTTACCATTTCATGCGTCCCGACCTTGTAAAAAGGGATTTTCGACCTTTTCTTTGCGAGAAAAAGACAACAAATATGGTAAATAAAATAGTAACAAATGCAATGAACAAGAAGATGATGTGCGTTTTCTCCGCTTTATGCATGATGTTTCTCTCCTCCTGCAAGGACGAAAAGACATCTGAAACGCATACCGCCTGTGAAGTAATGACGGTTGCCACGGGTTCAGTTGAAATCAAGGAATCTTATTCCGCCTCTATACAAGGAAGGCAGGACATTGACATCTATCCGCAAGTATCGGGACGGATTGTGAAACTTTGTATTACCGAGGGTCAACAGGTACACAAAGGGCAACTGTTGTTCATCATCGATCAAGTGCCCTATCAGGCGGCATGGCAAAAGGCGAAAGCGGATGTACGTGCCGCAGAAGCGCAGGCGAAGACCGCCCGACTGGAATGGGAAAGCAAGAAACAGTTGTTTTCCAAGCAGGTGGTATCGGAGTACGACCTTACCACCGCTCAAAATGCGTTGGACATGGCGGAAGCCACTTTGGAACAGATGAAGGCACTGGAACTGAATGCCCGCAATAATTTGTCATACACCGAAGTAAGGAGTCCGGCAGACGGTGTTACAGGCACGTTGCCTTACCGCGAAGGAACACTGGTAAGTTCTTCCATGAGTACACCGTTGACAACCATTTCCGACAATTCTGAAATGTATGTCTATTTCTCCATGACGGAGAACAGCCTGCGTGCCCTGTTCCGGCAATATGGTTCGTCCGATGGGATTATCCGGCAAATGCCGCCACTTTCCCTTATGCTGAACGACGGCACACTATATACATGCCATGGACGCATCGAAAGCATAAGTGGTGTCATCAACCGGCAGACCGGTACGGTGTCTGTCCGCAGTGCCTTTCCGAATCCCGACCGTCTGTTGTTAAGCGGAGGTATTGGCAACATCATCCTTCCGCATAAGGAAGCCCAAGCCATTGTTATTCCACAAACCGCCACCACCGAATTGCAGGACAAGATACTTGCCTATAAGGTAGCGACAGATGCCCATTCAGGCAAAGCCACGGTCACATCCGTGGAATTGACTGTGGAGAAACTCAACGATGGCAAGACATATATCGTGCGTTCCGGACTCAACGCAGGAGATGTGATTGTGACCGAAGGCGCAGGATTGCTGCGGGACGGTATGCAGATAAAAGTAAAAAACAGTAAAACAGGAAAGGAGAACTAATCGTATGAATCTCAGATATTTCATAGACCGCCCGGTGCTTTCCATCGTCATTTCTGTCGTTATTGTGCTGATGGGGGTTATTTCATTATTCAGCCTTCCCGTAGAGCAATATCCCGATATCGCGCCGCCTACCATCAATGTGTTTACCAGCTATCCGGGTGCCAATGCCGAAACGGTACAGAAGGCGGTCGTCGTTCCGTTGGAAGAATCCATCAATGGAGTGGAAGACATGACCTATATCACTTCTACCGCTTCCAATAGCGGCGATGCCACCCTGAATATTTATTTCAAGCAAGGAAGTAATCCTGACATGGCAGCAGTGAATGTGCAGAACCGTGTGTCCACCGCCTTGAGTCTGTTACCTGCCGAGGTGACCAAAATCGGGGTCACAACGATGAAGCAACAGAACGCTGAACTGAAAACCTTTGCCCTTTATTCCGCAGATGGCAAATATGACCTTCAGTTCTTGAACAACTATATGAAAATTAATGTAGAGCCGCGAATCAAACGTATCGGAGGTGTGGGAAACATGATGCTTTTCGGTTCCAATTACAGTATGCGCATCTGGCTGAAACCCGATAAGATGGCACAATACAAGCTCATTCCGTCGGATGTTACCGCTGTATTGGAGAAGCAGAACATTGAAGCGGCTACCGGGGCGTTTGGAGAAAACCATGACAATGCTTTCCAATATACGATGAAATACCGCGGTCGTCATTCCACTCCCGAAGAATTCGGCGAACTGGTTATCCGCTCCTTGCCCGGCGGTGAGGTGCTCCGCCTGAAGGAAGTTGCGGACATCCAACTGGGAGATGAGGCTTACAATTATACGACCGAAATGAACGGAAAGCCTGCCGCCATGGCGTTGATTTACCAGAAGGCCGGATCCAATGCATCGGAAACCATCAACGAGATTGACAAGGTGCTCGAAGAGGTAAGCAAGGATTTGCCCGAAGGACTGGAGTTTGTTACATTGAATGATACAAACCTTTTTCTCAAAGCCTCCATCAAGGTCGTGCTCCATACGTTGCTCGAAGCCATTCTGCTGGTAGTATTGGTCGTGTACGTATTCTTGCAAGACATCCGTTCCACCTTCATACCTGCCATCAGCATTCTGGTGTCCATCGTCGGCACATTTGCCTTTATGTCGGTGGCTGGTTTCTCCATCAACCTGTTGACATTGTTTGCCTTGGTGCTTGCTATCGGTACAGTGGTAGATGATGCCATTATTGTGGTCGAAGCCGTGCAGGCCCGTTTTGATGTGGGCTATCGCTCTCCCTACATGGCTGCCAACGATGCCATGAAAGGCGTATCGTCGGCCATCCTTACTTCTACGTTGATTTTCATGGCGGTATTTATTCCCGTTTCCATGATGGGCGGCACGTCCGGCGAGTTCTACAAGCAGTTCGGCATCACTATGGCTGTGGCTGTAGGTATTTCAGCCATCAACGCATTCACGCTTTCTCCCGCACTTTGCGCCCTGATGCTTCGTCCTTACAAAGATGAACAAGGGCATGCAAAGGACAATTTTGCCGCACGCTTCCGCAAGGCATTCAATGCGGCCTTCGATGTACTTTCCGCACGCTACATGCGCTTGGTGTTGTTTTTCATCAGACGCAAATGGCTGATGTGGGGAACAATGGGGATAGCGATGCTGCTGCTTGTCTTTCTGATGCAGACCACCAAGAAAGGACTGATTCCTGACGAAGATACCGGTTCGGTCATGATCAGCATGGATACCAAACCGGGCACTTCCTTGCAGGAGAACCGGCGGGTAATGCAGGAGGTAAACAGGTATGTGGATAAAATACCGGGCATTGCATACAATGCCAATGTGACGGGATATTCATTCAACGGTTCCGGTCCGTCAATGGGCATGTTCTTCCTTTCGCTGAAGCATTGGGATGAACGGAAAGGAGAAGAACAGTCATCCCGCGCCATCATTGACAGCATCTATACCTTTGCCCCGCAAGTGCCCGATGCCTCACTGTTTGCCATGGCTCCGCCCATGATTCCGGGCTACGGCATGGGCAGCGGTTTTGAACTTTATCTGCAAGACAAGCAGAGCGGTGATTTGAATCAGTTCAAGCAAGTAGCTGACAATTTTGTTGATGCCCTTAGCAAACGTCCTGAGATTGAAATGGCTTACTCTTCATTTGCTACCAATTATCCGCAATATTGGGTGGATATTGACGCAGCCCATTGCGAGCAAGCAGGTATCAGCACCAATGAAATCCTGCAAACGCTTTCCGACTACTACGGCGGAAGTTATGTTTCCAATTTCAACCGCTTCTCCAAATTGTACAGGGTGCAGATACAGGCCAGTCCCGAATACCGGGTCACGCCTGAATCGCTGAACCACATCTATGTCCGTGTGGGGGATGAAATGACTCCATTGGCCCAGTTTGTCCGCCTGACCAAGACATACGGCCCCCAGGATGTTTCGCGTTTCAACCTGTATAACTCCATTCCGGTCAGCGGTACGCCTGCCAAAGGCTATAGTTCGGGAGATGCGTTGAAAGCCATTCAGGAAACAGCCGAACAAGTATTGCCTGCCAATTATGGATATGAGTTTGGTGGCATTTCCCGTGAGGAAAGCCAGACAACCAACAACGTGGTAATTATCTTTGCTCTCTGCTTAGTACTGATTTACCTGATATTATGTGCACTGTATGAGAGTTTCCTCATCCCGTTCTCTGTCATACTTGCCGTGCCGTGCGGATTGCTGGGCAGCTTCCTGTTTGCGCAGCTGTTCGGATTGGAGAACAATATCTACATGCAGACGGGGCTTATCATGCTCATCGGGTTGTTGGCAAAAACGGCCATCCTCCAGACTGAATATGCCGTGAAGCGGCGGCAGGCAGGGATGAGCCTCGTACAAGCGGCTTACTTTGCAGCCAAAGACCGTCTGCGCCCCATCCTGATGACGGTATTGGCCATGATATTCGGCCTCCTTCCGCTGATGGCGGCTCACGGTGTCGGTGCCAATGGTTGCCGTTCGCTCGCATCCGGTGTTGTAGGTGGCATGTTGACGGGAACAGTAGCTTTACTTTTATTCGTCCCCGTGCTCTTCATCGTGTTCCAATACTGGCAAGAGAAAATAAAACCGGTACAGACCTCGAAGAAAGATGCGGATTGGGCGATACAAAGAGAATTGGAAAACCTTGAAGATAGAAAATAAAATGAAATCATTCATTTCGATATTATGTATAGGAGCAGTTTGCCTGATGGCAGGCTGTTCCATCTATAAGCCGTACATACGGCCCGAAATAAAAACTGATGTGGACAGTTTGTACCGGGATGTGGATAATCCGGACACGGTTTCCATAGCGACCCTGTCTTGGGACAAGCTATTCACCGACCCTTGCCTGCAAAAACTGATTGTGGAAGGGCTGGCACAAAATACAGACCTGCGCATCGCCCGTACAAAGGTAGAAGCTGCAGAGGCCGTACTGATGAATGCCCGGCTTTCCTATCTCCCGTCCGTATCTTTGACTCCGGAAGGCAGTATAAGCCATACAGAAGGGCAATCAGCATTGAAAACATACAATCTGGCAGCTTCTGCAAGCTGGGAAATCGACCTGTTCGGTAAAGTTACCAATGCCAAACGGGGAGCACGCGCCGCCCTTGAAGGCAGCCGTGCATACGAACAGGCCGTCCGTACCGGACTGATAGCCACGATTGCGGGCAGCTATTATACATTGCTGATGCTTGACAGGCAACTGGACATCAGCCAGCAGACTTTGGACAGTTGGGAAGAAATGGAACGGACGCTCGTTGCCTTGAAACAGTCCGGAAAGGCGAATGATGCGGCAGTGCTTCAGACACGGGCAAACCGTATGGCATTACAGGCATCCACCATATCCATCTTAAAGAATATACGCGAAACTGAAAACAGCTTGTCCGCATTGCTGGCCATGCCGTCAGGTGTCATAGAACGCAGGACATTGAATGGTCAGCATTTCCCAGACACCCTTTCAGTCGGTCTTCCCGTACAACTGCTTGCCAACCGTCCCGATGTACGACAGGCGGAATGGAATCTGGCACAAGCCTATTATGCTACCAACACCGCCCGTGCGGCATTTTATCCGAGCATTACACTTTCAGGCGCTGCCGGATGGACCAACAATGCAGGCGGACTGATATCCAATCCCGGCAGTTGGCTGTTCAACGCTGTAAGTTCATTGGTGCAGCCCTTGTTCAATAGAGGAATGAATGTGGCCAACCTTCGTCAGGCAAGAGCCCGTCAGGAAGAAGCCCTGCTTTTGTTCCGGCAGTCCCTTCTGGATGCAGGCAAAGAAGTGAACAATGCCCTTAGCCGTTGGCAGACCGCGAGCATCCGCCTCAAATATGATTATGCTCAAATATCTGCCTTGCAGGAAGCAGTGCGAAAGACCGAACTATTGATGCGCCATTCTTCCGTCAATTACCTTGAAGTGCTGACCGCCCGTCAAGCCCTCTTGGAAGCCGAACTTACACAAGCACAAGATATGTTTGAGAAAATGCAGGGAGTCATCGACCTTTATCATGCCGTAGGCGGGGGCGGAAGGTGAAATTCAGGATAATCGGTGACAAAATAAAATGAAAAATGGTAAAAAGAATTGCTGATTTTCATAATGGCGAGGAACAATGAACGTTGAAGGAAAGCTGCGGGCGAAGATTACACTCGGATATATCGTGATACTTATTGTCGGAATAAGTATGGCTATACTTTTGTTACATGAACGTAAACGAATGCAACAGATAGAAACTGAAACCGAAGATATCCGTCATGCACGTCTCGACATCAACGCTGTCCATCATCGCATTGCAACACTTGCCATATTGGGAGAGAGCGTCATCGGATGGAAGAAAACCGACAGTACCCGTTACCGGATCCTCCGCCTGCGCACCGACAGCCTGCTGCAAGCCCTGAAGCCCCATTGTCGGGACTATGTACGCCCAACGCAGATAGACATGCTCCGCTCCCTCCTGGCGGACAAGGAAACCCACCTGCGGCACATCATGGAGGCGATGGAGCGGCAGAACGAAGCGGACAGCCTACTGGTAAACCACCTGCCCGAAGTGGCCCGGCGGGCGACACGTGTCCGTACCATAAAACAAAAGAAAAGCGGGCTGGCCGGTTTCTTCGGCGGCAAGAAGACCGTACAAATAATTCCATCCGCCAAAGAACTGCACCAGTTCAGCGACAGCCTGACTGCCCTGCAACGGAAACAGGCGGCGGAGATGGATGCATATACGGACAGCCTGCGCACACGCAATAGGACATTAAATGCCCAATTGGACAGGCTGATAACTGAGCTTGACAGGCAGGCGCAGGAGGCTTTCACGCAGAAAGAACGGAAGATAGCGGAGGCGCAAACTGTGTCCGTCAGACTGTTCACCGCCACCATATCCGCCGCCATCATCCTGCTGTTCCTGTCCTATCTCACCATCCATAGGGAACTGAAACGCAACGCGGACGAAAAGAAAAAGCGTGAAAAGCTCATCGGCGAATTGCAGGAGAGCAACGAGGCAAACGAAAAGCTGATCAAGCTGCGGCGCAACCTCATACAGAATGTCACCCACGAACTGCGCACCCCTCTGACCGTCATCAGCGGCAACGCCGAACTCCTGCTGAACGACACGGAGGCGGACAGCCAGTTGCGCCACGCACAGACCATCCACGATGCCGCCGGGCGCATGGCCGGGATGATAAACAACCTGCTTGTGTATTTCCGGTTGGACAGCGGCAAGGAAACACCAAGTGTCAAGCCTTTCAAGTTGCGCTCCATCGCTGGGACATTGGAAACGGAATTTGCACCATTGGCGAAGAATAAAGGACTCAATTTCAAGATAGAAAGTGAAACGGACGAGATTGTGAGCGGCGACCGGAACCGCATTATCAGCATTGGCGGCAACTTACTCTCCAATGCCATCAAATTCACAAAAAACGGCATCGTCACATTAAGCACCAATTATAAGAACGATGTATTTACGCTATCGGTGTCGGACACGGGAACGGGGATGACAAAGGAACAGCAGGTACGGATATTCACCCCGTTTGAACGGCTGGGCAACGCCGTGACGGAGGACGGCTTCGGGCTGGGGCTTGCCATCGTAGCCGATACGGTGAAGCTGCTGAAAGGAAGCATCGCAGTGGAAAGTGAACCGGGCAAAGGAAGCCGTTTTACAGTAAGCCTGCCACTGCCCAAAGCGGAGGAAACAATGGCTACCGAAAAGGCAAACGCCGGACATTCCACGCTCTCCGGCTGCTCCGTGCTGGCGATAGACAACAACGGGATGCTGCTGGACATGATAAAGGATATGTACAAACAAAGCGGCGTGGAGTGCGACACCTGTCAGAGTGTGGACGAACTGACAGACCTGATGCGCACGAAGGACTACGACCTGCTGATAACCGACCTGAAGATGCCGGAGGTGAACGGCTACGAGTTATTGGAGCTATTGCGCACGTCGGAAATAGGCAACTCACAAACCATCCCCGTTGTTGCCGCCACCGCCGCAGGCTATGTGGAGGAAGAAGAACTAATAAAGAAAGGTTTTGCCGCCGTGTTATACAAGCCCTACTCCATAGACGAACTGTTAGCTGTCACGGAAAGTTGCATCAAGCCAAATGGTGTAAACAATATAGACCTCTCGCCACTGCTTACTTTCGGCGACAAGCGGCGCACGTTGGAAAAGCTGGTGACCACAACACTATCTGACATGGACGAAGTAGGCAAGGCGGCGGAAGTGGGGGACATGGAAGCGTTGGACGGCTGGGTACATCACCTGAGAAGTTCGTGGATGCTGATAAAGGCGGAACAGCCGTTGGTGGTATTGTATGATGCCATCCACAAGGAGAAAATATCTGATGACGAATTAGAGGTAGCTATTGGTGCTGTATTGGCACAAGGCAAACTGATTGTTGATTTGGCAGGGAAGGAGGCTGAACGATGGGACGGGTAATCGTAATAGAGGACAACATAATCTATTCCGATTTTGTGTGCCGCTTGCTGGAAAGCAAGGGATATCCAAGCGTCAGCACTTCCACCTGCAACAGCGCACGGAAGCTGTTTGCCAAGATGCAGGAGGACGACATCGTGCTTGCCGACCTGCGCCTGCCCGACGGTAACGGCATCGCTCTGCTCGAAGAACTGAGAAAGCAAGGCAGGAACAATCCCTACGTCGTCATGACCGACTATGACGAAGTGCCCACCGCCGTCCGGTCGATGAAGTCAGGGGCGGAGGACTATATCCCGAAAAAGCTTTTGGAAGACAGCCTGTTCCCACTCCTGAAAACCTTACGGAAGAGGATGGAACGGCACGAAGCACCGATTTATGAGCGGCAAAGCGCGGCTTTCCGTGAGATAGACCACAAGATAAGGCTGATTGCACCTACTAACATGAGTGTCCTGATATTGGGAGAGAGCGGCACGGGCAAGGAACACATCGCCGAGAAGATACACGCAAGGAGCAAACGGGCAGGCAAGCCTTTTGTGGCAGTAGATTGCGGTTTGTTGTCAAAGGAACTTGCCGCGTCCACCCTGTTCGGACACGAGAAAGGAGCGTTCACGGGAGCCGAAAACAAGAAGCAAGGCTTTTGGGAGGAAGCCGCCGGAGGCACATTGTTCCTCGACGAGATAGGCAACCTACCATTGGATGTGCAGCAGATGCTGCTCCGGGCGTTGGAAGCCAAGCGGTACAGGCCCACGGGTGGAAATAAAGACAAGAAAGCAGATGTCCGTATCATCGCCGCCACCAACGAGGACTTGCCGACCGCCATAGCTGAAAAGCGTTTCCGGGCAGACCTCTATCAAAGACTAAAAGAATACACCCTGCGCATACCTCCGCTCTGTGATTGCCGCGAGGACATCCTGCCATTGGCTGATTTCTTCCTGAAACTCGCCAACGAGGAATTTGAAAAGCAGGTGAAAGGCTTTGACGCGGAAGCAAGAAAACAGTTGCTCGCTTATACATGGAGCGGCAACGTGAGGGAACTGAAACGGGTCGTGCGCATGTCGGTGCTGCATACCGGAGGCGATACGGTCACGGCGGATACGTTGGAACTTGACGAAACGCCATTGGCAACTGATGCTTCACTTGCGCTGAACGACATGGAAAAGAAACAAATCGTCCATGCGCTGGAACAGGCAAAAGGCAACCGTAAGTTGGCTGCGGCATTGCTCGGCATAGGGCGTACCACGCTGTACAACAAGATGAAAGCATACGGGATAGAATAGAAAACAGTGAAAAGATGAAAGGAATTACAGGAAAAAGGCTACCTTTCGATAAGGTAAGCGGCGTTTCGGCATAAAAAACAATTGATTTGTTTTGTTCTGCCCTCAACTTGCATTACCTTTGTAGCAACATTTGAGAAAAGTCGGGTGCGGGAAGTAAAAAATTCCGTCCGATGAAGATATAGTATAGAATAAGACCGCAAGGCGCATCTGGTGAGAATCTGGAAAATTTGAACGACAGGATACGATTGCGTGATGCTTATGCTATGCTTCGGCATAGCGTGCATTTACGTGATTCCTGTCCGGCTTTCCAGAGCCATCACCAGAAGTAGCGTGGATTGCACGCTATTTTTGTTGGCTTCGGTCATAACCGTTAAAAAAGAGACCGAATGGGAAAAGTCATATTATTTGCCGTCCTCACGATGGACGGATGCCTCGCGGACAGTTCAGGGGAAGCACAGAAATGGATTGCCAAGACCGACACGCCGGACAGGTTCGGCATTGCCGGAATGAAGGAAACATCCCGTCCGCTCTCCGAATACACCTCCCTCACAATGCTGGTGCTTGACAAGTCCGACACCACCTATTTCATAGAAGCCAACACCACCACCGCAAGCATCATCAACGGCATGGCACGGATGCATCTGCTGGATGAAATCATCCTCTGCACGATACCCGTCATCGCCGGGAACGGATGCCGATTGTTCCAAGGGCATCTGCCCGAAAGCGAATGGACACGGGACGAAATAAAGACATATAAGAACGGTGCAATAAAAGCCGTGTATCGAAAGAACGACGGTGCGACTGTTCAGAAAGTGAACACTTCAAAGCTCAAAAGGCTGTTCAGGAAATGAACACGTGTTCATTTCCTGAACACATCCGAAAGACTGAATTTGGGTATTCTAAATTATTTTTATCAAACATATCACTGTTTATCAGTTTGTTGCAAAACAGACTGATAAAAAATCTCTCCGTTGGACTGCCGTTTGCCCGATAGTTTTATGTGCGCACACTTCAACCCAAGTGTAACAACATAAAACTGATAGCAAATGGAACATCTCATATTGACGGAAACGGAGTTCTTCCGTCTGATAGACAACTTCGACAGCCGCAGCGGACTAAATGCGGCATACAATGAGTTCACTATGGCGGTCGTGTCGCTCTGCACGGGAGCCGCAAGCCCCTGCCATCCGCTGCCTGCATTGAGCTATGCGGAAACGGAACTGCAATACCACAAAGCCCTGCAAGGCACGGACACCGACCACGGCGTATATGTGCGCAAAGCCCTCGCCTTTGTGCGCAAGATGCTGAAACATATTTCCATGCCAAACTACCAAGTGCCGCCACTATCCTCCATCCCCTCCCAAGACGAAAAGAAAAATGACATACCTGCCGATGCCCCGCCCCTGCGGTGGACGGGCAAGGCTTCCGACCTCGTGGAACTTATCTACGGCATCAGCGAGATGGGCTGTATAAACGGCGGTGAAGCATCGCTGAAAGAGATAGCTTCCTACTGCTACAAGGTGTTCGGCGTGCAGGCTAAAGGCTGTTACAACATTTACAACGACATCAAGATGCGCAAGAGCGAGAGCCGCACCTACTTCCTTGACCGCGCGGCGGAGAAGGTGAACAGGCGGATGTTGCTGGACGAGGAACGGGAGCGGATGAGAAGATAGACGTTATTGTCCATTTATATAAGAACAGTAAGGGCAAGGGGGCGCGTGAGTGTCTCCTCGCCTGTTTTTTATATGTTTCCATGAAGAAAAGGCACATTCTTGCCTGTTTTCTACATGAAAAAGATTACTTTTGTAACAATTATCGCCCTTAGATGGAGAAAGCTAAAGCTCGCCACCTTAAAAGGTGGCTTGATTTTATAACGCATATAGAATGGAAACATATAAGAAACCGCCTTTGAGCTATACGGAACAAGTTACCCTGTTGCAATCAAGGGGCATGTCTGTTCCGGACATACCACGGGCGGAAAGACTGCTCGCCAACATCAGCTATTATCGGCTCAGTGCCTATATGCTGCCCTATAAGAAAAAGGAGGGCGGCACAATCATTGACAACTTCAAGGAAGGCACGACATGGGATATGGTGTATGACCTGTACGTGTTTGACCGGAAATTGCGCCTGCTCGTATTCGATGCCATTGAACGGTTGGAAATTGCCATGCGGACACAAATCATTTACCAGTTGAGCCACAAATACGGTTCCCATTGGCAAGACAATCCTTCCATATTCAAAGCTCCGGAACGGCGTGTGCTGCGCGACGGCTCAATCGTGACATTCGATGTGTATGCCGAAATCCAGAAACATATCAGCGACCAATTGCACAGCAACCGGGCTGAGGTGTTTATCCAGCACTACCGGAACAAATATGACAATCCGGTCAATCCTCCTTCGTGGATGAGCGTGGAAATCATGTATTTCAACCATCTGTCCCGTATCTGTACGGGATTGAAGAACAGAGCGGACATCAACGGCATAGCGGATTATTTCGGATTGCCTCCAAAGATCTTCTGCTCATGGCTGCATACCATGAACTACGTGCGTAACCTGTGCGCCCACCATGCAAGGCTTTGGAACAGGGAAATGAGCATCGTGCCTGAAAAACTGCATTTTTCCAAAAAATTGATATGGATAAGCAATCCGGATACGGTACAGCGTGGCAAGGCATATTATTTTTTCTGTATGTTGGGGTATCTCTTACAAACAGCCAATCCTACTTCCTCGTTCAAAGACAGGCTAAAAGCGTTGGTCAATGAATACAAAAGCGTAGCTCCACTTTCCGCAATGGGCTTTGCCGAGGGTTGGGAAAACGAAAAAATCTGGAAATAATCATATTTCCGACTTCATACGCTTGCCGTTCAAGAAAAAATGCCTACCTTTGCATCACAAGATTAACAAGGCAGTTATAAACTAAAAGATAATGAGCCTCCCAGGCGAGCCGCAAGGCAGCATACTTGGGGGGCGTTCTTCATTTATGGCGGCAATTTTACATGGCGATGGCGAAAAAGAAGAAACGGAAACAGGGTACAATGTCAGACTTGCCGATAATCATTGATTACGGCGGCGACTTGGTGTCTGTCTATGACCCGGTGTCCGTCATGCCATACAGCGAACCTCCCATTACGGAAAGGACACGTTACAAGAAACTGAACGCGGAACAAAAGGCGGCTTTCAAGTCAATGTTTGTGTCTGCCGTTACCGCCTATTGGGATGAGAACCGGCTGATACCTTTCGGGGAGGATATGGCAGACATCCGAAAATGGATGTTGGAAGCCTTTGCCGAAGAATATGGTATCTTGCTGAAGGAGGATGGCGAGTTGAAAAACTATCTGATGACCCTTGCCATTTCCACCCTAAACAAGTTGCTCAAAGCAGAAAAGAAGATACAAGAAAAGGAAAATCCGTAACCCGGTCTGAACCGAGCTACGGATTTTCTCTTTTCGCCTGCGGTGTCCTACTTGTTCTGCAACAGGTGTTGCAGTTCCGGGTCGGACTGGATGCGCTGCAACTCGTCGGCGACAATCTGCCGCACCTCGGCACGGATGCGGTTGTAGTTCTCCTGAATCATCTCCTTCATGTGGTCGTTGCCGTCAGCATCGGTAAAGTCCGTGATGATGGGAATAGGCTTGTATGCCTGTTCCTCACGCTTCACTTTCTCGGCATCGACCACAATCTCACAATGGAAAATCTTCTGCTCAATGCGCTCGCTGAAATTGTCGGCGACGGCTCCCACGAACATGCCCTGCGTGAGCGTGGAAATCTTGCTCGCCGGAATCAGGCTCTCCATCTGCGTATTGATGGATGTGGACTTGTCCTCGCGATTGATGGTGATGCTCTGCCGCTTCTGCAAAATTTTGCCGAAACGTTCGGAAAGGGTCTTGGCAGTCTCGCCCACGACCTGCCCGGAAAAGATGTTGCCGACGGTGTTCATGACCACGGCGGCCTCCTTGTCGCCGTAGTCACGCTTGAGCTGGGAGAAGTCTTGAAAACCGAGCAGGGTGGAAACCTTGTTGCTTCGGGCGGTGGCGATAAGGTTGTCCAGCCCCTTGAAGTAAATGGTGGGCAGCTCGTCTATGATTACCGCCGACTTCAGCTTGCCCTTCTTGTTGATGAGCTTCACGATGCGTGAATTGTACAGCCCCAACGCCGCACCGTAGATGTTCTGGCGGTCGGGGTTGTTGCCGACACAGAGTATCTTCGGCTCGTCGGGATTGTTGATGTCGAGGGTAAACTCGCTGTCGGACATGACCCAATAGAGCTGCGGGGAAATCATACGGGATAGCGGTATCTTCGCCGACGCTATCTGTCCGGCAAGCTGTTCCATCGCGCCGCCCTGCCATGCGTCCATGAACGGGGAAAGGTAGTTCTCCAGTTCGGGATAGCTGGTGAGAATAGGAAACACGTCCTCGTAACGGCGGTTCAAGAGTTCGATGGCATGGGGAAAGGTGCAATACTTTCCATCTTTATAAATTCTTAAATACCAGATAATTGCAGCGAATAATATAATCGGTGACTCCACAAAGAAGTCGCCCTGTTTTTGCACCCAAGTTTTGTTCAAATTGAGCATTATCGTGTAGGCACTCTCGTAGGCATCGGTGATGTCCTCCATAAAATCGGGGTGTATGGGATTGCAGCGGTGCGAGCGGCGCGGGTCGTCAAAGTTTATCACGTAGAACTTCGGCTTGACCTTATATCCTTCCGGGTGGTTCATCAGGTGGTTGTAGGCAATAGTCGATAAGTCGCTGAATTTGAAATCATAAATATACATTGAATAACCTTTCTCAATCTGTTGCTTGATAAAACTGTTTACCACGGCATACGACTTTCCGCTGCCCGGCGTGCCCAGCACGATGGACGCACGGAACGGGTTTACCACGTTGATGTACCCGTCGTTCCACTTCTTCCTGTAATAGAAACGTGTGGGCAGGTTCACCGAATACTCGTTCTCGATGAGCCGCGTTTCCTGCTGGAAACTCTCGTTCTCCACGTTGAACACGTCTTCCATGAGGTTGGTGCGCAGAAGGCGGCTCATCCATGTGCCGGACATCAGCAGGCAGACATAGCCCGCCGCAACGGTGGCGGTGTACAATGCCGCGTTTGCCTCTACGGGCAACGGCAGGAACAATATCCACCAGTTCAGAAAAAACAGCACCAGCCCTGCTGCAAGCACCGTCCAAATCCTTGCCCACGTGATTTTTTCCTCCTTGACCCCCTTCGTGCCCAGACACGAGAGCGCCAGCAGCACCAACGCAAAGAGTTTCGTATAAAGGATGGAGCGGAACAATCCTGCGGTGCGGTCGAAGTTCATCAGTACCCTGTCCACCACGCCGATGTCGATGCCCCACAGCCTTACGGCTTCGTAACAATACCAATAGAGGTGAATGACCACCAGCAAAATGCTTACGGCACGCAGAAAATCCATGATTTTCGCCAATGCCCTCAAATCGTCTTCCTGTTGTGACATAAATCTGTTTCTGTTTTTAAGTTGATGAATAATCGTGTTTAATACCGATAGAAAGTGAAGATACCTAAGGTACGGACTTAGGCTATCTCTGTTCCGTACTTAGGTACCCTTAGTTCCGTACTTAGGTTATCACAGTCCCAAACCCTTCCGGCGTTTCTTCTTCCTGCGTTTGAGGTCACGCTCGAAGGCGGCTTCCTGAGCCTGTGCGCCCGACGCATCGCCACCGAGCAGCCCCAAACCGGTGGAGTGCCCCTCGTCGTGTTCCTCGTAGGAACGGGCTTCCTGCTGCGGTTCGTCCTCCGTAATGGAGAACGGTATCGGCGGAGTGCCGGCATACGGCAGGGTGAAATGCTCCTGCAAGGCGTTGGCGGAAAACTCCCTGCCCAAGCGTGAGCCGTTCAGCACGCAGCCCGTGCGGTGGTCGATGAAGGTCGCCCCGTAGATGCGCCCCTCGTCCGTGTGGCGGAACACCACATCCACGCCCTTTGCATGAAGCAGGTCGATGAACTCCTCCTTGCGGTATGTCCGGGCGAGCGCGGCGGCGACGGTCTTGCGTGTCCTGTCCGCCAGACGCTTGTCGCGGATCTGCCCTTTGGACAATTCAAACCTGCGCAGCACAGCTTCATAGCCGACGGACTTCCCGATACGGGATGCCTTGAAAGGATTGCCCACCTTGTTCCCGGCATCGTCGGTGGCGGCATAGACCAGCCCGTGATACTCACGCCCGTCCACGTTGCCACGGGCTTCCTCCACCGTGACATTATAAAGGGAGAGCAGGGCGCGGTATTCGCCCATCGTCTGGAATTTGTAAGCCGCCATGACCGCCTTGGCGGTGTTCGCCACCTGACGCTTCACGTCGCCCTGCGAAACGTCCACTTTCCGCAAGGGGTTGTCATGGCGGTGCTGCCTGCGGTCGGCGGGGTGCAGACCGTACTTGCGTTCCAGCTCACGGGTAATCTCCCTGCTCCTGCGGAAGTTGTAGCGGTCGCTGATGCACCTGCCGTTATCATCCACGCGGATGGTCACGATGTGCAGGTGGTGGCGGTCGATGTCCTCGTGTTTATAGATGATGTACGGCTGTTCGCCGAACCCCATCCGTTCCATGTACTCACGTGCGATATTTTCCAGCTCCATGTCCGTCAGGCGGTCATCGGGATGTGGGTTGAGCGATACGTGCATGACGGGCTTCTCCGTCCTCACGTGGGGCGAGAGGTAGCGCGAGAAGTCCTGCATGGCGCGGCTGATGTCCATCCTGCCGGAACAGCCGTCGAAGATTTTGTTCGTGCCGAGCAGTTTGCCCTGTTCCTTGTTAATCTTCTCCCCGTTGTACGCCAATGCTCCGAACAACGATTTCCCTAAACTGATTTTTGCGACCATTGTTCCTCGAACTCCTTTGTCAGTTCCACGATTTGGCGGGTCAATGCCGCCAGTTCCTTCGTGCATTGCTCCAGCCGGTAGAGCAATGCCATCGCCTTTTTCTCGGAGAAATGGCAGCGCAGCTCCTTGACGGTCTGGTTGTAGTTGTTGCCTATCATGCGGTACTGCGCATGGAATGAAGACAGCTTGGCGTAGTATTCCACCAGCGTCCTGTCCTCCCGGAACACGCGGAACTCCCCGCCGAAGATGCGTGCCTTGGCGAACACCGCCTTTGCCTTCACCTCCGTCTGTTCGTACATGGCGAGGAACCTGAGCCACTCTTCATCGTTGAAACGCAGCATCACATGGTGCGTTTTCTTTTCCAACTTGGGGTGTCTTCCCCCTTTCTTACGTTCTCTGTTCATTATTACTATGGATTTAGTGGTTTCACGGCATAAGCGCAGCTTCCGGCACACGTGCCGCAGGTAGGAAACAGGCTTCCCGACTTCGGAGAGGAAGCCCCTTCCCCTTTCAGGGGCAAGGCTTGCGGGAGTAACCCGCAAGGTTTCGGGTAACTCGAAACATACCTTGCTGTGTCTTTGAGGACACAAAAATCCGTAGCAGACGG
>OGZQ01000485.1_pt1 | contig 28775 bp, 25 predicted proteins | sample 1576841 | NCBI WGS metagenome assembly OGZQ01 (sample SAMEA3541527, study PRJEB24748) | human gut metagenome | biome: human gut; feature: human-associated habitat; material: faeces | place: China | collected 2012
ACCAGGAACTCGAGAACTGCTGCCTCGAACGCGAGCAGCACCGCATCAAGCGCGACATCGACAAGCGCTGGGCCGAACTGGTCTACGACGCGCAGTGGTTCTCCCCGGCAACCCAGTCCCTGAACGCCTTCATCGAAGACACCCAGAAGTACGTCTCCGGCGAGATTCGCATGGTTCTGCACGGTGGCCGCGCCGTCGTGACCGGCCGTCGCTCCGACAGCTCGCTGTACGACTACAACCTGGCCACCTACGATTCCGGCGACAGCTTCGACCAGAAGTCCTCCAACGGCTTCATCGACATCTATGGTCTGCCGAGCCGCGTGGCCGCAGCCCGCGACGTCAAGTTCGGCAACGGCATCGAGGTTCCGGAGAACAGCGTCGAGTAAGCATCATCCGGATTCACGTTGTGAATCGTCTTGATAATGGGGGAGAGCGTACCGTCGGGACCATCCTGACTGGTAAGCTCTCCCTCAGTCATATCTGCAAGGAGATTTGGAAAAACAATGACCGAGAGCACTACTAATGGTGAGCATCTTGCCCTGTGGGGCGGCCGTTTCAAGTCTGGTCCGTCGCCGGAACTCGCACGGCTGAGCAAGTCCACCCAATTCGACTGGCGACTCGCCGATGACGATATCGCCGGTTCGCGCGCCCATGCCCGTGCACTGGGCCGCGCCGGACTGCTGACCGCCGATGAGCTGCAGCGCATGGAAGACGCCCTTGACGAGCTGCAGCGCCGCGTGGATTCCGGAGCGTTCGCTCCGATCGAGGATGACGAGGACGAGGCCACTGCACTCGAACGCGGTCTACTCCAGATCGCTGGTGACGAACTCGGCGGCAAGCTCCGCGCCGGCCGTTCCCGCAACGATCAGATCGCCGCGCTCATCCGCATGTGGCTGCGCCGCCACAGCCGCATCATCGCCAAAATGCTGCTCGGTCTCGCCGCAACACTGATCGAGCAGTCCGAAAAAGCCGGTCGCACCGTCATGCCGGGACGTACGCATATGCAGCACGCCCAACCGGTTCTGCTTGCCCACCAGCTCATGACCCACGTGTGGCCGCTGCTGCGTGACGTGGAACGTCTCGCCGATTGGGATAAGCGCATCGACGCCAGCCCGTACGGCTCCGGTGCCCTCGCCGGCAACACCCTTGGACTCGAACCGGTGGCTGTGGCCCGTGAGCTGGGCTTCTCCAAGGTGACCGCCAACTCCATCGACGGCACCGCCAGCCGTGATCTGGTCGCCGAATTCGCCTTCATCGCCGCCATGACCGGTGTCGATCTGAGCCGCCTGTCCGAAGAGATCATCATCTGGAACACCCAGGAATTCGCGTTCGTGCGTCTTGATGACGCCTACTCCACCGGCTCGTCCATCATGCCGCAGAAGAAGAATCCGGACATCGCCGAACTCACTCGCGGCAAGTCCGGACGACTCATCGGCGACCTGACTGGCCTGCTCGCCACCTTGAAAGGCCTGCCGACAGCCTATGCGCGCGACCTGCAGGAAGACAAGGAAGCCGTATTCGACCAAGTGGACACGCTTGAAGTGCTGCTGCCGGCGTTCACCGGCATGGTCGCCACCATGGTCTTCGACAAGGAACGCCTCGAAGCCGAAGCCCCGACCGGTTTCGCCCTTGCCACCGACATCGCCGAATGGCTCGTCAAGAACGGTGTGCCGTTCCGTCACGCGCACGAGCTTTCCGGCGCCTGCGTCAAGATTGCCGAAGACCGTGGCCAGGAGCTGTGGGATTTGACCGACGAGGACTTCATCAACGTGTTCAAGGACTTCCTGCCGGCGGACAAGGCCCCGCAGGTGCGTGAAGTGCTGTCCACCGAAGGCTCCGTCTCCGCCCGCAACGGCAAGGGAGGCACCTCCCCGCTGCGCGTGCGCGAACAGATCGTTTCCGCCAAGACCACCATCGAGCAGCTACGCGCCTTCGCCAACTCCGTGTCTGACGGTTCCGCATACAAGTCGCCCGAATCCCTGCTCAAGTAATCCCTATCAAGCAAGGAGCAAAAAGCGGTGCTGTTGACGCGCACGCAGATACGACGGCTGGTCTACGCGCACGGCCGGGAGATTCTGGAACATGACCACATGGCCATCGAAAGGGTCTGCTACCAGCATGGCGTGGTCACCACATTCGCCCATTCCATTCGTGTGGCTTGTCTGTCCGTCTGGCTGGCAGACAGACTGCACCTGTGGAATAGGGTTGATCTACGTTCGTTGATTCGCGCCGCTTTGCTCCATGATTACTTCCTTTACGATTGGCATGACTGGGACAACGGCACCCATCGGCTACACGGATTCACACATGGTGAAACGGCCATGCGCAACGCCATACGGGATTTCAAACTCAACCAGATCGAACGGGACAGCATCGAACATCACATGTTCCCATTGACTCCCTATCCGCCGAAGTACATCGAAGGATACCTTGTCACCGCGGCCGACAAAATCAGCGCCACGAAGGAAACGCTCTCTTTCGATCGTTTCGACAAACCCGCATCCGGACAACCGATGGACAGGAGCTGATGGCTGTGGCGCTCACACTCGAATATTTGTTCCTTTGGTTCCTGTTGTACGCCTTTATCGGATGGGTGTACGAGTCGGTTCTCGTGTCCGTTTCGGAACGTCGATGGGTCAACCGTGGTTTCCTTAACGGGCCGTTGTACCCAATTTACGGATGCGGCGCGGTGCTTGCGATCGTGCTGTTGCATGACTTCACGAATCCCATCGAGATTTTCCTTATCTCCTCATTTGGCGCGAGCATACTCGAGTACATCACCTCTTGGGGCATGGAAAAGCTGTTCCACGCCAGATGGTGGGATTACAGCCATTACCGATTCAACATCCAAGGCCGCATCTGTCTGCTCGGCGCAATCGTATTCGGATTCGGCGGAGTATTGATCATCGATGTGGTCCAGCCGCAGGTCGAACGGCTCACCGCCATGATTCCGCTGCTTGCCGTGCACGTGATATGCGCGGTCGCCGCCATCGTCGTTATCATCGACACCATCGTCACCGTGGTGGGCATCGTCGGCCTGTCCGAGCGTCTCGCCAAATTCAGCGAAGCGGTGCAGGATCGTGCGGAGAAGGCCGGAGACTCCTGGCAGTGGGGCAAAGAGGAGTTCCGGGAAAAGATGCATGATTTGTCGGAATCGTCGCAGGAACGTGTCGCCAATATGCGTCAGCTTGTCTCTTCCGCGTTGAATTGGCAGCAACGTCGTATGATCCGCTCCTTCCCACGCATGCGTTCCACGGACTCCACCAAATACAGCAAGATCATGGAAACCGTGCGTGAGATGCTGCGCCGAAAGTAAGTTTCCACCGGCCACACGTGTCGTATAGCATGTGTCCAAAAACGATTTGCCCCGCCAACCTGCGTTGCGCACGCTGACGGGCAAAATCCCTTTATGCATCACATCGGATAGGGGCTACGACACTTGCGATGTGGCCGACCCCTTGTAATCGGTGATGCCGGCACCAATGTTCGGATGCTGCGCCGAATACGCCTGGTCCACACAGTAGAACGCCAGAAGCACGACGGCCACAACGGTGAGCTTTCTTGTATCGATACGACTCAGCAAGTTGTCCAATGCAGGAGCCAGCAGATACACAATCGCCAAACCGCCCAAACCAAACGTCAGCAGACCCTCGGCACAGATACGACCATTGAGATTGAGAAAATAACCGGTGTAATCCCACCAGCGTTGTCCTCCGTGGGTCTTCTCCAGATACCAGGACGAGAAGTACTCCAACCCGCCACACAAGACCATGGCGGCCAGGAACTCGAACAAGGGCTTCTTCCTCAACTTCTTCAGCAGAATAAGGATAATCACTCCGCCGGTGCCATAGATCGGCAGCCATGGCCCATGCAGCGTGCCACGATTCACGAACGTTCCTTCGGAAATGAAGGCGAGGCTCACCTCCCATACCCATCCCACGAAACAGAAGATGAAGAACATCATGACCAGATTGACCAACGAATAGCTGCGATCGGAGCTGACGGTGCGGGATTCGCGGAACCGGAACGCCATCGGCGCCGGAGCCAGACGACCAGGATAGATAGCGCCGTCCAGAATCTCCCTGCCGGTATCGATCTGGTGCAGTTGCTCGCGATACTCCTCATACTTGGTCACCGACCGCGCATGCAGGATACGCACGCCCAACCATTCGGACAGGAACCCGACGAAACCGTTTGGCTTGTCCACTGGAACAAGATTGCTGGACAACTGCTCCACCGTTTCGGCAACATCACCATACGCGGCATGCAATGTCTCAGCGGAGGCCTTGCTGTACAGGTATTCGTCGCTGAGCAGCTCGCTTCCCTCCAATCCCGAATCCTTGGACAATCCGCGCACATGCACGTAATATTCGACGAAAAACGCCGCGTTATAGCCGTTGGAATAGAAGATGCCGCTCAAGCCGAGCGTGAACAGATTGAGCAGCCACCAGCCAAGGAACGACAGGTCGGCCACGAAACACTCCCACTTGTGACCCTTCATCATGCGCCTGGACAGGCTGATGGCCTCCCGTGCCCCGATATTCGGATTTTCGGCGACGATGTAGGGCACCATACGGTAGGAATACGGTTTGATGAACGCGCCGATGATGGTGAACGTCCACAGGAACAGGAACACGTTCTCGAGCAGCATCACCTTCGCCATCGACAACCATTTGCGCGTGGTGATCGGGTAGAGAAAACGGCTCACGGGAAGTTTGTCGTAGGTCCGCCCCTCAAGCAGCATGCGCATCATGACCACCCGGTATGTCTGCTGGACGAACAGCCATACGAAAAGGTAAACGGCCAGGGATACGACGATTGGTACGGCCACGGCGACGCCGTCATTATGCACGATGGAATTGGCCGCATCGGCCATCGACAGAATGACCGAACCCGATGAGAACGAGTTGAGCAGAGACGCGAACACGCCGCGTTTACGCCCCATCATGGCATTGGTGTCGTTTTGCACGATCTGCTCCTGATTGTGCTCCACTTGCCTGCGTGCCTGGCTTTCATCGCCGACAAGCAGGTTCTCCAACACTTTCGACACGTTGTCGGATTGCGCTGTGCCATCCTCCTGCACGGTTGCGGACGGGGAACTGGCGTTCACCGACCATGTCGACGAACTGTAGGCGACACCGAACACCGAAGCGAACAGGCAGATGACGACTATCATCCAATAGTGTCTCTTATAGGCTTTCCTTGCATTGGCCTTCATGCCTTTGCGATCCATGCAGGCCTCCCTTCTTCTCGTCAATGAGATTCCGTTTTCGATTTTAACCGGCATGTTCCGTGATCGCTTTGATAAAAACATGGAAAACGGCACACGCGGCTGTCTGTGTCTTCTGCGAAACTGTAGGGTGCGTAAAACGCGGTAATGTCCACAATTCGATAGGGAGAAAGCACAGTTATGGCTCACGTCATCGATTTCAAGGAGGCCGGTTTCGATTCCGTCCTCGATGAACTGGAATGGCGCGGGTTGATTTCCCAGTCCACTGACAGGGATCGACTCGCCGAAGCGTTGAACGGAGAGCCCATCACCTATTATTGCGGCTTCGATCCGACCGCCGCCTCCCTGCACATCGGCAACCTCGTTCAGCTCATCAACATGCGCCACCTGCAGGCCGCAGGACACCATCCAATCGCGTTGGTCGGCGGCGCCACCGGCCTGATCGGAGATCCGCGCCAGTCGGGCGAACGTACGCTCAACCCGAAGGACGTCGTGGCCGGCTGGGCCGATCGTCTGAAGAAGCAGATCGGCGGCATCCTCGAGACCGAAGGCAGCAATCCGGTACGTTTCGTGTCCAACTACGATTGGACCGCTTCGATGAACGTCATCGACTTCCTGCGTGACGTCGGCAAGAATTTCCGTATGGGCACCATGCTCGCCAAGGACACCGTGGCCCGTCGCCTCAACTCCGAGGAAGGCATCTCCTTCACTGAGTTCAGCTATCAGGTGCTGCAGGGCAACGACTTCCTGCACCTGTTCGACGAGTACCATTGCGTGCTGGAGATCGGCGGCTCCGACCAGTGGGGCAACCTCACCTCCGGTCTGGATCTGATCCACAAGGTGCGCGGCGTGGACGTGAACGTGTTCACCAGCCCGATCATCACCGACGCGCAGGGCAAGAAGTTCGGCAAGTCCGAAGGCAACGCCGTCTGGTTGGATGGCACGATGCTCAGCCCCTACAAGTTCTACCAGTTCTGGTTCAACCGTCCCGACAGCGAGATGGAGAACCTGCTCAAGGCGTTCACCTTCCTGCCAAAGGCCGAAATCGAACGGCTTATCGAGGGAAGCAAGACCAATCCGGGCGCGCGTGAGGCGCAGCGCACCCTCGCATGGGAGGTCACCAGCTTCGTGCATGGCGAGGAAGCCACTCGCCAGGCCATCGAAGCTGCCGGCGCGTTGTTCGGACGTGGCGTCGATCTGGCGGACATCGATGAGTCCACGCTTGAGGCCGCTATCGACGGCATGAAGGTCGATGGGGAATTCGCCAAGGTCGCAGCCGGCGACCGTGTGGCCGAGGCTGGTATGAAGGCAGGCCTGTTCAAGTCGATTTCCGAGGCGCGCAAGACCATCAAGTCCGGTGGCGTGTACCTCAACAACACGCGCGTGGAGGATGAGGAACAGACGTTGCAGGAAGGTGACTTCCTGCATGGTCGTTTCGTGCTCATCCGCCGCGGCAAGAAGGCGCTCGGCGTCGTCGAACAGGCGTGAGACGCATAGGCAATCGCAAGTAAATAATCGCAAGTATCTCAAGACCAATAAGGAACAGCATGGCAGAAGAACAGCGCGGATCGCGCGGCAAATCCTACGGCAACCACAAGTCCTACGGCTCGGGCAGGCCGGGTAACCGCGGTGGCAAGGGATTCAAGCCGCGCGGCAACGGCGGCAAGTCCTACGGACACAAGTCCGGCGGCTTCCACAACGATGACCGTAAGGGCGGATATCGCAAGGGCAATGGCGGCGGATACCGTCGTGGCGACCGCGATTTCCATCGCGACGGCGAAAGCGAAGGCCAGGAGCGTCGTTTCCACAACGGTCCGCGCAAGTTCAACCGCGATGGCGAGCGTCGTGACGACCGTCGCGGCGGCTATCGCGGCAATCGCGGCGACAATCCGCGCTACCAGCGTGATGGCGAGCGTTCCGGCTTCCGTCATAATGACCGTCGTGACGGCGATCGCAGGGATTTCCATCGTGACGACCGCCATGGTGATGGCGAGCGTCGCAATTTCCGTCATGACGGTGACCGTCGTGACTTCCGCCGTGACGATGGTGAGCGTCGTGGCGGCCGCAATTTCCACAAGGACGGCGATCGCAGAGACTTCCGCCGCGATGACCGCCGCGGGGAGCGCCGTGATGGCGAGCGTCGTAATTTCCGTCGTGATGATCGTCGTGACGGCGATCGCAGGGATTTCCGCCGTGACAACCAGCGTCGTGACTTCCACAAGGACCGCGACCAGCGTCCGGAAGGCGAGGAGCGCCGCGAATTCACCCGTGAAGAGAAGATGGAGTACCGCGAGGCGAAGCGTGGTGAATACCTGTCGAAGCCGCGTCGCAATTCCGACGGCACGATGAGCTTCCCGTCGCAAAACCCGTACACGCATCGTCGCCCGGGCGAGCCGAAGATGCCGAAGGGCATCGAGTGGAGCATGCTGTCCACCGATGACCGTGAGCGTCTGCGTGGCCTGTCCAAGGAACATGCGGAGAACATCGGCCTGCACATCCTCGCCGCCTACACACTTGAGGAAAGGGATCCGGAGCTGGCGCTCGAACACGCCAAGTGGGTGGCGCATCAGGCTTCCCGTATTGATTTCGCGCGTGAGACCCTTGCGTTCGTGGCCTACCGTCAGGGCGATTACAAACTTGCCCTGCGTGAGTTCCGCACCGCGTTCCGCATGAACGGTTTCCTTGACTATCTGCCGTTCATCGCCGACTGCGAGCGTGGCATGGGCGAGCCGAAGAAGGCCATCGAAACCGCCATGAGCGATGACGCGAAGTATCTGCGCGGCGAATCCAAGGCCGAGATGTTCCTCGTGTACGCGGGCGCGCTGGGCGACCTCGAGCTGTGGGATAAGGCCATTGAGATCGTGCATACGCTGGGCCGTTCCAAGGGCCTGGCCGGCGAATACCGCATGCGTGCGGTGCAGGCCGAACAGTACTTCCTCGAGCAGGCCGGACGCTCCGATGAGGCCGTGGCTCTCGACCAGCTGCTTGACAAGCTTGAGCTGCAGTACGCCGATGCCGAAGAGGACGAGACCTCCGACGATCTGGTCATTGAATACGACATGCAGGAATTGAACGACGAGCTTATGGACAAGCTCGGCATTTCCGAAGATGACGCCCAGTATGCGCCGGAAGACGAGGATGAGGACGATTCCGAGGCCGTCGACGAGAACGGCGAGACCAACGATGAGACCCAGCTTGATGCCGAAGCGGCCAAGGAAGGCGCCGAGTCCGACGACGAGCCTGCCGGTGACGGCGAAAACGCGGGCGACTCCGAAGACGAACAGACTGAGGATGAGGTCGAATCCGCAGCCGATTCCGACAACGAGTGAGGTGCGGCAAAACAATGCTGAAATCCACAACCCGTCCGCTGAGCGAAGCCTACCAGCTGGCGCTGCTTGATCTTGACGGCGTGGTCTACCGTGGCAAGAATCCGGTGGAACATGCTGCAGAGAGCATCCGCAAGGCCGAAGGCCTCGGCATGACGGTGGAATACACCACCAACAATTCCTCCCGACTGCAATCCGTGGTGGCCGACCAGCTTAAAGGCTTCGACCTTGACGTCGAACCATGGCAGGTCATCACCTCGTCCGTGGTGGCTGCCCGCATGGTGGCCCGTGCGGTGCCGCAAGGTGCGAAAGTGTTCGTGCTCGGCGCACAGCATCTGCGTGAGGAAGTCGCCAAGCAGGGTCTTGAGGTGGTTGATTCCGCCGAAGACAAGCCGGTCGCGGCCATCCAAGGCTGGTACCCGGACATGTCTTGGAACCAGATGGCGCAAATCGCCTACGCCGTAGAACAGGGCGCCACGTATTTCGTGACCAACCGCGACCTGACCATTCCGCGTGAGCTGGGCATCGCCCCCGGTTGCGGTTCCATGATCATGGCCGTCATCAACGCCACTGGTGTGGAACCGGTTTCGTCCGCAGGCAAGCCGGAATCCGCCATGTACGACGAAGCCCGACTGCTTGCCGCGCATGATGGTGCCGAACCAGTGGCCAAGGAAGCATGCCTCGCCATCGGCGACCGCCTCGATACCGATATCGAAGCCGGCAACCGTGGCGGCTATGATTCCCTGGCCGTGCTGACCGGCGTCACCAATCCGCATGAGCTGATGTTCGCTCCGGAGCATCTGCGTCCGACCTACATCGCCAAGGACCTGACCGGACTTAACGAGCCGGCCCCCGAAGTCGTGCATGAGGCTGGCGCTTGGAGCTGCCGCGACGTGCAGGCGCGCGTCGACGGCGATCGTCTTTACGTCACCGACATCACCAGCGTCGACGGTCTTCGTGCGGCCTGCGCCGCCATGTGGGATGCGGCGGATCGCGGACACAGCGTCGACGGCATGATCGTGCCGGAATTCCGAATCGCCTGATTGCCGCACGTGCGTATGCGCAACATGAATGACGATTCCGGTGCCGTCGTCCGACTCGACATCGCGCTGGTGGAGCGTGGCGTCACGGATAGTCGCTCCAAAGCACAACGGCTGATCGAATCCGGCAAGGTCCGGGTGAACGGCACCGTCGCATCCAAAGCGTCGCTCAAAGTCACGGCCGCCGACACGCTTGATGCCGATCTGGGAGACGATTACGTCTCCCGTGGAGCCTACAAGCTGGTCGGCGCGCTCGACATGTTCTCCCAGACGGGCCTGCGTTCCGCGGAAGGACTCGATTGCCTCGACATCGGCGCGTCCACCGGCGGTTTCTGCGACGTGCTTCTGCGACGCGGTGCCGCGCATGTGATCGCGCTCGACGTGGGGCACGGCCAGCTTGACCCGCGCATCGCAGGCAACGAGCGCATCATCGAAATGAGCGGCGTCAACATCCGCGACGTCGAAGCGGATGATCTGCCGTACCGGCCAAGCATGATCGTATCCGACGTGTCATTCATCTCGTTGACATACGTGATTCCCGTCATCGCGCGCATCGCCGCGCCCGGCGCACACGTCGTGCTGCTGGTCAAACCGCAGTTCGAAGTCGGCAAAGGCAACCTCGGCAAAAACGGCATCGTGGAAAGCGAAACCTTACGCAAACAGGCGCTCGACACCGTCACCGCCTGCGCGAAAGCCAACGGACTGGATGTACGCGCCACGGCGGTCTCACCGATCGAAGGCACGCACGGCAACATCGAGTATCTGCTGTATGCAGTGGCGTAAACCGTTCTCCGCCAATCGATAGCGTAAAAATGAAAGGCCGGCGGCCCATATGAAAAATCCCATATGGACCGCCGGCCTTTTGCATGTTCCGTGGGCCTAGCCCCTCAAAAACTTGTCGATCTGATCCTGCTTGCCCATGATGATGAGCTCGTCGTTACGGTGCATAATCAGCTCTTTCGAACCGTATTCGAATTCCTTGCCCGGCGATTTGACACCGACCACGGTGATGCCGAACCGTTCATGTACGCGCGCATCCTCGATGGAGTAACCGACGACATGCGGGGGAGTGTGGATCTTCACCACGCTGTACGCGCCTTCAAGCTCGATGTAGTCCAGATAGTTGCCGGACACCAAGTGCCCTACGCGTTTGCCGGCATCGGTCTCCGCGTTGATGATGTGCCGTGCGCCGATACGCTGCAGAATGCGCGCATGCTCCTTGGACACCGACTTCGCCCAAATGTCGGAGATGCCCGCGTCCAGCAGATTGCCGGCGGTGATGACGGACGCTTCGACGCTGTCGCCGATGGCTACGACCGCCGTGTCGAAATCGGAGGCGTTGATTTGCTCCAACGCCATCACGTCGGTCATGTCGGCCTGCACGGTGGGGATCTGCGACGACCAGCGGTTCACCAGTTCGCCGTCCTTGTCGACGGCGAGCACATCCTGTCCCATCGTATCCAATGTGGTGGCTACGGAACTGCCGAAACGGCCGAGTCCTACCACAAGAACGCTTCTGGTGTTGTTAGCCATGATTGTTCGCGTACCTTTCGATGTTCTGTTCCGGATTCAAGTATAGGAAGTTGCGGGTATAGAAACCGTATCGACGAATCCGCTCAGCCGACCACGATCTGCTCGGTGGGGTAGCGGACCGGCTCCACATTGCGCGGCCTGGAGATCGCGTAGGCGATGGTGAGCGGACCGAGCCTGCCGATGAACATGGTCGCGGCGAGAATGTACAGGACCGCTGGACTAGAAGCGCTGGCCACGCCGACCGAATAGCCTCCCAGACCGAACGCCGAGCAGGTGTCGAACAGCGCGTTGCTCAGCGAGCATCCGGTGATGGCCATCAATGTCATGGACACTATGGTGACGAGTGCCAGACATGAGGTGGTGACGGCCACGGCCGTCATGACGGCTTGCGAATGGATGCGACGATGGAATGCGTTGACGTCATGGCGTCCGGTGAACGCGGCGCGGCAGGTCAACAGAATCACGGCGAATGTGGTGACGCGGATGCCGCCTGCGGTCGAAGTGCTGCCGCCGCCGATGAACATGACGATGGACAGGAACACCTTCGTCGCGTCGCTCACGCCCGGCATCCATGACAGGTCGAAGCCGGAGCTGCGGGGCATGACGGCCGCCACCATCGCATGCCACAACCGCGGTTCCACGCCTTCGGTGGCGAACAGCAGTTTGTTGTTCCATTCCATGAGGAGGAACCAGGTGAACGAGGCGAGCACGATGCAGAACGTGGTGGTCAGCGTGAGCTTGGTATGCAGGCTCCAACGCTTCGGCGGACGATGGTTGCGCCATGAGCGCATGAGGTTAAGCAGGACGGGAAAGCCGAGCGTGCCGCAGAACGCGCTGACGAGGATAGGCAGGCCAACAGCCCAATTGTTGACATGCAGGCCGGCGCCGTCAGGGGTGAAGCCGGCGTTGTTGTATGCCATGACCGCGAAGAACAACGATTCCCACAGCGTGTGCCGCACATTGCCATGATTGACTTTGTACAGGCCGGGGAACAGCGCCACGAACGTGATGCCTTCGATGGTGAACGCGGTGGCGATGACCACGGTGAGCACGCCCTTGATCTCGCCGAGTTTCGTGGTGCCCAGCTCGTTGGCCGTCAGCAGCTTTTGCGTGGCCTTGAGATGGTGGTTCACGGCCAAGGCGATGAGTGAAGCGAACGTCATGACACCCAAGCCGCCCATCTGCACGGAGAAGATGAGCACGGCCTGGCCGAAAGCGGACCAATGCGTCGTCGAATTGACGATGGAGATGCCACACGTCGAAATCGCGGAGATCGCGGTGAAGAACGCGGTGGTGAATGTCGTTTGCTCGCCTTTCGGCGTGGCGGTGGGCGTGAGCAGGAGCAGCGTGGACAATGCGCCCAACATCATGAAGTACAGGATGGTCAGACGTCCGGGATGTGTGGTGAGTCTGTGCATTAGGCTGCGCTTGCGCGGCTTGCGCTCCTCCGCCATGGCCTTCTCGAACGTGTCCCCGGAGAACCACCAGGCATAGCCATGTGAGGCCTCGCGATTGGAGGAGGACTCGTCGAAGACGAGGTTGGACATGCTGTTCCTCGCTCCTTGTCTGTATAAACGGTCTTCGTTTCCTTGAGCTATTGTAGACGGTAGTGTGACGAACGGTGCAGAGACATACCATTCGGCCTGTTCGGCGGATTCGTGGGAAAACGACGAACAGGTTTTGCGGGTGGGATGTACGTGGCTCGTGAACGAACGGAAACGTCTGCGGCGTGTCCGGACACCCGCTACCGCCATTCGTTCATTTGTTCGATTACAATGGTAGGCATCGGCGTCCGTCGAGGACGTGGTATGTACGAGAGTTCTCGGAAAGGGCTTGCGATGCACGGTACCCGGCATGCGGTGGTAGTGACGCATACACGTCTGCGTGAAAGCGGCACGGTGGTCGAAGAAGCCGTCGAACAGCTGCGGCGCGCCGATTTCGAAGTGACGATCATCGACAATATCGAAGCGCCCGATTTCGGCAGCAAGACGCCAGTAGTGCCGAAAAACACGGAAATCGTGGTCGTGCTTGGCGGGGACGGTACCATTCTGCGCGCGGCCGAACTGGTTCATTGCACTGAAGTGCCCATCCTCGGCGTGAACCTAGGGCATGTCGGCTTTCTTGCCGAATTTGAAAGCTTCCAGATGAGCGAGGCGATCCGTCGGATCGCCGACCACGACTATTCCATCGACGAACGTATGATCGCCCACGTCGACGTATGGCTGCCGGGCGCGACGGAACCCATCGAGGACTGGGCGTTGAACGACATCACTTTGGAACGTGCGGACCGTGGCAAGATGGTGGAATTGTCCATCCGTGTCGACGACGTGGAGATGAGCTCATTCGGTTGCGATGGCGTGATCGTATCCACGCCGACCGGTTCCACCGCCTACGCGTTTTCCGCGGGCGGGCCGATCATGTGGCCGAATGTGAAAGCCTTGCAATTGGTGCCGTTGGCGGCGCATGCGTTGTTCGCACGTCCGCTCATCATCGGTTCCGGCTCCACGTTCGCCATCGACATTCTCGAGGATTCCACGTCGGATGGCTGGATCTGCTGCGACGGCCGTCGTCAACGCGCACTGCCCAAAGGCACACGTGTCGAAGTGCGTGAATCGAAATGCACTTTGCGATTGGCTCGTTTGTCTGGCGTGCCGTTCACGAACCGGCTCGTCACCAAATTTGATTTGCCTGTCGTCGGCTGGCGCGAGCAGGCGCGCAAAACCGGTGGCATACATCATGGGCAATCGTTCCCTAGAACCGGCAAACCGGAAAGCGGGAAGTGACCGGGCATGCTGGAAGAGCTTGAGATTCACAATCTCGGTCCGATTCGTTCCGCTCTGATCGCCCCGGCAGGTGGTATGACGGCGATCACCGGTGAGACGGGAGCCGGCAAATCGATGCTGCTCAGTGCGATCCGACTGATTTCCGGCGGTCCGTCCGATGGAGGCCGCGTTTCGGTGGGCGCTCAGGAGGCGTGGGCGCAGGGTGTGTTCGAAGTCGCCTCGTCGCCGGCCGCGGTGGCCGCGGCACGGGAAGCCGGCTTCGAACCGGAGGATGGCGAGCTGTTTCTGTCGCGTAAAGTGCCCGCTTCCGGGCGATCCCGCAGCATGCTGTCGGGACGTAGCGTGCCGCGTTCCGTACTCGCCTCCGTCGCCGCCGAACTGGTGACGATTCACGGACAGGCCGACCAATTGCGCATAGCGACTACCTCACGTCAGCGCGAATTCCTTGACCGCTATGCGGGAGACGAAGTGGCTTTGGCCGCCTACGGCAAGTCGTGGAGCGCGTTGCGCGCGATGGACGAGCGGTTGGAACGGCTCAACAGCCAGGAATCGTCCATGCGACAGCAGGCGGATTATCTGCGCGAATCAATCGAACGCATCAACCGTGTCGACCCGCAGCCGGGGGAGATGGACGAATTGCGTGCGCGCCGCGACCGCATCGAAAACGCGGCCGAGATCGCCGAAGGCGTGACGCGAGCGTTGGGCGCGTTGGACGCCTCGCAGGTGGTGGACGATGTCGAATCGTCCAGCGCGGCCGATTTGATCGACCATGCTTCGCAGGCGTTGCGCGCCATCCATGTGGAAGGCGTGTTCTCCGAACTCGCCGACCGGCTCGACTCCATCAGCACCGATTTGTCCGACGTGGTGTTCAGCCTGTCGGGAGAAGTGGACAACGAAGCGAGTATGGAGGATTTGGACGCCATCAACGGGCGCATCCACGAGCTGGACGAGCTGACCCGCCGATGGGGGCCGGAATTGTCCGACGTGATCGCATGGCGAGACAAGGCCGTATACGATCTGGAGGATCTGGACGCCTCCCCGGAAAAGGTCGAACAGCTGGAAGCCAAACGGGCGCAGTTGCTTAACGCGGCGAAAAAAGCCGCGCAGGCTGTAAGCAAACGGCGCAGGACCGCGGCCAAGGAGCTTGCTTCCAAAGTCACCGCCGAACTTGACTCGCTGGCCATGGGCACTTCGAAACTTGAGATTCGCGTGGCCGAACGCGAACAGTTGGACGCCACCGGAGCGGACGACATCGAATTCCTCTTCACCCCGTTCCCCGGCTCCCCGCAACTGCCGATGGGCAAAAGCGCATCCGGCGGCGAGCTGAGCCGTCTGATGCTCGCGCTCGAATTGGTGGCCGCTGAAAAGCATGTCGTGGCCGGCGGAACCGTGCCGCCGATGACGTTCATCTTCGATGAGGTCGACGCCGGCGTGGGTGGCAAGGCCGCTGTGGAGCTGGGTGCCCGCTTGGCCAAACTCGCCCAATCCGCGCAGGTTCTGGTCGTCACGCACCTGCCGCAGGTCGCCTCCTGGGCGGACGAACAGTATGTGGTTGCCAAAGGCGAAACCAAGGATGGTTCCATCGCCACCACCATCAGCCAGGTGCGCGGGGATGAGCGCGTGCACGAAATCGCCCGCATGCTGTCCGGCAGCGAAAGCGAAACATCTCTGGAACATGCCGAGGAACTGCTCAAATCGTCGGTGCTTGACTGACGGCGGATTCAATCGTAAAAAGTAATCGCAAATCGCAAAAGCGGTAATTGCAAAACAAAGGAGCCGATATGACACAGGAAACCAAGGCGAACCAAGGCAAAGGCGCCATCTTCGACCTTGACGGCACGCTACTCGACTCCATGGGCGTGTGGGATCAGGTGGACGTCGACTTCCTTGCCAAACGCGGCATCGAGGTGCCGGACGACTACATGCAGAAGGTCGCGGCCATGCAATTCCGCCAGATCGCCGAATACACAATCGCACGATTCGGCCTGTCGGACACTCCCGAAGCGTTGATGGAGGAGTGGGACCATATGGCACGTGTCATGTACGCCACGGTGGTTGAAGCCAAACCGTATGCGCGCGAATATCTGGAATCGTTGAAGGCGAGCGGCGCGAAACTGGCCGTGGCCACGTCATTGCCGCCGATGCTGCGCGAACCGGCCATGAAGCACGTCGGCATTTTCGACTATTTCGATGACGTGGTCAGCGTCGACGATGCTGGCGACGTCGGCAAAACTGAGCCGGACGTATATCTGCTGGCCGCGTCGCGTCTCGGCATCAAACCAAGCGACTGCACCGTATTCGAGGATCTGCTGGTCGGCATGCGCTCGGCCAAGTCGGTCGGCATGCATGTGTGGGCCATGCACGACGATTCCTCCGACGCCGACTGGCCTGAGATCTGCGATCTGGCCGACGGCGTCATGTTCGACTTCCACGACGCGCCCGTCATACTGTAACGGTTTGCATCATCGCCTGATGTTTCCGGGCCATTGCGTGATTCGACCGCTTCACGCTTTCATGACGCCGATCAGGTCCATATCTTGTTGAGCCTCATGAAGACGCGGCTCATGATTGTTCCCTATACGCCTTCTCGAACATGCCAAGCAGATCAAGCAGGCTGATGTCGGCGGCCTTGGCGGCGGTTACCGTCTGCCGGAACACGTCCATGATGCGTTCGCGCGCACGTTCCTTCATAAGCTCGTTGCCGTGGGCCAGCACGAACGTGCCTTTGCCCTGCACATTCTCGACAAGCCCCTCATCCGCCAGCTCGCTGTACGCTCTGGCGATGGTGAGCACGCTGATGTGCAGTTCCTTGGCAAGCTTCCTGAGGGAGGGGAGCGCCTCGCCGGTTTGCAGTTCGCCCGACATGATCGCCGCTCGGATCTGATCTTCGATCTGTTCGTAAATCGGTTTGCCGGACGCGGATGAGATGTTCAGCTTCACTGTATCCCTTTCTGCGAGTGATATATATCCTGACCGAACAGTGTACGCAAACTGTTCAACAGCTATATATAACAGTAACACAGATTTGGCCATGCTGTTATTATATGATCTATAACAGCATGGCCGTAATTGAAAACCTTGGTATTCCGCCATTCTGAACAGTTAGTGCCTACCGGCTGCGGTGCCTGTCCGTTACTTGTGCGACGGATGGATGAGACGGTGGAAGGACAGGTAGATCAGCCAAGACACCGGCAGCGCCAGCATGAACAGGGGATAGAACCATGCGATCGGCAGGTGCCCATAGAGAACTCCAGCCAGCACCGGCCCCAACGCCATACCCAAGTCGATGCCCATATAGTACGTGCCGTTGGCCAAGCCACTGCGCTCCCGGCCGGCGATCACCACCGCCTGCGCCTGCGTGACGGAACTCATCAGTCCATAACTGGCCGCCATGGCGATGCCCGCGCCAAGCAGATACCAATCGTTCGTCATGAACGTGAGAAAGGCAAGCGACGCCAACATCGCAAACGAACAGACGACAAGCCAGAAACGGAAACCCTTCGAATCGAACAGGTCGCGCAACGTGAGCCGCAGTACCAGCAGCGCGGCCGCATAGAACACGAAGAACAAGTCGGACGAGATACGCAGATGTCGTGCGGAAATGTAATCCACCAGGAACGACTGGTTCGCGAAATAAGGGATGGCGAACATCATGAACACCGCGGCCAATGGAATGGCCCGTGGCTCCACCAGATTGCGAAGACGCAGACGATGCCGTAACGACTGCTCGGCGGCAACGGTTTTACGAGCCGGCCTGCCACCGTTTTTCACCAGCAGAACCGTCACGAACGCGCACACGTTAAGCGTCAGCGATGCGATGAACGTCCACTGGTAGCCGACGGCCGCCTGCAGACGGATGCCGAGTGCCGGGCCGACCGCAATCGCCAACGCGTTGACGATGCCGTACAATCCCATGCCCGCGCCCATATGCCGGATCGGAAGCAGCAGCGACACCCACGTCGCCAGACAAACCGTGCCGCATGCGAAGCCAAGCCCGTTGACCATGCGCGCCGCGACCAGCATGCCCGTCGAATCGGCAAGACAATACATGACGCCCGCCACGATGTACAGCACCGTTCCCGCAGCCACCAGCAACCTCTTGCTGACCAAATCCGACAGATTGCCCGCGATGGGACGGCAGAACAGAGACACGAAACTCATCGCGCCGGCGATCACGCCCATCAGCGCGCCCGTCGCTCCCATCGACTCGCCATAGCCGGCGATGACCGGCGTGATCACCATGTTGCTGGTCATGAAGAAGAACGTCGCCAGCATCACCAGCGCCACGTCACGGGTGATGAGCCGGTCCTTCCTCGGTTCCGCGGGTTCATCCGGCCGATTTGCCGTTACGCCCGACTGCGATGCTGAAGCTACGCTCATGATTCTCCTGCCTTTCGGGAACGCACTGTACCAGCGTCAATGAAAAACGGCCGCCCGCGTATCGCGGACAGCCGATTCTTCTATGTATCGTTGCCGTTTTGCCTGTCGAAACCTTACAGCGCCTTCGCGGCCTGCTCGACGAATCCTTCCATGCCGTCGATTTCGACGACGTTATCGAAACGCACGTCGGCGGTCTCAAGACCGCGCAGCGCGGCCGGAGCGGTGGTGCCGGTGGCCTTGGCAAGCACGTCCATGCATTCGAAATCGGTGCCGGACGCGTCAAGACCCAGAGATTCGTTGACTACGCGCGGGAACTTGTACGGGCTGGCGGTGGACAGCAGCACGCGCGGCGTGAGCGGATCGCGCGGCATCTGCTGCATGACGTAGTAGCCGCATGCGGTGTGCGGGTCGATCACGTAATGGTTCTTGTTCCAGCAGTCCGCGATCATCTCGCGCACCTGGTTCTCATCGGCCCAACCGGTGCCGAAGATGGAACGAATCTTCTTCATCATCGGCTCGGGAACCTCGTAGGCGCCCCACTGGCTCAGATCGTTCATCAGCATGGAGATCAGGCGTGTGTCCTTGTCGGACATGTAATACAGCATGCGCTCCAGGTTCGATGAGATGAGGATATCCATCGACGGGGAAATGGTCTGGAAGAACGGACGCTGACGGTTGTACGTGCCGGAAGTCAGGAAGTCGAACAGCACGTTGTTCTTGTCGGACGCCACCACAAGATGCTTGACCGGCAGGCCCAGCAGTTTCGCGTAATAGCCGGCGAGGATGTCGCCGAAATTACCCGTCGGCACAACGAACTCGACCTCGTCGCCCACATTGATGACCTGGCGTTCCAGCAGCTGCGCGTACGCGGAGAAGTAATAGACGACCTGCGGCACCAGACGGCCCACATTGATGGAATTCGCGGAGGAAAGCACCACATGCGAATCATCGGCGAGACGTTCGGCAAGCTCCTTGTCGCCGAAGATGCGCTTGACGGCGGACTGCGCGTCATCGAAATTGCCCTTGACCGCGCACACGTTCACATTGGAGCCGGACTGCGTGGTCATCTGCAGCTCCTGCACCTGGCTGACCTTGCCTTCCGGATAGAACACGGTGATGCCGGTGCCCGCGGCGTCCGCGAAACCAGCCAACGCGGCCTTGCCGGTGTCGCCGGACGTGGCGGTGACGATCATGATCTTCTCATCCGCGTCGCCATCCGCCGGAGTGGTGCGCGCCATGAAACGCGGCAGAATCTGCAGCGCCACATCTTTGAACGCGGAAGTCGGACCGTTGAACAGTTCCATCACATAGTCATCGCCGAGCGGCTTGACCGGAGTGATCTTCTCGTCGGACCACTGCGGGCCGTACGCCTCGTCGATGCACTCCTTGAGCTCGGCCTCGGTGTAGTCCGGCAGCAGCACGGACAGCACATCGAACGCGATCTGCTGGTAGGACTTGCCGGCCAAGGAAGCGATATCCACATGGGTCTCACCCAAGGAGTCGGTCACGAACAGGCCGCCATCATCGGCGATGCCCTTGCGGATGGCCTGCTTGGAGGTAAGCGAATCGGTGGTGCTGCGTGTGCTGTGGAACGTGGTCACTTGATTTCCTTAGCAATAGAACGGACAGATTACGTCAAACGTGCTTCTCAGTGTACCGGCACAGGTGGGAAGAACGTCGCCTCGCGTCCGTGGAATGGGACGCCGACCCCATACGATTGCCGACGGAAGGTCCTGCTTTTCCACGTGGCACCGCGATCGTGCCGTCCATGTCTTCGCGCGCAGGCGGTGCCATATTTCCCACATGTTTCGAAACCCGGTTTTCCTCCGATCGTTTTCACACGTACACTGCTCTGTAACCCGCGGTACAGCGGATGATCATTCCGAAGTCAAGGAGGGCTTCATGACTGCATCACCTCTTGCGCAAACACCGAACGACATGTTCAACGCGCCCATCGCCGAAGCGGATCCGGAAATCGCCGAAATCCTCGACGCCGAACTGTCCAGGCAGCAAAACGGACTCGAAATGATCGCATCCGAGAATTTCGTGCCTCGCGCCGTCCTACAGGCACAAGGCTCCGTGCTGACCAACAAATACGCCGAAGGCTATCCGGGACGCCGCTACTACGGCGGCTGCGAGCAGGTGGACAAAATCGAAACCATCGCCCGCGAACGCGCCAAAAGCCTATTCGGCGCCGAATACGCCAACGTACAGCCGCACTCCGGCGCACAGGCCAACGCAGCCGTCTACCAGGCGCTCGTCAAACCCGGCGACACGGTCCTCGGCCTCGCCCTCGACCACGGCGGCCACCTCACCCATGGCATGAAAATCAACTTCTCCGGCCGCTTCTACCACGCCGAAGCCTACGGCGTGAATCCCGAAACCTTCCGCATCGACCCGGAAATCATCCGCCAGCGTGCGCTCGAAACCCATCCCGCCATGATCATCGGCGGATGGAGCGCCTACCCGCGCATCGAAGACTTCAAAGCCATGAAGGAGATCGCCGACGAGGTCGGCGCCAAATTCTGGGTGGACATGGCCCACTTCGCCGGCCTCATAGCCGCCGGACTGCATCCAAGCCCCGTCCCATACGCCGACGTCGTATCCTCCACCGCGCACAAAACCCTCGGCGGCCCACGCTCCGGCTTCATCCTCGCCAAGCAGGAATACGCCAAGAAACTCAACTCCGCCGTATTCCCCGGCCAGCAAGGCGGCCCGCTCATGCACGTCATCGCCGGCAAGGCCGTCGCCTTCAAAGTCGCCGCCACCCCGGAATTCAAAGACCGCATGCAACGCACCCTCGACGGCGCCAAGATCCTTGCCGAACGCCTCATGGCCGACGACGTCAAAAACAACGGCATCAGCGTCCTGACCGGCGGCACCGACGTGCACCTGGTCATGGTCGACCTACGCAACAGCGAAATGGACGGCAAACAAGGCGAAGACCTGCTCGCACAATGCGGCATCACCATCAACCGCAACACCGTCCCGTTCGACCCACGCCCCGCATCCGTGGCCTCCGGCCTGCGCATCGGCACCAGCGCACTCGCCACCCGCGGCTTCGGACCCAAGGAATACGAGGAAGTCGCCGACATCATCGGCACCGCTCTCGCCGCAGGACAGGACGCCGACGTCGACGCGCTCAAGGCGCGCGTCGACAAGCTTGCCGAAGACTTCCCGCTTTACCCGGGACTCGACCAAATCCACTGATCACCAGCCTCGACTGACGAAATCGCGCCCCGCCGCGCAACCAACGACCCGAAAATGGCCGTCATTGCCCAGCGAGGCGTGATTTCGCGCTATTCTAAGAGACTATGACGAATCCACAGAACCAAGGCACCGCCATGAACGCCGACGTGTTCGAAGCAGTATGCGCCATGGGCGACGCAGCCCGCACCGCGCAATCGCAACTTGCCCAGGCAAACACCGAAGCCAAAAACCAACTGCTCAACGCCATCGCCGACGCACTCGACCAGCATGCGGACGACATCGCCGCAGCCAACACGCTCGACATGAACCAAGCCGAAACCGACGGCATGGACGCCGGCAAACTCGACCGACTCAAATTCGACCAGCAGCGCATCACCGCCGCCGCGCAAGGCGTACGCCACGTGGCATCCCTACCAGACCCCATCGGCGAAATCGTACGCGGATACCATCTGGAAAACGGCCTACGCCTGCAGCAGGTACGCGTCCCCATCGGCGTGCTCGGCATGATCTACGAAGCGCGCCCCAACGTCACCGTCGACGTGGCCTCCCTATGCATCAAATCCGGCAACGCCGTCCTGCTGCGCGGCGGACACGCGGCCGAACACACCAACGCGGCAACACTCGCCGTCATCGCCGACGTACTCACCAAACACGGATACGACCACAACATGATCGCCACCGTAGACCAATACGGACGCGACGGCGCCACCGCCATGATGGAAGCACGCGGCCACATCGACGTGCTCATCCCACGCGGGGGAGCAGGACTCATCCAAGCCGTGGTACGCAACTCCAAAGTCCCCGTCATCGAAACCGGAGCCGGCAACGTGCACATCTACGTCGACCGCACCGGCAACCCCGACAAAGCCATCCCCATCCTCATCAACGCCAAAACCCAACGCGTCGGCGTATGCAACGCCACCGAAAAACTCCTCGTCCACAAAGACATCGCCGAAAGCTTCCTGCCGAAAGCCGCGGCAGCGCTCGCCGCAGCGGGAGTCGAAATGCATGCCGACGAACGCGCGTATGGCATCATCGAACATGCCGGAATCGCAAATGCGCAACTCGTGCATGCCACCGACGAGGATTGGGACACCGAATATCTGGCACTCAAAATCGGCATCAAGGTGGTCGACTCGCTTGACGAGGCCATCGCGCATATCAACCGCCACTCCACCGGGCACACCGAATCCATCATCGCCGAAGACTATTCGGCCATCGAGGAATTCACCGCCCGCATCGACTCGGCGGTGGTGATGGTCAACGCCTCCACACGTTTCACCGATGGCGGCGTGTTCGGATTCGGCGCGGAACTTGGCATCTCCACACAGAAGATGCATGCGCGCGGTCCGATGGGGCTGCGCGAGATGACCACGACCAAATGGATTGGCTACGGAACAGGACAGGTGAGAGAATGAGCGACGAAGTCATGCAGGACAATATGCAGCACACCATGCAGGACAACAAGAACCCATGGAACGCGGACTTGACCGACCCAATGCTCAGATTGCGATTGGCGTCCGAACGATTGAGCATCGTGCGGTATGTGTTCCTTGTGCAGGTCGAAGACGGTATCGCGTCAGCGGACGAACGCGCCTCGCTCGAATACGCCGACGCGGTGCTGATCGGCTGGCCCGAAACCGACGCTTCGGACGTCATCACTCCCGATGCCGCCCAGCTTGACGATATCGACGAGCAGATGCGGGTCATGGAACAGCACATCGCCAAGTTCAGCGCGATGGAACGAGACCATGACATCGTCGGCATGACCGACACGCTGATTCGTGTCACCGAGCGCGTTGCCGGAATCCGCAGTATATACCAGCCGGATTTCCCGCTGCCGACATTCGCCGAGATTCGACGTGTGGTGCAGGACGAGTGGGATGAGGATATGGACAAGATCGATCCCGACAACGCCTCACCGACCGCGGACAGCATCGAGCAGGAAACCGCCGACGCGGACAAAGAGCAGCAGGCCGAGAAACAGGCCGAACAGCAGGCCGATGGCGCGCAAAAGAGCGGAGCGTCCGCATGACCGGACCAAAACGCATGCGGCCGGAATCTGCGGAGGCCGATCCCGAACTGACCGTCAGCTACGTGGTCGAGCCGGAACGACGCATGTCGGAACTATCCGTAGACCGGCCGCAATCAGCCGTGACCACCGGACGCAGGTCCGCACGAGGCAACTGGCACAACCGGTTGCGCATCGGCATCATGGGCGGCACTTTCGATCCGATCCATAACGGCCATTTGGTCGCAGCCTCCGAAGTGTCCTGGGTGTACGACCTCGACGAGGTGATCTTCGTGCCGACCGGACGGCCGGTGTTCAAGTTGGACAAGAAAGTCACCAATGCGGAGGACCGGTACCTTATGACGGTCATCGCCACCGCGTCGAACCCGAAATTCACCGTGTCGCGCGTGGACATCGACCGTCCCGGCGTCACCTACACCATCGACACCCTGCGTGACATCCGCGCCCAGTATCCCGATGCGGAACTGTTCTTCATCACCGGCGCCGACGCCGTGGCGGAGATCATGCAATGGAAGGACGCCAACAAGATGTGGGAGCTGGCGCATTTCGTGGCCGTGACACGTCCCGGCTATTCCTCGCCGGACGGCGTGAAATTACCTGAAGGCAAGGTGGATACGCTGGAGATTCCCGCTTTGGCGATTTCCTCCACGGATGTGCGTCGCCGCGCCGAACATGGCGAACCCGTCTGGTATCTCGTACCCGATGGCGTGGTGCAATACATCGGCAAACACGGCCTATACCGATAGAAGATGGATGGGGCCGTCCGCATGGCCCCCCGAACACACGGGGTCGGTGAGGTCTGCGCGGCCGGTTAGTATGGGTCACATCCACTTCGCTAGAACAGACGTTTGGAGACACGGTGAGCGCAATCCTTGAAGGAAAGCCGGATAAGAACCTTATCCTTGTCACAGGCAGAGCACACCCGAAGCTGGCGGCGGAAGTCGCCGAACAGCTCGGCATTGATGTTCTGGAAACCACAGCATACGATTTTGCGAACGGCGAAATGTACGTGCGCTACACCGAGTCCGTGCGTGGCGCGGACGTGTTCGTACTGCAGAGCCATTCCAATCCGGTCAACCAGGCCATCATGGAACAGCTCATCATGATTGATGCGTTGAAGCGTGCTTCCGCGCGTTCCATCACCGCGGTCTGCCCGCTGCTGGGCTATTCCCGCCAGGATAAGAAGCACCGCGGCCGCGAGCCCATCTCCTGCCGTCTGGTGTTTGACCTGCTCAAGACCGCAGGCGCCGACCGCATCATGAGCGTCGATCTGCATGCGGCGCAGTCACAAGGCTTCTTTGACGGCCCGGTCGATCATCTCATCGCCATGCCGGTGCTGGTCGATTACATCCGTGACCGTTTCTCCAACCAACTTGACAACGTCGCCGTCGTCTCCCCGGACGCCGGTCGTATCCGTGTTGCCGAACAGTGGGCGCAGCGCCTCGGCGGCGGTCCGCTCGCCTTCGTGCACAAGACCCGCGACATCACCCGCCCGAACCAGGCGGTCGCCAACCGTGTGGTCGGCGACGTCGCAGGCAAGGACTGCGTGCTTGTCGACGACCTGATTGACACCGCGGGCACCATCGCCGGCGCATGCAACGTGCTTAAGGATGCCGGAGCCAAGTCGGTGACCGTCGTCGCCACGCATGGCGTGCTGTCCGGCCCGGCCGTGGACCGACTGAAGAACTGCGGGGCACGCGAGGTCGTGCTCACCGATACCGTGCCGATTCCGGAAGAAAAGCGTTGGGACGGTCTGACTGTTCTGTCGATCGCGCCGTTGCTGGCAAGTGCCATCCGCGCCGTGTTCGAAGACGGTTCCGTCGCCGAACTGTTCGACACGTATCCGGAACATCACGGCCAGGGCTTCCTGTTCGCCTGATTTTCTAGGAAACTCGGATACTTCTGACACTTCAGATATTTCGAGGTTTTACGTTATATGGGTTCCGGTTCATTCGGAACCCGTTTTCTTTATGCTTTTCGCTGCATTGCACGCTGACGGTTGCGCGGATGGGAGTGTTTCCGCCATGCCGTACAGGCCGATCCGACTTGTTCGAATGGTAATGCGTGCGGAACGTCATGATGCCCCCGCATCTTAAAAAACGTCAGGCCGGCATCAGACCTGTACGCCTGCGAGCTTCAGGAACTTCTTGTCGGACTGGATGCCTTGAGTCAGGAACTCGCCGTCCTTGAACAGCGCGTAGGTCGTGACCGGAGCTGGCATATTCTGGGCCTGCTCACGGCTGATGATGTGAATGGTTTTTAATGGAATGTTGTGCTCTTCCGCCACCGCTTCCACGCGTGGCACCCAGTAGTGGGTGAACGGACACTGGTCCGTGTAGTAGAGAACGAATCCATCACCATCCGCCGTGGGATATTTGGCGCATTCTTTGAATTGCGGAGGCTCCGTGTCCGAACCGAACGGCAGGTACATGAGCATGATTCCGCATGATGACGTGTCCGCAACCATGAAACCCTTGTGCGCAAGGTATTTCGCGTCGGAGAGGAATTCGCGCTTGCGTCCTTCGGCAGACAAAATACACAACCCCTTCCGCCCCTGCTCCTTCGCATCCCTCACGCACCCCCGTAACAGGTCGTTGGAATATCCGTGCCCTTTCATGGAGTCGGCGACCCATAGACAGTCGATGTAAAGATACCCATCCGCTTGGATAGGAACCCACGCGTTCTCCGCGGGGACATATTCGATGAAGCATTTTCCGCGTTCTACGCTGCGGTAGAAGATCAATCCTTCGTCGAATCGACGTTTGAGCCACTCCTTTTTCGCAAGGGCCTGTTTGCCGGACATGGCGCAGCAGACGTGCTCTGCATCGATGTTGTCCCTGGTAATTCGAATGTATTCCATTCGGGACCTCCTTGTCTTGCGCGGTTCCGCCCATGTTGCCGCCTATGGCGTGGGATTATTGCCGAGTCTGCTGGAAGGCGCCGTTCCTTGACATCAGCGTTGCTCCGAAAAAACGAGATTCCGGTTTCCATGACGTTTTCAGACTTCCGTATTTTAGATATTTAGACAAACGTCTAAATATCTGGTAGGATGAATATCGCAATCCGATACTGGAAAGAGAGCGATGATGGCAGGAGAAGGATTCAAGGCGCTCGCCGACCCCACGCGGCGTCGTATCCTCGAGCTGCTGCGTGCGGGGGATATGACCGCGGGGGAGCTCGCGGAGCATTTCGACATCAGCAAGCCATCGCTCAGTCACCATCTGGCGACTCTTAGGAACGCTGGTCTCGTAACGGACGAACGACATGGGCAGAACATCGTGTACAGCCTCAATACCACAGTTATGCAGGACTTGGTCGGATGGTTCATGGGCTTCGCGGACGATCCGGAAGACAGGCAATGAAAGGTCTGACAATGCAAAAGCAGGAAAAACCCGAGACAACCAAAGCCTCGACCGGTATTCCGGCCCGTGTATGGGTCGTCCTCATGCTGCTTTGCGTGCTGAACGTCGTGGCGCATCTTGCCGCCATGCCGGGGCTACCTGAGCGCATTCCCATGCATTGGGGTGCTGACGGCGGTGTGAACGGATGGGGGCCACGTTGGATGGCATCCGTTCTGGGTGCGCTTCCATTGACGTTTCTCGCACTGTTCTATGTGGCGCCGCGCATTGATCCGAAAGGTGCCGCATATGCCAAGTTCGGCGGATTCTACCAAGGATTCGTGATCTCGTTCACGGTATTCATGTGCGCCATCAGCTGGCTTGGGGAACTCACCGTCTGGAACCTCCTTCCTGGCAAGGGCGCGGTCAACGTCATCGTGTCCGGGGCGATCGGCGCGTTCTTCATCGGCATGGGTAATTATCTACCTCGTGTGCGGCAAAACTACACGCTCGGCATCAAAACGCCATGGGCGCTCGACGACCCCGACAACTGGCGCCGCACCCACCGTTTCGGCGGAGCCTGTTTCATGGTGGTGGGCGTTAGCCTGATTGTGCTGGGATTTTTAGGAGGTATATTGCCTGAAACCTGGATTCTGGCAGTGATTATGGTGCTTGCGATTGGCTCGGTCGCAGCCATGTATGTTTACTCGTATCTCATCTGGCGCAAATCCCACAACAGCTGATTGGGTAGCACCCCCGGTTTTCTTCAGCGAAACCACAGGGGAGTCCGACCCGAATTGCCTGACCGTGCGGGTCGTGTTGACGCGGATAAACGGATAAAAGACGCCCCGGTGACATGGAAACCAGCGGTTAGCATGGGACTCGTACTTGTAAGTGCAACAGGCATTCCGATGATGTTTGATTTTCCTGCATGCAAACCCGTCGTGTTCTTTATTTCTGTTGTATTGCGAGCAGTACGGTGGCGCGCAGGACGTCCTCGTCGGTGAAATTCAGGCCCCATATGATCTCGACCTTGTCGGTGAGGCGCTTCTGCACGCCGCCGACGATCGCCGTGGCGTCGGACAGTTGGAGGCTCTTCGGACCTTCGATGGCGATTATCGCTCCCGTGACCTCGTCGGATGCGACGCTCGAATCATGGAACCGTCCGTCGAGCGCCTCCACGATGCCCGTCGACGACCCGCTTTCCACGCGGATGACCGTGGTCAGGGCGCCGGCGCAGACGCTTCTGACGTCGTCCCCGTCGATGTGGAGTACTTGTTGTTGCCGAGGAATCCCTCCAACGCCGCGACGGCATCGTCCATCGTCGTGGCGGGATTCTCTCCCGGGACGGGCAGGAGGTCCACGTCCACGCGGTCCGTGGCGTCCGTTCCGGTTGCCGGCATGCGGACGGTCAGTTCCCGTTCGCCGTCGTTTTCGTTCCATAGGATCTTGACGACATGGCTTCCGTCCGTCTTGTCCGTGGCGTCGATGTGTCGTGCGGTCGTTTTTGGTTTCTTTCCGATGAGGCGGGTTCGTTTCTTTCCGGGACATGTTCCGGCCGTTCTTACTTCTGTCGATGCCGGACGGGCGTGTGGTCTGATCGGGACGAGTGCGAATCAGGACGGGGGTCGGCATGGGCGTCGTGGATCGGCGACGAGTCCCAAAAACGTCACCGATCCACGACGCCCATGCCGACCCCCGTTTCGCAGCCGAGGACGATGGCGGAAGGGGCATTGGCGCGGTTCTTGCCGGCCACGACGGAAGACGTGGTCTGTGCGAGAGTGCTATGCCTTGGCTAGCTTCTTATGTCTGAGGGTGTAAACGGCATCGGCGGAATCGGCGACACGTTTGGAATGCGTCACCACAATGACACATTTACCGAGTTGATGAGCGGCATGCCGCA